>JACCEA010120475.1_pt1 | contig 39393 bp, 50 predicted proteins | sample 7449851 | NCBI WGS metagenome assembly JACCEA01 (sample SAMN15323453, study PRJNA562643) | freshwater metagenome | isolation source: river surface water | place: USA:Blue River Watershed | collected 2017-08-18 | reverse complement strand
GGGCCAACTTGTCCCGGGCCAACTTGTACGAGGCCAACTTGTTCGGGGCTGACTTGTTCGGGGCCAACTTGTCCGGGGCTGGCTTGTCCGGGGCTGACTTGTTCGGGGCCAACTTGTCCGGGGCCAACTTGTCCCGGGCCACCTTGTCCGAGGCCAACTTGTCCGGGGCTGACTTGTCCCGGGCCAACTTGTACGAGGCCAACTTGTCCGGGGCTGACTTGTCCGGGGCTGACTTGTCCGGGGCTGACTTGTTCGGGGCTGACTTGTCCGGGGCCAACTTGCCGGAAAACACATTTTCATTGCAAGGGCACCCCTACTACGTCCAAATTTTCGGCAACGAAGTACGGGCCGGGTGCCAAGTTCACGACGTGGCGAAATGGCGTGCGTTTACGCGCGACCAGGTAGAAAACCTGGACAACAGCGACGGCGGAAAAGCGCTATCTTTCTACCCGCGGTTGCTCGACATCATCGATTTTTATTGTGGCCCAGGCCCTCGCCCAGATTGGGTTAAGTAACCGTTTTGGCCCCTGCCGCTGCAAAAGCAGCGCCAACACCAGGAACGCGGCGGTTGGGGGGCCTCCTACACAGGAGAAGTAAAACTATGATACCAATCAACGGCAACGCGGTACGCCTCCGCAAAGTCAAAACGGGCGCACTATACGCGGCTTGGTGGGACGCTGATTTGAAAGTATTTGTAACCCAGGCTTGCGGTCTGGCGCGCTATGTCAACCCCGCGCCAAAACACCACCATTCACAACCCGCCGGTTTCGAGCTAGCGGGGTGCCGGTAAGGCTAAACAAGGGCCAATTAAAACACATCGAAACCTTAGCGACGGCGCTAGGGGGCGGGGAGGTGCGACGTCTCCGGCTTGCAAATACAGGGCCCTAGTGCTATCTTTCCAGGTAATCAGTACGTAGCGCAGTTGGTAGCGTAGATGCCTTGGATGCCTTGGATGCCTTGGATGCCTTGGATGCCTTGGATGCCTTGGATGCCTCGGGTCGCGGGTTCGAACCCTGCCGTACTGACCACTTTCAAGCCTCGGGTAACGCCGGGGTTTTCTTGCGAAACGCCATGCCCGAGCATGGGGATATGCGAATGAAACAAAATCCTGACTTATGGCTTAGCATTACCGTAGCAATCAAAGCGCTCTGGCCAACCCTGGGCGCTTCTTTCGTTTCGTGTGTTGTGTGTTATGCGCGGCTTATTCACGACGGAGAAAATCGCAAAAACAAATGGATTGAAGGTATCTTGTGCGGCCTCCTGGCTTTCAGTGTGTCGCACGGGCTATCGTACATCGGGCTGCCGGATAACGCGGACGTGTTCGCGGGTGGCGTAATTGGTTTCATCGGCGTAGAGAAAATCAGGGAACTGGTATTGCGCGTCGTGAACAAAAAGACCGGAGGAAACTGTGATTAAGCAGAAAATTATGGCCGCCACAAGCACAGCAGCGCCTTACATCATGGGCCTGGTCTTGCTTGGTCTGGGGCTGCAGCGAGTGGCGGTGCTGGCTGATGATGCAGCGTATGCGTACCCAATGGGGGTTATTGAGTACGGTTTGGTGGACGCTAAAACGGACGATGACGTTATCGCCCGGATTGAAAAATGGAAAACGGATGTATGGGGCGCGCAGATTGCCGCGTTGCGCGTTGTGTGTTCCCGAGACCCGCGCCGCTTGGATAAGTTCGGAGGCGAGCAACTAACAGCGCGGATGTGTAGGATTATCAAATGACTCTGAGCCAGAAACAGCAAAAATTCGCGGTGATGGTAGCCCGGCTCATCATGTGGGCTGACGAAAACGGGTGCGCGGTGACGTTCGGCGAGGCGTATCGAACGCCAGAACAAGCCGCATTGAACGCGCGTAAGGGCTCCGGTGTCGCTAACAGCTTGCACACGCAACGCTTAGCCGTGGACCTGAACCTTTTCGTGGGCGGCGTATATCAAACCTCTAGCAGCGCGTACCGGCCGCTAGGTGAGTATTGGGAAAGTATCGGTGGGAGTTGGGGCGGGCGTTTCTCGAAGCCCGACGGCAACCATTTTAGTTTGGAACATAACGGCGTACGTTAAAACGGGGGTTACGTGGACAATCAACATCGAAAAATTAAAGGGTACCGAGAATTAAATCAGCTTGAGATAGACGCTATGAATGGCGTAAAAGCGTTAGCGGAGCAGGTAGGCGTTTGCATTGAAGGGTTGGAGCGGGTAGACGGCGTCGATAAACGTTGGTTGGCTGTCGCAAAAACCGACCTGCAAAAGGGGTTCATGGCTGCCGTTCGGGCAGTGGCAAAACCCGAAACGTTTTAACGCCGGACTGAAAACAGAAAAACCCCTGTAACTCGGGGCTTTGTTTTATTCGGTCGCACGTAACATCACCATAGGGCCGCGATGAGGGGACGCACAGGCTCGTAAAATTCAAACCCGTTTTTCATCGCCTTGGTGAGCAAGGCGTGCGCGTGCTCTACCGCCTCCTGGTCCTCATCGGTAACGCCCAGATACGCCAGCGCTTCGCCATCTTCCAGAGTATCAATCATGGCCTGAATAGGTTTGTTAACTTCGTTCATGTTACCCGCTATCATTTCCAAAACACCGAATGCTGTAATCATTTTCCTAATCCTTATCTGATGTGCTTCGGGCCATCCCGTCGCTACACAATAATAGTAACCGTTTATCGGTTACTGTGCAAGTACATTTTACTCTTATTTTATTTCCGGTAGCCCCCGCCGCGGTCCGTAAAGTTGGCCGTCGATTACGAGCCATCCCAGTTTTAGCCAGCTATAAACTTTCTGCTTACTTACGCCCACATGCCGCGCGAAGTCGGTTTGTCTGCCGTTGAAATTCTTGGCGATGTACTCGGCCAAGGGAATTGCTTTTAGTGTCGCCATGGTTTTTGCTCCGGTGAAGTAGCCCCGCGTTACCGCGGGGTCGGTCGCAATTAGCAGCAGCGACACACATCAGCCAATTTCGCCGCTTTTGCCTCGGGGTAGGCTTTCATCGCCCACTGCAGATTTCTATCGATAAGTTCTTTGGCTGTTTTTTCATTATGTCCCCACTTCACAAGCAAGTTAAATACTTTGGTTTCCATTTTTCCGTTCCTTCTGCTGTCATCAGGAGCCACCCCCTGCCGATAAAACAATAGTAACCGATTACCGGTTACGGTGCAAGTGCATTTTAATAAAATACTAGTATTTATTTGATGTGAGTCACAAACCAGGAAACCAGGTTGCACACGCTAAAATAATGCGCTATTGTTACCGTGAAATAGAAACACGAGGGCTAAGCATGGACAACTACAGTTACAATTACGACGATTTACAAGCGCCGAACTACGCGGCAACACGCACACCACAACCGACGCGCCAAGAGCTAGCAAAACGCAATAGCTTTCCGTCGGTAAACGAGAACCCGGTTTTAACTAAAATGTTGGAGCAACAGAAAAATGACAAATGAAGACTACGAAAAGTTGAGCGTTAACGCCGCGGGCGGGATGCTCAGTAAAGCGCAGGCGGAAGCCTTAGCCCGCGCTCGTGCGGCGTTACGTGAGGTAGAATTGTTCCTGGAAAAGGGTTACCACCGGCTTATCGCCGGGGCGTTGACGCCGGAAGAAGCCGCGCACCTGGCCAAGTTCCGAGAAGCAAAAGAATCAGTAAAGCGCCCCCGGAAAAAGCCCACTTGCGACCACATATACGAGTACGCCCTTGGTTCGTCATGCCCGACGTGTATTCTGTGCGGCGCGCTACTGACGCCGGAAGAATAGCCTGTTTTGCCTTTCCCTTCCCTCCGTTATATACTCCTGATAGGCGCACTGGGTGCGCCTCGTATCTTGTGAGGGTCACAAATGCGACAGGGGAAACATGAAATTAACACTCAAACGTAAATGCGGAATTCCAGGCGTGACGCCGCCCAGGCGCAAGGGCGACCCTTTGCCAGAGGGGCACACTCACGGCAAACCGTCGAGTTATCGCGACGAGTACGCACCTGCGTTAATCAAATACTTTTCAAAGCCAGCATCCTGGAAAATTCACATCACGACGAAAACAGGCGCGGCGCAAGCAGTACCCGTCGACTCGCTGCCGACGTTCGAGCGGTTCAGCGCTGACTTGGGGGTGCACGTCTCAACGCTGATTTTGTGGGCGGACACGCACCCCGAGTTCAAGCAGGCCTACGGCATCGCTAAGTCACTGCAAAAAGCGTTCTTGATGGAGCTAGGCGCGGCGGGGGTGGGGAATCACATTACTTCGCTGATGTTACGCACCAATCACGGAATGCGGGAGCCGAAGGACGAAACGCCGGCGAACGACGTAGCCAGCCAACTGGCCGAGCTTATCGGGAAAATGCCATCATGACAGTGAATGTCATGCTACAACGGCAGCGGGCCCGATGGTATGCCCTAAAGCCGCACCCCGTGCAAATCGCGCTAATCAACGCGGTAGGCGGCGGGTGCAGGTTCCCCCTGGTACCGGCGGGGCGTCGTTCGGGTAAGACTGAACGCTTTAAGCGCTTTTTAGTCAAGCAAGCGATGTTGACGCCCGGTATGTACTTCGCCGCGGCCCCAACACACGCACAGGCAAAAAAGATATTCTGGGACGACCTGAAAGCGTTCTCGTTTTCATCCGTTCACCCGCGGCGTCCGTCAGAATCCGACCTGATTATCTACCTGCCGAATGGGTCCGAGATACACGTAATCGGGCTGGACAAACCGCAACGTATCGAGGGGATACCGTGGACCGGCGGCGGCATTGATGAATTCGCTGACGTCAAAGCGGATTCCTGGGAAGCGAACATATACCCCGCGCTAAACACCGTTCACCCGTTGAGGCCTGAGTACCGGGCCTGGTGTTGGTTGCTTGGGGTTCCTGACGGGCTCAACCACTATTACGACTTGTGCCAAAAAGCCGAGGCGGGCGTTTCGCCGGATTACCGGGTTTTCCACTGGACGACGGCGGAAATATTCCCCGAAATGGCCGCCGAAGCCAAAAAGATAATGAGCGCCAAGCAGTACCGCCAGGAATTTGAAGCGGCGTTTGAAACTGCCGGTGGTCGGATTTATGAGGACTATTCAAAAGATAATTATACGAACGCCGAGATACAGCCGCATGAACAGCTACACTGGATGCACGACCAGAACTACACCCCGTTGTCGTCGTCGGTGGGTGTAATACGCGGTGAAAAAGATGTGTATCTGCTGGATGAAATCGTGCTGATGAGTGCCGTGTCTAGACAATCCGCGGTTGAATTTGTCGAGAAGTTCAAGGACCATAAAAACAAGCACGTCGTGATATATGGCGACCCCGCCGGGCGTGCAGGCGAGAAACACGGGCACAACTCGGATTATAACGATATCGAGGACGTGTTGCGGGCTAATGGGTGGCTTTATACCCGCCGCGTTAAAGCCGCGCACCCTGCGATTAAAGACCGCCAGAACGCGGTCAGGGCTAAAATTAAAACGGCAGCGGGCGGCGTGAGTTTGTTTGTCAACCCGAAAACGGCCCCCTGGAGCCATAAGGGCCTGGCTACCGTGCAATTACAAAAGGGGTCTGCGTTTCAAGAGGACCAGAAAAACCAGTATCAGCACATTACAACCGCCATCGGCTATTTTATTGATTATCTATACCCGGTCAGCGATATGTCTATAGCTGAAATCCCGGTACATTTCCCACTGTGAGGGTGAAAGATGCAAATTAACGTTAACAACGGTACCGGCCAGAACGTAAAAACAAAACACCCGGAATATGACGCCTATTTTCCGAAGTGGGAGCGTGTACGCAACGCCATTTCCGGCGACGTGCGCCAATATTTGCGCGACGTAGGTAGAAATGAACCGGATGCCACCATCGGTGCCGCGTATCAGAAAGAATATGCTGACGGGGCTGTATACTACAATTTCACTAAGCGCACTCTATCCGGCATGGTGGGAAGTGTTATGCGTAAGGACCCAGAACAAACGATACCCGAGGCGCTGGAATACTTGCTGAAAAACGCGGACGGCTCCGGCGTCGGGTTATGGCAGCACGCACAAGACACGCTCTCAGAACTCGATAGCGTCGGTCGTGGGGGGCTGCTGGTGGACGGCCCGCGGGTTGAAGTAGCCACCCAAGCGGACCAGAACAGCGGGCTGCTTAACCCGGTTATTGCGTTTTACTCGGCTGAAAATATCGTTAACTGGCGGCTTGAGCGCGTGGGGTCCGTGAATCGGGTGGTTATGGTCGTACTGCGTGAGCGCTACGAGTACATCAACGGGACAAACGAATTTAGCCCGAACATCGGCACACAATACCGCGTGCTCGACGTGTCCGAAGGTAAATACCGGCAACGGCTATATCGGTTTGACACAAAAGGCGCGTTAATGGCGAACGGGCAAGATGAAATCTTCCCGGATAACGGAACGCTAGACCCGGATTTTATCCCGTTTACGTTTATTGGTGCGGGCAATAACGACGCTGCAGTAGACGCGCCGCCTTTGCTGCCGTTGGCTGATATTAATATCGGCCACTACCGCAACTCGGCGGACAACGAGGACTCCAGTTATATCGTGGGCCGTCCTACCCTGTTTATTTTCCCCGCGCAACAAATGACGCCGGAACGATTCAAGGAGGCCAACCCCAAAGGAATACGTATGGGGTCACGCACGGGGCACAACTTGGGCGACGGCGGGGACGCCAAGTTAGTGCAAGCCGAACCGAACAACCTGGCACGCGAAAACATGCTCAACAAAGAGCAGCAGGCCGTGCAAATCGGGGCGCAGCTCATCACACCAACGCAGCAAATAACCGCGGAGTCGGCCAGGTTGCAACGCGGCGCGGATACGTCCGTTATGGCTACAATAGCCCGCAACGTCAGCCAGGCGTACACCGACGCCCTGACCTGGTGCGCCGGATTGCTCGGTATTCGTGGCGCAGAAATTGAGTTTAGGCTTAATACCGAATTTTTCTTGCAGACTATGACGCCGCAAGACCGAGCGGCGTGGATGTCGGACATTAACGCCGGGTTGATGCCTGCCACAGCGTACTATTCAGCGTTGCGTAAAGCCGGGGTTACGGATTGGACGGATAACGACATTAAAGACGCGGTAGCCGCGCAACCCCTACCATCACGGCAGCAAGCAACCACGGTAGCGGGGGGCATTCCCACCCAGGCAGAACAGCAGGAGCCGGGCGGTAACGTATGATTCTAACCGAGGCATTCATTAGCCACCAAATCTGGCTGCAGCGCAACGCATCAAACGAAGTAGGGGAGCTGTTGCCGTTTGTAGAGAAGATGCGCGATGAAGTGCGCGCGCAGGTTCTGGCGTTCGGTGATGAGAGCCGGACGCGGCGAAACCTAGAGGCGATGTTACGCGACCTAGACCGCGCGTTAGCGGCTTTGTCTGATGGCTGGGCGGAGCAGTTGACGCTAGACCTTAGAAACTTTGCTGAGTATGAAACACAATGGACGCTCGACACGCTGGCGCTTAACGTTGACGCCAATTTCACCAGCCCGTCACCGGAACAAGTTTGGTCTGCGGCCCAATTTAACCCGCTGGCGTTAGGGGGTGCGCCCACGACGCTAGGGACCCTGGTTTCATCATGGGGTGATAACGAGACCGCAAGGATGGTTACGGGGGTAAAGTCCGGGTTTGTTCAAGGGCTGACCACACGCCAGATAGTAAAAAACGTAGTTGGCGCGGGGGGCCTGGGGGACATATCCGAGCGCCACGCAGCAACGGTAATACGCACAGCCTTAAACCAGGTATCAACGCAAGCCAGGGAAACGGTTTACAAGAAAAATAGCGACATTATCCAGAAGTATGAAATCGTCGCAACCCTGGATTCACGCACAAGTACCACATGCCGCGGGCTTGACGGCCAGCAGTACGAAATTGGAAAGGGGCCTTTGCCCCCCTTCCACGGCAACTGTCGCACGACGACAAAACCGGTCATATCCAGCGAATACGACTTTTTAGATAAAGGCGCGAAACGCGCGGCACGTGGCGCGGAGGGTGGCACGCAGGTTGACGGGGGAACGACGTATTACGAGTTTCTTAAAGCACAACCCGCATGGTTTCAGGATGAGGCGTTGGGTCCGGTGCGCGGTAAACTGTTCCGAAATTCAGGATTGACGCCGGAGGAATTCCGCGCGGCGTCGGTGGATGGGTTTGGGCGACCGCTGACCTTGGCGCAGATGTCCGAGTTAGATGCCAGAGTCGCGGAGTACCTTAAAACGCAGTAACGAATTATTTATTAAAACACTATTTACTTTTACCGTAAAATATGCTAAACTCGCCTCGTTCTACGAACGTCGGGGGACGTCGTAGCGAGCGCCCCGAGGGGCGAACGACGCAAGAGGCACACCGGAAGGCGCGAAGTCTTTTTAATCGGCGCTCTGAAACGAGGGACAGAAAAAAGACATTGTCCCTCAACAGGTTATAGATTGTTGCCGTTGAGTGTTTGGGTGGGTTCGCTTGGCGCTACCCCACCGGACACGGGAGGGGGTGAATATTGAACATACGAATCATAGCGGCTATTAGCGCCGCTTTTTTATTATCCGCGGTTGGCTGGGGAGAATGGCGACACCACGCCGGCTGGCGTGACGGACGCGCGGCGATGGTCGCCGCGCAAAGCGCCGCGGCGCAAGTCGAGTACGCGCTTAAACTCTCACGGCAGCACGCAACCGAAGCCCAAGCCGCCGCCGCGGACACCACCGGGAAACAAGAGGCCCAGGCAATCACTAAAGAGGTAATCCGTTATGTTAAAACTGCTGACCGTAGCCGTTGCACTTTTGATGTTGAGCGGGTGCGCATCAAACAGCGCGCCGCCGCTAACGCTAACACCCTCGCCGGATTTGATGACTAAACCCTGCACCCTGGCGGAGCCGTCCGCCGATTCTGACGACGACCTGGCCGCCGACGTGGCTAACGCCGAGTGCGTCCGCCATTTGCGGCTGCAAGTATATCGATTGCAGGCGTTCGCGCGCCTCGTGTCTGAAAAACCGCGTTAGTTGATAATTTAGCCGCCTTACGTTATATTTCAGGTATTGCCGGAGGCCGGTAACAGTCCAGGGGACAACCAATGTTTTTTAAAATTAATGCCCGTTTGCAAGAAGGCGAGCCAGGCGCGGATACCCCCGCATCAAGTGAGCCGCCAAAAACGTACACGCAAGAAGAATTCGACGCAGCCGTTGCGGGGCTCAAGGCCAACAGTGAGAAATTGTTAGCAGAGCAAAAAGCCGCGAAAGCCGAGGCAAAGAAAGCCGCCGAGGAAAAGCTAGCGGCGGAGCAGGCCGCGGCTAAAAACTCGGGTGAGCTGGAGGCGTTCGAAAAGTCCCTACGGCAGCAGTACGACCCGATGCTTGCGGAGAAAGACGCCAAACTAACGACCCTTGAAACGCGAATTCTGAAAGCCGAGCGAAGCGCCGTTTCGAACGCGCTGATTAGCAAAGGCAAGTTTATTGACGCCGCCGCGGCTGACCTGTTAGCGCCGTTCATCACGGTTGCGCTTGAGGGCGACGACGTCGTAACAAAGTTCACCGGACCGGATGGGGCGGTGATTACGACGGATGTAGACAAGTTTATTGACTACTGTAAAAAACACCCTGTTATCAGTCGTTTGATGCAGGCTGATGTTGGTTCTGGCGGCGGGGCCGGCGGGAACAAAAACCCAACTGGCGGAGCCGGTGGGGATGGTGACGCCATCGACCGGCGTCTACGCGAAAAATTCAAAAAGTAAGAGGCTAGACCCCTATGTCATTATCTAACATGCAGGTTTACAACGACGAAATCGTCGGTACTACTATCGAGCTTGTCGGGCAGAAAACCGACCAGTTTAACGCCGCATCGGGCGGGGCCATCGTTCTGTCCGCCGCTGCTTGGCGCGGCGATTTCAGCCGTGAGTCCTTTTTCAATCAAATCCTGTCCGCTCGTCGTCGGGTAAATCGCTACCAGACCAACAACCCGCAGGCAGCTACCGCGTTGACGCAGGGCGAGCAGGTCGGCGTTAAAGTGGCGGGGGGTTTTGGTCCTGTGCTGTTTGAGCCGTCGCAAATGACGTGGTTAAACGAAGACCCGGCCGCGGCTATTCGCGCGATTGCTGAGGGTTTTTCTGACGCGTTGCTGCAAGACCAGTTGAATACCGCCATTGCTGCCGCTGTTGCTGCCGTGTCAGGCCAGGTTGCACTTGTTAATGACGTGTCCGCCACCGCGGGCTTGACGCTCAACGCGATTAACGGCAGCCATGCAAAATTTGGCGATATGTCGCAAGCGTTAGTTACCGATGTAATGACCGGGCTTGCTTGGCATAAGCTTATCGATAAAGCCCTGACTAACAGCAGCCAGTTGTTTGTCTCGGGTAATGTGACGGTGCAGGATGTGCTAGGCAAGCGCTACGTAATTTCCGACATCCCGGCGTTGTACACCGCGGGCTCGCCGAATAAAACCCGCGTATTGTCCGTTGTTGCCAGCGGTATCGTTGTTGATAACACCAGCGATATCGTCAGCAACTTGTCAACGGACAACGGCAAGGAGCGTATTGAAACCACATGGCAGGCGGACTATACCTTTGGCCTGCGTCTGAAAGGTTACTCTTGGGACGACATCAACGGGGGCAAGACGCCGAACGACGCTGCACTAGCGACGTCTACTAACTGGGATAAAGCCGTGACCGAGGATAAGCACACGCTGGGTACGCTGGCTATCGCTAACGCTGATACCTAACCCCTTTACCTGGTGGGGCGGCTAATCCCGCCCCGAACCCACGCATAACAATCATAGGTGTAATATGCCGGACCAAATGAAAATCAAGTATTTAACGATGCCCATCAACAAAGAGACCAAGCGCAAATGGAACCGCGAAGGGTACCGCGTCGTTGATGTCCAGTTTAAGCCCGTCGATTTTGTAGACGACGAGGACGAGGACGAGGACGATGATAAAGCCGCCAAAGCCGCCGCACGTAAGGCCAAGCGCGAAGCCGAAAAAGCCGCGAAAACTTCCGCGGGTGAAGGCGGCAACGGCGAAGGGGGCGAGTAATTATGCTGATTGTGGAGGATGGCTCAATCGTTCCGGGGGCGGATAGCTATTTATCGTTAACTGACGCCCGGGCGTTGGCGGAGCGCTACGGGTTTGAATTACCCGCGGACGATATCGCCGCAGAAACCGCCCTTCGCAATGGTGCCAACTACATCACGTTACAAGAGCCGCAGTTGTGCGGCTCTCGTGTGTCGGCTTTGCAAACGCTATCATTCCCCCGTTCGGGGGTCAGTCTGTACGGGTTTCAGGTGCTATCGTACACGATACCGGACCAAGTCAAGCAGGCACAGGTTGCCGCTGCCGCGGAGTTCGGCAAGGGTACCGATGTTCGGGCCTCGACCGACGGCCGCTCGGTGTCAATGGAGCGCGTAGAGGGGGCGGTGACGGTGCAATACTTCGACAACGGCAACAACGGTTCACGCGTTGAGATAACCGCAGCGTTGGACGCCCTCCGCCCGCTGATGTGCGGTGGTAACGGGGTTTCGTTCCGACTGTTGAGAGACTAGGGCCATGGCTAAAACTAAAACCGAACTTTTTACGCTAATCGGTGCTAATTTCCCGGATAACGTGACGGGAGAAATAACCCCGGCGAAACTCCGGGAGGTTACCACGCAGATTGCCGACTCCATGACATACGCAGCCCTAGGTGTGCAAGAGGTCGAGGTTTTACGCGCCACGGCCTCTGTTGACCAGATACCCGCGACGTTAGGAACCGCTTTGCAACTGACGTTCGGCGCAGCGCAGAAAACCCCATCAGACCCGGTTATGCTTAACTCGTCGGGGGTGATAACGTTTAATACCGCGGGCAACTACTCCGTGCGGATTAAACTGCAGTGCGGGCGTACGGGGGCCGCAGGTATTGCCACCTTGTTGGCGCGTCTGCTATTAAACGGGGTATCCTACGGGCCCACGGCGGCGGTTAGGCTCGATAACTCAAACAGTATTATACCCCTTGAATCGCAAGTCATGATACCCGCTACGGCCGGGATGCCGCTTGCAGTGCAGATTGTACGCGACAGCTCAAGCAGCAGCATTAACGCGGGGGGCCTTTACGCCGTTACGCCCGCAACGCCGGGTTGGGCTGTTGCCCCCTCGGCGCTTATTGTCGTATCTCGTTTAGAGCCGGTGCCGTGAGTACCCCATTTAGCGGCAGAATGCAGGGCGTAGCTACGCGACTGCTTACGCGCTACGGCAGCACCGTAAAGCTGGTGCGCACAGGGGCGCGGGTGTGGGATGTGTCGAGCGGCGAGTACATAACCGCACCGGATACCGTTATTGATTTAAAAGCGGTGCCGGTACCGGTGAAAGAGAGTTTAATCAACGGTACGACAATTCGCGCCGGGGATATGATTGTTAAAGCGGATTTTAGCGTACAACCGACGCAGGCTGATAAAATCGTGTTTAACGCGACGCGCTGGTCAATTGTCAGTGTTGAGCCTAAAATTGTTAACGACGACGTCGTTGCCTATTTTATACAGGTGCGCCGATGAGCTTTTCAGTTGACGTTAAAACGTTCGTCGAGAAGGCGAAGAAGAACCCGGAAACGGTTATCCGCAACGTGTCGCTGAAACTATTCTCGGCCATTATCACAGGTAGCCCGGTTCTTAGCGGGCGTTTTCGCATGAACTGGCAAACAGCGGGAGGGTTGCCCGCTACCGGGGTGGTGCCTGGAGAGGATAAAACCGGGCGGTCGGCGCAGGCCCAAGCAGAGCACTTCATTCAGTCGGCGGCTTACGGTTTTGAGTTCACGTTAACAAACAACCTACCCTACGCCGAGGTTATCGAGTACGGAGGTTATTCAACAGGTTTCCACGGGCCTCCAAAACCCAAGCCAGAGTCCACATCCCGCTTCGTCGGCCCGCTCAGGCCCAAGGTGTACAACAGCGTCAATGGCTACTCTAGACAGGCCCCTCAGGGTGTCGTTAGAGTTAATGTTCTGCGTTTTAACGCACTGCTGGCAGAAGAGGCGGCTAAAGTTAAATGACCTATTTTGAAGATTTAACTAAAGTTTTCGACATAGCGCTTAAAGCATTCGGCAGCGCCAACAGCGTAGCCGTAGCGCTCGAAAACATCGACGCGCCGACGAGCACCGAGACACCGTATTTAGCGGGGTTTATGCTTCTAGCAGACACCGAACACGCCGATTTAGGTTTCACGGAACAGCGCGCCGGTATTTATCAAATTGATATTAACGCGGGGCAAAACGCCGGAAGCGCGCCAATTAACAAACTGGCGGATAAGTTGAACGCCGCTTTTAAGTCGGGGGCCGTGTTTCAGCGCAATTTGATTTGCGCTGAGGTACAATCGGTTAGTCTGGGCCCGCTCATCGTTGAAAACGGTTGGGCTAAACGCCCGTTGTCGATAACATTTTTAGCATTTACAGCGAGGTTATAACATGCTGCAACCGTACAAAGGCGCGAATACCGCCCAATTTTATGTGGCGGAGCTTACACCGGGGGTTACGCCCGCCTCACCGAGCTGGTCACCCTTGCGAAACACCGCAGGAGTGCCCGCCGTTACACGTGACGCGCTGGTATCCAGCGAACTGGACGGCAGCCGTGAAACGTCGTCTATCCGTACCGGTAACAAGCAGGTAACCGGGGAGTACGCTATCGAGTTAAGCGCGCAAAGCCAGGACGAATTATTAGCCGGGGCCATGACAAGCACCTGGCAAGTGGGCGACACGGTACTGAGCCTGGTTATTGACGTAGACGCGAACGCTAAAACGTTCACGCAGGGCGCGGGGGATTTCACCGCCACCGTTGCCGTGGGGGACTTAGTTCAGTTTCCGGGCTTGACGGGCGACAACTCAAAACCGTTTATCGTTACCGCCGTGCTACCTCTCGTTATCACCGGCGCGGCGATTCCGCACACGTTAACGGGCGAGATTGACACTACAACAGATTTAGTTGTAGCGGATAAGCTGGAAACGGGTAACCTGTGTAAAACGTACAGTATTTTGACCTGGTTCAAGGGCCGTTGCGGCGGCGCGGATAGTTACATCATCACGCGCGGCGTGGAAATTTCCGGGTTTACTATCGAACAGGCCGTAAACGCGATGGTTACGGGAAGTTTTCCGTTCATCGGCCTGAGTCAAGAAATTCTGACGGCTCCGCCGGCGGGGTCTACGTTCACGGTCAACTTCAACGCGCAACCTTTTTCCAGCGTCGATGTGTCGGCGTTCAACGGTACCGCCAAGCTGAAACTCATTGACACGTTCACTATCACGAACGACAACGGCGCGTCGGCTCAGTATGAGCTGGGTAATGACTCGGTGGCGTTTGTCGAACGCGGGCGCGCGGCTAACACGTTCTCGCTTGCCGGCAAGTTGTACGACACTGAATTGCTTGACTTGTTTCTGAATGAAACACAAGTTGAGTTAACATCGGTTCTGTCCGGGCCCGACGGCGCTATGTCGTTCACGCTGAAACGCGCCGACATTACGGCAGCAACGCCAGAAATCGGCGGCCCTGAGTCCGTGACGCTGTCAGTAGAGGGGCAGGCTACAGGTAACGCCCTATTATCCTCCATTGTAATACAGCGCATCGCCTACTAAGATAAAGGGGCGAATAAGCCCCTTTTTAACAGGTACAAAAACCATGAAATTGACTGATTTCTTTTTTGCGGACCAGCACGAAAGCGGTTCAAAAATGCCTATTCCCCTGCCTAGCGGTAAAGACTCCGGCGAATGGCTCCGTGTTGTCGGGGTTGCATGCGACCGCGGCGTTGCCGCAGGGCGCGACTATGCCCGAGCGTATCAAGCCGCGCGCGACGAACTCGCCTCGCTTGACGCCGAATGCAAAGCCAAAAACGACTGGACGCGGTACAATTCAGAAATGAATTGGAAGACAGACGCCCTTAACGACGCGTTGGCGCTTGAAATCGTCACTGGGTGGTCATTTGATAATGCGTTCAGCCGCGAAGCACTGCACGAGCTTTTAAAGCAGTACAAAGGCCTGTCCACCCTGGTCGCGCAGCATTTCGAAAAAAGCCGGGTTGACCTGCAAAAAAAGTAACCGCGCTGTTTGATTTCGCCAGTTATTGCTTTGTAGACAAACAGCGCCGCCAAAAATTCGACAGCATAGCCGACGGGCACCGGGCCGCGATGTTCGCCATGGGGCTGATAACGGGCGAAGAACCCGCGGAGGAAGTTTCGCCTGTGTTGCCGTCGGATATGTTGCCGGCGTGGGAGAAGTACCGCGGTTTAAAGTTCATGCAGCGCGTGGGCGAAGATGGCCGACTTGTACTACACCCGCGCGACGCGCTGACGTGGGCTGAACTGGTCGCCTACGGCGGCGTAACGGGGGATAAAATTACCCCGTTTGAATCCGATTTAATCATGGGCTTAGACGCCATTTTCGAGGGCCGAGAATATGACTGATACCGCGTCGCTGGTTGCCAGGGTAAAAGCCGAAGGCGCTGACGCGTCCGCCCGGCAGCTTGACGCCTTCGCGGACGCCGCAACCCGCGCGGAGCAGGCGAGCGAGGGGGTTACCGACGCTGTTAAAAAAGCGCCACCCGCGCTGTCTAATTTTGCAGCAGTAGCGGAACAACTCGGTAATCGTCTTGCTATAATGGAGGAGGCGCAACTTGGCGGCGCGCGCGCGGCTACTGTGCTCGCGGCCCAGTTGCGACTTAGCGAGGGCGCGTCGCAGAGTCAAATAGCCGTGGTGGGCGAGTTAGCGGGGAAACTATATGACGCTGCTGACGCGGAAACGGCCGCGGCCAATGCTGCCGCGGTCGCGGCGCGGAAAGAATCCGAGGCGGCCGCAGGGAGAGCAAAAGCGGCGAGCATCGTAACTCAGCTAGAGCAGCAGCTCAAGTTGTTACGTGTTGCCGAAGAAAAAGGAGCCGCGGCCGCGGCCGCTTTGGCTAATCAGTTTAAAGCGGGCACCGGGGCTACCGACGAACAAAAAGCCCGGATATCGAGCCTTACGGCGGAAATCGGCGCGTTTTCCGGAGCGGTGGAGACGAAAGGCAAAGGGGGTCTAGGTACTTTTCGTAATGCGGCGCAGCAAACGGGTTACCAAGTACAAGACTTGGTAGTCCAGCTGCAAAGCGGTACTTCCGCCTTTGTCGCCATCGGGCAGCAAGGCTCGCAGTTAGCCGGGGCCTTCGGGCCGGGCGGCGCGGTTATTGGGGCCATTATCGCCTTAGCCGCTGCCGCCGGCGGGGTGCTTGTAAAAGCGTTCGGCGGGGCTAAAGTCAGCGCCGAAGAACTGCAAACGTCCGGTAAACAGCTTGACGAAGTGTTACAACGTAACAAAGACGGGACGTATGAGCTATCTGATAGTTTCGTGACCCTGGCTAACAACATTGGTACAGCGAGTGAGGCACAAGCCCAGTTTTACCAAGCGCAAGCGGCAACGGTAACGCAGACCGAAGGCGCAAAAGAAGCAATTAAAGGCCTAGTTGACGGCCTTGATTCGTGGCTGTATGGCTCGGCCATCGGGGCGCAAAGCACTATGGCGCTGGGTCAGGAAGCAGACTCGCTAACAGGGTATATAAAAACCTTGGCGGACGATTTCGGGATAACGAAAGACGAGGCGGCGGGCCTGGTGCCGCTGCTCGCTGCCGTACAGAAAAACGCATCACCCGAGAACGTCAAGGCTCTTAGTGACGAAACCGCACGGCTCAACGACCAGTACAACGGAACTAACAGCGAGTTAGTAAAGTTCAACGGCGAGTTGTTTAAAAACGTCGGGGCGATGCAACAGGCCCAATCACAATCCGACGTACTGGCCCGGTCGCAGGATAATCTAAGCGCGGCAACTAACGCCGCAACTAATCGCATAAAAGAACAAAACGCCGCGATTATTAAAAATATCCAGATAGGAAATCTGGCAGATAAGGACCGGTACGCGGCCCAGGCCCAAGCAGATAAAGAAGCGTTTGCTAAAAGAGAAGGGGCTACTAAAGAGGATATCGCCGCGTATAACGCCGCCCGCGACGAGCAAGCGCGGCAGGACATACAGCGAGTCACCGACTCGGAAAATAAGAAAGCCGAAGCAGAAGCGAAGGCCGAAGCTAAGCGCGGGGCCTCGGCCGCTAAGCGCGAAGAAAACAAGGCGGCGCAGGCCGAACGGCAGGCTAAAAACTTCTTAGACACGCTTGACCGCCAGAACTCTGACGAAATCGCGGCCATCACGGCAACGGAGCAGCAGAAACTCGCCAAAGTGCAAGAGTTCCAGCAAGCCGGGGCAATCACTGTCCAGCAGGCCGAGGATGCGAAAACAAAAATCATCCTTGAGGCGGATATAGCGCGGCAAGAAGAACTGGACAAGCGGCAGAAAGACCAAACCAAAAAGCAAGCGGCCGCGGATTCTTTTCTTGCCCAGATTCAAGCGCAAAACGGCTCTGAACTTGAGCAGTTTGACAGGCAGCAGGAAATAAAGTTACAAAAGCTGACCGAATTTCACGCCGCGGGGCTTATCGCGGAGAAACAATTCCAAGCCGCAAAAGACGACATAGCGCAACAGGGATTAATTAAGGCATCTCAATACTCGGCGCAGCAGTTCAGTAGCATACTTGGTGATATGTCCGCGGCGATGAAAGAGGGAAGCCGAGAAGCCAAGGCTTTGGCCGTGGCGCAGGCTATCGCGCAAACCTATCTATCCGCTGTCAGTGCGTATCAATCGGCGTCGGCTATCCCTGTCGTGGGGTGGCTGATGGGGCCTATTGCGGCCGCCGCTGCCGTTGCTGCCGGTATGGCTAATGTGCAGAAAATACGCTCGGCGCGTGAGCAGGGCGGGGCGCTGGCGAGGGGGCAGGCGTCAACTATCGCCGAACGCGGGAAAGCCGAGGTTATCTTACCCGCTGGCGCGTCTCGTGTGCGAACAGCGCAGCAGATGGCGCAAATTATGGGGGAAAACCGTAGAGGCTCAGGCAGCGACAGTGTGACAATAGTCAACAACACAACAGGCCGCATTGACTCAGCAACCACGGAGCGGGACGACGAGGGCCGGTTACGTGTTATAATTAGCGAAACAGTATCGCAAGCGTTGCAAGACAGTAACAGCGATATATCCAAGTCGCGCCGCAGCACACGCGGCCAACCGGGGTATTAAACTATGGGCGATTTACGTTTTCCCGCATCTCTGAAACCGATTGTGAGCAAGGGTTATTCACAGGCCCGCGGCAGCAATATTTGGCGTGTCGACGTGCAAGGCGGCACGCCGCGCCAAGGTCGTGATGCTTATTTTGAGCCTGTACCAATTAGCGTAACACTGGTTGTGTCGGGGCTGGGTCGCCAGGCGTTCTACAGCTTTTTAACCCGTATCCGCGGGGGCGCGGATAGTTTCGTGATGCCGCACGACACCGGGTTAGGTATCGAAGACCATCAGATTACAATCACGAGCAAAATAGACGACAGCACCGACGACGGTAAAAACTGGGTGCTAACCTTCACGGCAACGGCCGAGCGCACCCGAATTCAGGAAGAAAGTTGTCTAACCTTGAATTTGCCGGATTTATACGGATGTTATGGTGACAATTTAGCCTGTTTTCTTAAAGCCTACGCCGTCGCGCAATCAACATTCCCGCGGATATGGGACCCGTTACAATGACCGCTGAATCAGTAGAAGCCGCATACCGCCGAAAATTGGCGTCAAATCCCGAGGGTGAATTAGACTTTACAACAGTCGAGATAACACACCCGCTTTTGTCGCGTCGGTATTTAATCGTCAGGGGTACCGAGCCCCTCACGGCGACGCTTGAGACCGGGGAAACCGTGACTTTTGAGCCATCGCCCATGGACGCCAAAGACGCAGCAAACAATAACGATATGGACCAGCAAGCCGCGTTCACGTTGCCGGATGTGGGGAACCTGCTTGATGATGAGATGTCAAAAATTCCGCTAAGCAATCAAATTTGGCCCGAGTTCACGTTCCGCCGTTTTATCAGTACCGATTTGTCGTACCCCGCGGACGGGCCCGTGACTTACGACCTGCAGTCGCTATCGCAGTCGAAAGGGCTGTTCACCGCCGACGTGGGCGTACCTCGGCTGAACGAAAGACCAACTGGCGAGCTAATGACCCCTGAAAAAATACCGTTGTTGCGGGGGGTTTTGGCATGATTAACACGTATACCGGTATTCCCTACGATTTTAGGCGGTATAACTGCTGGCACCATGTGCGCGCTGTGCGTGCTGCCGCGGGGCTGGTAACGCCGGTGTTTAACGTGACGTCTCCGCAAGAAATAAACGCGGCCTTTGACGCAGGACACGCCGCCCCGCAGGGGCTAACCCTCCAAGATACGCCGCAAAATTTTGACGCGGTTCTGATGGGTATTGAAACGGGCGGCCGCGTTGTGTGGCACGCGGGCGTATATTACGACGGGTATGTCAGCCATTGTTCCCTGGCCTCACGTCAAGTGCGGCTGGATAGTCTAGCTGATATAGAAAACGAGTATAAGAGGGTTGAATTTTGGCGCTGATACACCACCATACCCTGACCGCCGACGGCACACACACGGCAACGCAGCACAAAGGCAGCCCCTTAAAATTCGTAGTGGACCGTATCCCCGACGGCGTCCCTTTTCGTGTGTACGCGGGGCAAATAGCGGCGGCCAACGATATTACCGAGGATTTCGACGCGCTTAAAGCTGATGGGGTTTTCCACATTGTTGAGGGTGCGGGGGGCGGGGCAATCTCCGGCGTTTTTAATTTCATAGGCCGTATCCTAAGCCCAATCATAAAGTTGCTAGCGCCAAACGTAAAAACCCCAAGTTCAGACCTCGGAAACCAGCAGGGTGAAAGCCCAAACAACAGCCTGACCGACCGCACAAACAAGCCGAGGCCCTACGAACGCGCATACGATATTTGCGGCACAGTGCAGAGCGTACCCAACGATTTAATGACGTCTTTTCGCTTGTTCGACGCCGCGGGGAACGTTATCGAATACGGGTACTACTGCGTCGGCCGCGGGCCGCTCGACACCCCCGCCGCCGGTATCACTGACGGCGACACCCTGTTAGAGAACATCACAGGCTCATCCGCTGCCGTGTACGGCCCGTACACCTCGCCTAATTCGGGGACCCCGCAAACCGTAGTTAATGAATTACCCCCTGAGGGTTTGTTCATTACCACTGTTTCCAACGAGATTGACGGCCAAGTACTGAAGGCACAAAACGACTTGGCTACAAACGTCGGCGCGGCGGCTACTGCGTTTCAAATCGGCGGTACCGTCGGCGTGATAACCGACCCTACTGGCGACGCGGAGTTTAACGAATTTTTGAGGGTGGGGGATTTGGTGACGTTAGCCAATATCATCGTTAGAATACCCAGTAGTCCGTTTGTCCCCGCGGTTCTGTCCGGGACGTACACCGTTACCGCGGTTAGTGATGTTGATATACGTGTAAATATCGCGGCTAACAACGCGCAGTGGCTTTCACTGGGGTCGGGTACCTATGCTGTCGAGGCTAACGAAAACGCAAAAGTGGGCCCAGCAGACACATACACCGCTAGCCTTACCGACTGGGTTACAATCGACCGTATAAAGCCCGAACGCCTGGTGGCCAACATCACGGCGGATAACGGCATGTATAAAGACAGCGGCAGCCGGAGTAAACAGAGCGCCGCCGTTGTCGCAGAGCTGCAGTACCAACTTATCGACAACACAGGCGTTGCTTACGGTCCCGTGTACGCGGTTCAGGGGGTTGTTAGTGGGCGCTCGGCAGATTTTACAGGCGTTTCTATTATCGCCAATTTGCCTACACCCTCCGCCGTTAGGGTTCGCGCCCGTCGTGTTACGAATTTAGACCTTAATTTTGAGGGCCAGGTTGTAGACGAAATAAAATACACCAATCTTTACGGCCAGATTCGGGACTTAACGCCCAACTACGGCAACTTAACGACGGTACACACAGCCCGGAGGCAAACCCCCCGAGCCGCTGCCGTTAAGCAGCCGCAACTTAAAATGGTGGTCACTGAGCGCTTGTATGAGTACCTGGGTAACGGCGTTTTTGACTCGTCACTTAGCAACAACACGCAGGCTGTGCAGTCTCTTATCCGGCTGATGCGAGACCCCGTTGTCGGCGGGCTTAACTTGAGCGCGGCGAACATGGATAAACTTTTGTCTGTGCAGACCGAAATCGAGTCGTATTTCAATAGCGCAGCCGCGGGGCAGTTTTGTTACACGATAGACGCGTATAATGTGACCGCGCAAGATATTATCAATTTGATTTCCTCCGCCATTTTTTGCACATCATACCGGCGCGGAAAAGATATTTTGTTGGATTTCGAACGCCCGCGCCCTGGCCCTGAGATGGTTTTCACGCACCGCAGCAAAACGCCGGGGGGTGAAAAGTGGACACGACAATTCAACGACCGGGACGCATTCGACAGTGTAAAATTGAGTTACATCGACCCTAAAACCAACATCAAAGAGACGATAACGATACCGGAGGCCGGGGGGTTGAAAACTGACAACTACGACGCTAAAGGCGTTCGAAACTATCAGCAAGCATATTGGTTAGCCTGGCGTCGGTACCAGAAAAACACCTTAAAACGGGTTAGCGTTGAGTTCACAGCAACCGAGGAAGGCGTTTTTGTGCGCCCGAGTCGGCCTATCTCGGTTGTGAAAGGCTCGAGGGTGTCCCCTTACGACGGCTACGTTATCGCTGTTGACGGGCTGACCCTGACGCTATCGCAACCCGTGGCATTTACCGCAGGCGACGACCATTATGTTATACTCAAAAAACGCGACGGCTCCACTGAGAGTATACGCGTGTTGCAGGGGGTACATGACCGCAGCGTTGTGCTGCAAACAGCGCCAGGCGAGGCCATCTACGTCGGAAACAGCGCCCTTAAAACCGAGTTTAGCTTCGGCAGCGAAGAACGGCAACGGGCCCAAATGATGCTTGCGGGCACAATAACCCCGAGCAACGACAGAACGGTTAAAATCACGGCGTACAACTACACCGACGATTACTATTTATACGATGGCGTAACGCCGCAGGGACGGGCGTTTAGCTCAGGCTTTGATAACGGATTTTCTTAAGAGGTTTTTATGACTGCAAATTGTGGCGGCGTTTTATCCCTTGACGACCTGATAACGGCTAAAAAACATCAGGTTTTTGAGGCTGAGGTGATAACGGGGCTCACGGGGGGCGTGGTTGGGGGTGCGCCGATTGATTACGCGACCAACACGGCGACAGGCCAGGTGCAAAAAACCCTGCCCGCTATCCTCCGTGACATTGGTTTTAGCCCAGCGTCGTTTGATTTTACAACCGGCGGCACACTTGGCGTTAATGAGCGGGATTTAATTGTATTCGACCCCGTCAGCATGACATGGTACTCGTACCACGGCGTGCTGCCGGCGGTCATACCGCCAGGCTTCGACCCGACAAGTAGCGCGGATTGGCGCGCTAAAACCTTTCCCGATTACAGCGGCGACTTGAAAACGCGATTGACAATACATGTAAACACAATTGCCGATTTGAGGGGGGTCGACAGCACAGAAGTTTCCAGTGTTTTTGTCCGTGGGTATTATGCCGTTAATGACCGCGGCGGCGGTTTTTATGCGCTCGATGCTGACGACTTAAGCGCAGCTGACAACGGCGGAACAGTAATTGTTGCGTCAGACAATGCTCGATGGAAACTTGTGTACACAGAAACACTGTCTGTACTTCAGTTCGGCGCAAAGGGCGACGGCGTACACGATGATGCCCCGCATTTCCGATCTGCAATTAATTATCTTGTTAGCATTGGCGGGGGAAAGCTACGAGTACCGATAACGACGGGTGTTTATACGATAAATTCAGCATTAACCGCCCTTGGCCCCGTTCTTTTGTCGGGGGAGGTTAGAACCGACGACACGTCAAACACGAACGGAAGCGGGGGTGCAGTGGGGCGACCGGTGATTAAAGCCGGAGCGGCCATCCCATGGATGTATCAAGTGAAGTCGCCCGTCGCGGGCAATGTTGTCTGGGGCGGAGGGTCTGAGTCTATAGAGTGGGTTGGCGGGAACTTGGCAACAAGGGCGGTATGGCTAAACAATACCAAGTTTGCAGTGTTCGACGGCAAAGTCAGGGATGTTATCTATGCCGGGGTGCAAGTCGATTCGGTAAACGGGTCCCCTGGTAACTTTTCGATGAAAAATCACATTCGTTCCCTAGAGTTTGTGTGGGGGGCCGCACCCGCCGCACAGAACGCAAACGGGCTAGTGTTGGGCGGAAACGGGACTAATGTGCCGTCAACGCAGCAATTAATCGGCGACGTATCGGGCCTTGTCTATAATGGGTCATTGGTGCTAATTGCAGAGACTGACAACGCACAATTTCAATCGGTTCACGGCGTGGTTCAATCCGGCGGGTCAGGCGCGGCCATAAAAATTAATTTCGCTGGCGCTCAGCCCTCGAATCACAATCACTTTACGTACGCAGTTGGGCCTGTAAAAATTGATGCAGGTATTGTTGGAACCAATTTTATAAACTACGTAAGCGAGGGTGGGGGGATAACTCAGCTCGCGGGAACATCCCTGTGGGACGGCAGCCTTATTGATTATGTATCAGGGCGGAGGTACAACTCCCCCGCGTACACGCTACGAGACAAGATGACGATAAAGCCCGGCGAGTTCGCGTTTGGGGCGGGAGTGACAACAGGTAAACTGGCGGGGCTGTGGGATGGTTATATTATGCCGAACGGCAGTACAACCACCGCCTCGGTTGTAATAGCTGCGCCGTATAACTGGGGCGGCGGTGCGTTTTCTGGATTTGAGATCCTAACAAGCTCTAATGACGCAAGCGCGGGATTTTATAGGCTACGTGTGCGTGCGAGCGTGGGTATTAGTCAGCCGATTGTTGTTACGCCTCAAGTCGACTTTTTCGCAACCGTTCCCGCGGGCGCGCAGTATGCCCCGCAAAAAAACACGATAGCATTCCCCTTTGTTCTCAACTTCGCGGCAGGTGACAACATTTTTTTAGTTATCGAGAGAATTGGCGCGGACGCTGCTGATACTAATCTGGACGGCATGTTTTTGCTTGGGGCTAGGCTTTTGTACCGCAGTTTCGGACCTAACTCATCAGGATCGGGTGTCTACGATATTCCGCCGTGGCCTTAATATGCAAAGCCCCGGATACGTTCGGGGCTTTACTTTTTATAACTTGGCTTCGTGGGCGCTCTCCGCATATAGCGCAGTATACGCCACCAAATCGATGAGAGTGTCCGACGGGTCCGCACCGTTTGCTAGCTGACGTGCTAGTCGGGCCTCTTTTAACGCAACAAGAAACAGCCATACCTCAGCCTCGCTTAGCGTTTTACCCGTTGCCCGGGCGAACCGCCGCGCTATATCGGCCGCGCTACGTTCCTCCTTTTTGTCGTACCCGTTTTCTTGCCCCCGCTGCTTTAGCGTGTCTAGGGATTTTTGCAAAATCTCATCGGCTTTCATCGTCAGTAACCTCAATTGTGTTTTGGATTAAACCGTCCTGCTCCATCATCCATGATATTTGCGCGTTGGCGGCATCTCGTTGTTGCCGTAGTCGTGCGTTTTCGGCTTCAAGCTCTTTGACACGGCGGTTTAACATCCGGGCGATATAGTGTAGTGTTTGTGCGCGCATGCTAACCCCTTAAATAAAAGGCGCGGTACGCACTCGACGCCCCGCGGGTAAATCAGCCACGCCCTCGGTTTTAGCCCCATCCATGCGCATATCAAAGGAATGCCACTCAACGCGGACATCACCGGACGGCAGCGCCTCTACCTTGTCGGCAATCAATACCGCGCCGCCATTCAATCTAAAACGGTCGCCCGCTTTCAGGTCCGCCGCGGGGAAATAGGTATTTTTAAAATTAAGCATGTTGTTCGCTCCGTTATCGTGTCCTATGGCTGAAACAATAGTACATTATTATCGGGTGTGCAACCCCTTTTTAGTTTTGCAATACTCCATCAGCAATTGTTGCACCCCTTCTTTACCTGCTACCCGCGTCTGCACTACCTGGTCCAACGTATCGGCGGCTTGAATCTGATATATAAACACGGGGCGCGGGTGCCCGGCTTGATGCTGCCGTACAGGGCCGATACGCTCGATAATCTGTGCATAGTGCTCGTAGTTCCACGTGAGATTAAAAAAGGCCAAGTGGTGCCCGCCGTCCTGCAAATTCAGACCGTGGCCCGCTGACGCCGGGTGTACGCATAAAATCGGCAGCTCGCCACGGTTCCAGGCTTCTATCTGCTTGTTGGCTTTGGCCCCCTTGCCGAGTGCTACGGCCCCGCTAAAGCGCTTTAAAATCCGGGTCAAGTCGTGCTGGTACTGATACGCAACGAGCAGCGGCGCGCCGTTTAGCTCGTCGATGATGGATTCTAGGGCGTCGAGTTTCGCGTTATGCACAAGCTCCCAGTCTCGGGACGGCTCGCCGTCGTCGTCCGTGACGTAGACCGCACCCCCTGCAATCTGCAAGCATTTCGCGGTTTTCGCGGCGGCGTTCGCGGCTTCGACGGTTCCATCTTCAAGCTCGGCGAATAATTTCTTTTCCATTTGGTCGTAGATGCGCCTTGCTTTAGATGGCAGCGGCACGACAACAGGCACAACAACGGGCGCGTCACAGCCGAAATACTCCGCCGCGTCTACGGTTAGACTTATATCTGCTAGGGCTTTGTGTATCTCGTCGTCAGCCCCCGGGCGCGGCTGATATGATACCGCGGCGCGGTGGTCGCCTTTCGACACGCCGCAAAACCAGCGGTCTGTAAACGCCGCGTAAGACAAGCCTAAACGTTGACCTGCGTCAAGAAACCAGCATTGTCCCCATAAATCCTTAAGACCATTCGGCGCGGGGGTACCTGTTAGATTGATAAACCGCTTAACGTTTTTATGCGCAACGTGACTTAAGGCTTTGGCGCGTTTGCTGCCGCCAGCACCGCCGCCCTTGCCGCTTTTCGTCATTTTACCTCTAAAACTTTTTAGCTTTGTAGACTCGTCAGCAACAATCACAGTGAACGGCCAGCGGTCGCCCCAGAATTCGACGAGCCACTCCATGATGTCATAGTTGCAGCATACAACGTTGGCGTCGTCATGCAGCATAACATCTTCCCGGTATGCCCTGTCACCCGTGCCGTCGGCAACACGCAGCGCCGGGAACGACCATTTACCTTGCTCCGCTGGCCACGTACCTGACGCCACACGTAACGGGGCAAGGACTAACACCCGGTCGCCTGTCCAAGTAACAGGGTCCCAGTCGTCAAGTTGCCCTGACTGAAACATTTTATTCAAGGCCCACAGCACCGCGCCTGTTTTACCGCTACCCATGGTGGCGAAAACATTACAGCGGAGGCGGGCCAGGATGAAAGCCGTGATTTGCTTCTGATACGGCCTGCGCTGAAATTTCATCGTTGCTTAACCTTTAAACGTTTCGCCGGAGGCAGCCAGGAACGCTCGTATGAATTCGGCGGCTGCTTGCGGAACGATAGCATTGCCGTAACCCCGCAATCGTCCCACGCGGGCGGGTAGCCCATCAGCCAGCGGGAATGTGCCGGGTTCAACTGCCCGGTACTTTCCATCACGGCAGCCGAGCCCGTCAACACGGTCCCATCCGCCGTGACGCGCGTCGGGAACGTCAGTTGCGCGGCTACGTCCAGCCGGTCCGCGCTCAGTTTCCCGTTGCGTATCCTCCCGCCCTGGTACCCGCCTTTTCCGTCTGTTGCCGAAGGTGTCGGCCAGGTCGCTATGGTCGCCGCCGTTTGCAGATTCAAGCCGCCTTGCCGACCTTCTGACCCCGTTCCGGTTCCGTTGTTCGCTGTTGGCGTTGGCCATGCAGTTAGTGTAGCCATCCCCGGTAGGTCCGATAATTTGCCGCGCGTCAACTCCCGCATAGCGCCCGCCATTGTCCTGCTGTTCTTCTCCCCGTCCACCGCCCGGGGCGTAGGCCAAGCCGTCAAGCGAACGGCCCCGCCTAACGTAGTCCCTCGGTTCTTCGCCTCCGCGGCAGCGCCCACCCCGCGAACCTGATTGTTGTGTATCGTCGCCACGGTGGGCCAAGGAACTTGCGCCAAAGAATATTCGGTCTCGCTTGTGCGGGGCACCGACGCTACAAGCTGGCAGTATGGTAAACCCGACGGCGTAGTCTTCGTCTTCCAAGTGAGCTTGTAAATCACACATCCACGATTTTCCAATAGCGGCCGCAACTTGTTCGCCAAACAGGATTGGAGGGCGGCACTCGCCGACGAGGCGGAGGAAAACCGGGGCGAGGTGTCGAGGGTCGAACTGCCCGAGCTGCTTTCCCGCGCTACTGAACGGCTGGCACGGAGGCGAACCAGTCCATAAGCGCGTGTTAGACCCGACGCCCGCCAAGTCGAGCGCGTGCGCCCACCCGCCGATTCCGGCAAAGAAGTGGCACTGGGTAAATCCGGCGAGGTCTTGCGCTTCAACTTCAACGATACTTCTTTCATCAACTACGCCCCTCGGTATTAGTTTATTTGCGATAAGTTCCCGTAACCATGCGGCAGTAGGCGCGTCCCACTCGTTATAGTAGTTCACCCGAAAAGCTCCTTCACCAACGCGTCAACCTGGGCTTTGCTGCCGATTGTGCGCACGTCGGCGTACACCATTCGTAACCGCGCGTGCTCCAACTGCTGATGCATGTCTGGGTGTGTATACTTATCCTTTTTAACTTCAACAAAAATAGTTTTCGGCGGGCGCACGCGCCCTGCGGCGATTAAACGCGGAACGCAGACTAACAAATCAGGGCACCCCTTGCGCCCCTCGTAACGGATTTTACGAACCAGGCAACCGCGGGCCTTTAGTTCTTTCATGCCGTACTTCTGTACTTCGCCCTCGGGTGTTTTAGCCATTGTCTTTTAACCTCTCGTACGCGTCTAACACGCGTTGAAAAAGATAGCCCATCAAGTAGGCGGTGGGCTCCTGGTTGTCTACGTCCGGGGTGACGCCTTTATAGTAAAACAGGTTTAAAACAAGGTGCGTGACCTCGTGCGCGAGGGTGCCGAAGCTAGCCCCCGCCGGCAGGAACAAAACCTGTACCCCGTTGCCGTAGAACACGCACGCATCGCAGCTAAACGTGTAATTGTCAACCTTAGCACCTGTTTTTACTACGGCCAGGCGCGCGGCCTCGTCTTTGCAGCGGGTGACGTAAATCAAGGCGTTGTAAATGGGTATGTGTAACTTTTTATGCTTCTTCAATTTTCACCCCGTTAATTTCCCCAGCCTTGATTGCATCGTAAAGCATCCCCGCGACGCCGTAAGCATTTGGGGGTGAGGAGTTAATGGCTGCTTTAAAAGCGTTGCAAATACGTTCCCGCCGTTCCGCTTCGATTTGCTCAGGGGTGGGGATGGGGCGGAATCTCGTTGTTAAGTTATGCGTGGGCACAAACTGACCCTCCTGCGTTACGACGACGAAAGCAATTTCACAAGGCCACCAATCGACCCCGTCGTTTAGTGTGTACTCGCAAACCGTCCCCGCCGGAGGCATCCCGTCCCCTTTCCACACGTCCGCCGTAGGGTCTGGTGCGGCTTTGCTTGGCTTTTCGGTTTTCGGGGCTAAGTACACGGGGTATTCACCGTCCGGCAACCAGTCGCACGACATAACCTCAGGCCTTTCGTTGAAATTGGGAAGTAGCCCGTCCTCCCCTCGGCGGTGCTTATCAAACCTTAGCACGGCTATCGGCTTATCGCGCTTCTCGGCTAATGCCGCCTCGTACTGTTCGCGCGTGATGATGGCTGTTGTGTGGTCGCTTGCGAGTTGAGATAAAACGTCATCACCCCCGCACTCGTCTATAAAGTCCCCGTTCCAATACACGTCAAGCCCTTCCTTATAATGCCGCGGAGGTTCACGGTAGAATGCAATTGCGTTTTTGTGCGCGCCTAATTGGGCGTCTTGGGCGCACACGTTGCACCCTTTAACCCTCGGCCAGCCGCCCAAACCTGGTAGCTCCTCCACCAAAAGTTGTAGTAAAGTTTTATCCGCCATTTTCATTGCTCCTGCGTAAAATTAGGTTTTAGTTCGGGTTTTGGCGCTTCTCGGGCAGCACCTATAACGCGGCTTAGTATAATTTCATCACCGACCGCCTCAACCGTAAGCCCCGCCCTCTTGGCGCTGTCGAGGAGAGCATCAACTATCCGCCCGGCCGTAATACAGGCTTGCACTTCTTGCTGCAGTAGCTCCCGCGCTAGTATTTTTACAGATTTAGGCAAAGCATCGCGCCGGTCCGCACACTCTGAGGGCGTAAGCGTTTTGTTATTGTTTTTTTGCATACCGCACCAATAATGCTTGAAAGGTTTTATCCGCCATTTTTCATTGCTCCATCTGTTATGTGTTCGAAAAGAATAGCACCCGCCAAACAATAGCGCAATATTATTTAGTGTAGCGCATTAACTCCGCCCCGGCCGCGGCCACGGGGAACCCTGCCGCCCACCCCGGCAGCTCGCACATAAGCGCCTCGAGGGCCTCGGCGCTGTACTCCGGTTCTTTCGGCGTTTCGCATACAATTTCATCATGTACGTGTAAAATAATATCCCAGCCGGCGCGGTCTACGGTCAGCATCGAGTTAGCGAGCAAGTCCCGACACAGCGCCTGTGTGATGTTCTCCGCCAGTTTCCCGCCGTAGGTGTACTGTTTGCCCCACTGCCGCGTTATCTGGTTTTCGCCCATATACCGGATGCGCTCTTTATATGTCGGGGGCCCATCAATATCGTCCTCGTCGTTGGTTTTTTCGACAGATATACCGATACCGGGGTAACTCATAACACGCCCCGACGGCAGCTCAACCTTAAGCCACCAACCCGGCTCAACATCGCCGTTGTCGCCTTTTGTCGCCGTGCGGGTTATGCGTATCGCCTGGTTTCCGTCGCGGCGGACAGTATCCCCGGCCCAAAAATCACGACCAGGGTACGCGATAGCGTCACGAACGGCAGCCTCCAATTCTGCCCAGAACGTGACGGTTTCCGGGTGGGATTCGCGCCACATACGCTTGATAGCGTCACACGTCAGCCACACTTTTTTAGGCAAGTCATACGACGGGCGGCTAGGTTTTTGGCCCTTAGCCCCGCGTTTGTTTTTCTCCTGGATGCGTGCCCACTCGAACCCCTTACGGGCGGCTGACCAAATATGGTCCGGGAACGTCCCGGCCATCGTTTCGGCCATCTCGGCTAAATCCAAGCCGTACACTTTCGCAAACTGCAGGAACGCCGCGACGCCCCCGCCGTACCCGAGGCCCAGCTCGCACACTTTACCGATTTGCCGTAAATCCGGCCGATGCTCGGCGATGTACGCCGGGTCCAGGTTAAACATACGCCCGGCGGTGACGCAGTAAATATCAAGACCAGAGCGGAACGTGTTTAGCGCCGTTTCTTCGCCCGCAAGCCAGGCCAAGCCCCGCCCCTCAACGTTAGAAAAGTCAGCCATAATCAACTTTTTACCGGGGGCCGGGATAACACAGCTTCGCACCGTCGTTGCCGTGAGTTTTGATACGTCGTACAACCAATGCGCGCGGCCTTTTAGCAACGCGTTGATCCCCTCCGTTAAGGCATACGTTCCCTTTTTCGGGTCGTCGTGGTAGTACCCGCGGGCCAGGTTCTGCGGCTGGAAACGCCGCCCACCCCAACGTAACGTTCGCTTAGCGCCACCATATTGCAGACACCCACGGCAGCGGCCATCACGGGATACCCCCGCAAGCAAAGGCGTATACTTCGTGGATGCGGTCGAGCTGGCCCCGAGGCGCATTTCAACCGCTACGCGGGCCTCATCGGGGAAATCGTCCAGGGCCACGAGGTCGGTTAGCGTGGCCTTCTGGGCGTTCGGGATGTCGAAACCCGGAGCCAGGGCGCGGAGCATCGGCAGAAACGCCGCACCCGTAAGCCCTGCGCCGAATTTCTCCGCGGCGGACGCTTGTAACTCGATTTTATGCTGTTTCACTGCGTTGATGGCTGCCGTTGCTAACGCCGTATCGACGTAAAAACCGCGGTCATTGATTTTTATATCTAGCGCTAGTACATCATCCTCAAAATCTGAATCCCCCCATTCTGGAATGCTGTAGAAAACCTCCCGCATGGCTGAAATGTCAGATTTTGCGTAGTCAATAAACGCGCGCCACTCGTCGGGGTGGGTGTCGCGGGTGTATCGTCGGATTTTGTAGTTTTTTGGCGTGGGTTTACAAAAACGCTGAATCAATGCCTTGCCTTTTTTATCCTTGGCGAGGTTCTCCGCAACCCCCAGCACCTCACACAGGGCATCAAGGCCCCCCGGCAGCGCGTGACGGTAAGCAAGTATCATCGTGTCGATAATCTGGCTGGCGGGGATATCTACCTCCCAACATTCTCGCATTAACAGCCGGTCGAACAACAAGCCGTTTTGCATAACAAGTTTGGCCCGACCACGTTTAATATGACGTAACGCCTTGCGCAACTCCTCCGGCATCCGGCGGCCTTCGGTGGCAGCCCACGCCCGGACGGGCCCGTCGTCGAGGGCGTATGTCGCTAACATGATTTCAGTTTCCGGGTGTTCGGCGTAGACATACGCCCCGGATTTTTTAAGGTCTACCGGTGAAAACGTTTCGGTGTCGAGAAAAAGGTAATCAAAGTTCACGGGGTGGGCTCCTAATAAAAAGCCCGCGCGCGGCGGGCCTGGGTGGCGCTGGTGGTTTTAGTCGCGGTTGCGACGACGGCGCGGCGTCGGTTCATCGTCGTCCGGTTCTTCAGTACGACGACGGCGCGAAGGTTTGTCGTCCTCGTCGTCGTCCGGGTCCTCGGTACGACGACGTCGGGACCCCTCCGGCTTTTTAGCCGCATCCGAACCGCGACGGCGTGAAGGTTTGTCGTCGTCTTCTAAGTCGTTGTCGGTCGCCGTCTCGCCCGCGCCGCCGAACGCTTCACCGTCTGCGCGGAAACGGATTCCGAGCAGGGTACACATCAGCACTTTATATTTTTCATACCAGTAAAACTCAACGCTGACGTTAGCGACGCAACCGGAGTACACCTCTTTCCCCTCGATGTCGTCACCGTCAAGGGTAAGGCCCCGCTCTATCTGGTCTTCTCCTGTTGACGTCTGGATTTTTGGCCGTTTGTGGCTTGTGGCCCGGATGTAAATCCCTTCTTCCAAGCCTTCCAGCAGCTTATCGCGCTCGGCGAGGTCACGCACGGCGGATTTATCGCTGTGGTTGCCCGCACCATAATTGCGGTCCATCCACTTTTCAGCGGCTTTTTCTGACTTCATTTTCTCGGCCAGTTCTTCGAATACGGCAGCCTCCATTTTGCCTAACTGGGGGTCGTCCGGGTCCATAAAAATGGTGGTCTGGAATTTGCCTTTGATAGTGTTGCCGTCATCGCCTTTCGAATCTTCGCTTCGTTCGAAAACATTTAGAAAGCCCACGCGAACGTTTTTAAGATTTACTTTAATACCCATATTACGAATCCTCGGTTGTCGGTTACTCGGTTGTCGTTTTGTACTTCGTTATACTAATTTACTAATTAATGCTTGTCAATAATCCGGTCTAAATACCGGGCTAATCGCAAGGCTCCCGTCATTAATTTATCGGCCACGCCTCCGGCCGCTTCGGATAGCAGAATGAAAGGCTTAGCGAAAAAGTACGCGGCCTTTTCCATTAACATAAAAACCATCACTACGGGACTTGTGCTGATTACCACCAGCGCAAACACAAAATAACATAAAAACTTAATCATAATGTTTTACTCCAAATCAGTATTGGCGCACGGCGTCCACTCGGGGCGCTTGTCGTCGGCGTCCGCTACGGAGGGCTTACCATCCGCGCGGGAGATTAACGGGGTGAATTTAACCCACTCGGGTTTAGGCACCACTTTTTCAAGCTCGGTAGGGGATAGCACCGCTTTTTTATAAATCACGTCCAGAGTAAGCCCTGCGCCCACAACCGCACGACCTATAGCTGCCTCGTCCGCAGCCCATTTACGCGGCCCCGGTTTACCCTCAACAAGTTTAAGCCCTTCTACTTGCTCGCCTTTCATCAACGCCCCGTACACCGCGCGCTCTATGTCGGCTACGTGCTGCCGTAGTAAGGGTAGGTTATCCCACTCCTTTTTGACCTCTGCGGCGGTCAACTCAACGCCTGGGGTGAGGTTTTCGACGAGGGCGCGCACCGCCGTCGCTTTGGCGCTGCACTTCTCCGCGAAACGGCACCACTGGCACGCCTTATCGCTTGGACGGAAATCCGCCAGGGTTAAAGACTTTTTACCCCGCTTGTACACGTCCAGCGCTTTAACCGCCGACGCCCGGGCAAACTTCCCGAACTGCTCGAGAACCTCGGGCGTTGTCGTCCACTCGTCCGCGCCTCCGGCCAGGGGTTGAAAGATAGACAGAATGATTTTGTTAATGTCGAACGTGGTGCCGTGGGTGCGCAATAGTCCGAGGGCGTACAGCATCAATTGCTTGTTTTCTTTGGCACTAACGCGGTGGCGGCCTGTTTTTAGGTCGCTAACGATAAGCGTGTACCCGGTTTCGTTGGCGAGAATCGCGGTAAAATCCGCAGTGCCGAATGTATCGACTTTTTCGTCGTGCAGCATATACCCCGGGTGCAACATCCGCGTTAACCGCACCCGTGTTTCCACCGCGCTATACGTGGACGCTGTAACCAGCGGGGCGCAATAGTCGTAGTAATCGGCGGCCCAACCCACCATCTCGGCGGTCACCAGAACGTCGCCGCGTTCTTCTTTTGCAAACGTTACAATATCGCCTTTACCTTCGTCGCGCACGACTACGCGACACGATTTGTGTGGCGTGAGGTTAGCCCTTAGGTCGTAGGGTGTGCCCGCGATAAGCGACTTAAGACCGTACTCGGCTATCGTGTGCGTTGCCGTTCCCGTCAGTGCCGCCGCGCCAGAGGTATTCGGTATGCGCGACTCGACTGTTAAAGCCGCAGGGCACCCCAGCCACTTATTAGCGGACGAGGGTGACAAAAGCGCGTGCTCGTTATTTGATTTCATCGGGGCCCCCTTGCATCTGCAGTATCTGGGTTGCGGTATCGCGGATATACCCGATTAAATCACCCTCTGCGTAATGTAGTTGTTCCATAAGCTCCACGTCTTCTGGTGTCCGACAGGTTTGTGGCGTTATCTGGGTAAACTTAATCCATAGTTCCGCGACTCTTTTCGCACCAAAAACCACACACTCCGGCAACTGCGGGTTCTCTTTATTTGATTTCATTACGTTTTTCCTTCTCTTTACGCCTTTCGCGCTGGTATCGTGATGTTACGGACGACAGCGAACGCCCTAGCACGTCGGCCAGATGTGGCAAATCGCGCGGACGCTCCACAGCGTTAAGCATGATTAGTTCTCCCTCAGTCCACCGCTTGTAATCATCGCGGCAGCACAAGGACACGCCGAGGCGTCGAGCCATAAGCTGTACCGCGTGCTCAGTGCGGCATAAAAGACCTGCTATCTCTAGCGTGGTTGCCTTGCCCGCCCCATCACGTAAGGTTTTTATCTCAGATGAAAGCCACGGTTTTGCAGCGTTGGCATGAGGTTTAATGTTAACGCCACATGAGTATGCTTTCATTCGCACGCTGTCTACGGTGCGTCCGAGGGCCTCGGCTAGCGCGGTTAAGGGGGTCGTGGGCGCAAGTTGCCGCAGGCGTTCGATTTCGGGGTACGTCCAGGGTTTTTGATTATTCATCCGGGCATCTCCCACCTGGCCACAACGTCGGGGTTTTGACAAAACGCGGCTAAAACGTGTCGAGGCCCCCACGTGATACCCTCCGGCGCGGCGGCGGTGCGGCGTTTGATGCGGCTCGGGCTGGTTTTATGGTCGAACATCGCCACACGCCAAGCTCCGCCCGCCTCGCATAGCCATAAAGCGGGTTTGTTGTCGCGGGTGTCGACGCCTGAGTATAAAGTGTAGTGCATAGGTCACCCCAGATTGCAAAGTGAATTAAGAGCTTCAACAGGTACGGTTAACGCTGTGCTGGCGGTTTTCTCAATCTCAGACGGCAACAAGCTTTTAGCCTCGGGCCACACTTCCAGCAGTTTTTTAACTGTGGTAACGCTACGCAGCACGCCGCCTACCTGCAATCGGATGGCTTCGGCTTTTTCGTCGTTGGTCTGCTGCCGCGCTTCCAGCGTGTCGAATTCGTCGCTTAAGTTGGCGTCGGTGATTGTTACTGAGCCACGGGGGTAAAAATTACCACCCTCGTAGACCGGCTTTAAGTGAGGGGTGTTGCCTTGGGTTATGTGCGTACTTGTCGCTCCTTTGTGCGCGCCATTAGTGTACATAAACACACGTCGGCCACACAAATTAACGTCTACCGCTGTGTGCGAACCTGGGCTGGCGCTTTTAGTATACAAACCAATACCGATGAAGGTTTCCTCCGCGTTTATTAGCGTGTTGTACCAAGCGCGCAAAGTTTCTTGCGTTTCACCGACGCGCGCCAGCTCGGCGGAAACCACACGTTCACATAACGCCGCCCGTGCTTCTACAAGCAAGATATTTTCTTCAACTACGCCTGCCTTTAACAGCGCGTTATTAATAATATCACCGCGTAGCTTTGAGTTTAGCTTTAACTTCAACATTTCATCGCCTCTTTATCTGGTATAAAAAAAACTAGCCCCCGGAGTCCGAGGGCTTAAGGTTTTTACTCCGCGACGTCGTAATACTCGTCGATGAGAGCCTTAACCTCATCATGGAACTCCTCGACATCGTCGTCGGTCAGCTTGGTGACCGTACGGACGTTGTAGTCTTCCAGCAGGTCGTCAAACTTATCGGCACACTCGTCGTCTTCGCCGTTAGCTATAGCCGCCGCCATTTCCTTAATCTTGGCGCGCAACGACGCTAAATCAGGGCCCGCCTTAGCGGTTTCTTTTTTACCGCGGGTTTTCTTGGCGGGGGTTTTCTTGGCGGGGGTTTCCGCGGTGGTATCTTCCTTCTCGGACGTTGCGGCCTTAACCGCCCCGCCGCCTGCCTTTGGTGAAGAGGTGCCGAAGGCCAAGGCTTCGTGGGCTACAACGAAACGTTCAAACAGCGCTAGTAATCTCTCAAACATGATTTAAGTCCTTTGGTTGGTCTGTGCGTAATTGCGTTGACGTCGCTAAATTTAATACTGAATTATTGCAGTGTCAACCGCTTTAACTAATTATTTTCCGCCTTGTATTGTACGCATAAATTATTATATAGTGACACCGTAAATATCACTAACCGAGGGGTTCAAAATGGCACAAGAAAGAGGATTGGCGCGCCGCGTTGGCCGCCGCATGGTTGCGCTAGGCTTACGTCAACGGGACCTTATCACGGAAACCGGGTTAAGCCAGGCGGCAGTTAATCACATTTGCACAGGCCGAGTTAATACGGTGCAAGCGCCTGTTATTTTCAAACTGGCGGACGCGCTGAAATGTGATGCTAAATGGTTAGCCACGGGGGAAGAATAAAAAAAAGCCCGCGACCTATAAAAAGTGCGGGCATCATCAGCAACAACATCAATAAACAATGGCTATATCAGATAAGGAGCAATATCAATATAGTGGTATTGTTGCCGTGTGTCAATAAGGGGTTAGCATGATTTTATTTTCCATCGGCAACGACGCAAAAGCGCGGCGGGCTAAAAACTATAATATGACGTGGCCCGAGTTCGTCGCCGAAATGACGGACTATGCCGCGGAACCAAGTTTAGGCGTAACGTTCACAGGCCAGGAAAACGCGGAACAGTACGCAGCCAAAAAGAAACAGCAGAATTACATCGCCGCGGCCGTTGACAAAGTCCGCAGTAACGACACAATTCTAGGGCGTTCCCTTCTTTTTATTGACCTGGACGGCGTCACTAGTAGCCGCGTTCGCCAAGTAACGCGGTGGCTAGAACAGCGCGGTCTGGCTTTCCTCGCCCACACCACCAGCGGAGACCGCCACGCGTTAAAAGGCGGGCACAAATCGCGCGCCGTGCGTTTCCTGGTACCGACTGATACCCCGATGGACGCCGGCGAAATTTGGCACGCGCAACACAGCTTCATTCACTCCCTGGGTTTATCCGACACCGCCGGCGTAGATATGACCGCGTGCCAACGCGCGCGCATTATGTTTGTACCTCCCTACGGTGCGGAAACGTGGGAAGGGGCTGGAAAGCCCGCCCGCGTCACTCGATTGCTTAACAGCGGATACGAACCCCCGAGCGAACAGGGGGCCACGAACTGGACAGATGCCGCCCTGGCCGCCGCGTCGGAAAATTCGCAGGCAATAGCGGGGTGGGCGTTTGAAATGGGCCTCGAGCCGTTGACCTCGGGCCGGGGGTGGGCGGTACAGTGCCCGAATCACATGGCGCACACGGATAACGACGGCACAGACGGCAGCACCGCCCTATTACTCCCCGATTCGTTACACCCCGAAATCAGATTCCAGTGCCAGCACGACCACTGCAAAAACCTGAACAGCCACCAGCACTTGACGCTTGACCTGCTGGGCGTGCCTGGTCCGTATCTGCCCGAGGCGCACAACATCAGTAAAAAGCAGCTTGCGGAGCTGCTGCCGTTTATCGATGATGACGACCTGGCCACCTGCTACGAACGCCAGGTAACCGCCGCGGCTGACGGGCCAAGCGCGCACACCTGCCAGGATGAAGACCTGCAGGACGAACCCGCCGCACTGTTCACAAAACGCGACCCGATTATTGAGGGTCTGATTAACTTTAAATCGTCGTTTGAGCTGGTGGGGGAGTCGAACATAGGCAAGTCGTTTTATCTCCTGGGGCAAATGGCGTGCGTTGCGGCGGGTATCCCGTTCGCCGGCGCTAAAGTAATCCGCTCTCACTGTTTTTATTTCGACGCCGAGGGCGGCAGCACGACCCAAGACCGCAAACAGGCGCTACAGAAAACCTACGGTGACCGCTTGGACTGGCTGCATATCGTAGACCTGCAGGCGGAGGGATGGGACTTGACGAGCAAGCCCGGACGCCGCGCAATCCTGCGTTACATCCGTGACCGCGCGGGCCTCGACCCCGTCGGCATTGTTGCGTTTGATTCGCTTAACCAGGCCGTCGCCCTGCGTGCAGACACGGCGAAACCCTTCGACGAAAACAACTCCTCGGACATGGGCGCGGTTGCCTCCGCTTTAAAAGCTATCGCCGACGCAACTGGCGCATGTGCGGGCGTTGTACATCACCCCGCCAAGTCCGAGAAAAATACAAAAAGGGCTGGCCGCGGTTCCGGGGCGTTGCACGGCGCTGTAGATTTCGTTTACTACATCGAGCAGCCCAACGAGGCCCAACCGCTGCAACTCAACTTACACATGGAAAAGGCAAGAGGCTGCAACAAACAAGCCCCGCGCGGTTTCATCTTGTCTAAGTGTAAAATCGACGTAGAGCCGGCGCACAGTGAAGCGATAACAGCAATGCAATCTGACCGCCCCGCCCCGGATTTCTCCGCGCTCCTGGGCGAGCATAAAGAAAAGCCGTTCGACGCAACCCCACGCGATGAAACGCTAGTATTAATCCCCGTGGCCTTGCAGCCCTTCACAACCCAAGCCGCGACCGTTGGCCGTGCTGCCGTTAGACAATCAAACGGCCAGCTTAAAGGTGACGAGCTGGCGGTATTCGAGGCCCTAGAGCAATTGCAAAACGCTGACGACAGGCCCGACGGTTTCAGTACCGCGGAGATTATAAAAGTGTCGGGGCCAGGGGGGCGACGACGACCCGCGATACAATCCCTCGTTGCGCGGCAACTCATCGTTTTTGGGCGAGACAATAAAGGAAAATTATTAAATGGTCAGTACGGGCGAGACACTAAATACAGAATACCGCTAAAAGAAAACGATGGAAAACAAATACCCGAATCAATAAATAACGAGGATTTAGCCGATTAAAACACAGTTCGGGGGACTGAAAAGGACGTAACAGAATTGCATAACTATTCACAATTTACGCATAAATATTCAGGGACAAAATCTGTCCCTTTTTGAGGCGAGGACAACTGTCCTTTTTTCTGTCCCAAGCCTAAAATCAATAACTTAGGTAAAAAGGGACAAAAGGACAGGGACCTCCTCTAACGAGGAATGGGGGGTCGTTGTCCCTCCCCCCTTTCTCCTCGTGATGATTGAGGCTTTATGCAAAAACGGCAGCAAGCAAAATCTACACAATTTCGCGCATACTAAAATAGTTGCGCAATATTAAATAAACGGTTAATATTATCGGAACATTAAACGAAACATGAGGTACGAGAGATGGAACAGGAAAAAATTAACGCTGCGTTAGTTGCCCATAAACTTTGGCTTACGTCGGGCGGAAAGGAAGGTGAGAGGGCCAACTTGTCCGGGGCCAACTTGTCCCGGGCCAACTTGTACGAGGCCAACTTGTCCGGGGCTGACTTGTCCGGGGCTGACTTGTCCGGGGCTGACTTGTCCGGGGCTGACTTGTTCGGGGCCAACTTGTCCGGGGCTGACTTGTCCCGGGCCAACTTGTACGAGGCCAACTTGTCCGGGGCTGACTTGTCCGGGGCTGACTTGTCCGGGGCTGACTT
>JACCEA010440913.1_pt1 | contig 39409 bp, 36 predicted proteins | sample 7449851 | NCBI WGS metagenome assembly JACCEA01 (sample SAMN15323453, study PRJNA562643) | freshwater metagenome | isolation source: river surface water | place: USA:Blue River Watershed | collected 2017-08-18 | reverse complement strand
CGGGGAATTAAAAGCGCTTCAAGCTAGCTTGGCCTTGGCGAAGGGCAAGTATACGGATAAGGAAGTACGCTACCATGTAGAGGATTGTTTGGAGCGCGTAAGTTTGATTTTGAATCCTAGGAAGTAGCGCTTTCGGCGTAGCTTTTGAAGTTATCTAAAATCATTTGCCAGCCGGCTTGTTGCATCTCCTCCGGGTTTTGATTTTCCGGCTCAAAGTGTTCGGTTACTTTCGTACCTGCTTCGGTGGTTTCGAAAGTAACCTGCATGTTTCGGCCATCGCCAATGAAGATGTGAAGCGATTGCTTTGGGTTAATTTCAACGAAAGTACCCCAAAAATCAAAGCTCATCGAGCCATCTCTAGCCGCCATTTCGTAATGAAATTCACCGCCAACTTGTAGGTCTGATTTCGCGGACGGGCAATGCCAATCTGGCGAAGCGAAGTTCCAATGTTGCACATGCTCGGGTTTAGTCCATTTCTCCCAAACAATATGTATAGGAGCGTTGATCGTGGTTTGTACGGTAATCATCATCTTTATTTGGCTCCATCCATGGAGCTTTGTTTGGTTTTATCTACTAAAGGTAAGCGCCCTTTTGCATTCGAAATTTTCAATACCACGGCGTTCGGCCATTTGTTATTGGTATAGAATCGTTGGCCATTCACTGCGCTGATGGTTAAACCTAATGGGCTCGCAGTGACATAGGTTTTCGCATCAAAATCTTGTTTGTATTCGACCAATTCCCCTTTGTAACCTAAGGTTTCCACCGTCGTTTTCTCATTCCCAATCACGTTCGAAAGTACGAAATTTTTGCGTTCGCCATATTTCCAATCGTCTGGTGAGGAACGTAAAATGAATGCATAGATGTATTTTTCATCGTTCGATTGTGTGTACCAAACACCTTCTTCTTTGATAATCGGCATCGGTTTCACGGCATAAATAGCTTCGGAATACGCAAAGTTCCAAAGCGCGATTTCGCGCAGGATGGCTTCTTGTTCGATTTGAATTTCCCCATTCGGTTTAGGCCCAACGTTTAACAAGAAATTCCCTCCTTTTGCCCGAATTTCGGCCAACATATTGATAACGGTAGTTCCTGATTTTTGTGGATCATTTGTGGGTTTGTATTGCCAATCCGTGCCCATGGTATAACAGGCCTCCCAAGGTCTAGGCAAAGCTGCATTCGGTGTCGTTTGCTCTGGTGTTTTCATCGCATCACGGGTGATCACTAAATCGGGGTTGATCGCCCATGCAAATTCGCGCAAACCATCACCAGGACCGTCGATAAACAGGATATCTATTTTGCCGTATTGGGTCAACAATTCTTTCAGTTGGGCCTTATCATATTCCATCAAACCCGGATTGGTTTTTGGGTAATGTGCGGGATCTTGGGCTCTGCCGATCGGCTGTTTGTGGGTATGTAAATAGTAGAAATCGTCTGGTGAAAAATATAGTCCTACCGCAATTCCTTCGGCTCTAAATGCTTCGACGATTTCTTTGGTCACGTCCCGTTTGAAGGGGGTGTTCATGACATTGAAAGTAGTTGTTTTGGTGTTGAACATCGCGAATCCCGCGTGGTGTTTGGCGGTGAAAACCACGTATTTCATGCCGGCGAGTTTAGCCAGTTTAGCCCATTCTTTGGGTTTAAACTGTTCTGGATTAAAGTAGGACGGAAGTTCTTTGATGTATTTATTGACATATTCATCAGATGCACCTGCCATCGAGTGACTGATCACGGCTCCCAAAGTAACATCCACATTCCAGTGGATAAACATCCCGAAACCTAGGTCCTGAAACCAATTGACACGTTCCGGTTTATTGGCGGTTTGCTGGGCCATCGTCGAAAAACCGAGCAGGAGGAAGAGGATAATCTTTTTCATATAGCTAAAAGAGGTCGAGCATTTAAATCTACCAAAAATGTATTCTAGATTGAAATTATGAACTTAAATTTACCTCTCATTCTTTTAGGCAAGAATGTGGATTGGTTTCGAATGAAGAAAATAATGATTTTGTGTCTGCTCAGTCTGCCCGTTTTGGGGCAGTCGGACACCTTGCGGGTTACGTTTGGAGCCTATTTAGAAACCTATTATGGTCATTCATTCACTAGTCCGCGGGCCAAAGAAAAGTCGGCCTTATTTTACAATCACACATCACTTAACCGACCGGCCATTAACCTGGGACTTATTGAGTTCTCTGCGTCAAAATCGAAATGGACGCTTCGGGGAGATTTCATGTTAGGAACCTACTCGCAGAAAAACCTAGCCTCCGAGCCGGGTTTGTTGAAACATATTTATCAACTTAATGCCCAGGTGCAATTAGCGCCTAAACATCAGTTGATTGTGGGGATTATGCCTTCTCACATCGGATTGGAGTCTGCGAAAAATTGGGAAAATCCGAGTTTTTCACGCAGTTATATCGCGGAGAATTCACCTTATTATGAAACGGGTTTGGCCTGGAGTTATAGTCCCACGCAACGGATGAATGTGAAGGTTTTGGCCTTAACGGGTTGGCAAACAATGCATCGGTTTCGCCCGGCATTAGGGACACAGATTACGATTGAAAATGCCAAAGGTCTTCGCTTTAATTCCAGTGGTTTCATCGGAGATGAAGGAAAAGGCCTCAGGGTATTTTATGATAACTATGTGTTGATACCTATTTCAAATCAGTTCAATGCCTCCATTAGTTCGGATTTTGGGATAGAGTCGGGTAAGTTTTGGCATGGGGCCGCCGCCTTTCTTACTTGGAAAGCAATGCCATCGCTGAAATTCACCGGACGTTTGGAATATTATAATGACCCACACGCCATTATCTTGGCGGAATCTTTGAAGGATGTTTCGCAGTCTTTGACCGTAGATTACCAATTGAAATCTTGGACGATGTTACGCACGGAGTTCAAGCATTCAGCAAAATGGGGGAATGAAATCATCGCTGGCCTTATGTTCAACCTATCGGCTAATTGACCCAGGGCATCTTATGGGATAATTAGGGGCTTTAACTATATTTGCACAAACAAAATTCAAGCACTATGATTATTGAACCTAGAATGAGAGGGTTTATCTGTTTGACATCACACCCGAAAGGTTGCGAGAAGAACGTATTAAATCAAATTGACTATGTGAAGTCCAAAGGCAAAATTGCCGGGGCGAAAAAAGTGCTTGTCATCGGAGCCTCGACAGGTTTTGGTTTAGCCTCTCGCATCACGAGTGCATTCGGATCGGATGCTGCGACGATAGGCGTTTTCTTTGAAAAAGCACCTGCTGAAGGCAAAACAGCCTCTCCAGGATATTATAATAGCCTTGCTTTCGAAGCAGCGGCAAAAGATGCGGGTCTATATGCGAAAAGCATTAACGGCGATGCGTTTTCCAACGAAGTAAAAGCACAAACGATTGACTTAATCAAGGCGGATTTAGGCCAAATCGATTTAGTGATTTATAGTTTAGCATCACCAGTTCGCCAGCACCCGGTTACGGGCGTGCTGCACCGTTCGGTGTTGAAGCCTATCGGCGATACGTTTACGGATAAAACGGTTGATTTTCACACAGGCATTGTTTCTGATGTGACGATTACACCTTGTAACGACGAAGATATTGCGAATACGGTGGAAGTGATGGGTGGCGAAGATTGGGCGATGTGGATGGATGCCTTGTTGAATGCGGGCGTTTTAGCGGAAGGCGTGATGACGGTTGCGTATTCGTACATAGGACCAAAAGTAACGGAGCCTGTTTACCGCAAGGGAACCATCGGAATGGCGAAAGACCATTTAGAGGCGACAGCGTTTAAGATTACAGATGATTTGGCCAAAATAGGAGGCAAAGCCCTCGTTTCAGTGAACAAAGCTCTAGTAACTCAAGCGAGTTCTGCGATCCCAGTGATCCCTTTATACATCTCTTTGCTATATAAAATTATGAAGGCAGAAGGCACTCATGAAGGTTGTATCGAGCAAATCCAACGCCTATTCAGCGAACGCCTTTATACAAACGCTTCGATTCCAGTAGACGAAAAGGGACGTATCCGCATCGACGATTGGGAAATGAATCCAGAAGTTCAAAAGCAAGTGGCTGAATTATGGAAAGGAGCAACAACTGAAAACTTACCTTCGATTGGCGACTTGAATGGATATAAATCGGATTTCTTAAACTTGTTCGGATTTGGTTTTGATGGCGTAGATTACGCAGCGGAGGCCAATGAAATGGTGGAGATTCCGGGATTGATTACCGTAGTGAAATAAGCATTTAATTTAACGAACGATATTCATTCGGTGATTGTCCCACGCGTTGTTTGAACAAGCGCGTGAAATGCTGCGGGTATTTAAAGCCCATCTCATAGGCAATTTCATTGATGGTTTTATCCGTATCAAAAACGCGGTTTTTCGCCACGTCGATGGTCTTGTTTTGGATGTAATCTTTGGCCGTTAATCCTGTTTCTTTTTTGATCAAATCGCCAAAATAATTGGCTGATAGATGTAGTTCATTCGCGAAATAACTAACGGATGGGATGCCGTAAACTTGCGCTTGATCAGATTCAAAATATTGATTCATGAGCGATTCAAAGCGCTCTAAAGTGCTCTTATTCACGTGTTCCCGGGTGATGAATTGGCGGTCATAGAACCGTTGGCAATAACCCAAAAACAACTCGATGTTTGAGACGATCAACTTCTTGGAATGCTTATCGATAGGTTGCTTAAGTTCGAATTCGATTTTGGCAAAACAATCCAAGATCATTTGACGTTCATCTTCGGAAAGGTGGAGCGCTTCATGGGATTCGTAATGAAAGAATTTGTATTGCGAAATCGTGCGGCCCAGCGAAGTTCCCAATAGTAAATCGGGATGGAAAATTAAACCATATCCTTGTGGTTGGTAAGGTATTTTGGGGTTTTGGATTTCGGCCACCTGTCCAGGTGCAAAAAAGACGATTGTGCCCGCTTGGTAATCGTAGGTATGCTTACCATAGCGAATGTCTCCACATTTGACATCCTTTAGGACGATGTTATACAAGCTATATTGAAATCGAAGGGTATCTGCATCGCCCCAATCACGTACGTTCGCTTTGGAATAATCCAATACAGACACGAGCGGATGTAGCGTCTTGTGATTGTTATTTTGATTGTATTCGTCAATATTATTAACCTGAATCGTTTTTTCCATGGGATTAGCTTGAATGAACGAATTTACCAATTATCTGATATGCATATACTTCAACAAATTCGAATCCGTAAAAATGGTAGAAAAACCCGGAATTTATCTACGTTGCAATCTCTGTATTCGATGCAATTTTGTTGCTTAACATAAATGACCTATGAAATCTATTCTTTTATTCGTGAGCCTTTCGCTCGTAACAATCTCCGGCGCATGGGCGCAAACAAATGCTGAGGAGACCATCAAGCAATTATCGAAAGATAAGTGGCAATGGATGGCCGAAAAAAACGCCGACAAACTAGCCGTACTTTTTGATGAGAAATGTGAGTTTGTCCACATGGGTGGAACTTGGGGTAAAGTACGTGAAGTGGATATTATTAAATCGGGCTTCATCTGGTACAAACAAGCAGAAGTATATTCTACCAGTGTCAAATTCTACGGAAACACAGCCATCTTATTGAGCGACATTGATTTAGTCGCACAGGTTGGAGGTAACGTAGTGACGAATCCCTTCATGGTTACCGAAGTGTATGTTTTGGAAAACAATACCTGGAAAATGGCCCAATTAACTTTTTCACATTTAGCAAGACCTGTAAAACTTAAACAATAAATCACATGAAAAAAGTACTTTTAATCTTGAGCTTCGCGCTCTTCGCAATTACTTCGTCTTTCGCTCAAAACGCCGAGGAACAATCTTTAATCCAGTTGTCGATGGACAAATGGCAATGGATGTCCGACAAAGACGTGGACAAGCTTGACAAATTATTCGATGCCAAAGCCAAATTCGTTCATATGAGTGGAACCTGGAAGAAGGATGAAGAATTAGACATCATCAAAACAGGTCGTATTTGGTACAAGAAAGCGACGGTGAAAGACACGGCGGTAGAGATCGTTAGCAATACTGCGATCGTTTGGAATCGCATTACCTTGGACGCGGTTGTGCGTGACAATGTAGCGGTTACTGAATTTACAGTTACCGAAGTTTACCAAAAACAAGGCAAGGATTGGAAAATGTTGGCTCTCACATTCAGCAGCGTGCGTGATACCCACCAGATAAAACGCTAAAATTTATTCTGTATATTTAATTGATTCTTTTAAATCACCTAGACTATGCTCAAGAAATATTCTGTTAAGATTAACAAGAAAGTCCACCAAGTAGAGGCGGACGAAAACATGCCCCTATTATGGGTGCTCCGAGATATTCTCGGCATGGAAGGCACTAAATACGGTTGTGGCGTGGGCTCCTGTGGGGCTTGCACGGTGCATTTAAATGGGGATGCGGTTCGGTCGTGCCAACTGCCGATTTCAGCTTTGGCTGGGATGGAGATCACCACTATCGAAGGTTTATCCGCGAAAGGTGACCATCCCGTTCAAAAAGCGTGGTTGGACGTTGACGTCGCACAATGCGGCTATTGTCAATCTGGCCAAATCATGAGCGCCGCGGCACTCTTGAAGAGCACTCCAAACCCTACGGAAGAAGATATTGAGAACTTTATGACCGGCAATATTTGTCGGTGTGGAACCTATACCCGTATCAAAAAAGCTATCCAACAAGCCGCAGCGAAATCATGAAAAAGACAGATCAAAACTACAGCAGACGTTCGTTCTTGAAAGTATCATCGCTATCCGGCGGAGGCATGATGCTCGGTATTTCTTGGTTCGCGAGTGCAAAACCCGTGGAATCGTTAGGTGAATTGAATATCGAACCCGTGTGGCAAGAGGTGACCAGTTTTATCAAAATTGCGTCGGATAATTCGATTAAAATATTTTCTCCCAATCCAGAATTTGGCCAAAACGTCATGACTTCCTTACCGATGTTGATCGCGGAGGAATTGGATGTGGATTGGAAGCAGGTCGAGGCGGAACAAGGCAATTTCAATCCCAAAGCATTTCCACGCCAATTTACGGGTGGTAGCCAAGGCGTTCGCATGGCTTGGAAGCCTTTGCGGACCGTGGGAGCTGCGGCCCGACAAATGATTTTGACGGCTGCAAGCCAGGCATGGAACTTGCCTGTTTCGGAATTAACAACTTCCAATGGCATGGTGACGCATGCCTTCAGTGGCAAATCAGAAAGCTACGGAACCTTTGCGGAGGCAGCGTCGAAATTGCCGGTGCCTAAGGACATCGTTTTGAAAGGAAATCAATCTTTCCGTTTGTTGGGAACGCCACAAAAAAATGTGGTAGGGCCAAAAATCGTACAAGGAAAACCTTTGTTTGGTTTGGATTACCGCGAAGCGGGCATGTTATATGCCATGACGGAGCGCCCACCCGCTTTCGGGATGCAATTGAAATCCTTTGATGCAACCGCGGCGAAAAAGATGCCGGGCATCGTGGATATTTTCCCGATCAAAGTCTATAATGACGATCACAAATTTGCAGGATTTGATACCCGTTCATTTAATGAAGTGATTGCCGTCGTAGGAAAGTCTACTTGGGATGTGATGAATGCGCGGAAGAAAGTTAAAGCGGTTTGGGAAGTGGCACCAGAGAAAAGTGAGATGGGTCAAAATAACCAGGCAAGAATAGTCCCTTCAGGCTTAGAAAGCACGAAAAAGCAGTATGCCCAAATGCTGGAAATGGACAAAAAACCTGGCAAAATTGAGCGTAAAGATGGCGACCCCGAAAAAGCTTTTGCGGAGGCGAAGCACATCATTGAGCGGACCTATACGGCGCCTTTTTTAGCGCATAACATTATGGAGCCAACAAATGCTTTTGCACATTTCGTGGGTGATAAGGTACGTTTTGTAGCTCCTATTCAGATTCCTGAGATGATGATACCTTCCATGGTGGCACGTTTAGGGATTCCTAAAGAAAACATTTCGATTGAATTAGCACGAATGGGCGGCGGTTTCGGTCGGCGCGCTTATGGTCACTACATGATCGAAGCAGCCCTGATCTCAAAGCAAGCAAACGCGCCTATCAAATTAATTTACACACGCGAAGATGATGTGAGTGGGGGTAATTACCGCCCACTGTATCAATTAACCTATCGGGCAGCCTTTGATGAGAATAAGAAACTGATTGCTTTTCATGCGAAAGGAGGAGGTGTCCCAGAATCGCCCTTACATGCGAATCGTTTTCCGGCCGGAGCCATCGATAATTATTTAGCCGAAAGCTGGGTAATTCCATCGAACATCACGATTGCCGCATTCCGTGCGCCACGTTCGAATTTTAACGCGGCAGCGGAGCAGTCATTTTTGGATGAGATTTCGGAATACATGGGCAAAGACCCAATCGATTTCCGTTTGGAATTATTGAAGCGGGCAAAAGAAAATCCGGTAGGGAAAACAAACGATTACGATGCGAGCCGTTACATGGGTGTATTGGAATTAGTTCGAGATAAATCGGGCTGGGGCAAACCTGAAAATGCGGGTAAAAAGCGCGGGGTTTCGGCGTATTTCTGCCATAATTCCTATGCGGCGCAGGTCATTGATTTGCAAGTGAAAGGTGATCAAGTGACGGTCGACCAAGTAACTACGGCCCTAGATTGCGGTGTTGTCGTGAATCCTGAGGGAGCGAAAAATATGGCGGAAGGTGCGGCGATTGATGGAATTGGCAATGCCTTGTTTGGTCAGTTGACCTTAACAGATGGTAAAACGGATCAAAAGAATTTTGATACCTACCGCATGATTCGCCACAATGAGGCACCGAAGAAAATCGACGTGCATTTTGTGAAGAATGAGATTGATCCGACGGGTCTAGGCGAGCCACCATTCCCACCGGTTTTTGCTGCGGTGGCGAATGCGCTGTACAAGGCGACGGGAAAACGTTTTTATCATCAACCCTTTCAGCCTCAGTTGAAGAGTTAAGGAATAAAATCCTTGCGCTTACCGTTCATCGAAAAATTGCGTGATTCTATCCATGATTAAGCGTAATTGCCGTTATGATAGCATCACGCAAAACCTCTTTGACCGCAGGTATTTTATACCTATTGACCTTCATTTCGATACCGACCTTGTCGCTTTATCACGAAATTCATCAACTGAATTTTATCTTAAGTGCTGCGCCAGCTAGCGATGTGGTTCTCGGGGGGATCTTGGAATTGTTGATGGCATTGGCCTGCATCGGGACGGCAGTGGTTTTTTACCCGGTCTTGAAGAAGCAAAACGAAAGCTTGGCATTAGGTTTTGTGGCCGCTCGGGTTTTAGAGGCGACACTGATTTTTGCTGGAGTAGCGAGTTTGTTGACAGTCTTGAATTTGCGCGCTTTGGGTGCAGAAGCGCAAGTAATATCCCGAGGATTAGTCATCCTCTATGATCGCCTGTTTTTGATTAGCCAAAGTTTCATCCCCGCTGTCAATGCGTTGCTTTTAGGAACTTTGCTTTACCAAACGCGATTAGTTCCCCGTATTTTACCCATCATTGGAATCATTGGGGCATTCACATTGGTTGCAGGTGACGTCGCGGTGTTGTATGGTCTCTATGACCAGCGCGCACCTATTGCAGGTTTGTCTGCCGTTCCGATTGCCCTGTGGGAGTTCTCATTGGGGATTTATTTGACGTTCAAAGGATTTAAAGAAAATGATCTAATTTTGGGCTAATGAAAATCCCTATCTACCAAGTTGACGCATTTACCAACCAGCGTTTCAAAGGCAATCCCGCCGCCGTTTGTCCCTTAGATTCTTGGCTTCCTGATGCCGTGATGCAAAACATTGCACAGGAGAATAATTTGGCCGAAACAGCTTTCATCGTTCCGATTGGGAATGAAATAGAAATTCGCTGGTTTACCCCCACGGTCGAAGTGGATTTGTGTGGACACGCCACGCTGGCGAGTGCCTATGTGCTGTTTCATGAATTGGGGTTTGCGGGAGATCAAATCAATTTCGTTTCCCACCGAAGCGGCCCATTATCCGTGACCAAGAATGGCGCTGTCTTAGCCTTGAATTTCCCCCTAGATACCTTAACGGAATTACCTGTTCAAGCCGAGCATGGCATCGGATTATCCCGAGCGCCTCGCCAGGTTTTCAAAGGCAAAACGGATTACTTATTTGTCTACCATTCTGAAGCAGAAATACTAGCTTTGCAACCTGATTTCGAAGCATTAAAAGCACATCCTGTTCGCGGGATTATCGTAACGGCACCTGGCGAAGCAACGGATTTTGTGTCTCGCTTTTTTGGCCCAGCTTGTGGTGTGAATGAAGATCCGGTGACCGGTTCAGCGCATACGAGCTTGACACCTTATTGGGCTTCTGTACTAGGGAAAACCGAATTAACTGCCCGCCAAGTATCCCAACGCACCGGTGACTTAACGTGTAAACTGCTGGGAGAAAGAGTTGAGATTGCCGGAAAGGCCGTGTTGTATTTGCGAGGCGAGATTGAAATCTAAATTTTGCGTACATTTGACGTCTTTAAATTAAACAACCATGAAAAAACTATTCACCTTTTTGGCAATCCTTGCCTTGGCCAGCAACCTAACTGCTCAAACTCCGAAAGCGAACCTATTGAAAGACTGGGAGCGTGCACGTGCTTACACGAAAGAATATTTAGATGCGATGCCGGAAACAGGATATGCCTTAAAGCCAACCAAAGAAATGCGTTCATTTGCAGGTCAAATGCTTCACATCGCTGATGCCAATTATGGTATCGTAGGAACCGCTACGGAAGTTGTGCCGACGGTTAAAGATTTGGAAAAGACGAATGATGTGGCGAAAGCTAGCGTAACGGAAAAAGTTTTAGCATCGTATGATTTTGCGATCAATTCCATTAATAATTACCCTGATACGAAATGGGCAGAGATGATTAAATTATTCAATCGTTTCGACGTAACACGCGGACAAGTCATCGACAAAGCTTTCGAACACCAAACACATCACCGCGGCCAAACAACCGTTTACATTCGATTAGCGGGTGCAACTCCTCCCGCAGAGAAGTTGTTCTAGCCTGAAACATTCTTTCAAGAAAAGGGTTTGTCTTTCATAGGAAAGCCCTTTTTTTATGCAAGGCGTTAAAAAACAACATTTACCCTCCAAAATCTGTCCCGTTTGCAACCGCCCTTTCGCCTGGCGCAAGAAATGGGAAAAGAATTGGGACCAAATCATCTATTGTGGTGAAAAGTGCAGACGTAGCAAATAAGTTTACCGACCAAGACATCGACCGCATTATTCAAATGGCCTGGGAAGATCGTACGCCCTTTGAGGCGATCGAATTTCAGTTTGGCCTAAAGGAGAAAGAGGTCATCGAATTCATGCGCTTGAATAGCAAAGAGTCCAGTTTCCGGATGTGGCGCAAGCGCATGGGCGGTAGGAATACCAAACACCTGCAAAAACGCGTGGCTGTAGATCCTCGCTTCAAATGCACGCTGCAACGCAGCATCAGCATGAACAAAATCAGCAAACGCTAGTGGAATTCCCAACGAACCTTTCGGCTGTTTACGAACGTATCGACCAATTTGACCCTGAGCTTTATGCACGGACTCGGAATTTTGTCAAAGGTGGCGTCTCCTATTTATCCCCTTATTTGTCGCGTGGATTTATCACCGTTCCTCAAGTCGTTAAGCGACTGAAAGACCGCGGAATTGGTTTGGAACAAGCGGAGAAATTCATCCAAGAATTAGCTTGGCGCGAGTTCTATACGCGGACTTGGTTTCAAAAAGGGGATGGGATTTTTGAGGATATTCGCCATCCGCAAGAGGGCATTGAGCGCTTCGGAATCCCTCGTGCCGTTTTGGAATCTAACACTGGAGTTAAGGCTTTGGATACATACCTTGCTTCATTTTCGGAGAAGGGTTACTTGCACAATCACCTTCGGATGTACCTCGCTGCGACCATTTGCAATGTGGCCAAATACCATTGGCTTGAACCCGCCCAATGGATGTATTACCATTTATTGGACGGAGATTTGGCGAGCAATGCGCTGAGCTGGCAATGGTGCGCCGGTACCTTCAGCAATAAGCTGTATTACGCAAACCAGGAGAATATCAATCGATATACCGGGAGTCAGCAAAGAGGTACGTTCTTAGATTTTGACTATGAGGATTTGCCTACGCAACCAGTCCCTGATCATCTGCGTAGATCGGTGGAAGCCTCACTTCCATTTACACCACCTAACACAATGCCGCTGGAATTAATCGATGGAATTCCCACTTTCATTTATACCCATTATACATTGGATCCTACCTTCCACGAGGGGGAAGAAGGCAATCGGATTCTGGTCCTTGAGCCGAGCCATTTTGCGAAGCACCCGATGTCTCCTAAGACGATTGATTTCATCCTATCGCTGGCAGAGAACATAGCGGGAATTCAAGTCTTTTATGGAGCATATGCAGACCTTAATTTGAAAGGTATTTTCCGCGATCACCCCGTTAATGCCCATTTTCACGGTATCCGTGAGGAGCATCCGTCCTTGGCTCCAGGCCTGCAAGGGGAATTCAATAGCTTCTTTTCGTTTTGGAATAAACTAAGTAAACAATTGCGCTAGAAAGGTTTCCGCTCGCATGAGGTGTGCGTCTCTTTTTTCCAAAGGCATTTTGTCCCAGGTGGTGATGAGCATGGCCCAACGCGGATTTTTCTTAAAAGTTACCCGTTGTTTATCCAAGAATCGCCAAAATAATCCGTCCCAAATTTCTTGCCATTCGCCCTTCGGGTAATCACTCATTTTCAAAATGTAGTTCGATCCACAGATGTAGGGTTTTGTCGTCATCAAACCGCCATCACTAAATTGCGACATGCCGTAGATGTTGGGCACCATCACCCAATCGTATGCGTCGATGTACATTTCCATGAACCAACGGTAAACTGCATCCGGCTTAATTTCGCACAATAACATAAAATTCCCCAGCACCATTAGGCGTTCGATGTGGTGATTATAACCGGTTTTTAAGAGCTTGCGAATCGTTTGATCGATCGGTTCCACCCCTGTTGTCCCCGAGTAAAAGGCTGTAGGCATCTCCCGCGTAAATCCCCAATAATTCGTGGTGCGCTGTTGGACTCCAATTTTCCGATACAACAATTGCACAAATTCCCGCCACCCCACAACTTGGCGAATGAAACCTTCCACGCTATTTAAAGGCGCAGCGGAGGCCACAACTCGTTCAATAACTTGAGCTGGATTCAGTAATCCGACATTAATCAGTGGGCTCAAAATGCTGTGAAACAAGGTCTTTTCTTGCGCCTTAATCGCATCTTCGTAATCCCCGAAAAGTGGAATTCTTTGCTGGATGAATTGATCCAAAGCGGCCTGTGCCTCTTCGTGCGTCACCGGGTAATAAGCCCCTGAAAATGGTCGCTCCGAAGAACCTGGATTGTCCACGAAATGTGTTGAAACATACTCAATGGCCTCCAGGATATACGCGTTCGTGGTAGTCTCTGGAAAGGGCGCTGGGATAAAGGTATTCTTCGGTATTTTCTTACGGTTTTCTGCATCAAAAGTCCATTGGCCGCCCATTGGTTTTCCATCTTCTTCAAGCAGAAGTCCGCGGTCTTTACGCTGCTGGGTATAAAAGGTTGTTTGAAAATAAGGCTTGCGGGTGCCGAGCAGAGAAGTGTCCGTATTGAGGAAATTTGGGCTTGCCAATAAGTGAATGTCTCCGGCGCGACGCAGTCGGCGTTCGAGTAGATAATCATTGGGATCGAAAAGCGTAATGGGGCCTGTTATCGACGCGGCTAGTGCTACTTCCGAAGATCGAGGATCTTGCGCATCGATGTATTCTACGGTTTTACCAGAGGCTTTAAGGCGATCCGCAAAGGCCTGCATACTCGCTCGGTGGAAGAGTATTTTCTGCTTGTGAAAAGCGTATTGTTTGAAGAATAAATCAGATTCGACTAAGTAAAACACATCAGCTTCTTGCGTGAGCGTTTCTTCAAACAATTGATGTGGAAAGATCAGGAATGCGCTCATTTATTGACGTGTTTTTCGAGGATTCGCGCGCCCTCTTGTCGGGCTTTTTTCGTTTTCCGCATCGCCCAAACTTGGTCCGATGCTGTTTTGCGTGTGGCACTCAAATCCACCACCGGCGCCGGATAATCCACCCCGATTTTAACTCTATACAACGTCTGTTCCATCTCACTCAATTTCCAAGGTTCATGAATTAAGGTAGAAGGAACCGCCGCTAATTCAGGCACCCATTTTTTAATAAAGACACCTTCCGGATCGTGGGCGTAAGAATTCTTGATTGGGTTATAAATCCGTATCGTATTAATTCCAGTCACGCCAGCTTGCATTTGGATTTGCGGGTAATGAATACCCGGTTCGTAATCGAGAAATTGACGTGCGAGAAAATGTGCCAAATCCCGCCAATCCTGCCATAAATTAAATACGAAAAACGACACCACCATCGCTCGCATGCGGAAATTCAAATAGCCCGTCGCAACCACGCAACGCATGCAGGCATCAATGAGCGGAACACCGGTTTGGCCGTTTTGCCAAGCTTGAATTAAGCACTCATCGCGCTGTTTTTCAAGGCCTTGATAGGCCTTATTTACATGTTCAAATTCCATCCGAGATTCATCCTCAAACTTTTGCATGAAATGCCCCTGCCAGTGTAGTCGGGAAATAAAATTTGAAAGCGCCCGTTTGTTGGCCGCCGTTTTATAATGCTGCATCGTGAACGTATAGGCCATCCGCATGCTGATATTTCCGTAGGTTAGGTAGGGCGAAATGCGACTGCATGCGCGCCGACTGGCCTCCGGTTTGCTGATGGACGAACTGTATGCGGAATGCCGGGTTTCGATGAAACTTTTCAAGTATTTCCAACCCCAATATTCGCCCCCTTCTTGGAAAACAGGGTTACGCGTTTTGAATTCAAGTGGTAGTTCGGGACCTTTTAAAACCGTGTAAAATTCAAACGGTAAACGCAGCAAATTCCAGTTATCCTCGCGTACTAAATAGGGCTCACGCCGCATCGTTTCCTCCCAGCGTTGTTGCCAGGTTTTACGCGATTTCAACCGGCGAATTACTCCGCCGGTGGGCGTCTCGTTCCAGGTAATTTTTTCACGCAGGCAAAACGCAGCCACCGCTTTGTCCCGTTCAAAACTTAAATTGTTTCCAATCTCCTGATGGGAGAAAATCTGGCGAATCTCGTATTGCTCTGATAGTGCCTGAAATACAGGTAGTACTTCGGAATGAAATAGATACAAAATACCATTCCGGTCTTCTAGTCGGCCCTGCATTTCAACAAGTGATTCATGCACAAATCGCCAATGACGTACATCGCTATCCGGAAATGCGATTAGGGAAGGTTCAAAAAAATACACCAATAAAACAGGGATATCCGACTCCAAAGCCCGGTACAAAGGCTCGTGATCCGTAAAGCGGAGATCACGTTTAAACCAGACGATATGGATGGGAGATTTGGGCATGTATAGGTAACTGAAAACGCCTTCGGTTGTTTTAGGAAAAGGAAATACCTATTTTTGCACCTTCAAATCCCTTAATGTATCAAAATGAAACAATTGATAGCCGCCTGTCTTATGTTAGGCTCATTTACGCTAAGCGCACAAACCGGAAGTATTGAAATGAGTACCGGTGGTTTCTCATTTATTCCTGCGTTTACGTCTAAGGAACCCAATGTGATTATTAATGCGAGTACGAATCCGAAAAGAAGGCTGACAGGTGCTTTGATGTACATGATGCGGATGAAGAGTATGACGCCCACTACGGTAGTTCTTTTTACGCGTTATCGATTTATTGATAAGAAATTTAAAGCAACGGCGGGGATTCATATGCCGGCATTTCAAATGACTGAGCAATATAAGGTTACGAGTTTCTTTGGTCGGGAATTAACATTGTCCTACCCGGTAAATGCATCCTGGAATTTGGGTTCATTTATTCTGAATGGTAATGCGCGCAATACGGATTTTAAGGTGACGCTGGTGTCGGGGAATGCCAACTACCATCACAAGAAATGGAATTTTTTCTCACAAGGATATTATTTGTCGGTGGGGGAGTTAACCGGTGTAGCCGAGACGATTTCTTATGACATCAACAAGCATTTTCAGGCCAAAGCCTTTGGCAATTATACCATCACGGATGGTCAGGTGATTGGTACCGTAGGTTTGAAATATAACTTATAAAAAAAGGGAGCATTTGCTCCCTTTTTCATTAGTAAGTTAATCCATGCCCAAAGGCAAACAAACCATATCCCGCACCTTCCATGTGTCCCGGAACGTCGGATTTATTCGCCTCAACAGCCGCCTGATTCAGAGGAGTCGTAAAGGGCATTTTGCCCGTCGGTTTATAAGCGCCCGTCACGATGTCAAGAAGTGCTTCTTGGGTAGTTCCAAAAGTAGCGATGATTGAAGTCGCCTTGCCCTTATCAATCTCCTCGATCACCCATGGATTCGTGTAATTAATCGCAAGGACCGTTGGCTTAGCATTCAAAACTTCATTCACATGATTCACATCAATACGGTTTTTAGACAAATTCAGGTCGATTTTTGAGCCTTGAGAACTGAATAAACCACCGGCTGTAGGAACTAGCCACAGTAAAACGACATCGGCCTCCTCTTTCGTGGACACAAACTCAAGACCCGGATATTCGGGTTTCGAAACTTTGATTGCCTCTCCTGCATTACGTCCGGATTGGAAGTAGGTTTCAAAATAAACCTTGGTTTTCTTCGGTAATGGCAAACGCTTTTCATCATTGCGCAATAGCACAATTGATTTCCGTAAGGCCAAATCAGCCGCCGCAACTGCTTCCTTATTTCCCACCGTTTTCACGGCTTCCTCGACATTGACATACGGATTCTCAAATAGGCCCAATTCAAATTTTTCCTTTAATAATTTGGACACGGATTGATCAATGCGTGCCTCTGAAACTAGGCCTTTTTTCACTACGTCAATCAAGGTGGTCGGATCTGCCGCACCAGAGAATATGTCTACTCCAGCGGTTAATGCTTTTTGGTAACGCTCTTGAATACTCAATTTTTCCACTCCCCAAGGCATCATCTCAATCGGTCCCGTATCCGAATTGATGATACCTTGGAACCCAAGTTTGCCTTGTAATAAATCGCCAATCATCGCCTTGTTGTAAGAGAAACCTACCTCTTCAAATTCCTTGCCTTTAGGTGCGGAATAGTATGGCATAATCGCTGAGGTTCCCGCCGCAATCGCAGCTTTAAATGGTTTCACATGGTAGTCAAACATGCCACCCGGATAGTGTGCGAATTTTCCCCAATCAAAATGGGAATCCTGCCCGTCTACTTGTGGCCCACCCCCTGGAAAGTGTTTCGTGGTCATCGCCACTGAGGTGTTTGAAAGTTTATTTCCTTGGAAACCTAACACGATTTGAGTGATCATTTTCGAAGCTAAATCCGCATCTTCCCCAAATGTTCCCTCGACACGTCCCCAGCGAGGTTCCGTGGCTAAATCCGCCATGTACATATAGCCTTTACGTAATCCGACTGAGCGCCATTCAGCTGCAGCTATTTCCGCGAACTTACGTGTTAAATCAAAGTCGCGCATCGCCGCCAAACCTAATTCGCCTGGCCATTTTGAAAATGCCGTCAGGCCCACGCTCAATCCCACCGATGCATCGGTCGTCACATGATTACGTGGATTCGAGGCTACAATGGCCGGGATTCCCAATCGTGTACTTTCGCAAAGTTCTTGCAAGTTATTTGACCATTTAGCCATAATTTCTGGAGAAGCACTCGCACGTAAAATGAAGTGACGTAAGTGAAATTGAGATACGCCTTTGGTCGTACCGGCTGCCGACATATTAGGTGCGTCTAGCGGTTTGCGAGTAAACATGTTAGTGTTTTGAACCAAATCTTCCTCATTAAACCCTTCTGTGATTTTAGGTCTTGGACCACCGCCACCTTGAACCCCATTATTGAAAACTTGATCTCCCCCCATGCGGGTCGTACTGATGAGCATAAATCCTACCTTTTCTTCAAGCGTCATTTGGGATACCAAATCTTTAATACGCGCCCCTACGGGCAAACGCCAGTCTTCGTATTTATCCAGTTTGTTGTTCTTGTTAAGATCTTTAAATGACAATTTTCCTACCCGAAGTGTAGGCGTTTTCATGGCGACAAGGACAGGCTGCGTTTGGGCTAATAACGAACTAGAAGCAAAAAGCAGCGCAATAAGCATTCGTGATTTCATGGGTTTTTTCTTTCTTTGTAGGGTAAAGCATATCTGTAGCCAATTCTAATCATATGAAAGACCCGAATGTAGACGAATTCATTCTAAGTGCCGACCATTGGTCCGCAGAAATGGCTTGTTTGCGACGCATTTTATTGGATTGTTTATTAATCGAAACCTATAAATGGCGCATTCCTATTTATATGGTTGGGACTAAAAACGTCCTTGGAATTACCCCCTTAAAAGAACATTGTGCGCTGAATTTTTTCAAAGGAGCCTTATTGCAAGATGAGGAACATCTGTTAATTAAGCCGGGCGAACATACGCAGTTAGGTCGTTGGATGAAGTTCGATTCACTGGCCGATATCCAATCCAAAGAAGATTTGATTAAGGCCTACGTTATCGAAGCCATCGAGGTAGAAAAGCTAGGCATTAAGATGGAAATCTCAACGGAAATTCCGCACCCAGAAGAATTGAAGGCTATTTTTACTGAAAAGCCAGCTTTAGAAGCTGCTTTTGAAAAACTGACTCCTGGGCGCCAACGTGCCTACCTTCGTTTTTTTACGGATGGGAAACAAGCTGAAACGCGCACGTCACGTATCGTGAAAAATGAAAAGTATATTATGAAGGGTGTTGGTTTACATGATTGTATCTGTGGTTTAAGTAAGCGTAAACCTAGTTGTGATGGTTCACATAAAGCCATTGAAAATTTTAAGCGATGACGCAAAGAAGTCATATAAAAGGCGTTTGTTAATACCATTTTAAACCTCAATTTTGGCCCATGAATTTTGGAGAACAACTCAAGGAAATCCGTACATCGAGGGGCCTTACGCAAAACGAATTATCGGAAAAATCAGGCATCGCCTTACGCACCGTGCAACGCATGGAACGTAACGAAGGCAAGCCCAGTTTGTATTCGATGAACTCAATCGGCGAAGTGCTCGGTGTGAATTTGACCTTGTTGTATGCTCCAGATGATGAAACAGAAAAGCGAAATATCATGGAAAGTACAGACCAACAATTATGGCAGCTTGCGCGTATGCGTGCCAAATTTAAACGGAGCCTGGGCTCTTATTTACTCGTGATTCCTGTTTTATGGGCTATTTGGTATTTTCCTGATAACTCATTTCCTCACCAAAATCCTATACCATGGCCTATTTGGCCTATGTTGGGCTGGGGCATTGGATTAGTGATTCAATACGTTAAAGCGTATCACCCGATAAGTGAATCCTTAGAGCAAAGTGAATACGATAAGTTGAAGGCGAGGCAATAGTTTGGGCTTTAGGTTTTATTCCCTAATTTGGGCAAGTTAAACCTATAAACATGAAAAATTACCTGCTTTGTTTCTTGTTTTGCGCGAGCCTGTCAGACAGCTTGGCCCAGGCCACGAAGCGACCTAATATCATTTTCATTATGTCGGATGATCATGCCTATCAGGCGATTTCGGCCTATGATCAGCGACTACTTTCGACCCCTAATATCGATCGCATTGCGAAAAGCGGGATCCTGTTTACCAATGCTTCGGTGACTAATTCCATCTGTGCACCGAGTAGGGCGACAATCCTGACAGGGAAGCATTCGCATCTGAATGGGAAGGTCGACAATCATTTCCCGTTCGACACGACAAACATTACATTTCCTCAGATTTTGCAAGCGAATGGATATCAAACCGCGATGTTTGGGAAGCTGCATTTTGGCAACAAACCCAAAGGTTTTGACCAGTTTAAAATCCTTCCGGATCAAGGGAATTATTATAATCCAGATTTCATAACCAAAAGCGAGGGGAATATTAAAGTCAATGGTTATGTGACCGATATCATTACAGACATGACGTTGGATTGGCTTAAAAAGGAGCGGTCAACAGAAAAACCTTTCATGCTCATGTATTTGCACAAAGCGCCACACCGTTCGTGGTTGATGGCCGAGCGGCATTTGGATGAAATGACGCGAAAAACATATCCGGAACCGAAGACGCTTTTCGATGATTATGCTGGCCGGACTTCCTCAGCTAAGGAAGCGGAAATGAATATTTTGACGAGTATGGGTTGGGCCGGGGATAATAAGATTTATCCAGCTACCATGGATTCGTTGAAAATTCCAGAGATTGGTATTGATAAGCGTCGTTTTGTAGCTGAAATGGGTAGGTTAACTCCAAGCCAAAAGGCGAATTTCGATCGGGTATACGATCGCATCAATGCGGAATTCCTCAAGGCTTATCCTAGCATGACGGAGCAAGATAAAATGCGCTGGAAATTTCAGCGCTATATGCAAGATTACTTGGGAACCTTGCGGGCGGTAGATGAAAATGTGGGACGTTTGTTGGACTATTTGGAAGCAAACAATTTGATGGAGAATACGATGATTGTTTACACCTCTGACCAAGGTTTTTACTTGGGCGAACATGGTTGGTTTGATAAGCGATTTGTCTATGACGAATCCTTTAAAACCCCATTAATGGTGTCGTGGCCTGGCCAAATTAAAGCAGGCCAAAAATCAGATGCCTTGGTGCAAAACTTAGATTTCGCCCAAACATTCTTGGACGCAGCGGGCATTCCATCTCCGAAAGACATGCAAGGCCAAAGTTTAATCCCATTGATGACCGGCAAATCTTGGAAACGCGATGCGGTTTATTACCATTATTATGAATATCCAGCTGAGCACATGGTGAACCGCCATTATGCGATTGTGACGAAGAAATATAAGTTGATTCATTATTATTTTTCGGCAGATACTTGGGAGCTCATTGACCGGGAAAAAGACCCTTTGGAGTTGAAAAACGTATATGATGATCCGGCTTATGCTTCGATACGTAAGACGTTGCACAAGCAATTGGATGCGCTTCGTTTGAAATACAAAGACAATAGTGCCATTAGCAATGGCTACATTGATCGCTTTTTAAATGATGCGGCGGCAGGGAAAGTTTATGGAATACCGAAAGCCAAAGCGGCGGAGATGAAAGCGAAGAGGAAATAAAAAAAGCCGACTCAATGAGTCGGCCTTTCTTCAAACTTTAAAACAATCTATTTAAAAGTTACATCAAAGCGGTCAAGGTTCATCACCTTTGTCCAAGCCGCTACGAAATCCTTCACAAATTTTGTTTGCGAATCCTTCGTTGCGTACACTTCAGCTAATGCACGAAGCTCTGAGTTCGAACCGAAAATCAAGTCGGCACGTGTCGCTGTCGCAACTGGGGCGCCTGTCTTGGTATTCGTTCCTGTGAACTCTTCTTTCGTAGCGTTTGCTGGTTTCCAAGTCGTTCCCATCTCTAATAGGTTCACAAAGAAGTCATTTGTCAACGCATCTTTCTTCGTAGTGAAAATACCATGCTTCGAACCGTTGTAGTTCGTATTCAACACACGCATACCACCTGTTAATACCGTCATTTCTGGCGCTGTCAAGGTTAATAATTGCGCTTTATCTATGAACAATTCTTCTGTTGATAACGTGTATTGTGTTTTTAAGTAGTTACGGAAACCATCTGCCATTGGCTCTAATAAGCCTACGGAAGCTACGTCTGTTTGCTCTTGTGAAGCATCCATACGTCCTGGGATGAATGGCACAGTAGTCTTAACACCTGCATTCGCTGCTGCTTTTTCTACCGCTGCAGAACCACCTAAGACGATTAAATCAGCGATAGATACTTTTTTCTTACCTGATTTAGCATTGAAATCTTGTTGGATTTTTTCCAAAACCGCTAATACCTTTTCCAATTGCTTTGGGTTGTTTACTTCCCAGCTTCGTTGTGGTTGAAGACGGATACGTGCTCCATTTGCACCACCACGGCGATCTGAATGACGATAGGTAGAAGCAGAAGCCCAAGCTGTTGAAACTAATTCGCTAATCGATAAACCTGAGTTTAACAATTTAACTTTTAAAGCTGCGATGTCCGTCGCGTTGATCACTTCATGATTCAAGGCAGGAATTGGATCTTGCCAGATCAATTGCTCCTTCGGTACTTCTGGTCCTAAATAAGTTGAGCTAGGACCCATGTCGCGGTGCGTTAATTTAAACCAAGCTTTTGCGAATGCTTTCGCATATACTTCTGGGTTATCTAAGAAGTTACGTGAGATTTTCTCATACGCCGGATCTACGCGCAAAGCGATGTCTGTTGTTAACATCGTAGGCTTGTGGAAGACATTTTTGTCAAATGCATCCGGAATGATGTTTGCGCTGTTTTTCGCAATCCATTGGTTTGCACCTGCTGGGCTTTTCTCTAAAGACCACTCATTGTTGAACAATAAGTGTAAGTAACCAATACCCCATTGTGTAGGAGTCGACGTCCAAGTTACCTCTAAACCAGATGTAATCGCATCTTTTCCTTTACCTGATTTGTAGGTGCTTTTCCAGCCTAATCCTTGCTCTTCGATTCCGGCTGCTTCTGGATTTTCGCCTACGTTTGTCGCAGGACCAGCACCGTGTGTTTTACCGAAGGTGTGACCACCCGCGATTAACGCCACAGTTTCCTCATCATTCATACCCATACGACCAAAAGTCTCTCGGATATCTTTTGCAGATGCAGCCGGATCTGGCACACCATTAGGTCCTTCTGGGTTCACATAAATTAAGCCCATTTGAACCGCAGCTAATGGGTTCTCTAATTTGCGACCTTCCGAATAACGGTTTTTATCGTCTAGCCATTTCTTCTCGGATCCCCAATATACGTTAGCTTCTGGCTCCCATACGTCGGTACGTCCACCTGCAAAACCAAAGGTTTTGAAGCCCATTTGCTCTAAGGCCACGTTACCGGTCAAAACCATTAAGTCTGCCCACGAGATTTTTTCTCCATATTTTTGCTTGATCGGCCATAACAAACGACGCGCCTTGTCTAGGTTCGTATTATCTGGCCAAGAGTTCAATGGAGAGAAACGTTGTTGACCCGCGCGAGAACCGCCACGGCCATCGCCTGTACGATAGGTACCTGCACTGTGCCAAGCCATGCGAATAAATAGTGGGCCATAATTGCCAAAGTCAGCAGGCCACCAATCTTGTGATTTTGTCAAAACCGCTGCGATGTCTTTTTTCAAGGCAAAGTAGTCAAGACTCTTAAATGCTTTGATGTAATTGAAGTCTGGGCCCATTGGGTTTGACTTTTCTGAGTTTTGGCGAAGCATGCCTACGTTCAATTGATTCGGCCACCAGTCTTTGTTTGTCGTAGGTGTAGGTCTCATTCCGGTATGTGGATTGATTCCTGCGTGTGGATTAGCGCCACCTGCCGCATGCGGGTTAGCTCCATGAGGATTAGCAGCTGCACCACCGTGTGGGTTAGCATAGTCTTGGGCAATCGTCGCTGTAGAAGCAAACAAGCCGCAAAGGATGAGTAGTTTTTTCATGATCGTGTTGATTTTATTCCGATTAGGTTTCGAAATTAGGTGAAGCAATTGAATAGAGAAAACTGAAATTTTCTATATTTGGCATAGATAAAATCTATAACGGTGAATATACAGCAATTAGAATACATACTGGCAGTTGATCAATTTAAAAGCTTCTCCAAAGCAGCTGATTATTGTCATGTTACGCAGGCGACCTTGAGCGCGATGGTGAAAAAGCTGGAGGAGCAGCTGGATATCGTGATTTTTGACCGAAAGGCGAATCCGATTGCGACGACGGAAAATGGGCGGGAGATATTGGTGCAGGCCCAGCAAGTAGTCGCACATGCGAATGCGCTGCTTTCGTCTTCTAAAGCCATTAATCAGAAAATTGAGGGAAAGGTGAAGGTGGGAATTATCCCAACGATCGCTAGTTCGGTTTTGCCTTTAATCATGAAACCATTGGTGGAAAAATATCCGCTGTTGCATTTGGAAATTCATGAAGTGACGACAAATCAAATGGTGAAAGATTTGCGAGAGGGAAAATTGGACGTAGGTATTTTAAGTACGCCTATATCGGCCTCGGATTTGGAGACTTCATTGTTGTATGTGGAGGATTTGCTATTATACGGCTACATAAGTGGTGGGGAGAAGCAAATAAGTAAATTGGCCTTGAGCCAGCAACGCATTTTTTTACTTCAGGAGGGTCATTGTTTACGCGATCAAATTATTCAACTATGTGATTTGAAGAAGAATAAATCGTTACCTGCGAATTTATCTGTTGAGTCGAACACCTTTGATACCTTACTGAATCTGGTCGATACCTTTCAGGGTATGACCTTGCTGCCTTCGTTGTATGTGCGGCAGCTGAGCGAATCGCGCAGGCAGCATTTACTTGAAATTCAAGATGGCTCGTTGCGAAGAGAAGTAAGTATTTGCTATTACCGTCCGTATGCCAAATGGAATATTATTCGGCTTTTACAAAAAGAAATCGCTGAACTAGTTAGTGTGCATTTGAAATAACATTTGTTTTTGTTCGATTCCATATTAACTTTGCAATACAAAGTACTTTTTATTATGGAAAAACATGAAAAGCAATTAGCCGCAATCCAAGAGATGCGCGATATGATGGATCAAGCGACGCGTTTTAAATCAATCAGCGGCTTATCGGGTATGCTAGCTGGAATTTTAACTTTAGTTTGTACATATACTATCTACCTAGTGACAGGTATTTCGCCTTTCGAATCGGAAGCATTAGATCGCATGTGGCACACGTCATCCCAAGCTTTGATCCTTTGTTTTGTCAGTTTGTTGATTATTTGCATTGGAATCGGGTTTGTTTTAGCGATGCGCAATGCAAGTAAATCGGGTAGATCTGCTTGGGACAATGCGGCAAAACGCCTTGCATTTAGTTTAGCGATACCGGTTTTCGCCGGGGGAATCTTTTCAATGCTTTTAGCTCGTTTTGGATTAATAGCCATCGCTGCTCCAGCTACCTTGTTATTTTATGGGATGGGTCTCGTGAGTGCGAGTAAATATACATTAGATGCCGTTCGGACGGTTGGCCTACTTTTTATTTTTCTAGGTCTTTTGGCCACGTACTTTTTGACGTATGGATTATTGATTTGGACGTTGGGCTTTGGGCTCCTGCATGTGATATATGGTTTCATTATTTATGTCAAATACGAACGTGCCTAATTTCCTAGACGATCTAAATAAAGCCTTCGAAAGTCGGGTCCGCTTGGGCATGATGTCTCTATTAGTTGTGGAGGATGCAGTGGATTTTGCACGCTTGAAGGAATCTTTGCAACTCAGCGATGGTAATTTGGCGAGTCATATGCAGGCCCTAGAAAAATTGGGCTACGTCGAAGTTCGTAAACAGTTCATTGGCCGCAAGCCAAATACTCAATATGCGGCAACGGAGTTCGGGCGCGAAGCTTTTGCTGCTCATTTAGTCACTTTGGAAAAACTTATTAAACAAATGCAATCATAAGGCATGGAGAATCTTATTAAAAACAATTTGGGACAAGCAGCTTTTTTGGAGAATTTATATCGGTCAAATCCTGCTGATTTTAAGCGTACTTTTTTTGCGGTTTATCCTGAAATACAGACGGATTTAACGGCTCAAATATGGTATGAACGCCTTCGAAATACGCAAGATGAAATCACCTGGGGAAGTCCAAAGGATTGGATTTTTGTGGGTGTCATCGCGCTTATGGTGGCGTTTTTTATGCAGCTACCGGATATACTTTCCATCTCACATGACGTCTATTTTCCGCGTAACATGGCCTTTATTGTGATGCCGGGTATGGCTGCGTATTTGACATTTAAACAAGGCTTGCCATTTAAATCTCTCATTGCACCTTTCATAATACTGCTTTTTTCGGTGGTATTTATCAATTTTTTGCCAGTCGGTCCGGCAAGTGATACCTTGGCTTTAACGTGTTTGCATTTGCCAATTTTACTGTGGATGGTGGTTGGTTTTATTTTTACGGGAGCAAATTTATCTATCACCTCAAAGCGTATCGAGTTCTTGCGATTTCATGGTGACTTGTTGGTGATGGGTGCCGTGATAGTTTTGGCTGGCGGCCTATTCACAGCTTTGACGATTAATCTTTTCAATTTGATCGACATCAAAATCGAGGATTTTTACTTCCGCTATTTAGTCCTTTCCGCGCTTCCATCGGTGCCTTTGTTGGCCACATTAGTAGTCCAACAAAACCCCACGTTAGTTAGCAGAATTTCTCCCGTGATTGCTCGGATCTTTACGCCATTAGTTACGGGTATGTTGGTGATTTTCCTCGCCGCATTCATTTATACAGGAAAAGACCCTTACAACGATCGCGAGTTCCTGTTAATTTTTAATGGGATTTTGATTGGAGTGATGGCCTTGTTGTTATTCTCAGTCAGCGAAGCGACGAAAGATTCAGCCTCATCATTTCAACGTTTTTCGTTGTTGGCCTTAGCCTGTCTTGCTATTATCAATAATGGAATTGCGCTTTCGGCTATTGCCTTTCGTTTGTATGAATTGGGGATTACGCCAAATCGCTTGGCTGTGTTAGGAAGTAATGTCCTGGTTTTGTTGAATCTTGTTTTTGTCACGCGTCAATTATTCGGGGTATTAAAAGGCCAAAAAAATCTCGGCGATGTGGAAACAAGTATGACCCAGTTTTTGCCCTATTATGCACTGTGGGCAGCGCTGGTAAGTTTTGTGTTTCCGCTGGTATTTTCTTTCCAGTAAACTGATTGCGATTATCAGTTTTTTCGAATCGATTCTATCCGCCACCCCCTACCTTTGGCAAACCTTGGAGGATTGCCAAAGGTAAGGGAGAGGGCTAAGGGGGGAAGTCAGGATAGGAAACTCATCTGATTCTGTGTAAACTTACGTGAATCTCTACACCTACCATGAAAAAAATCTTCGCCCTGGCGCTCATCGCCAGCTCGCTTTCGGCACAGGTGCCCGCGGGCAAAAAAGTCATCAGTTCGTTGTACATATACGACCTCAAGTCCGGAAAATCCGAGAAAATTTTAGAAGAAAAACGACATTTCGAGGCGCCTAACTGGTCGCGGGATGGGAAATTTCTCTTAATCAATGCTTATGGGAAACTCGAAAAAGTTAGTCCTAAAGGAGAGAAATTAGGCGAGCTGAATACGGGAACGGTGCAGAAGGCCAACAATGATCATGGCTATACCTTTGATGGGAAAACGCTTTTTATCTCCAGTGGCAAACCAGAAATTAAAGGCGGGTCGTCCTTCATTTATAAAGTGAGCGAGGCGGGTGGTGAGCCGGTCCAATTAACACCTTTGACACCATCGTACTGGCACGGTGTTTCGCCGGACGCAAAGACGATGGTCTATTGTGCGGTAAGAAATGGCAATTTTGACATATACGCCATGTCGACGAATGGCGGGGAAGAAATCCGTTTGACAAGCACAGAAGGCCTAGATGACGGACCTGAATATTCGCCCGACGGAAAATATATTTACATCAATTCGTACCGTTCAGGCATGATGCAGATTTGGCGAATCAAACCTGATGGATCTGAGCCAGAACAAATGACTTTTGATAACTACTCCAATTGGTTTGCGCACATCGCACCGAATAATAAAGTGGCGACCATCATAACTTACATGGAAGATCAGGCGCAGGCGCATCCATTTGGCCGACAAATTAAATTGCGCTTGTTGGATTTAAACACAAAGAAAATAAAGGATTTGACGGAGGAGTTTTATGGCGGACAGGGCACGATAAATGTTCCTTCTTGGAGTCCTGACGGAAAAAAGTTCGCCTATGTGCGTTACGCATTAGAAGATTTGTAAATTAGCATTCGAAAAAATAACCTATTATGAAAGATAACAGTTCTGCATCACGTAGACGATTCCTGCAGCAAATTGGTGCAACAAGTATGGTAGCCGCCGCGGCACCTTTACAATCATTCGCAGCACAGCAAAAAGCAGAAGAGCGTATTTTACGTTACGAAAAACCGATTTCAGTTGGCGATAAAATTCGCCTAGGTGTCATCGGTTTTGGCGTTCAAGGCCATTTCGATTTGGCATCTGCGCTAAAAGTTCCAGGTGTGGAATTAGCCGGAATTTGTGATTTATACACAGGTCGTATCGAAAATGCCAAGGAACTCTATGGCAAGGATTTATATACCACACGTAACTATAAAGAATTATTAGATCGCCCGGATATCGACGCGGTTATTATTGCGACACATGACGTTTGGCATGCACGCATTACCATCGACGCCCTAGCGAAAGGCAAACACGTATATGTGGAGAAGCCGATGGTGTATAAAATTAGTGAAGGACAACGCGTAATCGATGCGCAAAAGAAATACAACAAGGTGTTGCAAGTAGGGTCCCAACGCGTCAGTAGCATCGGATTAGCGAAAGCGAAAGAGATGTTAGCCAAAGGCGAAATCGGAAAGCTCAACATGGTGAACGCCGTATACGATCGTCAAAGCTCCATCGGTGCGTGGGAATACACCATTCCAAAAGACGCAGATGCGTCTACGTGTGATTGGAATCGCTTCATAGAGGCAACTGCCAAAATGGAATTTGATGCCAAGAAATTCTTCTGGTGGCGTGCTTTCAAAGAAGTTGGTACCGGTGTTGCTGGTGATTTATTCATTCACTTATTGAGTGGAACGCACTTCATGACGAACTCAAATGGTCCAGAAACGATTTTCTCAACAGGTCAATTCAGCCATTGGAATGACGGCCGGAACTTACCTGATGTGATGTCAGGCGTCATGCAATATGGAAATACGGAACAACACCCTGCCTTCCAATTAACCTTACAGGTAAACTTTGTCAGCGGAACGGGTGGTCAGGAAGTGATCCGTTTAATTGGCTCGGAAGGGGTGATGGACGTGAAAGGCAATACGATTTCGGTCAAGCATAGCATTATGCCAGAAGCGCCAGGTTTTGGTGGATATGATTCGGTATTTACATTCTCGAAAAGTATGCAAGAAGAAATGACGAAGGAATACAATGCGCGCTGGACAGATGCACAACGCAAACGCCCAATCAAGGAAGATGTGATTTTCAGAGCGCCTGCGGGTTACGATGAACATGTGGATCATTTTACTAATTTCTTTGATGCGATACGTACAGGGAAGCAAGTTGTCGAAGATGCGACTTTTGGATTTAGAGCAGCAGCCCCTGCACTAGCTTGCAATGAGAGTTACTTCAATAAGAAGATTATCCAGTGGGATCCAGTTCATATGAAATTAAAATAAGTCTAAGGCGCTCGTAAGAGCGCCTTTTTTTAGCATTTGAGACTGCTAAGTAGTTTTTTATTATTTTTGGCGCTAGCTAAATTTGAAAGTTATGAAGCCCGTTTTTTTCCAGGCCTGCCTGGGTCTAGGTTTTTTTGCAGCACTAGCGGCTGCAAGTTGTTTGTTATTTGGACTATCAGGTGCTGCCATGGCTTTCATGGTTTGTTTTGTGTCTTTTGCCGTGGGCTTCCAGGGTTATCCCATTTTAAAAGGGTTTTCTTACACGTTTTTCATTTTTGCGGCATCAACGTATGCCTTAAATTTCCCAGAAAATTTAGTCGATTTCCAAGGGTTTCCATTAAAGAAATTGGTTACGCCTTTGCTCGTACTGACCATGTTTGGCATGGGAATACACATGAATTTGACACGTTTTGTAGAAATTGCGCAATCCCCCAAACCCATATTTGCTGGAATCGTTTGTCATTATTTGATCATGCCGGGTATCGGTGTGGCTTTGGCGATGACGACCAACTTGCCTCCTGAAATTGCTGCGGGGATTATTCTGGTTGGCTGCTCCCCAAGCGGTGTGGCGTCCAATGTGATGGCCTATATTTCTGGGGGGAATTTAGCCTTGTCGGTAACTGTGACGGCCATTTCAACTTTGTTGGCTCCGTTAGTCACACCTTTGTTAATGCAGTTATTGGCAAACCAGTTGGTGCCCATCAACTTCTGGGACATGTTTTGGCATATTTTGGAGATTGTCATTTTCCCTGTATTAGCAGGTTTAGTGTACAATAAATATGCCTACGGCAGGATAAAATGGTTGGATGACTTGTTGCCTATATTATCGATGGCTTCAATTATTTTCATTGTTGCATTGACGGTTTCTGCGGGTCATAATACCCTCATGTCGATTGGCTGGCTTTTGATTTTAATCGTACTCATTCACAATGTATTAGGGTATTTTTTCGGGTATAAGATTAGTCGATGGATGGGGATTAATGAACAAGATTCCCGGACAATCGCCTTTGAAGTAGGTCTCCAAAATGCTGGGTTGGCTACGGGAATTGCGGCTAAGATGGGCTTCATGGCAACGATGGGCTTAGTGCCGGGCATCTTCGGTTCGATGCAGAACATAACTGCTTCTGTATTGGCGAATTGGTGGGGGCGTAAAAAATAGATTTTAATCGTAAATTGTACGCATGTTTTTCTCAGCTGAAAAATTTATTGAAATATTTAGCAAAGTAAGTGTCCGCTATTTCATCGTAGCAGGAATTATTTTCTTGCTCTTTTATTATATACTTCGCCCACGTATTGCTCGCTTTAAAATTCAGCTATCGTTCCCAGCTTCCAAAGACTATTTGCGGGAGGTAATTTACTCCTTTTCGAGTATGGTGATATTTGCTGTGATTGTTACGGCCGTAGTTTTTGACCCAGCGGTCAGGCCATTCACGACGATTTACAAAGATATCGCTGATTTTGGATGGGCTTATTATGTATTGGCTTTCCCGATTATGTTTGTCATGCATGACACGTATTTTTATTGGATACATCGGATCATGCATCATCCTTCGTTATTTAAATGGTTTCATTTAGTGCATCATAAATCTACGAATCCATCACCTTGGGCGGCGTATGCTTTTCACCCGCTGGAGGCGATTTTAGAAAATGGAATCATCTTGATTTTTTATTTTACTTTACCCATGCACGTGTCTCATGTGCCGATTTTTTTCTTCTTTTCAATCGTGTATAACATTTATGGACATTTGGGATGGGAACTATATCCTAAGGGATTCAGTCGGACGGCCATCGGTCGCTGGGTGAATACCTCTGTTGCGCACAACCAGCATCACAAATACTTCAAGGGGAATTACGGATTATATACCCTATTTTGGGACCGCATGATGGGAACTTTACGCTCAGATTACGATGATGCGTTTGATCTAGTGAAAAGCCGAAAAGTCTAGTTTTCGTATAATATACCGGCGCTTGCCTGCATGGCAAAAGTCGTTTTTTGTAGGTAGGCTTTTAGGTCCACCAACTTTTCTGCTGCCTCAAGGGATTTCATTTCCCGACTATTGATTAAAAATAAGGAAGATTCACCATTGTCAAATCGTTGTTCTTCTGCTTTAACAAGAGATTGAAAATTAGTGTAGGCAGATTGCTGCGTCCGGATTTGCTTTTGTAAGGCTTCGAATTCGTTGAAGTAGTTACGAATTTTGATCTCAATTTGAACCTGTTTTTGATTCAAATTAAGTTGCTCATTTTCGATTTTTAATTTGGCCGCTTGATAGGCACCGCGCCCCTCTGAAAGCCGCAATGGCAATTCAAATTTAACCCCATACTTATAATTATTTTCTAAGAAGGAAGCACCATACAGCGATGGGCCGCCTCTCGACAAATGGTTATAGCTTAGGTCAAGTTTGGGTAGTAAACTTTGGAACTTCAACTTCTTCTCAATGCCCAATACGGCTAATTTATTCCGGTAGTTATTTAGCTCCGGATGATTTTGCATCGCCTTCTCAATTAGACTCTGAAGATTCAGGTCCGCATTTGCGAGTAAATTAACTTCATCGTTTGGCGTAGGAATTACATCTTCGGCTAGATCTACCGGATTGTTATCTGCATTCCAAAGATAGGCAGATAGGCTGATTCGGGCTTTGGCCACGTCTAATATTTTGCCGGTCAACATATTCTCAAACGTTTGTTTTTGAGTCAATGCTTCTAAGGTATCTATGGCTGGTCGGTCACCAAACTCTACACTCTTTTTGACAAACTCTAAACGCTTGGAGGCATTGATATAATTAGCTTGTACCAGCTGAAATGCTTGGTAGCTTCTCACCCACGAAATATAGCTTTCCATGGCATCCAATAATAACTTATTCAGCTCGGTGCGCTGATCTTGAATGGCCATTTTTTGCAAAATTTTGGCTTGTTGAAGAACGGCTCTCCGCTTATCCATTAAAAGGTTTTTAGCTAATGGAATTTGAACGCCGAGGTAACTTGTTTGACCTTGCGTTTGGCTTATATCAAGACGTGTGCCTCTAATATTTTCTATACCCGCATTGAACTCGATGCCATACCAGGTAGGAATGCTTAGGGACGGCGCATGGTAATCGATGTAATTTTTTCCGTCGAATGTTTTTTGCGTACTGTAATGTTGCAAAATTGGGTCAAAAGCACCACGCGCAATCGTCAGTGAGGCATCTGATTGTTTAATTTCAATCAAAGTTTGCTTAACGATCGGATGAAAATTTTGAACAATTTGCCAATACTCAGTGGAGCTCAACGTTTTTTGCTGGCCAAAACTTACGTTAAAAATCAGCAGTAAAAGCAAGGCTTTATTTTTCATTCTTATCCTTTTTTGCTGTTTTGCCTCGGTAGTAATCGGGTGGGAATCCGTTGATATTTCGCCATAATTCATACCAAACCGGCACATCGTTTAATAGGGCAATACCTTGTGCTCCTGAACCGATGCGCAGTTGCTTTGGCCATCTTTTTCCCTTGAGATCTTCTTCCACAATAACCCGGAAAAGCCCTTCGTCATTAATGGTATTTTCTACGGCACGAATTTTACCTGGGAAGGTACCAAAACTCTGATTGGGCCAACCGCCCGCGAATAAAATCACAGGATATCCATCGAAAATTAAGCGAACTTCTTCTCCAGCATGGATAAGTGGCAGATCCACGGGACGCACAAAAATTTCAACAGCCACATCGTTATTATCGGGAACAATGGTTAATAAATCTTCGCCCTCCTTAATAATTTCACCTAAACCGGATTTCGTTGCTTTGATAATTTGTCCTGATTGCGGGGCAATGATGAAGTACATCCCATTCCGGATGGTGTAATTTGTCACGAGGTTTTCAAGTTTTGCAATGTCTCCCTTATTGCTTTCGACTTCACTTAAGCTTTGGAATCGTTCACCATCCGCCTTATTGATTTTCTCACTGTACTCTTGATCAACACCCCGAAGTTCAATTTGAGCGTTCGCTATGTCTTGCAATGTTTGATTTACCTTATTCTCTGCCGTTGTCTTTTTCGCCAAAGAATTTTGCATCGCTACATTGCGTTGTTGGTACTGTGTTTGCGATATTAAACCTTCGCGATACATTTTTTGATTACGTTCGAATTGGTCCTTGGAAAGGTTGTAGTCATTCTGTGCCGCCTCTAGCTCGGCTCTTTCACCCGTAATTTTTTGTTGTAATTGCTTGATTTTATTATCAACCTGATTTTGCTTCAATGTTAAAGAGCGTTTCAGGTTTTGAATCTGATCGTTCGTTGCTTGTACTTTTTGCTCGTAGAATTTAAGCGAACCCATTTTAGCGGTAAGCTGTTGTTGCGTTCGTGAGATCAGGTTGGGATCTAGATATTCTCCTTTAATCTCGGTGATTTTAGCTAGAGTGTCCCCTGCGCGTACGGTATCCCCTTCGCGCACCCACCATTTACTGATTTTCCCAGCAATGGGGCTATAAATTTTTTGCGGTTTTTGTTCTTGGTAAATACTGGTAATATTTCCTTTGCTACGGATATTTTGAGTCCAAGGTAAAAAAATGAGCAAAAGCGTAATGATCAACAGTGATATAAGCCAAGGCTTTATCTCTGTGCTCTTCCTTTCTTGGTAGATGTGGTCAAACGCATTAAATTTTTCCATGGCGCATGTTAATTTGTTGGTCTGTCAATCGGTTAAAATCGGCATCATCTGAAACGACTACGACCGTCGTGTCAGCAGGTAAATTCAAAAGGTATTTTTTTATCGTTTCCTTATTTTGGCTTTCTAATCCTGCCCAAGGCTCTTCGAGTAGAAGCAGTTTTTTATTCCCACAAAGAGCACGGAGTAAGAGTATTTTCCGAATTATCGTTTGTGGCGTTTTCTTGCCAATAGGTTCTATTTGGGTCTCAAAGCCCGACGGGAATTGATTCAATAAATCATCAAATCCGAGTTCATTTGCTTTCTGGAGAATCACTTCGCCTGTGATTTCTTTTTGGCCTAAACTAATGTTCTCCCATAGACTACCGCCAAAAATCTCTTGACCGTGAAGTAATATGCCTGTATGTTTACGAAGACTTTTTAAGCTGTAGTTGTGTATGGGGAAGTGATTAATTTGAAAACTTCCTTCAAAGTCTTGGTAATTACCAGTTAGCATACGCAATAACATCGACTTGCCTGAACCTTCAGGGCCGGTGATACTTACTTTTTGACCTGGCAATAGCTGTAGGTTAATCGAATCCAGCACTTTTTTAGCCGCGTTGAAGGAGAAACTGAAATCGGCCAATTGAATCATCAAGCCTTTGTCGGCATTCAAGTCCATCGTTCCTGAATGTTCCAATGGGCTTTCTGTCACACTGGCAATTTTCTCTAGACCTGTGATCACATCGTATGCGCTGTCTAAACTTGTGATGAGCTTTTCTACCGCGCCGATGACCATTAAGATGACGATTTCGGCCGCAATAAATTCGCCGATGTTTAATTGTTGTTCGATTAATAAGTAAGTGCCCAAGGTCAACATGAGCACGGTCAAACTAACCTTGAAGAAAATGAGTGTTTTGTATTGAAATAATAAGACGTGAAAGTGTTGCGTTCGCGCCTCCAAATACCCGCGTGTGTGTGCGTTTGTTTTTTCTAAATTCAAGTCAGAACCTTGACTGAATTTAAAGGACTTTAGGGTTCTTCCAATTTCATTGAAAAAACCTACTACTTCGTATTTGTAATTTGATTCTTGGATACTCGTCGCAATTCCTCTCCTGCTGGTCATATTAAAAATGAGGAACAGCAGTATGATGAGGAAAATGCCCAATAGGATAAAAAGTGGGTGATACAAGGCGAGCAATAAAATACCAAAAACAATTTGTACCGAGGCAATGGGTATATCTAGCAATAATTTGGCAAATCCCTTTTGAATATTAACTGTATCGAAAAACCGATTCACTTTTTCTGGAATAAAATAGTGATCCATTTTTTTCAAATCCATGCGAGGGATGGTGTCCGCAAAGGTGTAGGCATAACTTGCGAAGACGCGTTGCTGTATCGTCTCGATGATCTTGATCTGGTTGAGTTGTAGTAATCCCACTAAAAAGACACCTAATACGACAAAGAAAATAAGGACATAGATGGAGCTGACCATGGTTGCCCCCATAACGAGGCCAATGATCGTTTGGACACCTAAAGGCAAACTTAAGTTGATGAGACCACTTAACATCGAGAAGAGGTAAATAGAAATAACCTCCTTTTTATGCAATTTGACAAGTTGGGCAATTCGATTTAACGGATTGGATGGTGTCATGGTTATATGTTAGTCGGACAAAAATATGTACTTTTTGCAATTATAGTATTACTATTACGCATAACATTTAAATTTGTTTTTGAAAGTGGTCGTATCGCGTTAATTTTTTATACAAAAGTAAGAAATTGTGGATTATTCGTTGAATTTTAAAGGGAATGAAAACATCTATTTGCGAGATCCGGAGGGTACGGAGCTCGGAAAACAGATTGTGAAGCACGCAATCGAATTAATTCATCAGCTGGGATTTGAGCATTTTACGTTTAAAAAATTGGCGCACGAAATGCATACGACTGAGGCGTCAATCTATCGGTATTTTACGAATAAGCACCGTTTGCTACTCTATATTTTAAATTGGTATTGGTCTTACATGGAGTATTTAGTTGTCGTACAGTTGGATCCAATCCAAGATTTGGGGGCAAAAATTGAGCGGCTCGTTGAATTGTTTACCCGCGAGTTGCCTGCGCTAAAGGGACTTCCAGATTACAACAGGAATGTTTTGCATCAAATTGTGATTTCAGAAAGCAGTAAGGTCTACCTAATCAAAGAGGTGAATGAAATAAACAAAAATGAGGTATTTAAGCCCTATAAAGATTTGTGTGCACGCGTATCGGAATTGATAAAAGCGTATCACCCGGCCTATTTGTTTCCACATTCGTTAAGTACTACGCTGATCGAGACAGCTCACTCTCAATTATTCTTTTCCGCCCACTTACCGAAATTAACTGACGTGAGGTCAGGAGATCCGATCACATTCGTGGAGCAGTATTTAAAAGATTTAGTCTTTAAAGCGCTGGCTCATTAGCAAAAAAAAACGACCCAGTAGGTCGTTTTTTTTATCTTATTTATCACTCAACATATTTCTAAAAGTCTCTAGGCGGACTCAAATATATTGAACCTCAAAAGTACTATGCGTTCGTTTAAACGCATTCATTTTTCTACCTAACGGTAGATTTTATAGATGAATGGGTGTTGGACATTGGACGTCAGACGTTAGACGTCGGAAATATTAATTTGTTGGTATACATAACATTCAGCTTCATCCTGTCTAGCGTCCAGCGTCTGACGTCTAGTGTCTATGGTTGAATGATTCTTTTCCCCACGCCAAAGAGTATCAAATTCGCCAGTGCCGCGCAACCGAAAATAATGATTGCCATCGTGAATGGTGTGCCGTCAAACAAGAGTCCCACGAGTATGGAACAAACTGCCCCCCACGCCATTTGGATGGAACCTAACATTGCCGATGCCGTGCCTGCCCCTTTGTGGAATGGGCGTAAAGCCAAAGTCGCTACGTTCGGGAAATTGAATCCTTGGCAACCCATAATTAAAAACAACAGGAAGATGTTTAGCTCCATGGTCAGCCATTCGAATTTGGCTAAAATCGATAACAAAAGACCTAATGCGAATTGTGTGGGTAAAGTCACGCGTAGCACCTGCAAACTGCTATACTTTTTAAGTACCACTCGGTTCAACTGGCTCGCTGAAATAATCCCGGATGCCACAATGGCAAATAAAAATCCAAAGGTAGATTCGCTCACACCGTAATAGGTTAAAAAGGTTAAAGGCGCACCACCCACATACGTGAAAATACTTCCTGCGCCGATCGCACCCGTAAATGCAAACACCAAATATTCCTTTTCTTTAAAAAGTGCTTGGTACGATTTGGCAATGGTCGCAATCCTAAATGGACCCTTCTTCTCCTGGTTTATCTTTTCTGGCAGCCACGATCTGATTAAGAAAATGATGACCAATAAGATCCCTGCCAATACAAGAAAGATGGCTTTCCAGCTGGCTAAGGTCAACAATAAACTCCCAAGCGAAGGTGCAAGAATAGGAGAAACCCCTAAAATTAAAATCATAAAGGACATGATTTTAGGACGCTCTTTTTCCTCAAATGTTTCCCGAATAACCGCGTTAGGCGCGACCATACCCACGCTACCGCCTAAGGCTTGAAACAAGCGAAAGATTGTTAATGCCTCCACCGTTGTCGCAAATGCACAAGCAATCGAGCTGAGTACATACACTGAAAGTCCGATATATAATACGTTTTTTCGCCCAAAATGGTCGAGTAGCGGACCGCTAATTAACTGCCCCATGCAAATCCCAAAAAAGAAGCTCGAAAGCGTATAGCCCATCTCCTCCTGCGAGCAGTTTAAAGCATGCGCAATATTTTTAAATGCTGGTAAATACATGTCGATGGACAGCGGTCCAATCGCCGAAAGTATACCTAGAATTAAGATGATTTTTGTCCGGTTCGCAGAAGTAAGCATGTAAAGGGGCGATTTTTGAAAGCGCAAAGGTACGCCCAATGTTTGGAAATATGCTTACTTTAGCCAAAGCTATTCCCATTCCAATGAAATTACTCATCCTATTTTTGACTCTATCCCTGACCCTGCAAGCCCAAGACAAGCCGGCGTATGTTTTATATAATGCACAGGGAAAAAAGGTGTCTTATGCGAAAATGATTAGGCAGTTGGGCCAACAAGACATCGTGCTATTTGGTGAATTACACAATAATCCCATCAGTCATTGGCTGGAATTAGAAGTAACCCAAGCCTGCGCGGAAAAACGAAATTTGGTTTTAGGCGCAGAGATGTTTGAGCAGGATAACCAACAAGCCTTAACAAATTATGTGCAAAGTAAAATAACAGTGAAAGGGTTGGACTCTTCGGCCCGACTGTGGAAAAATTATAAGACCGATTATGCGCCTTTAGTGAATTTTGCCAAAGAGAAAAATATCCCCTTCATCGCGACCAATGTCCCACGAAAATATGCAAGTTCGGTCGCGCGTGGTGGTTTTGAAAGTTTATCGAATCTGTCCACGGAAGAGAAAGCTTGGTTGGCTCCCATGCCCATCGCCTATGACGCAAATCTCCCCGGTTATCAAAAAATGTTGACCATGATGGGCGAACATACCTCCCCCAATATGCCCAAAGCTCAAGCATTAAAAGATGCGACGATGGCCCATTTTATTTTTTCAAACTGGACTCTAGGTAAACTATTTATTCATTACAATGGCTCCTATCATTCGGATTTCCACGAAGGGATTTCTTGGTATTTAAAGCGCGCTAAAGCCGATATCAAGATCGCCACCATCGCTACGGTTACGCAAAAAGAGATTGATTCACTGCTTCCAGAGCACTTTTTGAAGGCCGACTACATCATCTGTGTTGAGGATGATATGACAGGAACGTATTAATAACCCTTTGACAAAGTGTTGATTTTTCGGCGGGTCTGCCCTGCTTATTCGTGCTAACCTATTGTAATTCAGTGAAATTCTGATTTCCTTGTCAGGAATTCTAAACCTAGTAAACATTTCCATGAAAAAATTAGCCACTTGGTGTCTTCTCGGGACCTTGTCGATGTCCCTATTAACCTCCTTTCATGTTGACCATAAATCAATTAACTCCACTGATTCGTTGCGCTTGCCTGCTGGTGTAGATCCCAACGATGAAAATTGGAAGGGCATTGACCTCACTCCCAAAGATCCTGTTAAGCCATTGTCAGTTGAAGAAGAAGCGAAGCGCTTTCAATTGCCTCCCGGATATAAAATTCAGCCTGTATTGACAGAGCCTGCGATCCAACAACCCGGAGAAATTGTCTTTGACGGAAACGGTCGTATGTATGTTTTGGAATTGCGGTCCTATATGCTGGACGCCGATTCCAAAAATGAACTCGAACCCATCAGCGTTATCTCACGTTGGGAAGACAAAAACAACGATGGCGTCTATGAAACCGGAACGACGTTTGTGGACAAATTAATCTTCCCTCGTTTCGAACCCCCGTATGGAAAAGATGCCGTTTTGACCATGGAGTCGGATACCGATAATATCTACAAATACACGGATACGAATGGAGATGGGAAGGCCGACAAGAAAGAGCTATTTACCACGAAATATGGTCGGTCGGGGAATGTGGAGCACCAACAAGCCTTCTTGTTTTATG
>JACCEA011597168.1_pt1 | contig 39417 bp, 32 predicted proteins | sample 7449851 | NCBI WGS metagenome assembly JACCEA01 (sample SAMN15323453, study PRJNA562643) | freshwater metagenome | isolation source: river surface water | place: USA:Blue River Watershed | collected 2017-08-18 | reverse complement strand
TTTTCAATGGATCCAATATAAGTATCTGGATTATCCAAGATATGTTGCTTGTCGGTTTTCTTCTGGTATTGTTTTGCCAAGTCAGTCATTTTAAATGTTGTTGTTGTTGTGTATTGTTTTTTGTGCTTTTTGTTTTAAGTCATTTTAAAAGTTCAATTTTATACCGCTTAGATATTTTGTAAATAATAATCCCTATACGTTAATGATGCACCAATAGAAACTAATATATGAAGAAGACAATGGCAACACGCAGCAGTTTTAACATATTTTTTCTTTTCTAAATAAAGACTAATAAAGTAAAGACCACTACCAATAGACATTGGTAATGTAGTAATCAGTTTATTAGATGTATAGAGAGATAAATATAAATGATAAGCAATACTATTTTTTGCAACAATCATATCAACGGTTCTACGAGTAGAATTGAGTAATGGGTAACGCCAATAATTAAGAGATGTTACATATAACGCGATTCCCATTAAACCACATTTATTCATTCCATAATAAAAGCCAGTATAAATATGAGTTGGTTGAAAAAATAATGCGGTATTAAAAATGTATTGATAAACACCATCTGGATAACCTAAAATGTCGGACATATATATTTTTATAGTTACAATGTTTTATTTGGTTTATCAATTTATATAAAGAGAATGCGCTGTTCCATACAAATAATGGGAAACGGAACATCCGAATTAATAAATTATGATACATTGAGAGAAATGAAGAAAGATGGCGCATTAATTATTCACACAATGGATGAAAATGAAAAAACACTTATTGTTGGAACTCTCTGCGCAAGTCAAGAAACAGAGAAGATAAACAAGATGATGTCAAAAAATGATTATGAAAAAGACATAATCATTTATGGAAGAAATTGTCGTGAATATGAAAAACTGATTAAGAAAAAGAAGCAATTGGCTTCATTTGGATTTAAAAATGTATATATTTACTTAGGCGGAATGTTTGAATGGTTATTGCTCCAAGATGTATATGGTTCAGCACTATTTCCAACAGATAAACCAGGTGATATACTTAGTTTTTCATAGAGTTTTGCGTCGTGTTTTTTTTGATTTTCCTTTGCCTCTTCTTGTAGTTTTTAAAATAGGCGTAAATCCGTCATCAAAAGAAGTTCCAATACTTGTAATTGGAGTTTCTATTCCACGGATATAAAAAAGTTTTATATATTTGTTTGGTATTTTTCCAGTTGTTAATAGAGAAATACAAATATTTTTCAACTTTTCAAACATTTTTATGTCAGATTTTTTTGGATTTCCTTCAAACGATTCCACAATAATTCCGTTTTTCACATTTTTCTGATGAATCAGATTTGCGGGTCGATTATCTACCAAAAATGTATTATATTTTCCAATACCTAAATCAGCAGAATGCTTGTTTATAATATAATCCAGTTCTTTGTTGAGCATTCCTGGTGTCATATTCTCTCGTGAATATACAAACTTAAATAGTTTTTTAGAATTATTATATCTTTTCTCTATACGTTCAACCATTTTTGAAGCATAATCTTTGCTTCCATATGTCCAAATACCTAAAATAATCTTGCCTTCTGTTGAATTAACATAATCAATAAAGTCTTTGAATCCTGGCCGAAAAACTGTGCGGTCTTTATCAATTATATTTTCCTCATATTCAAACTTTCTTGGTTCATAATCATCGGGTCCAAAATGCAAAATTGTCTCATCAATATCAAATACTAAACAAACTTTATTCATAACAGATTTAAAAAGTTTTATATATAATAATTAGATATAATACCTGGTTAATGTCTTGTCAAGTTTGTTGTGCAAATTATAATAAATCTCTTCATTCAGAAGTAAAATGCTATTTTGAAAATTGCAGTTATTCCGCATGTAAAGAATGTATACGAACATATTTTACTGGTTCAGCAAATGAACCACATTGTATGAAATGTCGGAACAAATGGTCTTTAGAGTTCACTCGTTCTTCTCTAAATGCTTCTTTTATAGATGGCGATTATAAAACTCATAGACGTTCTATACTTACAGATAAAGTAATTGCTCAAATCCCGGAATATTATGACGGCGCATTAAGATATGGAAAACTTACTGAAGCCGACAAAAAAATGAATGAAATCCAAGAACAAATTAATGCTCATCGTACAGTTATTAGTCAATTGTATATTGAATATGAGAATGTTCGCAGAGAACATATGAATGGTGAAAAGTCTGGGGAAAAAGGAAACCGAAAGTTTGTTATGCAATGTCAAAACAATGGATGTCGTGGAATGCTTACAAACCACTATAAATGCGATATATGTGAAAAACACACTTGTTCTAAATGTTTTATTGTGGTAGAAGAAGGCCACGAATGTAAAAAAGAAGATATTGACACAGTAGAAGAACTGAGAAAAAATACCAGACCATGTCCAAAATGTGGATTGCGCATTTCCAAAATAGATGGATGTGACCAAATGTGGTGTATTGAGTGTAAGACAGCATTTAGTTGGGCAAAAGGAACAATAGAACAAGGTGTTGTTCATAATCCACATTATTACCAGTGGATGCGTCAAAATGGTGGAGTTCCGCAAAATCCAAATGACCACAACAATGGATGTGGAAATATATTCCAAACTGCTTTGAGAAAAATGAATAATATTATCAAAGATTCGATATACAGCAAAAAATATTACAATCAATTTTGCGAAACTTTTGAAAATAATCCAAGATCAATGAATAAAGAAAAGTTAACACAACTTTATAATATTGTAAAACCAATAATGGAAAATATGCGATTAATATCAGATGAAATACGTGGACTAAATACATATTTTAGTGGATTCCATAGATATGTAACTCACGCAGAACATACCGAATTGCGCCCATTGTTGAATAATATTCGGTATAGAGAAGAAGACCGCAATGTTATTTACAAGTATATTTTGAACTTAATTCAGAAAGATGAACTTTCTGATGAATTATTACGTATAGATAATATGAATATGAGAGACCGCGCATTTTGTGATATTATGGAAGCCCTAGTTGTAGTTGGAAAACAACTAATAATTGATTGTATGAATGAATTGGAAGAAGTAAATAAACTTTTTCCATATTCAACACAAGTTAGTTTAAAAATGGATGATATTGCGCATATGGAATCAAAAGCCTTTTGGGACATTTTCCTTGTTAAACATGTTTTTTTTCCGCCACAACAAGTTGAACTTTTTCAAAAGTCAATTTATGAAATACTTGTAAAATACAAAAAGGCAATTAGCAAATATTGTGCGTATTCAAATATTGAGACAATCAAGTTTTTAATTACATATGGAAGTAAAAGAACATTGGCAATGTGGAATTATGAACATGGTGGCATAGACCATAATCATTATAAAAATAAAGGCGAAATGGTTGCCGCAATTAATGAGTTTGAAAAGTTTTACCATTCGGACAACTAATCATCAAATACAAGTTTTAGACCTGTTGTTTCAGGATAAGAATTGTGTTGAACACTTGATTTCTCGTTTTCATTGTGATATTGTGTAAATGCCGGATCAACCAGATTTGTCAATTGAGATGAAAATAATTTGTTTATATATCCAGAATGTTTTTTTTCTTCTTCTAACACTTCATTTATACCATTCATTAGTTCATTGTATTTTTCTGGATTATTTTTTTTTAGTTGTTCTTCGTAAATAAATGCGTTTTTTTTATTTTCTTCAGTAAAAATCTTTTTATGAAGAACTGGGCTGAATCGAGAGTTTGGAATCATAGCTCCTCCTTTATAGAATCTATAACTATTTATTCTTTCATAAACATTTCCAAAATGTCTTTCAACAATTTCAATATATTTATCTTGTATTTTTTTGTGGGATTCATCCAAAAATCTGAACATAAAAAGTAGGTCATCACTTGTTCTTATATCTTCTTCTTTCAGAAGTTTAATACGATATTCATTTGTAAACTCTTTCTTATATTCAATTTGATTTGTTCTTCCAAAATCAATAATAATACATCTTCCTGATCTAAAATCAAAATAATTATATTGTTCATTAATTAACACATTTCCTTCATGATAATCATTGTGCATAAATCCTAATTCATGAAGTTTATCTAACATATAAAATCCTAATTTTTTATAATAATCATAATACCAATTCTCTTCATAAGAAGATAATGGTTCATGTTTTTCCATAAACTCCATTGCAAAAAATGATAAATCTCCTGAAAAAACTTGGTCTATTTGTTTGTGTTTTGTACTTTTACTAATTATGTTATAAAATGATGTTTTAAGATTTTGTCCTATTTTTTCACTATGTGAATAAACTATACAAGGACAAATTGGTTCTAATAATGTATTTTTATTGGAAATTGACGATAAATAAATAGATGTTTGAATATCAACTTCTCGTTGAATATCATCTGGAGTAGTATTTATTTCATCTTTGGTAGAAGGTTTTATTTCAAAAAACTTTAATAATAAATATTTTACAGGACCAATAGTATTTGTTCTTATACTACGATATGGACTTTTTATACCTTCATTTAACTTTGCTAAAACAAGTATTCCAAAATATCCACGTCTATAAAATGAAAATGTTGAGTTCTCTATAAAATATTTGAATGCTTCTTTTCCAGATAATTTATCCATAATACGAACACCTGCTTTCTGTGTTCTTTTATGAAATCTTTTTTTATTTGCTCTAGTTTTCATATTATATTCAAATAATATAAAAATATAATGCTTCTTATATATATAATGGAATTAACTTACAATCAAATTGAGCGGTTAGCTTACCGATTTCCCCAACTAGAACTTTCTTATGAAACATTTGCGCATAAGAAAGTTTCATCAAATTATGACATTTGTTTATCAATACCTAATGGAAAAAAACAATTGATTTGGTTTTCTTATTATGAAGACCAAGATGTATGTTTTTTAATTGATATTAACAAAGAACAAAAAATAACAAAAATGGTAAAATATGATGCTTGTTATCAATTAAAATTGGCTTTTGGAACCGTTTTTTACGGAACAATATGCACAGAAAAACAGATTTTTGTTATTGAAGATATTTATTATTTTTGCGGATTGCCAACAAAACATTTTACTTTTGGTGAAAAACTAAATTATTTAAACAAGTTTATGAGTTGGAATATAGTTTGTCCAATTACATTTGCTATTCCTTATATGAAAATGGTTGAAGGAAATAATATGTTGCTTGAATCATTATCTTTTTATGAATCTATGATAAATAACTCGGCATATCCTATACATCATATTCAATTTCGATCTTCAGACAAAATATGCCCATATTTGAACCATACATATAAAAAGAAGCAGGAACAAGCGATTGTATATGAACCAGAAGTTATTTTGTTTCCAAGAAATGATTTGAACTTTACCGCACAATCTACATTACAAAGTGCGGTATTTCGTGTTATGGCTGATATTCAAAATGATGTTTATCATTTATTTGCGTATGATGGAAAAATAAAAGGTTATACATATGTAAATATTGCGTATATTGGGACTCGAAAATTAAGTGTTTTTATGAACAAACTTTTTCGAAATATTCGGGAAAATGAAAATGTTGATTATGGTGAAGAAAGTGAAGATGAAGATACTTTTCAAAATGTAAATCCGGATAAATATGTTGATTTGAAGAAAGAATACAAAATGTTGTGCGCTTTTAATACTAAGTTTAAAAAATGGGTTCCAATAAATGTTGTTGAGCAAAAATGTGTTAATATTAATGATTTGATTTATAAGGCAAAGGAAAATCCAAAGGATTTAAGACATAATATGGCTATGAAAAAACATTTGGAAGATAATCAAAATAATAAGAAATATAACAAAAGATATTAGATTTGAAAATAAATTGTGATAATAAAACTATATTTATAATAATCAGTATAAATATATTTCAACAATTGTAAAAATGAAGTTTATCAGCGTATTTAACTATGGAGTCATTGAAATGGCAAAAAATCATATTTTATCTCTTCGTAAATGCGGAATATATAACCATTGCTCTTATGTCACAGACAAAGAATCAGCGGAAGAACTATCTTCTCTTGGTTATGAAGTTGTCTATATATCAAATGTTGAAACAAACAAAAATGCCTTTAATTTTGGAACAAATGATTTTAATAATCTTTCTTACTTGAGATATCACATTATTAAAAAACTTTTGGAAAATGGAATTGATGTTTGGTATTTGGATGTTGATATTGTTGTTCTCCGCGATTTAATGCCAATATATCTTACAATAAAGAATGAGCAAAATAAAAATAAATATGATGTTTGTTTTCAAAATGACATCAATATGCCATGTACAGGTTGTATGTTATTATTTGCGGGAACTTCAGCATCTAATTTTGTAAATATAGTCATCCAAAATAAAGATGAAAGCACAAATGACCAAATTATTGTAAATAGTATTTTAAAAATGAATCCTAAACTTATAAATTATTTTAGGTTTTCATTTTATACATTTCCAAATGGTGTGCTCTTTTTTGGAAGTGATTTTGTTAATGTTCCAGAATATTTGAAAGGTATAAAAGAAGAATATGAAAAAACAGAAAAAGATACATATCTTGTACACGCAAATTGGATGGTTGGAGATGAAACCAAGAAAAACGCAATGAAGAAATATGGTCTTTGGATAGAGTCATAATAAAATAATAAATATTTTTACTATTTTATAAAATAAAAGGAAACTTTATAAATAATCCTCTTCTCTAAGTTCTTCTGTCATTTCCACGTAGGTTGGTTCTTCATTATTTAACTTTGGCTTCTTTGGCTTCTTTGGCTTAAGTGGAATCTTTCGCTTTGGCTTAATTTCTTCATCACTTTCTACAATATCATCTTCGGATACATCATCCTCGTCATCTTCTGCATCTGAACTAACTACAAAATCATCTTTTACATATCCATGCTTGGTTTTTGGCAAGCCTAATTCATCTTCTTCATCATCATCATCTTCATCTTCATCATCAATATCAGAATAACCACCATATAAATGGTCCATAATATCCTTGAACTCTTCTGAACCCATATCAGTCATTTTTTCATCTACATATAAAACTGCTGCGCAATTTCCGAAAAAAAGAACATTGTCAATTGGAGGAGGAAACTCATATTTATTTTCAGTATTTGCCTTTCCAGTTGTCTTACCATAAACTTCGAGTTTATATTCAATGTCATTAAACTCAACTGTCCAGGTATGAGAAATTGTAAAACCATCATTTGTTTTAAAACCACATTTTTTGTATATTTCTGTTGGTTCAAACTTTTTCACACTTTGGATCTTTAATGAACCAGACTTTTCAATAATAACGTAACTAGGCATTTATTCATTAATGATAAAAATATTTATATGGTTTTGGAAAAACTTTAGGATATAAATATATAATGGCGAAGAATAATTCACAGAGAAAAAGTAGAAAGAGAAATAATAAGTCTCGAAAACAAAAGGGTGGGTTTTGGCCTTTTAGTTCAAGCACCGATGAAGCAAATAAACAACCTACAAATGAAGTAAAGAAAGAAGAAGGAAAGGGATTTTGGTCAAGTCTTTTTGGGTCTTCTACTGCCCCTGCTCCTGCCCCTGCTCCTGCCCCCGCTCCTGCTCCTGCCCCCGCCCCTGCTCCTGCTCCTGCTCCTGTCCCTTCTAATTCCACTTCTGGAATGATGGGTGGAAAAAAAAAATCCAGAAAACAAAAGAAGAGAAACTAAACCAATAAAGATTTGCGTTTTTATTGGTATAAAACAAATTAAATAGTTCTACGTCATAAATATATCAATGTTAGGATGGATATTTAATATTTCCGTAATTTCTCTGCTTGTTATTTTAATTTTTCATTATACATTTGATTTTTTTGCTCCAAATAAACAAATACATTTAGTAGATTTAAAACTTCAGAAATATAAAAACATTATTGATTCTATGATTCAAAAACAAAATGAAAACAGTTTTAAAAAAAACTATGAGGAAGATATGGGATTTTCGGTTGATGAAAATCCTGATTTAGAAGAGGAGTTGGAACTTTATGTTAAGGACACTTACAACTAGAGTATTTTATATATTATATGTATAATGTCTGAAATAGGCACTGAAGAACAAAGGTTTATTAATTTAATTAATACTATTGATGATGTAAATACGCCATTAAATAATGGTCTTTTACCATTAGTTGTTGCGGTTAAAATGAATTATACTAATGCTGTAAAACTATTATTAGAGAAAGGAGCAGATCCAGATTTAAAACTTAATCAACAAGAGTCTGCCCGAGAAATAGCATATAATGGAAGAAATGGAAGATATAGAGAGTCTTATAGACTCATTTATGAAAATGCACCACTTCATCCTGGTGCCAAATATTCAAAAGACGCATTAGTTTTTGTAAATGACAACTATAATAATGCTATTCCACCTGATGTATTTTGGGACATAGATGATTATATTGGAAAAGGAGGAAATAGAAAGAAGAGAAAATCAAAACGAAATAAAACAAAAAGAATAAAAACGCGAAAAACATTGTTACAATCTAAGAGATACAAATATTACTTAAAACAATTTTGTTCTTCATGCCAAGATAAGTAAAAATAATATAAAAAATATTTTAAACTTATTTTATATGAGTAATATTTTAACAATCCAGGTTATTCAGAGAAATGGGAAAAAAACAACAACCTCTATTGTTGGGTTGGCTGAAGACCTCGATTCTGAAAAAATAATGTCTTATTTGAAGAAAAAACTAAAATGTAATGGTTTTATTTCAAATGACCCAGTCCACGGCGAAATTATCAGTTTAACTGGAAATCATAAAGAACAAGTATATCAATTTCTTGTTAGTGAACAAATCTACAAAACTGACGAAATTATAATAAAAGGCATTTGAAAAACCAAAACACCAAAATATATTTAGATACTAAATATATTTTTATCATAATATGGATATTTTTCCTCAAAAAGTGCCTTCTCTCACTTATGTGTCTTGTTTTGTAAATATTAACTGTAAGGAACCACATAAAACCCATCAATGGCGTATGGATAATTTTAAACATATTGCGAAAACAGGTGTTCCAATTGTTCTCTATGTTGACGCAGAAATTAGAGAGGCATACAAAGAAGACTGGGCCAATTATCCAAACATAGTTTTACGCGATGTGGATTATTCTAAATCATGGACCTACAAAGTATGTAGTTTGTATAAATCCAATCTTCCAATTAATCGGAATATGGTAAAAGACTCGTTTCTCTTTCTCTGTTTGATGAATATGAAAATAGAGTTTGTAGTTAATGCGGTCAATGAAAATCCATTTAATACCAACCATTTTGCTTGGATAGACTTCAATTTAACACACATATTTAGAGAGAAAACCGCCACTTGCGCATATATGAAGTTTATGACAACTTGTAAATGGTCTCCACGATTTATTGCGAATCCGGGTTGCTGGGAAAAGGGACAAGGTATGGAAAGCATTGTTGACAATATTAACTGGCGTTTTTGCGGAGGATTCATGATCGGTGATGGACAATCTTTCTTGGATTTATTTGACCTTTATTTGGAACATTTTACGGTATTTATGCACAGATTTCGCCATATTACTTGGGAAGTCAATTTCTGGGCATGGCTTGAAGTAAATGCTTGTTGGAATATAGTTTGGTTTAAAGCCGATCATGATGATAGTATTATGCGTGTTCCGTCTCATCTCTATTCCAGATGTATTTCCGAAGAAACGCGCCAAAAAACAGTGCGTTATGATTTTCCTAAGAAGACAGGATTCTTTCCTTCGTCACCAGCTTATGTCTTCTATGACGGAGAACATATTTTAAATGTGCGATATGTTAATTATCAACTGGATGAATATGGCAGATATCATATTAAACATCCAGAAGGTCATTTGGAAACTCTCAATTTGCGTTGTTATTTGGAAAATGACTTTATGTCTATTAAATCAGATACCGAGTTTGTCTGGGAAGGAATGATTGGACTCCGTACATATGATAAATCCATTACAGGACTGGAAGATGTGCGTTTATTTATTTCAGATGGGAAGTTGAAATACGTGGGGACAAATAAATCATATCATGTAGGACAGAAAATCCGAATTGTAATGGGTGACTATTCAGCATCAATGGCAATGTTTGAAAATGGCCAAGTTTTGGAACCGCCGTCTGATACATATTGTGAGAAGAATTGGATTCCATTAAATGAAAAACAGTTTATATATAAATGGGCGCCATTTGAGATTGGTGAACTAGAAGGAGACACATTGAAAATTGTAAAGTCATTGCCTGTAGAACATATGCTTTTACAGAAAGTGCGTGGATCCACACCACCGGTGTGGTCAGAGAAAGATAGTTGCTACTATTGCGTGGTTCATTATTGTGAGCATGGAGAAAAGACATTGGCATATTATCATATGTTGGTGAAGTTAAATAAGGAGTTTTTGCCGTTTGAGTGGTCAAATGTGTTTCATTTTAATCAGGTTGGAATCCAGTATTGTATAGGTTTCACAATATTGGAAGATGGGCGATTTGGATTTTGGTTTTCCGAGCATGATGGAAATCCGGGGTTTCTAATTGCGTAAATATTTGTAATACTTTCGTTTGGTTTTCTTGGTTTTTTGTTTTCGTTTTTTTCGGGAACCGCCCTTTGTTCCTGGGGTTGGGTCTTCAGAAATATGCCATCCACGGTCGTCTCTCACAAAAAATGTATTATTAACTGGTTCTTTAAGGTTTACATATGAGTATATTTGTGGATACGTATTAATTATGTAAACAAAACTCTTGCCATCATATGTTTTTGGTAGTTTTTTTTGCAAATATGTATTTGGAATAATATCAATAATAACATCACAATTCTGTAAAATACGTTTTAAAATATCTATTTCATAAGTTGAAGGGCTAAGTCTTATAATGATCAAATACATATTTTTCCATTTTGTTTCGTCTCCATCATAATTAGCATTTAATATTTTTAAGTGTGGATGTGATTTTATTACACTATCTTCCGTAGAATTATTTTTATAATTAGTAAAGTCTTCCCATATATTATCCATATTATTATCCAACTTATAATAATTTACTATTAGATTACGTATTTTTTTACCAAAATTATCACTGTCAATATTATCAAAATTTATTTTTTTTCCGATATTTTCCGATATTTGTGTTAAGCAATTCATAACTTTATTGAAACTTATATCACCCAATATTTGTAATCCATGATATACAGAAATATAAAAATCATCACCCTTAACTTCTGTGTTTTCAGTATTAAACGATTCAATATTTACTGCGCGATCAACCTTTATATTTTTCAGCATAGGAAGATCATGTTCTAGTGAACTGGTTAACAAAGAACTACTTGATGAAGGAGTGCTTATTGAAGAACTACTTGATGAAGAACTACTTGATGGATTATTTTCTAGAAGTGACATAAGTAATGTAGTAACTTCACTATTTATTTTTTTTGCATCATTGCTATCATTTTCTTCCAAAATATTTATTATATTTATATAAGAATCAATCTTTTCAGAATCATCTGTTATTGATTGTAAACGTGTAATCTCAATATTAACTGCTTCAATCATTTTTTTATTTAATGTATCTATATTTTCAAGAAGTTTTTTATTTGATTCTTCATCTTCAGAAGCTACATTTTTTTGATTTCTTTGTTCATTAAATATATGCATTAACTTAATAGTTTCAATATTATTTTTAAAAAAGTTAAAATCCATTTTGTCTTCTTTAGTTTTTAAAACTTTATCCATTTTATCTATATCTTCACTAGTAAATGTAATTAGCTCAGTTGAAACAGGATTTGTAGAAGGATTTGTAGAAGGATTTGTAGAAGGATTTGTAGAAGGATTTGTAGAAGGATTTGTAGAAGAAGAAGATGAGGAAGAAGAAATACTTGTAGAAGGATTTAAAAAATCTTGATCTAACTTTGGAATAATAGTACTATTAATATTAAGAACATTATCTAGATCCAATATGTATTTGTCGTTTCCAATACAAATACTTGTATTATCATCAATACAAATCCCGGTTGTCTTTGTAATTTTTATGGCAAAAGTTTTATTTTCAGAGCCTTTAATTAAATCTAGAGGTTTATTTGTGGAATCATCTATATTTTTAATATTATCTATTACAAAGAATGAATCACTTTTTTTTTCTATAATTACATATGCTTCATTACTCATCCTATATAATTGAACAATACAATTTTTCAACTATATAACGGGCGCAAAAACAGTATTCAACAACATCTGAACATTAATATTTTTCAATTCCGGAATATATTCTTCAAAATAAGTTTGTTGTTGTATTAACAGAGAATTATTTTTCCCACGCAATATAAAGATATTTTCCAAAAAGTCAGCATATTTACTTTCCAAAAAAGATTTATCTAAAGATTCCATATATTTTTTGGCATATAGTATATCTTCATTTGCTAAAATGCGCAATAATACACCAATAAAACAATATATATGTTGATAAACACTATTATTAACCAATTTATCATAAATTGTAACAGCAATAGAATAGTGTTTCAAAAAATTGGTATAAATAATTCCAAGTTTTTCGTAAAAAACAAAGTTCAAATCATCGTGTCCAATTTTTATATTGGATTGAATACATTTCTCAAACCATTTGATAGACTCTGTTATGTTTCCCATATCAAAATAGTTTTCCGCAATTGAATTGTAGCAATTTATTGTTAAATTATGTTCAAAATGTTGTTCAAGCACCATCATATAAGAAATGTTCGATTTATTGTATTCTTTTATTTTCTTATAACAAGAACCGGCTTTTTCGTGATTAATTGCTGAAAGTGAATTGTTGTTTATTTCAATATAGTATGTTGCGGAGAGAGTATAATTTTCGGCAGCGTCTTTCAAATATCCAATTGCTTCATAAATATCTCCAGCTTTTTGAAAAGTTCTTGCTATTTGTGTCAATTTAAGACGTTTGAAATATGAAAAATATTCCAAATATGATTTTGATTGTATTAATGAGTTTGCTTCGTTTACATATTGTTTGGCAACAATAATCATATAATATTTGTGTAAAATAAGAATAAAAATATGTATATATACTTTTAATAATGAAAAACTTTCTCACCGCAACTATTAAAGTTCCAGTGAAAATAGATGAAAATGGAGAGTTTATAATGTTGGAAAATTATGCCGAAATAAATATTGAAAAAATGACAACTCCGCCAAAGTTAACATTTCAGTCTCTCTATGAAAAAATGATTGAATATATACATCAGAATCCAGAATATTTGGCAAATATTATTAGTTCCCAAAAAACAATAGATTTGCCACAAGAGTCTTTTGTAAATGAAGTAAATAAACAAGAAGATAGAGAAGGTAAAGAAGAACCTTTTGAAAATAAAGAAGACAAAGAAGAAGAATCTTTTGAAAATAAAGAAGAAGACAGAGAAGAAGAATCTTTTGAAAATAAAGAAGAAGAACCTTTTGAAAATGAAGAAGACAAAGAAGAAGAACCTTTTGAAAATGAAGAAGACAGAGAAAAACTAAATGAAGAAAAACCAAATAATGAAACACCCAATACTGTTGTCACATTATTGCACAAGTTTCACTATTTTAACAAAAGCAAAACACCACTAAACTCTTCATTCAGAAATAAAAAGTTAAAACGTAACTTTACAAAAAAACTACGTTTATAAATCTGAAAAATATTGTCAGGTTTATAAATCAATTTTACCACCGCGGTCTCTGATCCTTATGAACAACCATTGGTTCAGGTAGTTGCGTAGGCTGACTATCAAATATATTAAGCATTTTGATTCGTCTTAAATCAGGAACAATTGGTGACTGGTGTTCAACCATATTACAAGTTCCGGTTCCTCTCAACATTGTTTCAATATCACACGAATTATTAGCAAGATTGACACGCGAAACTTTCTGTCCAATCAAACCATTTCCAGGCAAATAAGTATGTACTGGATTACCCATACGATTATCATAATTGAAATAATAGTCTAAAACACTAAAATTGACGGATTGTTCCAAATTATAATCGCCTCTTTGTGATTTTTTGCGAGTGTCTGTCATTTCTCTATTAAGAGAAAAGTTTATTATGTAAAATAACATATGCTGGATGGTTAGCACTTAGCTCTCCTTTATGAAAAGCAACTAATACATCATGAAATAATGGCAAATTATCGTAAGCAAAAAGCACAGACAATCCAATTTCGGGGTTTTCAGAAAGCATAAATGACGCTGCCTTTATATAAAAGTCTTTAAATAACACATTGGTGCATGTTAAAGCATAAATCTCATTTAATGCTGTCTCTATAATTTCATTGTCGAATCCAGATTCGTAATCCATATAAAAAAGTTGACATACAACACGCTGATAACCTTCATCATCGTTGTATTCGGTGCTAGCAATGTCATAGTTGTAAGATGTCATTGCTAAATATATAAAATAGTTTTTAAGTCCTATTATTGGAACCTACGGATAAGGCGCCAAAGGCGCCGATGGTGGGACGCTTTGCGTCCTCTCCAGTAAAAAGGCAAAGGCTTCGCCTTATAACCTCCCTTATTAAGGGAAGGGGGCTTGGGGATGAGCGAAGCGGTTTCCCCATTTAGTACCCCGAATCATTTGGCAAATGACCTTGTGATTTGGCTTGTTCTCTTGTAGCCGACCCACCACGAATCCATCCATCAAGCGCCGACTCTTGAACCAAATACTTGGGATTTGTAATGGTTGTCTTAATACTATCAATCAATGGATAATTTGAGTTAAAAGACTGCTCAGTAATAGTAGAAACACTTTTCTTGTTTGCGATAAAATCACCTTGTTTCAATTGAGATTCCAAAACAGTATCGCAAGAGCCTCTGCCTAAATAGGGAACTGTTAAGAATGGTCTCTGTTGTAGAGAAAGTTTCTCTAAAGATCTGGCATTTTCCTTTTTAATATTCAATGTTGAGTCTACATCAACTGTGAAGGCATTAATACCACCACTTGCTCCACCATTAATTCCCGTAAACATCATAGCAGGTTGTTCGGTGGCAAACCTTACATGATCGTCACTGCGAGAATCGCTAAAATATGAGGATAACATATAATTATTAAACTTGGTATTCATAATGGTTTGTTGAGATTTGTCTGTATTGTCGCTTCGGATACGGGATGTTCCATTAAATGTGTATGGGTACAATGATGCCATCTAAATATAATAGAGGCGGATAAAAGAAACCTACGATTCAGATTAATAAAGATTATACTTTCCCGCATTATTTTTGGCACAAGCAAAAGCATTTCCATCTTTACATGATATCATACTACCATAACAGAACTCAGAAAATGACTGCTGGTCATTTGGAATAGTAGTGCTGGCAGTACTATGAAAAGGTCGCAATGATTGTTCAAATACAAATTGGTCGCCTAAATCTTTGAAGAGTTTCTCTGTTATATCTGGTTGGTCTGGATTCGATTTGCGAACCATTTCTTTGGCGCTTTCCACAATTTTGTCGTTAATATTTTGGTTAAATGAAGGTGGGGCGGGTTTGCGTTTAGGGTCATAAATATAATCTGTTATCAAGACATTGCCAAATGGATTTGAGGAATCAGGTTCTCTAAAAACACCAACTAAATCTTCTGGTTTAAAAGGATCCGCCGGAGATTCAGTAAATCCTTCCTTCTTTTTATTAATTTCATCTTTCTCTATTTTCTTGGATTTGTAAAGCATAAAAATAAAGAATAGAGAAATAATACCAATAACTAAGATTCGCACACTCTTTGTGTAAAAGAAAGACATTAATGTTAAGAGAACAACTGTTCGCGAAATAGCATTCAGTTTTTGTTCAAATGACATTTTCTCTACAGGGAAAAACTCAAACAAAAAGTCATTGTTTAACAAAATATTAGGATTTTCACTCCAAAATGGTATTATGTTTTCAATTGGCTCTTTCTTTTTTTCGGGGTTTATTTCCAAATCATCGGGTGTTGTTGTGTATTCCATAATATATATTAGTGGTAAAAATAAACCTGTAAATATTTGCCTGTGTAAATATTTACCTGTGTAAATATTCACCTGTAAATATTCACCTTTAAATATTCACCTTTAAATATTCACCTTTAAATATTTGCCTGTGTAAATATTCACCTTTAAATATTTACGTTTAAATATATGTAGAAATGTGTAAATGAGAAGTATGTGCCAATTTGTGAAACTCATTTTGTCCACATTCGTTTTCTCCATATTGTGTTTGCCCATCTTCAATTGCTAACATTGGATAAACTATTGCCCGTTTTCCTTCCTTAGTAATGGTCCAATCTGCACTAAATGGACTATTTAAAACACGATCCGCATATGTTTTGTTGTCAATTGTTTCTCTTAAATATTTGTCTAATATTCTGGTTGCCTGTTTTCTAGAAAGCATATACATCTGTGTTCCCCAAATATCTCCATAATCATAGTAGCGAAATGTTGTGGTTTCCGCACTATTTATATCTACATAAATGGTTTGGCAAAACTTTTGATAACCATAATTAGTTTCACCTGTTATTGGATAAGTAATAAGATATCCAAGAAGCAATATATCTAGACCCATTGTTTCAAAATCATTGACAATATGTTCTAACTTGGGTACAAAATCCGCATCAATCATTATATCATCTTCGCAAAAAATACCGTAAGGACGACTGTCATTTTCTACAAAATCGCGAATCATATCAAGATGTCCATACATACAAGACCAGCATTTTTCGGTATGAGATATAAGACCACGCCCAGCAATTCTTGGGTCTGAAACATGTACTCCAGAATGAAATATTGGCTTTATTCCGACCTTTTCAAATCGTTCTTTCATGGAAGCATTACGTTTTGCATTATTAAAGTTGAGACAATAGAGAACACAATTATTTGTCATTATACAAGGAATTGTGTGGTTTCTTTATACCTTTTCTGAACCGAAGGTCACCTTAACTGTAAGATTATGTGCCCCTAAGATTGACTGGGTACCTCATTCTTGTTGTAAAATTGAAAATTGTTTAGTGGTTTTTAAAACTATATAAATAATACCTATTATACTATATAGCATATTTAAAATGTCAGGAAACAAACAAGTATCAAACTCAGCGTACAAGAACCCATCCAGAATCATTGGGATTCAATTTGGAATGGCGTCCCCCGAAGAAATCCGCAAAGCCGGTGTTGTGGAAGTTGTCTCAAAGGATACGTATGTTGGAAACAAGGAGGTCCCGGGTGGTCTATTTGACCCCAGAATGGGTGTTCTCGGTCCAGGTTCCATTTGCCCCACAGATGGTCTTACCTACATTCAGACTCCAGGATATTTCGGATATATTGAAATGGCTCGCCCGGTTTTCTTCATCCAACATATTAAGGAAGTTATTAAAATCCTCAAATGTGTGTGTTTCAAGTGTAGCAAGTTATTGATTAACAAAGAAGACCACAAACACGTAATCCAATTGAATCCATACAAACGTTGGGAATATGTGTATCCTCTTTGTCAGAAAATCAAGCGTTGCGGAGAATCTACTGAAACTGGATGTGGCTGCAAACAGCCGGATAAAATCAAGTTGGAAGATATGGCAACAATCATTGCTGTGTGGGAAAACATGGTAAACAGTGAAAACGTTGCTGAAAATGTTGTTATGAAATTGACGGCAGAAATCGTGCTTAAAGTGTTTAAGCGTATTTCCGATGAAGATGTTGAGTTCATGGGTTTTAGTGCAACTTGGTCAAGACCCGATTGGATGATTTGCCAAGTGTTGCCAGTAGCTCCTCCTTCGGTAAGACCTTCTGTCAAAATGGATGCCAATCAAAGAAGTGAAGATGATTTGACTCATATTTACAGTCACGTCATCAAGACCAATAATGATTTGGCTGAAAGAATTAACAGTGGAAATACGTCGCCAGAGTTTATTGATAAATTGACGGCAGTGCTACAATATTTTGTGGCAATGATTGTCAATAATAAGGTGAAGGGAGCGGTTCCGATGGCAAATCGGACCAATCGTCCTTTACAGTGTATTACAGGCAGATTGAACTCCAAGAATGGTCGCATTCGTGGTAATCTGATGGGTAAGCGTGTAGACTTCAGTGCTCGTTCGGTCATTACGGGCGACCCCAATTTATCAGCGCGCCAACTTGGTGTGCCGATGAAGGTCGCAATGTGTTTGACAAAACCGGTGGTTGTGAATAATCGGAATAAAAAGTTCTTAACAAAACTGGTACAAAATGGGCCCGAGGTATATCCGGGCGCAAAAATCTGGGAAAAGAAGGACGGGTCAAATGTATCTCTTAGATATGTTGACCGCAGTTCAATTCGATTGGAAAACGGCGACATCGTTCATAGACATATGATGGATGGCGACGCAGTGCTTTTCAATCGTCAGCCCAGTTTACACAGAATGAGTATGATGTGTCATATAGTAAAAGTAATGAAACGTGGTGATACGTTTCGGATGAATGTATGCGATAAACTTTGTGTCGCAAACAGGGGGCGTTAAAAGCGTGCTACCCCCTAGTGTCTTGCCCGATTTGGGAAGATGCAACATTGCCAAATTGACGGGAAGTTCCTTAGAGTCTTCACTACCACCCCTATGCGGAAACGTGCAGGGGGAACTCGGTTAACAGCCGAACCCAATGGTAATAAAGTAAAGAATTGGATAACCCGCAGCCATGCCCCTAAACTCGCTATGATAGAGCACGGGGAAGGTTCAACGACTAAACGACAGTGGTTCATAAATGAAGGTCTAATCAACCGGATATGGAATAAGATATAGTCTACTCCCTACAGAAATGTAGGGTATAATGTAGGTCAGACAAAGCCCTACAATGCGGATCGACCATAGTGTCATCAAGGTTCGCAACAGGAGGCGTTAAAAGCGTGAAACCTCCTAGTGAGTAAATTTATAGAGGAAAATTGAATAAATAAAATATATATAAAAGAAATTAATGATATAACAATAAGATGGAAGCAGATACAAAACCAAAAACAAAAAATTGTTCAAAGTGTAATGAAATAAAAGAATATGATTCTTTCATACAAAATAAAAATGTATGTAAAGAATGTAGAAATAATTACACAAGAACAAGATATAAAAATATTGAAATATGTGATGATAAAAAAATAAAATGTAATAATTGTAATGTAGAAATGCCAAGTAGTGAAATTGTGAAAAATAGAAATGTTTGTAAAACGTGTAATAATGAAAAAAGACGAAATAAATATGCTTCAAATGAAGAATTGCGAAAAAAATTAATAAAAAACGCGATTGAGTTTAAGCAAAATAGATTAAATGAGCGCAATAAAGTTAAACAAGAAGAACTTGAAAACTTGGAACAAAAAATTGGTAAAGAAAATACAATATGTAAATATTGTAAAGAAGTTAAACCAAAAACACGGTTCCGGTTTAATCGTTTGAAATGTGCGGATTGCGAAAGAGATGAACCGTTGGAAAAGTTTAAACGGTCAGTTCGTTCTCGGATTTATATTTCATTAAATAAAAAGAAAAACAAACATACTATTGAATATCTAGGTTGTAATTCAGAAGAATATTTAAAATGGCTTGAATATAATAATTTAAACTATACATTAAATAATCGTGGAAAAGACTGGCATATTGACCATGTAATTCCTTTATCCAAATTCAATCTAGATGATGAAAACGAACAAAAACTAGCGTTTAATTGGATAAATACAACAGCATTATCATCAAAAGAAAACTTGGAAAAAAACAATAAAATAATACCATCACAAATAGAAAATCATCTTAATAAATTAACAATATATCATAAACAAAATAATATAGAAATGCCTCAAGAATATATAAATTTACTTGCAAAATACCTTGTTGCGGGAATACCCTAAAGTTATCACTACCACCTTCGTTATGGAAACAGACGAAGGGATCTCGGTTAATAGCCGAACCCGATGGTAATAATGTGATAAATGATAGTTCAGAAATGAACTTGAAATGGGCAATCCGCAGTGTTACTTCCTAATCTCGCTATAGTAAGAGTATGGAAGGCATTCAGAGACTGAACGGGTGTTGGTGAACAATGAAGGATTAACTATCCAGAGTTTGCTTAAGATACAGTCCGGCCACTGCAGAAATGCTTTGGATTAGCCGTTTGATGGCGACGAAATGAATATGCACATGCCCCAAAACGAATTGTCCGAGTCCGAGTTGAGAAACTTGGCGGCAATTCCATACCAGATAATTAGTCCATCCAGCAACGCGCCTATTATTGGAATCTACCAAGATTCTATGTTGGGTTCGTATTTATTCACACGCGAAGGAGTTGACTTCAATCCTCGTAATGCGATGAACTTGTTGATGGGATATAATAATATTAATATGAAAGACTTGCATGGAAAGAAGCGAATCACTAATTTTGACATAATGTCACAAATTACACCCCCAATTTCGCTTAAATACAAGACCAAACTGTTTGAAGATAATGAAGACGCGTCTACTTCGAACAATGTTCTTGAAATCACTAATGGAAAATATATAAGAGGCCAAGCAGACAAGGGCGTTTTTGGTTCAGGAACTAAAGGTATCTTGAACCGCATATGTAACGACTTTGGAAATATGGCATGTTCCAACTATATTGATGATTTACAGCAAGTAATTACCGAATATATGAAAACCAGCGCTTATAGTGTTGGAATAAGCGATTTAATATCCAACAATGAAACCACCCAGAAAGTGTTACACGTTATTTCTGAAAAGATGAATGATGTCAAGGAAATCTCAGACAAAGTTCATCTTGGAATATTAGAAAACAATTCTGGCAAATCAAATGCCATGGAGTTTGAAATCCAAGTAGGAAATGTTCTGAATGACGCAACCAGTCAAACTGGTAAAATTGGTGTCAAGAGTTTGGATCCAAACAATCGATTTGTCAAGATTGTCAAATCTGGTTCCAAAGGTTCTATGTTGAATATTTCCCAGATGATTTCTTGCTTAGGTCAGCAAAGTATTGACGGAAAACGTGTTCCCTATGGGTTTGACAGTCGTACTTTGCCCCATTTTAGCAAATATGATGATTCTCCTGAAGCGCGTGGTTTTGTTAAGAACTCATATATTTCAGGACTCACTGCTCCTGAACTGTTCTTCCACGCAATGGGTGGTCGTATGGGTCTTATTGACACAGCTGTCAAATCGGTATCATGGGAAACGCCAATTGTTATTATTGATGAATTGGGAAAACCATTATACACAGAAATTGGAAAATGGATTGATTCAAAATTGGATTCTGAAATAAATAAACCATTTATTCAACATTTTGACCAAGCAAATATGGAACTTCTTAACACAAATAATATATATATTCCAACAACTGATGAGAATGGAATCGTATCATGGGCTGAAATAACCGCAGTCACTAGACACGATCCTGGAAACCAACTATATGAGATAAAAACATTGGGTGGTCGTTCAGTAATTGTTACTGAGAGTAAATCATTATTAGTTTGGAACTCAGAAAGAAAGGGATTTTATGAGATTTTGACACCAGATATTCGTGTTGGAGATTGTGTTCCAGTTACAGTAGATTTATGCGAGCCACCAGTTGTTCTTAATCATATTTTACTAAGCAATTATTTACCAAAGACGGAAGTTATTTACGGAACTGATTTTAATTGTGCAATAGACAAAATGAATAATTCAATGAATAATCGAAATAAAATACAAGAAGGTTGGTGGAATGAAAATAATGGCAAATTATTTACACTTCCATATACTAAAAAGTCCTCACTACAAAGAGCTACAGTAAGATGCGATATTTCAAATATAAAAAATGGATATGTATATCCATATCATGCACAAAGAATTACAAATGTATCTATTCCTGAATTATTCGAACTTAATTACAATAATGGTATATTTATTGGATTATTCTTAGCAGAAGGACATATTAGTAATAATATTATTTCAATCACTAATAATAATGAAAATATAAGAACTTTTGTAAAATCATGGTTTGAAACATTTAATATAAAATGGGCAGAACAGCAAAAAATTAATAATATTGGAGGATTAACCACAACTGTCCGCGGATATTCATCAATATTATGTCAATTTATATCAAGACTTGTTGGACATGGTGCTCATAATAAATATGTTCCTTCGGAGGCATTTATTGCAAACATTGATTTTGTAAAAGGCATTCTGAATGGATACTTTTCCGGAGACGGAAGTGTATCTAAAAATAGTATTGAGGCATCTTCATCATCAAAAAGACTTATTGAGGGAATAAATATGTTGTGTACAAGAATTGGTGTTTTTGGAAAAACATTTGTTTCAAGAATGAAAAAAAATAATATTGGCACTAAAAATATTAGACCATCATATAGATTGAGTATTCGCAGTCTTTGGGGAAATGTATTTTCCAAACAAATATGTCTTATTGATAATGTAAAACAATCAAAAATGATTAAAATAAAATGGAATAATACTCATCGCAATTTTGCTACTCACAATAATGTTGTTTTGGACCCTATTATTGAAATTAATCTTGTTGATCCAGTAAATTATCCAAAGATGTATGATTTAACAGTTCCCAATACATTAAACTTTGGTCTTGCTAATGGTCTTCAGGTAAGAGATACCGCGACCACAGGATATATCCAGCGTCGTCTTGTGAAGGGCTTAGAAGATTTGAAAGTAGAGTATGACGGAACAGTTCGAAACAATATGGGCAAAATAGTCCAATTTACATATGGCGAAGACGGTGCCGAAACCACGCGTGTAGAAAACCAAAATATTCAGTTGGTAAATATGTCAATCGAGGATATTTATATGTATTATGACCTTGTTGGAATCAATGACGGTGAAAACAAGGAACTTCTTAATATTTACACAAGTGATACTGTGAAACGTTTCAGAAAACAGCGCCAAGAAACAAAAGAAATGTGTAAAACACAAATTGAGACCCTTATTCATTATCGTGATGAAATGGTTGAGAAGGTATTCAAATATAAGAATGAGAACACAATTAAATCGCCAATCGCATTCCAGCACATTATTCAGAATATTCAGGGTCAGATGAATATTACATCAAATAGTGCGGTTGATATTACTCCATTGGAGTTTATTGAAATATGTAACGCAACATATGAGAAGTTAAAAAAGATGTTTAATCCTACTCGTTTATTTCAAATCCTCTATTATTTCAACTTGTCACCTAAGGAAATACTTATCAAGAAGCGTTTTAATCGTGCTGGTGTCATTTTGTTGATGGAGCATATTATTTTGAACTATAAGAAGTCAATCGTTCATCCTGGTGAAATGGTTGGAGTTATTGCGGGTCAATCAATTGGCGAACCTACTACACAACTGACTTTGAACTCATTTGTTTACGAAACTGAGATTTTAGTAAAGAACTCATCTGGTGAAATTAAATGTGTTCAAATTGGTGACTTTACCAAAAATGGAATAGCATCTTCAAAGAAGCTTGATTATATGGAAGATAAAGATACTACATATGCTGAATTATCTGAATATTATGAAGTTCCAAGTGCTACTGAAGATGGTAAAACTGTATGGAGAAGAATTGAAGCTGTAACAAAACATCCAGTAATTAATGAAGATGGAACAAATACTATGTTAAAAATTACTACAAAAGGTTGCAGAGAATTAATTGCTACTAAAGCAAAATCATTCTTAAAATTGGTTGATGGAAAAATTATTGGTGTAGAAGGAAAAGACCTTGTAGTTGGAGACTATTTACCGGTTTCTAAAAAGGGACTTGATTTTACAGAGATTTATCAACTTAATTTGCAAAATATTTTGTCACCTACCAAATATATTTATGGATCAGAAATAATAAAAGCAAAGAGTGTTGTGAATGAACATCAATGGTGGTCAAAGCATTCTGGAAAGACATTTGTTCTGCCATATAGTAGAAGTGATTCCGCATACAAAGCATTAAATTATCCAAGTGATAAGGTTGTATATGAACCAGGATATGTTTACACAAAAACAAACTCAATATGCAATTATATGATACCTGAATCAATAATTATGGATTATGATTTTGGATATTTAATTGGTGCATATTGTGCCGAAGGATGTATGACAAAACACCAGATTTCTATATCAAATAATGATGATAAATATTTAAAACGTATTGAAGATTGGTCTATCAAACATAATTTAACTACTAAGATTTATACCAAAAAAGACAAAATCCAGGATGGCTGGACAAGTCAAGATATTCGTATATATAGCACATTGTTATGTAATATTATTGAAAAATTATGTGGAAAGTTAAGTCATAATAAGTTTGTTTCGGATAAAATTATATTTTCAAACCGAGAATGCTTATTTGGATTCTTGGACGCATATATTGGTGGTGATGGTTGTGTAAAGATGAATAAAGGCAAAATTGAGAGTATTGAGGTTTCATCTGTTTCACATAAACTATTAACAGGAGTACAACTAATCTTAAAGAATCTTGGTATCATTTCAAAAATGAATAAACCTAAAAAAGTAGAATCAAATAATCGCGGTTCAACCGATATTAAACAAGTTTATCTTTTAACAGTATGTAATGGTCAAACTATAAAATTGGCACAAATGCTCAATTTACCAATTGAATCCAAGTGTGACCGAATAGCTTTATTACTTCAACAATCATTTAAATATGAATACTGTAAGTCAGATTTAATGATTCCAAATACAGTTAATGGAGAATTAATATTAGAATCTAGAAACGGTAGATGTCCTGATTTGGAGTTTGACAAAATTATTTCAATTGAAGAAGTTAAAAATACAACTGATTATGCTTATGATTTAACAGTTGAAGATACAAGAAACTTTGATTGCGCAAATGGATTATGCGTAAGAGACACTTTCCACTTAGCTGGTGTAGCAACCAAGTCAAATGTTACTCGTGGTGTGCCAAGAATTGAGGAAATCCTCAGAATTACGAGAAATCCGGATAAGCCATCTGCTACAGTTTTCTTGAAGCCGGCCGACCAATATGAGAAGGATCGAGCAACAAATTATTGTAATATGATACAGCACACCAAATTGGTGGATGTTGTTAAATCTGTTGAAATATGTTTTGACCCAGACGACAATTCCACCAAAATAGTTCAAGACAACGCACTTATTGAGCAATATTATGAGTTTGAACAATTAATTAAAGAATGTAATGTTGAAGCAGAAGATGCTGGTGAACCACAGAAGTCCAAATGGATTATTCGCATTGAGATTGACGCCGAAACATTATTAGACAAGAATATAACAATGGATGATATTCACTTTGCGATTTCAAATAGCTACGCAGATACTGTTCATTGTATATTTTCGGATATGAACTCGAGCAATTTGGTTTTCCGAATACGGTTAAACTCATCTATTTTCACCAAGGGAAAAAAGAAGGGAGTAGTCGAACCACTCGATCAATTTGACGCAATCTATTTACTCAAGAACTTTCAAGATAATTTACTTAACAATATTGTTCTTCGTGGTGTAAATGGAATTACCAATGTTAATCCCCGAGTTGTGAAAAATATGGTATGTAAGGAAGATAGCAAGTATGTATCCAAAGACACATGGATTCTTGATACAACTGGTTCAAACTTAATGGATTTATTTGCGCTGGATTTTATTGATTACACTCGAACATATAGTAATGATATTCGCGAAATGTATGATTGCTTAGGAATTGAGGCAGCGCGCCAGAACATTTTGAATGAGTTTAACGAGGTGATGGAGGCGAGTGATGCGTATGTTAATTATCACCATTTGAGTATTTTGTGTGATAGAATGACAGTAAAAGCGGAACTTGTTCCTATGTTCAGATCCGGAATTATGAATGATGATATTGGACCTATATCCAAGGGAACATATGAGATGCATACTGAAATGTTCTTAGACGCAAGTAGACATGGTGATTTTGACCAAATGCGTGGTGTTTCCGCAAATGTTATGTGTGGCCAACCAGGATATTATGGAACTAATGCGTTCAGTTTGGTATTAGACCTCAAGAAATTAGAAAATGTGGCAGATATTGAAGTAAGCAAAGAAAATGATGTTGGTGAGCATTTTGAGAATCTTGAAAGTAATGTAAGCAAATGTGATGTGAATAAGATTAATGTAAATAATAATGTATCAAATATTGCGAAGAGTAATATTGGCGGGTGTGACGACGATTATGAATTGTTCTAAGTTGTGGGAACTAACAGATTAATACACCCTCCCTGATTAATGTAATTTATTTTTTATGATTATAAATAATAAGTTTATATATGTGAAGATTTGAAATAAGAAAATTAAAATGTCCTATTTTAATTCTTTCAAGGGTTTAAACACATTTTTCTATATATAGTAATGCAATCAATATTCAATACTTTATTAAGAAATGACCCAAACTTTGTCAATGTAAAAGACAAAGATAATATTTTAAAATCGATTTTAATAGTAAAACCTCCAAATTATGAAATCAAAATAAAGTTTGGAAAATATTTATTAATGGAAGATAAAACTTTTTTTTACAAAGCACAGCGTAATTTTTATATTTTACAAAAGTTCATTCAAAAATGTAAATTAAAAAAATGTATGATTCTTGATATTGACTACGATTTGAGATTAAATCCATTTGACCCAAAAACCCAAATATTTTTGAAAGAAAACAAACAAATCTATCCATTTAATATTTACGATTTATTGAATATTATTGAATCTTCTCTTCTAAAACAAACCAACGTGTTTGCGATTCCACATTATCCAAAAAATCCATATACAAATATTGAGTTTAAACCCCACAACTTATATAACATTTATATTTTTTGTTTGGAGAGAAAAATAAAAATCCCACATGTTTATACATTATTTTTTAATTGTGACTTTTGTATTATTCGATTGTTAGATAAGCATCGTGTACAACTTTCTGAATGGGCAATTGATTCTTATTTACATGTTGATACACTTATTACAGACAATATTGTAGAGGATATGTACGATATGTTCAGTATATATAATATTTTTGTTCATCGAGATTTTCCAATAAAGAAATTATTTTGTATTTTTCGTCCATATTTGAAATATTACTATAATTCGAATACAAAAACAGAAATTGAGAGATTTCTGGATTGTTTTAATTTATACAATCCATATTTTGGGCAAAAATATTCTTTGCCAGATGGAACAAGTTCATTTGATGATAGACATTTGTCATTTCAGCAAATAAAGAATGGATCTATTAGTATGGTTTGGAATACGAAACTGTTCAATAAAATGAATGGTGTGAAGTTTCAATATGAAAACCAATTTTGTATTTCACTTATGCCAATTGAGAACGCAAATTATTATGAAGAATCTACAGATACAATGGATGAAGAGTTTGAAGATGACAGTGATAATAGTGAAGGCTCTTATTCATAAATATTTTTATAATCTAAAAATAATAATAATAATATTGTTATTATTATTCGTTGGTCTCAGATAATAACATTTGATTTATATGTCTCAGATAATAACATTTGATTTATATGTCTCAGATAATAACATTTGATTTATATGTCTCAGATAACAAGATTTTGCAAATATTCTTCAAAAGTGAAACTTCTTTTTTCCGCAAAAACTTTTTCAATCCGTGTATTTAAATCTCCCAGATTTTCTTTAGAAAATGATTGTTTAATTAGTTTATGTTCTGGAATATATACATTATCTCTCAACCATTTTTGTGTAAGACGTGGTAATATACCAGATTCAAAAAAGAAAAATCGATCTCCTGGACCCTTTTCATATCCTAATATAATCCAAGCATTATTGTTTTCATTATTTTTATAATTTCCTTTATCAATTAAATATTCCTTTTCCATTCTTGGTTTATCATCTTGAATAATCAATACATCTTGGAGTTTATTATCTTTTGAAAAAAGAATTAATGGGATTCTATACTTTTGCGAAAAAACCCAAATATCCAATGTTGTCAAAAAATAATCCGGACTTTTTATAATAAACTCTAAACTTGCTTGTGTTTTAAAAAACATTATTTTTGCCTGATGTTTTAATATATAAATAATTTTTGCTTCATATTCTGGAATATAATCTCTATAGGCATTCCATAACATTTCTCTCAAATCTTGGGGTTCATATATTCTTCCAGAAAGTTGGTTCATTATATAGATTAATGGTCCAAAACTACACTCAACTGTGTCTTTAAATATAATTTCCTCTGTCTTTGTTGGAAAAACATATTTACTCCAATAACCAATAGTGCCTTTGGCATATTGATGTCGAAATTGTTTTTCACTTTTTACACAGTTTTTCTCTATTTCTGCCTTTGCTTCTGCCTTTGCTTCTGCCTTTGCTTCTGCCTTTGCTTCTGCCGCCACCGTTGTGCTTATATCACGTTCATCAGACTTCTCTACAACACGAGATTGTAATTTTGTCTTTGCCATATCATATGGTATTCCATTGACTGAATTAAACTTGGTATATTCATTTGTTCCAGGATGTATTAAATCGTTAAAATAGTTCTTCTCTGTTAAAGCACTTTCATTAATAATATATTCATCATTATTTATTATAAACTCATTATTTCCAATATTCAAGAATTGATTTGAGTTTAATATATAATTTTGGATACGACCAAACCGAACGATTTCATCCGCTACGCGATAAGGATATATTAAATTATTTGCTTTTCCAGAAATGAGATTTTTCTTTGGAACAATGAGAGTACATCCATTTTCATATAATCCGCTTGTTTTATTTTTTCCACAATTATACAACACATCCGAAAGAACTTCCATAGATATTTTGGAATATTCAACAATATCTTTTGTAATATTTTCAATAATTTTCTGTGTTTTGTTTAACTTTTCTTTATACGAATAATCCAAGTTTTCAATAATTGAAATAATCATATTTCTGTTTTCTCTATCTTCCATAAGTATTTTCACAGTAGAACGATACATAGTAAAAAAATTGCTTTCCAATGTTATATTTTTTACAGTTTTAATACGTTCAGGATCGCTTGATTTGGAATTATCAATTGCCAACTCAATATTAAATGGATTTTGTTTAGAGTTCAACAAATGAGTTTCGGGTATTGGTTCGCCTGACATTATTTTATCTTGGTGCGTGTTTTCTTCAGGTTCTCCTGCCAATTTAATAAATTGATTCGTCTCTGTTAATATACCCACAATAAATCCTTTGTCATAAACTTTTACAACTGGTTTACATAATATACGCGGATTTGCCTTTTTTAATTCAACCAACTCTGTTATTGTTGTTTCATAATCTGACCAAATAGTTGAATCATCCATTTTGACCAGATCATAAGTGTCTTGTTGTTCGGATGGTTCGCATGGAATAACGCATTTTTTGCCACTTGGTGTTTGAATTAACAGAGAAATAACACGTTCTTGAAAGTTTACAATTTGTTTCTCTATAACATAATTTTTGGTTTTTTCAATTTCCTGAATTAAATGCGCAATTTCCATGGGAGCACTGAACTTATATTCCGATATTTCTTTGCGAACAGAACCGCAATATTTATTTAATGTATTATCCAATTGTTTTAGTAAGTTGCGAATATTTGGGAACATTGCTGTTGTTTTCCAATTGAAATATGATTTTGCTGTTTTCTCTTCATTTTTCTTTTCGACAAAATAAATTGGCTCATATTTTGACCCAGTATGTATTAGAAAAATCGTATCTCTATCAATAATAAACCGATTTTTTACATACGAGGTGAGAGGACAAATCAAATCTACTTTGTCGGTAATATCATCATTGACAATTTCCATAATAACCATATTGAGTCCATTTTCAAAAAGTTTATTATTTGGTGTTCCAATAATATCCCATAAATAAGTATGGTCAATTATAGAGGTTTCGTCAAGCAAATATTTTTTGAACTGTTTCAATGAATCTTTGAGTCCTTTTTCTGAAAATAATCCAACAAAACTACCTTTTCCATATTTTTTATAATCATCTTCTTCAACCGCGTCAGCAATTATTTTTCGCATTTCGGCTATAGTTGGTGTTTTTGTTCTATGTATTCTTCTATAAATATCAGCCAAACATCCTACCAATGATTGATTTGCGCTTTCTTCAACACCATATCTTAAAAATGTAAAATCATCTTCTTGTTTATATTTAAATTGCATAAATCGGCGAACTGAAGTTGGCAAATAGCCCCATCGCCCAGGTGTAAGTGTGCTATTATGTCCCATAATTTCTTGTGAACCCTTTTTTGGTTTTCCTTTCGTTTCGCTTTCATGTTCTTCTTGTATACCAGGATTCAAGCATTTATCTCTACGTGTTCTGTGCATTTTGGGCATATTGGCGGTATTTGGGAGTTCAAGATGGTTATTAATGCTTCGTATTTCATCACCATTTCCCAAACCTAAAATATCACGTATTGAACTATCTTTTGGACTAATTATAAAATCACTTGTATAATCCATAGAGAACTTGTGGTTTCTCTTGTCATATTCTACATGAAAACCCGATGGTAAAACTCTAGTTAATTCTTCAATAAAAGATTCTGGAGTATATTTATCTGGTTTAATTTCAATTGTTTTTTTGTTTAAAACCAGTTTATTATTTGTTTTGTTAATTTCAAAGAGTTTATTAATAATCTCTGCGTAACAACAAGGAAGACATAAATCTGAATCGGGATGATGACCTACAATAAACCCTGGATTATAAAAACGATAACTGCCATCTGGATTTCGATGAGTTTTATCACTAAACTCAAAAACATTGGTTGCTTGTTCTGATGGTGGTCCGCATTTTCCGGCTTCAATATCTTCTTTTGACATACTTGTTCCTGTTTTAAAACACCAAAATTGTGGACATATATACCAATTCTTTTTATCAGGTGTGCTTCCATACTGGATTGCTTCTTCATATGAATCGCGATAGTTTTCATCAATTTGTTTCTTCTCTTCATCACTAATGACAACTGGTTGTAACATTGAAGGACATGATCTGGTATATCTTCCAATTTTTCCATTTTGTTTATTAACTCCTTTGAAAAGGACTGGGTCGGTTTTGGTAAGGCGTTCCAGAAAATAATGTTTACCTTTGGGTTTTGGGGCTCCTCCTGCTTGCGTATCACTATCAGGTGTATCACTATCACTATCACTATCATTTTTATAGAATCCTTCAAGTGAATCACTACTATCATTTTCATAAATACCTTCTATATCAGATTCAGTTTCAGATTCGGATTCTGACTTAGATTCATCTAATTTTACACCTTCAAGAATCATATTTTTAATATCAACTGCTTTTTTCTTTTCAATCTCTTCATCTAAGGATTTATCCGACCCTAAGGATTTATCCGACCCTAAGGATTTATCCGACCCTAAGGATTTATCCGACCTTAAGGATTTATCCGACCTTAAGGATTTATCCGACCTTAAGGATTTATCCGACCTTAAGGATTTATTCAATTGTTGTTCCGTTTCTTCCGCTTCTTCCTCTTCTTTATAAATATGTTTTTTACAAATAGCAGGAGCCATTCCATGAGAAAGTTTTAATATGCTATCCAAATAGATTTTTAATGTTTCAACATACAAGAGATTATCTAACCCACTTATAGTTATATTTAAAATATTTTCATCCAAAATCATTGTAGTTGTTAGTCCAATATTTTTCAAAGATGTTTCTGGTTCATTAAGTGCCTTAACTACTTTTTTCTTTGCGCTATTAATATCAAAACCATGTTGTTCAACTAACGCATTAAATGCGTCTGATTCATTTCCGCGCTTTCCGTAAATATCGCGAATAAAAGCATTCAATGAATCATTCTTTTGAAAGTTTTCAATACGTTTAAAACGCAGAATAGCACCTTTATAAACATTGCTCTCTATTACATCAAAAACTGGATATACACAAATATTTTCCAAATCTACATGAGAAACTCTATTTACTTTTTCAGAAAGTTTGATAGAGTTTTCACTACTATTTAAAATCTTTTGTTTTCCTAATCCAATTGTGTTTTTTATAGAACTATTTGCCACATCAATAACAAAATCTCTGTTTTTATGATTAATTATCAGTGTATAATCATTGTGTGTAATAGAAAATCCATCATATCCAACTAATACATTCATTTCATTAACCAAGTCATCAATAATATAAAATCCAGGCTTAACATTATATTCAACATTATTTAATATTAACTTGTTGGCATTTTTCTTTACTTCAATAAAAACTTTTGGAAGAGCTATTAAGTATTTATAATTCATGTTTCCTATTTTAACATTATCGTCTTCAAGAGATTGAACTTTTGAAATGTAATATCCGCTTTTTAATAAATATGTGTTTATTTTTTCCAAAATTGGATTTGCCGACATTTTGACAATTTTCTCTAAGTCACTTATAGATTTCAAATCATTTTTAAATGTTCCTGTAATCCGTATAGCACCATTGTTTTCAATACTTATTATAACTTTATTTGTTATGTTGTAAATGGAGATTTGCTTATGATTGGAAGTAGTTCGAATAAGATTGCGGATTTTTCCAGGAGGAAGCATCGGTATCTTTTTACCAGTTTTAGAAATAGAATTGCTGTAAAGACGGTAAATGTTTTCTCTATTTTTTCCAGGATTGTATTTAATAAATGGATACTGTGCACTACAACTTATATTTTTAAAAATGGCTTCTAAAGGCATAACAACTTTGTATATAGGCATAATCATAATGTCATAACTATTGACTCCATGTTTTATTTGGAATGCGGGTTCCCCCATGTAGAGAGAATCAATTAATTTATAACTGGCAAAGTTTTGTTTGCGCATAATTTCATTTGTCTCAGTTTTCAATTCATCAGCATTTTTTTCTAAATCTGACAATGTATAAATATTTTTACTTGTAAGATGGGGAAAATAAATATCTGAACCTGGCTCTGACAAAAGATTTTTTGCTAAACACACATAAATGGTATTGTTGTCAATTTTTCCAAGAAGAGCATTTTCGTTTGAAAATAGATTTTTCTTAATTGCTTCATTCTCTACTGAAGGATCATTTAAATATGGATTTGGAGAGAATAAATAATTGTATGTATTTTTAAAATCCATTCCTAAAGCAGTTTTTATAGAGATTGTTTCATATTTATTGAAACCGAGAGAAATCAAATATTTGTGGTCATATACTTCTCTATCCAAATGGAATCCATCTAAATCCATATTTCGAATAAATTGGGCAAAAATGTTTTGGGTAATGAGAGATCGCGTAGATGTCATTAAAGCATTTAGAAAATTAATATTGCGTGTTTTGTAGCAAAATAAATAGATTTCTGAATAATTGAAGTTGGTTTCATTTACTATTTTTTGTTTTACTTGATAAATTGAATCATCTTTATGGAGTTGAACATCAGAGAAAACCAATTTTTCAGAAGTTATATTTTCTGATTCTATTTCTTCTTGGGTAAAGAGATTTTCAAGTGGTGTTTCGGAAATATTAAATAATATGATTTTTTCCACAGTTTTGTCTTCTCCCAATATTTTTACAGTATATTGTTCCATATGTTGTATATATTAGACATTTTTATTTTTCTATATTGTATATATGCCAATAAAAAAGTACAAGAAAACAAGGAAAATAAAAAAACGTGGTGGAAGAGACCCGAAAGTGGTTAAAGAACAAAAAAGTGTTAAGACTGAGCATACTAAATCTCCGCTAAGAGTTGGAGAACAATATATACGTTTGCAACAGCCACCTCTCCAAGAAGAATTAATTAACCCAAATAATAATATTATTAACATTGGTCAGGTCGGAAGAAATGGTCTTATGCGTCTTGGAGGAAGATATAAACACAAAACAGAGAAAACAGTTAGTTTAGACCCAGATAAAAAATTACAATTGGAAGCCTTTTTTAGAGAAAGAGAAAGAGAAAGAGAAAGAGCACAAATAGAAGAAAATATTAGAGAAAGAGCAGAAAGACATGAAAGAGAAAGACAAGAACTTCTTGATCTACTTAATAGATGGTAAATGTTTACGCATACCATCTACCTACATTTTTACGACCTTCAATAATAATTTCATTTATTTGTTTAGATAATATAATAATATATTCTGGTGTAATTCTGCCATTTGCTATATCTGAAATAAATGTTCGGTAAATCTCGTCTTCAATCATATGTGCTGATTCTATACACCTACTTTTTTTAGAAAGTTCTACAAATAACTTGTTATATTTTGTTATGTTATTGTTTTCCATTGTTTTGTTTTTGATAAAAAAACAATAAATAAATATTTCAATTTTATATATCAATTTCCATTATAACTTCAAGCGGTTTTGGCCATTCTGAATATGGAATTGCTTTTGAAGTAGACCTATCTAGAGAAGTCAATGTATTTAGTGCGGATAAACGTCTTTTTAATGGATCCATATTAGCTGGTAACTTTCGTGTTAATTGTTTAAACCGCCATTCAAATTGGAGTGCGGATTGCCATGTTGGAAACCCTTTTACATGACAAACGCGAATCCATTTTTCACCCTTATTTACTTGAACACTTGTAGCATGAGCTCCACCCTTTATTTCTTTATTGTGCTGGCGTAAACGATGTTCCAAATCTACAGTTGCTCCTACATATGTTTTTTGGCCTGAACAAGCAGTTGGACAATAAAGTAAATATACAAAGAAATTATTATTAGTTTTACTTTCAATTATTTCGTGTTCTTGTTCTATTTCATGTTCCATATATAATTATACAAATAAAAAATTGTATATCTATTTATACCCAGTGAATAATTAAAATGAAACATTTTACACCATTAAAGAATTAAAATGTCCCATTTTAATTCTTTAATCGCGCGGTATCGGTAACGATTTGAAATGACACCCCTGCGGGGTGTCCGATTTTTACAAGTTCTAAAATCTTCACCGGTATAATTCTTTAATAATTTATTTATTTGTATTTTTTCATAATTTCAGAAACATTTACAACAAACATTTCATCTGAATTGTTAGATTCGGATTGCTTTGCTTCTGGTTGCTTTGCTTCTGGTTGCTTTGCTTCTGGTTTCTTCGCTTCTTCTATTTCCTCATATTTCTGTAAAACCACCTTTTTATTTAAACGCTTAATATACATTTTGGGACTTTTTGGTATTTCTTTTACTTCACTTTCAAAAACTTCAACTTTTTCAGACTTTTGTATTTTTTTCGCATCCACATTATGTATTTTTTTAAATATAAAATACCGATTCAAAAATGATATTTCCATTTCTTCTTTTCTCATATTTGATGCTTTTCCATAGTTTTTAGTATTTTTCTCTGCGTTCATTTGCTTGAATAAATCTTTGAAAAGACCGCTTCCATCTGGAAATCCTAAAATATTTGCTTCTGCTTTATTCAACACTACAAATCCATAATTTTCCATTATTTGTTTTAAGTATTCAAAATTAACCAAATATTCTGTTGCGTATTTATTAATCGACTCCTGATAAACATTGATTGGATATCCAACACTCGTGTCATCATTCGAAAATCCTGTTTGACTATATTTTTTCTGAATATCAAATATCATCTTGCCTTCTACATATATGGAATAACTATCATTCATATTTAAACTATCTGAGTTTTCCTTTGTCATAACCTTCATTTTTAATAATTTATTAAATACAGTTTGACCATCATAACATGTGCCAATAAAATACCCACCAACACTAGTACATTCTGAAACATTTTGAAGAAAGTTATGTAAAACAGTTTTGTTTTCAAAGAAATAATGTAGAGCAAATTGGCACGAACTAATATTGAATCCTTTTTGACCTATTCCCTGATTCTTTGCTACTGCTTTCCCCATATTTCCTTTTGAACTTCCAAATACTGCTCCAGCAATATCTTTCAATTTATCTTTGGAAAAGGCAGAACCATTGCGAAGATTTAAACGACTATCGGCTGGAAGAAATATTGCGTCAAACAAGTTTTTATTTTGTTTGCGTTCATTCAAATATCTTGTACAAACACCATCATTCTGATTATAAATATTATCTTCTGACACATCCACACCAAATACAAACTTTAGTCGTGCCTCTTTCCACTTAGAAATATCACCACCCTTTCCAACCGCATAATCAATTAATGTATCTTCCGGTTTTGAAACACCAACAATCAAATGTTTTTTTACATACAAATTGTGAAAGTTTCGTAATCCATCTGTATAACTGGTATCATTTTCAGTGCGATTATAATAAATGTCATTATTTGTGATTTCATCTGGAATATTTATTCCCCGCAACATCGATTCTTCAACTGGATAATGAATGGATTTCCAATTGTCATTTGCTACATGATATGCGTTTCCATAGTTTTTATTTCCCATTCTATAACTATATGTTTTATCGTGGCGAACACGCAATGGAATCCATTTCTTTTCAACAATATCATAACTGAACTCAACAATCATATCTTTTTCAAAAAGTTCGCCAGAAAGAGTTCGCATTTTTCCAGTTTCTTGTTCAATATCAATATTTGCGAAACACGCATTTGAATCGTAGGGAGTATTTGGAATGAAGGGAACTGGAATATATGCGTCTTCATTATCAATTTCTGATGACATTTTTGGAATGTTGTCATCCAGTAAATCTTGGAATGGATTCACAATCATATGAGTCTTACGATTAAATCCACACATTAATACAATAGTTCGAAATTGGTAAATAGATGTACTTGTCATATTTATTCCGTCAACAAACTTATTGAAAATTATTTCTTTTCCAGATTTATCTGTTTTATATTCAACCAAGAAATCAATTGTGTTGAATTGTGGCGGTTTCCATTTGAGAGAAAGTGGCCATGTAATGCGCTCCATTTTGCTTGCTTGTTTAGGAGCCATACCGCCGACTCCTGTATTAATTGGTGTAAATATAAGACCATCAGTTTCATATGGATAAGTCTCTTTATCAGCAAGGAGTTTTGCACACTCTTTGAAAATATTTTTTCCAAAATAGAATGACTTTGCGTTAATTTCAATAGTACTGATTCCGTCTTTTATAACTGACTTGATTGACTTATTAATATTGTATATAAGAACAATCATAATAGAGTATCTGTGTTTTTCTTTCATTTCTTCAGTAACTTCTTCTTCACTATTTAGTATCCAGAAGTTCAAATCACGAACAGATTTTCCATTTACAAAATAAACATCAAATGCTGCGAAAATATTTTTGTATTTTTGTGTTTTATCATAGAGAATATGCTCGCCATCAATAAGTGTATTGCCAAACTTATTTCGGTCTACCTTGGAACCTGTAAACTCTACGCAAAGATTTGTATCTATTAAATAGACACGACCTTCTTTATTAATGTAGAGCATTTTTCTTTCTCCATCAGCTTTGTCAGTAACACAGAATCCATTTCGAATATTGGGTTCAGAAGAGTTTTCAGTTTCTATAATATTTTTAATTTGAAGAGTACATGAACTTGGGCCAATAAAGTCGCGCGAAATAACACGTCTTGGTTTGAAATCTTCTCCATAAATCATACTCATATAAGATTGAATAACCTCATCTTGTTCTTGGTATGAAATCGGATAGCGTGAAGATTGAAGACCACTTAAAACGTGTTTTACAACACGCTGTATTTCCGCAATAATTTTTTCTGGAGTATTGTAAAAAGTTCCAATTCCAACGCGATTATTAATTACTTCCAATTCAATTTCACAGATTTCGTGATTTTGAAATAATCCAGAATCATGTATACTATGTTCTGGAACATATTTGGAAAAGTCGCCCTGTGTTGTAGTTTTAGATGTGCGCAAAATAGTTAAATCTACTGCTATTGGCGTGTTGTCATTTTCAAAGCGCACACGATTTAATAAACGAAATGTTTTCTTGCTTTCCATCCAGGATGAAGTAATGTCTTTGATTCGGTTATCTTTTGAATAGTTTGCACGGTAGTCTGTTTCTAAATTAAATGAAACATTGAACTTGAAATCGCGATTATCTATTTTTGGTATTGGTTTCTCTTCGCCTTCAGCTTTTGCGGGTGTTTTTTGAGTAAACTTGATTTTATTTATGTTTTCAGGGAAAGATAAAAGTTTGTTTAAGTCTTCATCAGTTCGGCAATATTCTTGGATAATATCAGAACCACAAAGCTCTGTACGAATATTAGACATTTGTTTGGAACCAGTTTCTGTCATATATTGAGTCATAATTCGCAACATATTTAATCCATCCGGATTTTTGGTTTCAAAATCACATGATTTTAAACGAGAAATGACTTTATCGTAATCAGTTTTGTTGAAATACTTTTTGCCATGAGGTTTAAATCTAATTTCCAACTCTTCAACAAAGAAGTTTCTTGCTCCTTTTTTTTCATATTTTACCAAATGAGCTAAATAGTGGTTTAGCATATTTTCCAATTCTTTTTTAAAATCCGACTGTGAACTCATTATATTAGATATTGATATTATATTTAGATTGTGTTTTTATCTTTTGTATTTGGGTTTTAAAATTGTATTTTATTCAATTTTACATATTTATACTATAAATAAATATGTAATGAAATAAATCTTTTTACTTTATGGCTTCCGAAACTTTTATCAAAATCTTCTCATAATATTCTGGTTTTTTCATTTCTTCTTCTTTTCCAAAAATGGTTGTATATAATTCTCGGATTTCATGTATTTTATAATTAGATGCGCCTTGTAATATTTTTTCAAAATGTTGAATATGAAAAAGTGTATTTTTTATTTTCATAAAATCTGTTGTGTCAGTTTCCAAAATATATCTTCCATCTTTTTTTATTAATAGAATTGCGTTTGGATCATAGCCGGTTTCATCATCATCTACATAATTTTTATCTACAAAAAGCAAGTATGAGTTTATTTCTTTATAATAAACATAAATTGGTCTTCCATAATAAATAGAACAAGGAATTAGATTATCAACACTATCCATATAAGGTTTTGTCATTAAATTACATTTGATTTCATTAATCTTTGCAAGAGTTATTTTTTGATTGGAGTTTTTTAATAATGCTGATTCTCTGTTAAAATGTTCTGACATTGCGCGTTTTTCATTCATCATTAAGTTTATCATATTTGTTCCAGACTTTAATTCAGACTGATAGAGAAGTTCACCATTAATAGCAACATAAATACACCAGAAAATAGAATCTTTCATATTTGTTTGGAAAATGGTGGAAACATTTGTTTTATTTTGTGTAATTGGTTCTTTATTTGACGGTGAGTCTTTTATTGGATTTTGTATTTTTTCCAAAAAGTCATGTGTTAACATATATTTTTCAAGAGTTTGTAAAAAATTTTCTTGTGTTTTAAGAAAATTTTTCTTGTCATAAAAGATTTCATTCATTTGAGCAATATTCATTTGATTAAGTATTTTTATATTAATATGGATTTTGTTTTTATGTTCTTTACATAAACTGTGTGTTGCCTAATCAAAAAATGTATTTTTAAACTCCTGCTTTTTT
>JACCEA011715998.1_pt1 | contig 39425 bp, 29 predicted proteins | sample 7449851 | NCBI WGS metagenome assembly JACCEA01 (sample SAMN15323453, study PRJNA562643) | freshwater metagenome | isolation source: river surface water | place: USA:Blue River Watershed | collected 2017-08-18 | reverse complement strand
TTAATATTTGTTGTATTGTGCCTGTAAAAGTTCCATATATTGATAATCCACTATACATGTATGTCCATTTTGTTCCACTAAATGAAATAAGATTTAATATACTTTCACTACTTCCTATTTTGAATTCTAAACCTTCTTCTCCCGTATCAGTAAGATTATACATTCCGTTTGAAGCTGATAAACTAGTTATGAACTTTCCGTTATTGAACATAACTCGTCCGTCTTTGTAAATATATCCAGAATCCTTACCATCTATAGTGTAATGGAAAACTCGAGCACTCGCATCAGAAGCAGCGGTGATATCTACTAAAAGTAATGCTTCGCCCGAGCCTAATGTGCTCGCGGTATCAATAGTTATTTTTTTATTTGTTGCGGTTAAGATATTTGTGCCTCCGGCTGTGATAGCGATTTGATCAGCACCGACACGCGTAATACCTGTATTGGAGTCGTTGAGGAAGGTCATTTGTGGCGCTGCCAGTGTATCATCGACAAAAATTCTACCGTAAAGTAAAATATCGCGAGTCGCACGACTGATGCTAATATTTGCCGATTTGAATGCTCCCGCATCAGTATAGCTCCAAAGTGTCCATTGACTTCCAGTATCTGAACCACCTTCGTCAATTTGCAAACCAGCTCCCCAACGTATAACACCTCCAGTAGTTCTATATTGGTGATGTGTAACACCACCTAAAGCAGTTCCTAGATTTGTCACGAAAATTCTATCACTATAAATGCCATCTGACAAGACTCGCAAAGTTCCCGTTCCTGCCGATGCAGAAATACCAACACCAGTGCCTGTGGGATAAATACCACTTGTGTTGTCAGTAAAGAATGAATATGTTGGAGCTCCAGCAGTTCCAGTTGCAGCTCTAAATGGCACGGTAGTTGTTATTTCTGTTGTTGAAATTGATGCCCTGTTTACTCCACCAGTTGCTATTCCAATGGTATCCGAAGCTACGCGATGAAATCCAGTATTCGTATCACTATTAAAAGATATTCCCGGGGCATTAACGGCGCCATCAGGATGAAATGATGGTAATAAACAACTTATACCTCCTGTAGTAATATTGAAACGTTCGACTCCCGCAGTTGACATTTGTATTGTATTTCCAACAGTGCTATAGATACCTGTATCATAATCATTGACAAAAGTAATCGCGGGAGCATTTGCTGTGCCTCCATTGTTTGCAGCGAAATTAGTGGCCATATAAACATAATCACTTAGAGTCATACGTAAAGTCCCACCAGCCGAAAACCCAAAACTATCCGAACCGATATAATAAATTCCGGTATTAGTGTCTGATATGCTAAAAATGATTGAAGGTGTTGCTGCTGATCCAGCATGCAAAATTCGGAAAGGAACTGATGTTGTAATATTTGTTGTTGTGACACTAAATCTAGTTGTGCCACCAGCAGTAAATCCAATTGTGTTTACGCCCGCGAACAATCCGAGATTCGTCATACCAGTAAAAGCTATACCCGGATTAGCTGTATCACCAATAGGGGCTAAAATTGTTTTTGCGCTCGTTAAAGTTGTAGCATCGATGGTTAATGCATTTGCGCCAGCGATAGCAAAAGATAACGATCCATCAGCCCCATAAATTCCTGTGTCCAAATCAGAATTAAATGCTAATCCGGGCGCTCCGACCGTCCCATAAGGAAAAGATAAAGCGCCAAAACTAGAAACTTGACTTGAACTTAAACGCATAACCTCTGTAGCAGTGCCACCAGAAGGTTTAACATAGGCAGACAATCGTCCCACTTCAGCGCCTTGTGTTGTTGCGGTAGCACTAGTGCGGAAATATGCGAGCCGAACGTTTTGATCTGTTTGAAGATAATTCATATTGAGATTTACGCCACTCGCATCAAGACCAAGACCAAAACGAAAGTTGCCAGTCGAATTTGATGCGTCTTGCCCAACTGAAACGACTTGTTGGAAAGTCGTGCCGCCGTAAGTTTCACGATTGTCAACGACAGAATGAGCAACCAAAAGACCCTTAGCAAATGTGTTAATTGTGGCACCAAGACTTAATTTTTCATCAGTATTGTAAAAACGTAAAGCAGAAGAACTGTAACCGAGACCAGAAGTGGCCGCGCCAATAAAACTAAAAGCAGGACTGGCTCCCGACACACCTAAAACTTGATTTCCATCAAAACGGACTCGTTCTGTGCTTTGAATTGCAATTGAAAATTTTCCGGCTGTTGTTCGATAAAATCCAGTAGTTGTTTCATTTTCGAATTTAAGACCAGGAGTAACTTCGGACCCATCGGCAATGGTGCTTGCACCTCCATCACCGACTCCTTGATCACCGTAAGCTATAGTTGATGTCGTCGGGTCGAAATAGATGATTTTAGAAAATGTGTTATTTTGTAAATTTGGCAAATGAATCGTTTGACTTGGCAAATGAAAGCAGTTATTATATTTTCCTTCCATGTTGATGACAATACGACTCGTGGCTGTGGCCGATCCTGCTTTTGATTCTGGTCCGATTATCGTATTGCCAGTTCCACTTGTCACATCCGAACCCGCACCTTTGCCATAAAAAGTATTGCTAGCGCCTGCTGGTAATTCTGTCAAAGTCGCTATGGAAGTTTCATTTGATGCAATAAGTTGTGAATTTGCATTTGGCACAGAACAAGTTCTTTCTGTATCGTCGTCAATTGCACTAATACTAAAGGCCAATTTTTTTGTTCCTTGTGTGAATTTCAGTTCATTGACAGAAAATTCCGAGTAAATTTTTGCGTCTACGGGCTCTTCCAATGTTTCGTCTGACATTGTTTTCTTTTTTTAATTTGTCGTAATCGCTTGTTGTTAAACCACTATTCTATATAAGTAACGCTAAAAAACATAAAATAGACAATTCTAATTTTGAAAACTAACTTTGAGAGTAAAGACATACCTCAATATAATAACCGAAAAACTAATGCTAGTTAGACAAAATGAAATCTTGAAAAATGTAGAACAAAAACCATTCAAACGCAGATATTTAACATATTTTTGGAAGCCATTATTCGAAAATTTAGTTGAACAAACGGGGGAATTGTTTTTAGAATTTGATGATTCAATTCGCAAAAAAAGCGCTTTTAATACGAAATCTCACAAACGTTATTTATTGTTTTACATATTAAATAATGCAATAAATTGGCTAACGAAACTAATTTTATGGGACCTAGGAATATCATATATAAATGACGTAAGGACATATCTTTTAATGCATAACATACAATTGATTATAAGACAGAGACGCTACAATGTAAGAAAGAATATTCCTAATCTATTATACAGGATCTTTCAGAGACTTCCTTATTTACCAGCAATGGATGTCGAAAAACCACCAGAAGAAAGTATTGAACTTAAAAGTTACATTGAATTTTGCAAACTCCAGACACTCATTAAAACTTTTTCAAATGGCTTGAAGTTTACAAAGACCCGGTCCTCTAATAGAAGGGAATATTTATACTACCTTTATTGGGATGAAATACGCAAATTTATTCCTCTCCAAAAACAAACTACTAAATTTTACTTTGATACTATAGCCATAGAACATAAAACAAAAATATATCGTGAAGGAAACTTCGGAATTTATAGACAAAACGGAATTAAAAATATGATAATAACGAAAGATTACGACTTGAGTTGTTATTGGCATATTAATTTTATAACCGACGTTGATAAACTAAAATCAATATGTGTTTGTGTAGTTTGCGAAAAATGTAATGCTGTAATAAAGGAATTCGGCGGACCAAAAAGAGAAATTTGTGAAAAATGCCAATTATCACCAGGTGTTAGTAAAATTTCGCTTGGAAAAAAGTTATCTTGCTCCAATTGGCAATGATTCGGCCGCTTTTTTTTGGGCAAAATTCTTGGTTCGGCTGCTTTTTTTGGGCTTAAAACTGCCCCGCGGCAAATGGTTGTCGCGATAAAATTGAATTTTTTTATTTGTGTATAAACACAAAGTGAGGAATTTAATATAAAAAACTTGTCGGAAACTAACTTGCCATGAGCAAGACACCGATCAAAATAGAAACAGCAAAAGATTTTGTCGAGCATTTCCATCTTTGTGTCGATGGCGCAAACAAACATCAACTTCTTGTGGAACGTTTCGATAAGCTCGTGACATTAGAAGAAAACGTCGCGAAAAGTGCGACTGATCATGAATCTAAGAAAAAAACACTCAATGAAATTACCAAACAAATGATCGATTTGATAAAGGAGGCGATTTCTCTTTATGATAAAAGTTATTATTGTTTCACCGGTATTTTTATTTGTATTATGCTAATTGAGCGACCATATATTATTCGACATGTCAGTGACGCGATGAAATCTGCGCTATACAAATCTATCAAATTAGAAGAAATAAAGACAGAATTGGGATTGCTCGTAGTTTGGATTAGATCTGTTTATTTGATTGCTGGACATCGTTTAATGGCCAAAGAAGAAGTTATGAAGACAAATGTGGAATGTATCAAAAAGTTTTTTGAGGCATTAAAACCAACACCAGAAGAAACAGAACAATTCAAAATCAAAATCGAACAATGGTGTAAAAGGCAAGAAACTTTAATTGTAGATTTTGTTAAGATTGCTGCCCAGCAATATGTAAAGATTCTAATCGGGTTTTGTTTTGAATATCTAGATTATAAATCTGTGGCAGACACCGATGAAAATGTTAATGATCAAACATTAAACGAAACTAATGGTGAAACATCGCAAGAAATTAAAAGTATTTTTCCTACAGAAATCAAAAAACCATTAGATCATCACGATGAATTTACGCCTGAGGAACTCAAAGACATTCGTAATGACATTTTTGAACAAGCAAAATTGGGGTTTCAGTTTCTTGAAGAATGGTATTTTTCATATAGAAAATCAAGAGAATTAATCGTTCCTCATCATTATGAAACTTTGGGGTTTTATTTGGAAATGTTATTCTATGGATTTGGTTGCGAGAAAAACTTTAAAAAATGGGCCGAAATCGTCAGGGAATGTTATGAAGGACCGCTCAAAAATGATTTCGGCATGCTTCGGACTTATATGCATTCGCTTAATTTGTCTGGTCTGCAATCTCTCGCGGCGAATGCTTTGGAAGATTTTGTTAATCAAGAAAGGAAATATGAATCAGAGCTAGAAGAAAAGATGTTTAAATCAAAGGTAAATCACGCTGTTCATCTCTATCTTCAAACCACTTCCAAACAAAAAATAAAAGAATTTTTGCCGAAACACAAAAACGATTCTGATTATACTCTTTTCCAATACGCTATGCACCTCTCGGAAGAGCAAAAACATCAAGAATCGTGTCAAATTTTGATTGATATGGTCACCAAGATTTTTGCGCCAAAATATAAAGATACGCTTATGCCGATAACGAAAGCAAAAGTGGTCGCAGAACTCTGTAGTGATCTAATTAATGGGATAGGTTGTGATAAAAACACCACTCTGGCCAAAGAACTTTGCGCAAAAGCCCTCGATAAGCTCGAAGATGCCGATGGCGATTTAAATATAGTTATGGCAACGCTTAACCACGAAAACCCCGAAATCTTCCGCAAACATTGTCTTGAGGCACACTCAAAAAACAACATCGAGGCCCTTGCACTCGCCGAGTATTACAATTACGACGATTTGGTCCAAGAAATGGACTATCAGCAAGACACCCCCGAATAGGTCCGCGTGCTCACTTTTGCCGACCCCTGATTTTGCCGCGCTGCGGCACTCCATCGCGCGCTCCAGCTCCCGCACAAAACCGGGGGGCCAGTTTGTGCTTACAAACTTAATTTTTTTTTGGCGAATTACTACATAAATATGACTCGTCATTTTACAACTAAAAATAGATTTCCTCAAAAATAAACACAACAATTCGTGGATACTTTATAATTGTTCTATAAATGTCATATCGAAAGACTTATTTCTTTCCATCGATTCTTGTTTATAAACAAATTGCAGCTCAGTTACATTCTAGCAGTTATATTCTATTTCCGTTACAATCTAGCAGTCATATTCTATTTCCGTTACATTCTAGCAGTCATATTCTATTTCCGTTACAATCTAGCAGTCATATTCTATTTCCGTTATATTTTAAGTTACAATCTTTGCTGAGGCTTTATCACTTAAATTTCTTGTCGTTTTTTTGTAAGCTTAATATAAGTAAAAATGTCATCACTGTTGACTTTTGTTTGTCCGCACTGCGAACATAAATTTGTTATGGAAGAATCAGAAATTGCATGTGGTATTGTTAGACATGGAGCTATAAATGATAATCCTATAAATCCGCATGCTTCAAAAGAAGAATGCGAGAAATATCTAAAAATGCCAAATGTTAGAGGTTGCTGTAAACCAGTAAAAATAGTAAAAAAAGAAGATGGTTATATAGCTGAAGTGTGCGATTACATTTAATTTTTGTCAAATGTATAGTTGAATCCTAGCACTGGTTCTAATGCCCACATTTTTTTGTCGGGTTCTTTTGATAAATTTATTCTTCTATATCCTAATACACCAGCGTTAAGTTTCATTGTTTTTTGATTCAATTTAATATCGATAGATGAATTCATGTTGACATTGACTGAAGAGGAACCCTTTTTGAAATTGACAGTATTTGGAGGTTCGCCGTATCGATAGTTTTGTATCGATTCATGTTTCTCAATCTTATCTTTACCAACTGTATTCATAACTAATTTGTATAACCAGCCATTATAGTAGTATGGTGGACCCCCACAACCCATTCTTTTAGCCAATGAAAATGCTTCATTCCAAAACTCAGTTTTGTCTTTAAGAAGGCGAGCTTGATGGATGTTTTCTACTATTGGTTCAAATCCTGCTAAATAGTTATACATAACAGTAAGATTTGCGTATGTTTGAAATTTACGTTCATATTCTCTGATCTGTTCCATCAAAAGCCAATCATTTTTGTCTACAGTTTCGACATTATCGACTCGTAAACTTCCGGCTTCTTCCATTAAGATGACTCGTTTTTCTTCATCAGTTTCTTCTAAAATTTCTTGCGTTACTACGGGTTTACGACATTTGCGAAATTCTTCGTAATATAAGTTTTGGAGTCCTTGGATTGCTGAACTCATCAAAATAAATTTCCCTTTTGGCAAATCAATAATTTCATCATTCATAAGTTTTTCAACGTTAGTGCCCATTAAAGATGCAAAATCGGGCCAGTCTTTACAATCAGTTTCAAACTTATTTCGATAGTAATCTTTCAAGTGTTTTTTAACAAATTCTTCAAGATCATGTGGGTAACTTTTTGCGATACATTTCATAAAGAAACATTTGAGACCTTTAATTTTGCGTTCAAGTGTTTCCCATTCTTTTGCTTCTCCTCTTAATACAACAAATGGAAAGCCACAGATGACAGAAACACTATAACAAAACCATTCTTTAACTGCACTTAGCATTTGGACATTATTTGTGAGTTTATCGATTAGAGAACAATTTTTATATTCCATTTGTAAGTTTTCGATTAGTTCTTTGGCTTTGATATGTTCGTGCACTTTAAATTGCAATCGATCGGTTATAAAATTAAAAACTTGCAAAGTGTCTTCGTGTTGTTTTTCGGTGTTATTGGTGATAGTTTTGTCTGAATTGCTCAATATTATGTTAGCCATGTCTGTATCAATTACTACATTTATATTCTTTTTGCCTTCGTGCTCCACGACAAATTCTTTCATGTCTGAAGCGCAGTTTTGGACAAATTGTGACACACTGAAACTCATGCAGTGATGTAAAATCGCGGGACTCAGCACGATTCCAAAGTGTTCGGCAAATGCGGTTTCGATCATTTTGGGAATATTTCCAGGTAGGCATTCGTCATACTGAACGTTTTCTAATCGTTTCTGAAAAGGATGATTTTTGTAATTGACATAGATAAATCCGTTTGCTTTATCTTCTTTTGGTAAATCTTCCTTTATTTCTTCACCCAGTTTCAATTTGTTTTTCATGTCAAAACGTAACATCGATTCTTCTACGGTTTCTTCCTCGGATGTTATATTTAGACTTGTATGCACAAAGTATCGTCCAGGCTCTGGTTTTTTTCCTAAAAATTGTCTGAAATATGCATCTTCTGCTTTTTCCTTTTCAATCCAATCTGGATAAGTTTTTTTCGTATGCTCGGAATACACGCCTTTCGGTTTTGTTTCGGCGACTGGCGAATCATCACTTGAATCATCGACGGATATACCATTTTCTCTGTCTCGTCTGCGTTGACGAGCGTTTTTTCGTTTTTCGGCAGCAAGTTCTTCTTCGGTTTTTGACATTGTATACTTTAATATAAAATTCAATATTTAGACAATCTAAAATTGTATTTAAAAAGTGAAAGATTATATGTTATAAGTAATGTGTAAGTGTCGTTTGGCAGAGTTTGAGAGAAAGCCGGAGCAATTTTTCACACATACAAAATGGATTGCTGAGTTTTGGAATACTCTTTCTAATTTACCTTTCATTTTGATAGGTTTTATTCGTTTGGAGTGTGATACACAACTCAAATTTAATTATCAATTGATGATTTTTACGGGTATCTGTAGTGTTATTCATCATGCAACTACGCAAAAATGGACATTAATTATTGATTGGATCCCTATTTTGATAAGCCTAGTTGTCAATCTCAATTACTTATCATATGCCGAAATGCCGGAAATGTTAATTTTATTGGTTGCTTTTGTATGGCTTTTAATCGATCATATCGCTACCCCTGTGCCTGTGCCTTGGGGGCATGTTATTTGGCACATTTTAGCCGCTTATTCGATTGACATATTTTATCAAAAAATAGAACATAACATCATTCTAAATCAAATAGTCGATTTGCCGATACTTGCTCATTTAGATAACAATTGATGCTAACCGATTTTTTCGCTGGCATTCAGATGATCTAGTTTTTCAACGACACCTTTGATGGATTCTTTATGATTATCAATAATATGAAACATTAACCCACATTCGACGACAAAATCATGTTCGTGATATTCAACATATCGCCAATCATACTTTATTTTTTGGCCACACGAACATTCAAATTCATCTTCAGTTCGCGCGCCGCCGAAAAACATTTTATAATCAGAATCGTAAGAACCTTTGCCGGAACGTTCTAAGAACCCTTTTATTGTGTCTTTTGCTTTTTTGATATCTTCTTGGCGTTCTGTCGACTTATCGTCTTCCTTTTGAATATCGAAGTTCTCTAATTTGAATTGTAACAACTTAGGACGTGACATGAGTGTAGGTGTAAAGAATTTACCCATTTTGATTATATTAGACAAAAAAAAGAATAAAGTGTAAAGAGCAAAAATCGTAAAAGGTTGTTGTGTTAGCTGCAGCAATCATCCTTAAATGTCATATATGCATAAAGCAAAACGAAACACAGAGTAAATGCAGTTGGAAGTGCCGTGACAATTATGGTTGAAAGTTGAGCTGGGATAAAAGTGCTATAGCGACTATCATGTGGATCATACTTTGAAATAACAAAGTCTTTTCCAAGATCAAGATAATCGACGTAGATCAAGATAGCAGTAATACAGATTGCGGTGTTACAGACACAAAGCGCACCGACATTAATGACCCAAGCCCCTCCATTATCGAGTTTCTTATTGGCACGGCAAACAATAGTCAGCAACATAGCTGCCATAACTGCTCCACCCATAATACCAAAGACAGCAACCACTTGGAGATGCTTGTAAAATGTGCCAGGAAAGTCCTTGATCTTGACATCACCATCAAAACCATTGCGAGAATTCACCGTGATCGATGCGGATTCTCCACCCAGCCAAAAGAAATATGCGCAATACAACACACTAACAACCGACAAAGCTGCATACGCGAATTTTGTGCAGCATTCTTTTCGCCAATCCTCCGATCTTCTTGGCGTAGTTGGTTGAGTTGGCTCAGGCATAGTAATAGTAGTTTGTTGATTGGCCATTTTATGTCAAAAAGTGCGATAAAAAGCAGACAAACAAAGACTTCAAAGACGTTGGTATTCAATGCTAAGTGGTGAATCGCAGGGGATTCTTATTTAGGGCAAAAAAATTCAATTTTTTTTATAACAAAATCAATAATTATTTTTCGCTTTCTTTTTGTGCCGCTGGTTGTGCCGCTGGTTGACCAACTTTATTTTTTGTTTCATAGAGTTCTGCGGCTTTTGCTAGGAATGCTTCGTCGATATATTGCAGTGCTGCCAAATCGTTATCTTTTAGGGCGCATTCATAAGCTAGTTGAGCATATTCTAAAGTTTGGTTTGATCTTCCTATCCATCTGATACTGCTCGGTGTTGTTCTAATTGCAATTTTAATCATTTCGGGAGTTCGACGCTGGATATGGACAAATTGTATGGCATTGCCATTTCGTTGCAGAGCAATTTCAATCATATTATTTGTCATTGGTATGTTGTTGTCTTTTGCTTCTCTGAGCTTCATACCATCACGACCCAATTCAACAATAAATGCATTCATTTTCTTTTTTTGTTCGATTTCGCTTAATCTAAATTGTTCTTCTAGATTATTAATTTCTGCATTTTCTCTTACACTTCCATACATAGAAAGTAAAGTAAGGACATCGATATCAGTATAATTGCCTTTTGTATTGTATAGATAAGTTTCTATAATGGTCTGAATACGTTCTTGATATGCTGGTGTGTCTACGAAAGGTTCTTCTGCTATTTTGGCGTTAATGATAGGTGATAAGAAAGATAATTTTTGATCGTCGGGTTGTGCGTCATATTGTTGTTTTTGCTCTGGTGTTAAGCGATATTGATTAGCCTGATTTACTTGATTGTTAACATTTGCTTGTTGCACCTCAATGGGCGCTTCTTCAAATTCGTCGTCTGACATTATATATTTCAGATAAAATTCAATTTTCAATAGCTAATTTGATTATAATTAACTCAATCAAAGACTGATGCAAATTGTGTATTTTTTGTCGCTTGTTTGAAAGCCTCAATAATTTTGTATGTTTCGCGCGGATCATGAGTATAACTATGAATTACAATTTTGAAAAACGCATCAAATTGTTGCTCTGCCGTAATGTGACTTAAAATTTGTGACAAATAAGGGGTCATTGATTCTGCATTTATAGTCATAAATAATGGGTAAAAATATTCCAACGCCCCAAAATCAAGTGTATTATTTTTTGCTTTTTTGATCATTTTTGTGAGGCAAAATTGGATTTGTCTTTCTTTGGGGGTAGGTTTGCTACCTACAGATTTCTGTTGTAGTATGGCTTTGCAATATTCACTTATTTCGTTTTTCCATTCTGCTGGTGTTTGATTGTAAACAATTTCAATAAATTTTTTGATGTTTTGCAACATATCAGACGGAATTGATGGCAAATTTGCTTCAGCCAGTGCTGCGTTTGCTTCTATAACAATGAGATCATTTAATGTAAAATCACTGTCGAAAATTTTGAAGTTGATGGTTTTATCACTGAAATGACTATTGATAATATCCATAGGTTTTACATTTTGATTTGTAGCACATTGCCGATATTTATCAAAAACGAAAACTTCGGCATTTATTAATTTAACGAATTTGTTATTTGATACCGTTGACTGAATTGTATCTGGTTGTGGTTCTTCATATGGAGTTATTTCATATGTTATTTCGTCTTTATCAAATGCAGGATGAATACAAGTGTGAAATATTTCGCCGTATCCATCATGCAATTTTATTAAATACATTTGATATTGCCCTTCCGACTCACCTTGATCAGACATCGCAGGACTTTATATTTCAAGATTAAAATCAAATTTGGCCAAAGTTAATGCAGAAAAAAATTGATTTTTTTGTCGCTTTTTACTCACAGCGACTGGTTTTGCTCGTTGTTATCATGGCTACTCCGTATGTTTTTCATTCGTTTGAAGGTAATTTTCTCAATGTTCATTTGATTCCTTCTAATATTGATTTGGGATCATTGGATTTTGTGCAATTGCGTGATGATCAAAAAGCACGATTGATTGTGTTCAGATGCACGAAGAAAGTAGTGGACTTTAAAGGAATTCCATGTGTGGCATTTCCACCAGGCTGTGATTATACATGTCGGCATGTCAAGTTTGTTCCACCAACTCCTGAAATGCTGGAACTTGCTGGTTATACGAAAAAAACTGGCACCTGTGTGGTAACTATCGAAAAGAAACATCCACGACCTCTACCCACGCCTCCGGTAAAAACGAAAGAACTGTCAATCGAAGAATTAGATGATCTCTACATTCCTCCATCCCAAAACTCTACTCCCCGTAGTGTTTCTGGTTTGTCAGTTCGATCTGAAAAGAAAACATCACGAGATCAGCAAACGGCAAGATCGATTAATGCCGATCAACAGACGGCAAGATCGATTAAGGCCGATCAACAGACGGCAAGATCGATTAAGGCCGATCAACAGACGGCAAGATCGATTAATGCTGACCAACAGACGGCAAGATCGATTAATGCTGACCAACAGACGGCAAGATCGATTAAGGCCGATCAACAGACGGCAAGATCGATTAATGCTGACCAACAGACGGCAAGAACTTCGCGAAATCAATCGCAAACAGATAGATCTAGTAGATCGACGATGCGCGAACCCATATTGACGATGCGTTCCCAGACCGGCTATGATTCGATTTCGCCAAGATATCAACCACCATCTGCCAGACCAGGATCTGCCCAAAAGAAAAACTCTGTCATTACTGTTTATGACACAGTTCGATCTCGTAGGGTTCCGCCTATTAGTTTGCCATCGACATCCGAAAAAAAGTTTGATCCCAACTTTGAAGACGACGATGCTACCCTGGATTTCGCAAACATGACTTGTGAAGAAGCTATGGACTTGGGAACAAAACGAGGTCAAATGATTTTGGATCGTTGTCCTTTGGATGTTACACAACATCAAATTATCGAGCATGATGATCACCCGATTTATCAGCAAAAAAGACAACAACAAGCATTCGGCAATATCGTAATTTCCAATGCAAATGCAGTTCATACTGATGGTGAAAACTTTACTGCTGTGATGTCACGAAGTGGTGATGTTTCGTTCGAAAACAGACTCTACAAACTGACCATTAGTAACAATTAGAACGTCGTTTTATCGATAATGCCAATTACAATGTCTTTATCTCGAAAGACCTCGTCTAATACTGCTTTGTCTATGACACTTTTCAGATTCACAAATGGCAGGCCAATCGGAAAATCTCCATAATACACAACTACATCTCCATTCGAGTTAGTTTTTTTTGTAATTTTTACTTCTGGAGTAAATGCTACGGAAGTTTTTGTTTCTGTTTGCTCTTCTTTTTCGTTTTGCTCTCTAAACGGAACATCACTTTCATCTAGAGAATTTATAAATTTTTTGATTTTTTCATGTGTTTGAGGATCTTCTATAAGATTTTTAAGTGTTAACATTAAACGATGTGTTTCGCAAGAACTATAAATTTCTTCGGATTTTTTTTTATACGCCTGATTAAACTCCTTGAATATTCTTGAAAAATATGAATCTTGTATATGTCCACTATTTCTTAATTTTTGCAAAAGGAAAGGAAGCATATGTTCCCACATGTCTTTATGATTAGTTGAGATAAACACACATACTCTTTTAAGAATTTCTTCGATTCTAAACATTACGCGAACCGAAAATTGCTTTACAAAATTTAGTTTATCGGTATTGGGTGGTTCTTCCAAAATTTGCTCGACTGTTTTTTTCGAATAATGATCTCTGTATAATGATATTTCTTTCATATCTGTTTTTATGTCTAATATTTGTTCCAAATCCGCGAGAAATCCTGCGCAACGCTCTCTTTCATCTATCTCTGTCAAAGAATTATAAATTTGCTCTACCAATGGTTTATAGTAACATAAAGCATTTTTAGCGTATTCCTCTCTCGTATAAGGAGGATCCATAAATTCTGTTCCCTCTGGAAGCATTTCGAATTGTTTGTCGTCTAAATAAAATTCTTCTTCTGATGTTTTTATACGACAAAATCTAGAAATAATATCTAATAAAACATATCGTATAAACCATTTAGCTCTATTTTTTGTTTTAAAATAGCGACCATTATAAAGGATTTCATACGGTTGATCAAGATTTCTTCTAAATATTATATCAACAAAAAGTTCATCTGCACAATCGTCGTTATATAGAAAAGAGTTTTTTATACAAAGCACATGCCATAATTTTATGTTATTTGTGAAAAATGCCGAAATCAAATAGTTCATTCCAATTTCTGGGTCGTCGCGAATAGAAAGTAAAATGCAAAGATTATCATGTTTTTGTATAGTCATTTCTTTAATTTCTAATTTCGGGAGTCCAACTTTCAGATCGGTATTTTTTCCTAACAGCGATTCAGCAAATGATATTTCTTCCTTAAAAAGATTGTTTTTATATTTTTGTAGGATTTCTAGAGGTGCGAGAGATATTAGCCTTTCTCTTTCTTTTAGTGTTAAAATATTCAACGGCAAATTATTCGTATCGGCGTCGGCTGGTGTCATGAGTAATGCATAAAACAAATCAAAAGATATTTTGCCGAATGCATTCCAATACGTCATAATTTTATCGTAATGTGTTAGTGCAATGTATCGGTTTTCATTAATAAAAAACCCTTCATTGATCAAAAACTCCGTTTTTTTAGACAAATCATTGTGTCGAATATCATTTAGTATTGCATACAATTCGTTTTGAAAACAATTGTTGGAATCATTCTCAAAGTAAATTAGACGCTTATGTCCGTGTTCTTTCATAAAGGCCATCCACTCATCGAAACTTAGGTCTAATATTTCCATTTTTTTATAAAATAATGCGAATTTTGGCTCACTCATCGATTCCGTAAAAATATTTTCGATCGGTAAAGGCCCTGCACTTAAAAATTCTATCATTTGTTTTCTCTTTTCGATGGGCACATTTGTTTCGAAATATTCGTCTATACGTTTTCTTATATATGTAGCAGCCAACACTTGTAAAGATTGTTGCAATTTCGGTAGTGTTAATGGAACATAGTTTGTTATATCGTCTTGCAATTTACGACTGTTGTTGTAAAAATCTTCATACTCTTCTTCTGCTTTCTTTAATTGTTCGATAGTTCCATTGTCTAGAAATTTTTCATAAAAATCGAATTCACCGATCAAAGCTTTGGGGCTTATACGATATGATTCTGAATAAATTCCCGTAGTTTCGGTGATATATCTAAATGTTAATCTGCAATAATCTAACCCTATATGATAACCTTGTGGGTATTTTTCGAGTAAAACATGAATTTCTTCGCTGAATAAATACGGAGACACTAGACACAAATATATAATTTTAGTCAACACTGAAAAACGAATCTTATAATTCTGCAAACTGCTTTTCGTGCAAAGTCCAAAAACTAAATATACAAAAGTATCAATTAGTCTATTATTTTCATCGTATTGGTTTGTTTTTGGATTAAACACTAGTGCTCGACGCAAAACTTCTGTTATAAAATTTATGAACACTTCGCTTATATAAAAGCGAGATTGTAATTCTTTGCGAACTATACATTTTTCCACGAATACCCCACAAGTTGTTTTCATAATTCCTTGCAGTTCGTCTGCATCGAATATTGCCATTTCATCTAAAGAAAATGTGCTTTTGAGCAAATATTCGACTATTTCTTCTGCGCTGAATAAAATAGCACGATTTATTTCGATAAAATTCGTCCCTTTGATTTTTTGCCCTCGAGCAAGTTCTTTATTGTTCTTATAGGAAATATAATAATATCGTTGTAGTTCCAATTCATAGAGTCTTTCATCACTGAGTTCATCGTCTATTAATTTAGAGGACGCTTTGGTGCCTAATTCTTCATACAAATTTCCGCCTTCGGAGACTGACGCATCACTGCTTTCATTTCCACAGTCGTTTGCACAGTCGTTTGCACATTCATTTCCACAGTCGTTTGCACATTCATTTCCATTTTCGCGTTCACTCGTGTTTTCGTTTCCGTTCTCACTGCTGTTCCTGTCCCCGCTCCCGTCCCCGTTGTCGTTGGTTGTAACATTGACGCTCATTTATATGATTTAAAAAAATCAAATTTAGACAATTTCTAATTCTTCCACAAATCTACAAATGAGTTCCAAAAGCACAGTTTTGTTAAATTCTGCCATTTTTAAATCCTTTTCATATTGTTCTTTAGTGACTTTTATATTTTCGTCTATGGTTAGTTGTTTTAAAATCTCATTTACGAGAGGTGAGTAGAACTCTGTTTTTACCTTACAGAACATATTTAGATAGGTGTCTGGTTGTTGTAATCTGCTGATTTTTGTATTTTTGTTATATATCGCATGGTCAATTTCATGTATTTCTTCGTAGGGAAATGCTTTTCTAAATTCACTTGAAATTGAGTAAAAATCCGATTGCGCTGCATAAGATGCCACTCGTATGATTTCATTAGTTGGTAATTGTTGGACAACAGCCATTAACAAACGGCATTCTTCTTTTAGGATGGCCGATTTATCTGAATCATTCAATTTAATAGTCGAACAATCTAAAAGTTCTTTTATTGCCACTTGAGAAGTGAAGTTTTCTGGAAAATCCGAATATATTTGCGAATTTGTCAAAATGTCTTGTTCTATTATTTTGCCGCAAAAGTATTGTCTTAGACATTCTTCGTCTTTAAATACAAATTCTTGACCGAAAGATTCTATCGTGCTGATAATATCTTCCACGGATAAAAATGCATATTTCAAATGTTTGTATATTTGAAAAGGTTGTCGTGGAATTTCGTTTCTAACTATAAACAAAACATTCAACATACTTGACAAAAACGTTTGAGCAACATAATATTTTGATGGATCTAACAATAAAGGACCATCAAACAATACACCATTGGGTTTTATCGTTTCTGCTTCTCTTTTCCTAACGATAAGTTTATTCTTGAGAATACTGTCTATTTGCTCTTCTTTGTTCAGAAAATTCCAATTTAATATATACTTGAGACGTTGTGTTTTCAACATGACATCTAAGAGCTTTATTTTTAATCCTCTAATTTCATTCATTCTTTTTTGTTCCAACGTTACTATCGATTGTCTATCCTTTTCCCATGATTCGATATTATCAAACTCATCATAAGTGCAATCGGAACGATCATAATAATCAATTCCACAAGATGGTGTTCGTCTTAGGGCAATTTTTATATTAGTGTCATCGATGTTTTTTTGTTTACCTGCGACAATACTTAATGAAATTAGCAACTTATTTACAACTACACAAGGATTCCTAAACAGCAAAATGGCATAAAACATACATGTAAAATCTCCTCGTATTTCGAATGGACATGTTTTTAACTGCCACGCGCATAAGTCCAAAATACTTACTTTAACGTCACAAATGGGGACCTTTTTGTCGATAACTTTAATGGCTTCTATGTCCCAAAGTTCATTCTCGCACAACTCATAGTCGCAATTGGAAAAGAATTGGTAGTCGCGGTGATGGAGATTTAAACGACAAAATTCCAACAATTCGGGGTCTAATAAATGATAGAAGTATTCGGGAATGAAAACATAAAGAACGTTTTCGTCTTTCGGAAAATCCAAGCAAAATTCTCTACCTTGCATCAATGAGTTTATCAGATATTCCATTCCATAATCATTATACATTTTTGCCTCTGTGAGTATGTTTCTCAAAATTAACGAATTTTTCGCAAAAAGCATATCTGAACGTATTTGGCATTTGATATTTCTGCAAACAGTGCAGTTGATACTGGAACAAGTGCCATTTTTGCACGAAAATTTCCAAAAGCATAATTGTGCCTCGAATGGCAAATCATCAATTTTAATTTGAGATTTTTGAAGTTCCGCCGAAAGAAAACACGAATACGCTTTTAGTTTTGGGTCATTGTTTGAGTAGTAATATAACGTCTGCAAAAGTTTTACATGATCAGGACAAGTAAGATCTAAATTGAGATTTTTAATTTCTTTTTCTAAAAATTCGTGGTAACCTTCATAGTTTAATGGAACTATTTTGTCACGATTAATACTATCCATAATTTCGGGCATTTTTGCCAATTGTATTTTTTCTATATCGAATTTCCTATATCTTCTAATGAAATGAATCAATTCTGCGGCCACTCTAATAAGTTGCACATTTTCGCATAGTAGTCCATAAGGCGTTTCTTTTATTCTACCTTTCGGTTCAGCTTCATGTAAAATATGATGTCCCAAAAGATTCATATCAAGTAAAGTCCTTATTCGCGCTACGAAATATACGCTACATGAATGTTGCCATCTACAAACCAAGGTATACCATTTATTATTATCTTGTATTTGTGTTATTGCATTTTCTATCGTTTCGCGTTTAATTATGTTGTCTTCCGCCGATAAGCAATATTTTATTTCATAGTCATCATAGAGCCAGCCCAATTGTTCCAACGCAAACTTTAATTTTTCATCCATATGCCTCCTTTACGCTTAATCTTCCGCGCTTAATCTTCCGCGCTTAATCTTCCGCGCTTAATCCTCTCTTATTACGTTCTAATTTTTCACTTTTGGGTGATTTATACAAAAAAATTATGAATTTACGAATGATATAATAATGTTGGCAAACATTTCGCGTGCCTGAATTGTGTTTTTATCAGGATTTTTAGGATCTATTTGTAACTCAGTTTCGAGTAACATATTTGTGTTTTTTGTTCCAAGTAAATTCTTTTTGTTGCAAAAATGACTGACATATTTATGAAAATCCTTTGTAATGCTAACATTTTCGTCGATAGAAGCGTTGTTTATTAGGGGATGGTTGATTCTTTGCCTTTCGACAACATAACTTTCCAAAATTGGTTTACTTAATTTAGGATCAAGTGTGTTGATAAAACGTAAAATATCCATCTTGTCGTCTCTATGGCTAAAACTACTCTGAATATAATGCAATTCACTTTCAATAAATCCTTGTTTTATTTCTTCTGCAGATTTGTTATATATGCCATACGAGATATATATGTCACTTATCTCTTTTAATCTTTGTTTGGCATAATCACTCTCGAAACATTTGCCTTTTGAAATATCGGAAAGGATAATGAAAATATCATTTGTAGTTAGGAATAAGAATCTCATCCACGAATAAACAGACATTGGCTGTCTCGGAAAACGTATATTTGAATTTTTTATTGCTTTCAATTGATCATCAGTAATATAATCCGCGTTGTAATCATATTCGTCAAGTTGTAAAGGTCCATCCAATATATCGCCGCCAGGTATGAGAGGTTTGCTATTTCTTTTTAGAATTACTCTTCGGTGATTACAAAAGCAATCTATCAATTCTTCGACAGAAAATGACGACAATTTATTTGAAAATCGAAGTCTTTGAGTCTTTTGAATTGTCTTATATAGCTTATTTTTAGGTAAATCATCAACATTACGAGCAAGAGTTTTACATAGCTTATCAAAATGCAAATTTATCAATGAAACCGGTAGTCGTAATAAAAATATGGCTATAAACATACAAGGAACATTTTCTGCCCAATATCTCATACTTGTTTTTTGCCACGCAAAAGCATCATAAATAGTTATTTGGGGGGTTTCGCATTTATGCTCACTGACTATCCGAATTGCTTCTACGTCCCAATAATGATGTTCGACTATTTCATACTCCAATTTGTCAAATACACTATAATCTGAATGTTGTAAATCTAAACGGCAATACTCAACAAGTTCCGGATCCAACAAGTGGTGATATCTTTCCGGAATAAATATGCATTTTAAATTTTGCATTTCGTTTGAATCATAAAAATTCCTGTCGTTTAAATCACTACCTCTCATAATTTCACGCACAATGAAATCCCATATGTAATCCGAATCATGATGTATTTTCTTGGAAATTTGTTGATGCACAAACTGTTCAACTATAGAATCTAAAAGTTTACTATCATAAAATTCACAAGCTCTTATTTTACATTTAATGTTTTTGCAATAAACACACGTATATGATAAGCAACTTCCATTTTTACAATCGAATATTTTGATTAACATCAGAATTTCTGGCGGTATATGTTCAACTGTCCCATGATATTGATAGCTAATTCTATAATTAAAATCGGGCGTTTTGTAAATGTGATAAAAATACATCTTTAGCATTTCAAATATATTCGGATTATTTAGATTGATCTTTTCGTTTAACAAAGGTATGTCTCCAAAACACGCTTCATAGTTTGGTGGTGGCAATTCTAATGTTGTTATCGCATGTTTAACTTTACGTTTTATGTTGCCAATTAAGTAAAATGGATTATTACGGAAAAATCCATACAGAAAATTCTCTACATCAAGAGCTCTTTTTAATAACACAATACGTTCGCATAATAGTCCATAAGGTGTTTCTTGTGTTTTTCCTTGTGGTTGTGCAATGTAAATACAATAAAAAGCACTTTTTTCTTTGAATCTAAAAAGCTGTTTGAAATTGAAAACAATATCATATTGCATTGCTTTATTGTCAAATGCGCCGGCATATACGAACCAAGTTTTTTCGTCACTTTCATACAATTTCACCATTGCCTTAATTGTTTTTAATTCTTCGTCTGTAATGTTGCTTGGCCAACCCAACTTTTCCAAAGCATTTTTTTCTTCAAACATTAATGCTTCCGAATTTTCACATTTCTGATCCGACATTATATAATCGGCCCACAATAATAAAACCATTACAAAATTCAAAATTCCTCCGATGTGTGGCTAGGGGCCCCTCACGGGCCAAAAAAATCGACTTTGCACTGCCGCCAAAACGGCGAATCCACCCGCGGAACGCCTCGAGTCGGCCGAATTTTGCGGGGTTCGGCCGCGCGCGTCGACGCAAGTGGCAGTTTTTTATGTGCCCTCGAAATCGCCACAGGACCCGGGAGGGAAGGTATATTTGCTTTTATTTTAATTGTAAATAATGCCTTTTAAATCGTTTTCGTTGCGTATGGATTGATGGTAATAATCACTAACCCTAAAACTCACTTCTTCCCATTTTTTGGCGGGTGGTTTATTTGGTAATTCTAAGTGAATGTTTTGTATTTCAATTAAGTTACAAAATTCGATAAATAGAAATTGCATAAAATCGAAAGCAAAAGTGATTCTTTTAATTTCATATACTGAACCTATTTCACATCCCAATATGAAAAAGTTATTACCGATCATATAAATTAAGTAACTAATTTGATCATCAGTTAAAAACGGAAATCTTTTTTCAAACATTTCGCGTATGTTGGGAACTTCTTTTGATTTTTCATCGAAATCGATAGTTTCAGCAATTTGTTTGACATCTAAGAATTTGAGTTCAGTGTAGTAATTTTCTATTTTATCTTTTATAATCCTGGGCCTTTGTTGTAATAAGTTGAATTCTTCAAATGCACGCTCGCAAAGTCCATATTCTTCGGTTTTTCCTGTGTGATCGCGACATAACGATTTCATTAATTTTGATACTCTTGCGTCAGTTTGTATCATGGTGCTATGATATATTTGTCTTTTCGTAAAAATGGGACAATTTCATTAGTATAATCTGGAGCACCTCGTGCAAGAAGGTCGGGGCCTTCCCAATTGACATATTCAAAATGGGATTTCGCATATGAGAGGTCTACTTCATATTTGGGATTTTCTTTGATTTGCACCTTATTAAATTGTTTTAAGAAATATCCTTCTCTGATACCTTCTATTATATCTGATGGACGTAAGCCAAAAACATTATAAGGAGATTCCACATCTTCAGAAATAGAAAATACTGGTTGAAGTAAATATTTCAGGGGTTTGGTATTATAAATTACGTTGAACAATTGAGGATAACGTTTGAATATGTCAATGCTAAGCTCAAATATTGTTAATGGTTCGACATACAGTTTAATAAAAATATAATGGTCCATATCTGTTAAATCCCTGCCGTTACAACGATTAAGTTCAATAAATGGATTTTTTAAGCCATACCAAATTTGCGCCATTCCTATTGTCACTTTAGGTATTTTTTTCGGACCAGTAGTTTGAACGCGCTGATAGATGATATTTCTGGATTGTCCGGAAATTGTCACTTTCTTTTGTTCTTCTAATATTCCAAAACGAACTTGGCGTGCATCCCTTATATCAATACTTGCTAATTCTACCAACATAGGATCCAAAAATGACAGACATTCATCTGGCAATATAACTTTATGCTGCTCTAGGTATTGGTCATATAAAAATTCAGAATCAATATCTAAATCGATGTCTAAATCAATATCTCTTCCTTTACTTAAAATTTTTCTTATTTGTGGCGTTCCAATACACTTTTGAAATAGCTGTTGACTAATAATGTGTGTCTGAATAGCACTATTACTATAGTCAGAAAATCTGACAAAAGTTTTCTCTGCTAGACATGTTTCATGATTGCATTTGATTATTTTTAAGTATATGCAAATTCTTTCGGGTAAGTTTACTTTGAATTCATTATAAAAGAAACAACGTTTTGATAATTCAAAGCACTGTAATAACTCCGGCGCAACTTTGAAATCTGGGGTTTTCTTGCATTTTCTTTCCAATATCGGCAAAATAAACTTTAGTAATGTAGTTTTATTGGAAATAAAATCAACTTCCAATTCTGCGTCTACGAAGTAGATAAGCAATGACACATACTCATCATATAAATCATCATTTGGTTCATGTTTTAGTCTATCTATGAAAAGCCAGTTATCTTTCGATATCGAACCACCATGCAAATGTAACATTTGTTCGAGAATATCTATAAGTTTACTTGCCGAAAAGTTTGCATTCGATTGATAAATTCTTTCGAATTCTTTTTTCAATTCGTAAAATTTAGTGTCGGCCGATTTTGATGCTTCTGCAAAAACTTGCTTTTGAGAATATTCTGTGTAAATTTGGCCATAAATTTTGTCTACTATCTTCACCTTTTTGCATAAGAACATATCATCTATGCAAATTTCATTATTGCTGAATTTAGTAAAATTCTTACCAAATGTAGAAGCAAACTTATTTGCATCAATTAAATCTGCACAAGGTTCGACTAAATAATAAGAGGCGTTAAAGACGAAAGTTTTTTGTAGTTGTCTAATGCCTTCTGATGTAAATATGATTTGATAAAATAGAACACTACCGGGGGTTAATAGCGCAGGTTCTTCTCGACGCACCATTAAAAAGTATAGCGTTTTATTTTGTTGTTCGGCATCTTCACGATACTTCTGTAATTCTGAGGATCTCATAGTTGCATTCTAAGTTATAATTGACAAAAAAATCATTTTTTTAGTGTTAAAGAATCGTAGAATTTGTCACTTATGCTTTTTCTTGAGCTTTCAACAATTGTTGAAATTTTTCGGAATCAAATGCTTTGAGTTCTTCAGCCGAAACTTTAGTTACTATTTCAACTCGCTGATAGCCCAATTTTTCACACAAATCAGCAATTGCAATATACTTATCGGTTTGTTCTTTAGTGGAAGGTTGTTGCATTTTGGCATAAACCGGAGCTGGGAAACCATTAACGGCACAGTAAAAATATGGTTCATGTTTGTCATTCGTGAAAAGTTTAAATTGACCATTAAAACAATTGACTGATCCACTGATGTTTGATTTTACTACTTTACAAAAATCCATCAACAAATTGGCCAATCGAGGATGAATACAAACGCAAATAGTCGAATATGCATTTTCCTCGATACAATAATTGTCCCAAAACTTGATATAAAAATATTTGCAATCTGAATCAGCAACGAGGATCGGTTGTCTGGTATATCCCGTGGAATTTCTACTGATTTCCTCAACCAGATCTGGTTTGTATAATTTCATACTCAAAACATGATTACAGCTGTAAAGTGATTTCATCTTCTCTCTTAGAATCGAAACTTCTTCGGCTGCTGCTGTTGCTTTTTGTTTTTCTTCTTTTTCACACGCCATGGTGACTTCGAGCTTACTGGCGATTTGTTGTTTTTCTTCTTTTTCTTTTTCCAATTCTTTTTGAGCAACTTCGTGTTCCTCTTGGAGTTTGGCAAGTTTTGCTTGCAAATCCGCCACAGTTTCTTTCATTTTCTTGTTTTCTTCTGTGATATTGGTATGCATCTCGATGATCTGCTTCATAAAGTTATTCGTGTCTAGTTCAGCCATGGTTGGACCTTTTTTGTTTTATATATCAGTTATTAAAATTCAATTTTTTCCTGCAAAAAAATCCGGTTATTCTTTGATATTTTACTTTGCTGCTGGTTGATCACTGTAAATATTACTTTCGAGTGTGTAAGGTCTAATACGATCTTGGCTAGTCAAATCATCTAATTGGCATTTAGAAATAACTTGTGACCACGCCAATTCATATTTATCTGCCAAAGTCGGTTCTTCTGGCTTAGCTGTTACTAATGTATAAATCCAATGAACAATTATGAAAATTACTGCCAATATGACAAGTCCCAACAGTAAATCGATAACATCCATTCTTGCTATGGTTGAAGGGTTATATAGATAAAAAAATATAATATAAAATGTAAATATAATTCTGTTTTTGTTAAAATTACTTTGGCATATTCTTTCTCTTGCGAACTCCTTTTTCTGTCGTTTTTGGATCATCGTCTTCGGCTTCGGGGTTTTCATATTCATTGTCGGATTCTTCTTCTCCGCCTTCGTTTATTTCAATAGGAGCCACAGTTGTTTCGTTTGGCGTTTCAACGGTGTTTTCATCTGTCTTTTCTTCGATCTTTTCAGTCGTTGCGTTTTCTGTCGAAGCAGCAACTGTGTCCTGTTGTGGACCAGCGACGGTTTCGTTCTTTTTTTCAGTCGTTGCCGTTTCTGTCGAAGCAGTAACTGTTTCGTTTGCCTTTTCTGTTTTTGTTTCAATAGTGCCTTCTTCTTTCTTAGTTTCGATAGATTTTAAAAACGTTTCGACTTGTTTTTTGATGACGTCTGAGTTGTTTTTGTTAAATTCATCAGATTTATCGGCAAAGATTTTTGATTCTTCATCTTGAGTTTCCGGATAAAACTTGAAATCCGTCATTAGTTCTTTAAGTTTTCTAAGTTTGAGTTTGCCGTTTTCGAAATCATCAAACGTCAGAATTTTATCGCCAACTTTACCAGCGGCCAATGATTCAATATTGGAACCAGTATAACGATCCGTAGGGAATTCAGCTTCGGCGAATTCCTTAAATGCTGCTTCACTGACACTATCTTTGTAAATCATATGCACCATTTCCAAAATTAGGGGTTTGTTAAAGTATTGCAATTCGGTAATTAAGTTAAATCTGCGATGAAGAGCCGTATTTAGTTTGATCGCCGTATTGCTGCAAAACAATACCATTGCGCCGTTTAGAAGGTCGAGACGACTCAAAAGATTCCCAAACATATCATTAGTTCCAGACAATGATTTGATCTGCATGTCAATTTCGTTGACTCTTTGTTCAGACATACGGATGCCGGGATTTTCTTTGTTGCTAGCAGCGTTGATAGCTGCTAAGATTTTCATACGCTCCTCTCTGAGTTCTTTGATTTGTTCTTCTTTTTGTTTTTTGCGGCCTTCTACGTCCTTTTTGTTCAGTGGTTCTTGTTCCAAACCACACATAAATCTGTTAAATTCGTCGAAAATAACAATTTTATCTTTGTTGTCTTCAATTACTTTAATGCCGCGTTCGATCGACGTAAAATGGCATTGGTAGATTGGACGATTGAACATTGTGCTTAGGACACGCGCCAGCGAACTTTTTCCTGTGCCAGGCGGTCCCGTAATCATGGCAACAAAGTTTCGTAAACTGCCGACAATGTGTTGTTTAGAGTCAGGCTTGAAATGTTTCAGCATTTCGAAGATTAGAACTTTCTTATCGGAAACCCAATCTTTCACCGAGAAAGCGGGGAATGGAATTTTTGTTTCCTTTTCGCCGTCGCCCATAATTACATAACAGTTAGAATTGGAATGGATTTGATGAGCCATGTGTTTCATTTCCAATAGCGATGGTTCAATTTCGAAAGTTAGAACAAAATCATAGAATTCTTGGAGATCTTCTTCTAACTTAAACAGCAGCACATGTTGACCAGTATCGTTTTTAGTGAGACAAATGTAGTTGCCTTTTTTGGTCACATAAACGGGAAAGATATGTCCAGTATTAACACCTGTCAAAAGATTCTTAATACCATAAGATATTTCCGTATGGAAAAGTCCAAGCATGACACCATTAATAACTGGCGTTTTTGCCTTTGTATCGATAGAAAGACAAGTAGACATTTTTTCATTGGCGGTTGTCAGCAGATGGCCCACTGCCTTAAATAAACGCAAACCAAAAATACGGCCGTTTTCTTCGGTTAGTGGCCAACTAACTGCCACATATGGTCCTTCTTCTTTCGCTTGTTCTTGTGCGGATTTCAAATCATCGATCTTCAAAATGCCATGGGTTTTTTTCATTTTCCTAAGTTTTTGTAAAATATTTGTTTTCCAGTTATTCTTAAAATAGGTAAATAAAGCATTAATTACAACGACCAATGTCAAACCGAAGGACGAATTGATAGCTCTATCAGAGAAAAATGCGTGTGCCATAATATATGCTTTAGCAAAATCTAGCAAAGAAGTAAAGATAGTTTCCATTGAACTGATAAAAGCATTTGTTTGCTCATCTTGGGTTTTTTTGTCGGTCATGTTTTGAGATGACAATGCTGCTGTATGATTATGAAAAAAAATTCAATTTTTTAATTAAATTAATGTGGACTTAGCTGAATTGCCCAACCTTTATTGGCCCGAAGTCGGGTGTTTTTAATACTGGGTGGTTGCACACCAATAATCGGAGGTTTCGGCAATTTACCACTAAACCCTTCAGGAAGTGGTTTTGCATTATAGATGGGAGTCGGTTTGATAGTTTGCGAACTTTTTGTTTCGATTGTGAGTAAGTTAAAATCGCCAAACCAAACATCATCGATAATTTTATCTTGAATTACTAAAGCAATCGAAAACTTCCGTCCATCCACGTCTGAAACTACGAAGCACAGATTTAGTGTATTTGTTTTATTGTTGAATCTATAAGAAACGAACGAAGCAGTTGCCTTTCTTGCTGCTTCCTTAATTTCAACTTTTGTAAGAGGAACCACTTTGTTAAGTTCCAAATGTGAATAACAGCCCTCTTTAATTTCGATAGCAAATTCTGGCACATTGCCTGGTTTGTTTTTTTCGAACAATCCCACATAAAATTTAGTATTCGGAGTAAGAATATGTCCAATAGAATGTTCTACATTCGATTTCATTTGAAACAAAACAGCGTTATGAAAGGTTTCGTGTGGTGAAATAAGCGGCACTGAACATTTGAAATTAAAAATTTCGTTTATGGCATGCTCTTCTTTTTCCTCTTGCTCTCGCAAAGATTGAAAATTGCCACGTTTCTGAGGTTCTTCATTAGTTTCGAATAGTTTGCGTTTTGCCGGTTCTCTTGTGATTTTAACTTCCTCTGTTGTGTGTTGTTGTTCTGACACGGCACTAGAAGACACGGCACTAGAAGACACGGCGCTGGATGAAGTGCCCCAAAAAATGTTCGATTTGGGGATTTTAATAGTGGGATTTTGTTTTTGTTCCATTTTTTCTTTTAAAAGATTATTCTAAATGTTATATAACGAGAAATAAAATTCAATTTTAATAATGGAAGAATTACAAGCTGCATACGACGAAGAAAAGAAGAAAACGGCACAATTGACACAGCGCGTTGTTGATTTAGAAACAATTCTTCTCAATGATACTAAAATTAATGAGTGGCGGCAACTTAATTGCATCGATGAGTGCAAAGTATCTAAATATTATCAGGGGTTGCTAGTTTTTAGTAATGGTTACATTGTTCTGTTTCATTCAGATCATAAACTTGCTCCTAGTATGCAACATCTCCTCACTGAATATCCCATCATATTAAAAGTCAATCAGAAAACAACGGATGTTTGTGCCGAGCTGAGCGCAGAAACATTTTTCCAAAGTGATCAAACGCCGTTGATTTTTGAGGAACCCACACGGGCATATCTCGCTATGATTCAAAAAAATCTATGTATTGTATTTCATGGACCCAAAATCGGCAAATGTTATTATGTTTTCAAGAAAAAACTTGACATTAACTACATAGATACAAACATCGCAATCGAAAATCTATTGTTAGTTTAATTGTTGTGATTCTATCGCCATTTATCTCTTTAAAGTATTATATTTTTTTTAATATAACACAAAATAATCTTTCCAAATGGCAGTAAAACGCCAAAATTTTGTATTAGAAGTTGCAAATGATATTTGTAATGAAGTTTGCCACTTGCTTGGCAGAGGATTAACTTCTGTCGAACAGGACGCAGTTCATCAGATCTCAAGGTCGGTCATACCTGACCCCAAAATTGTTAAAGGTTTACTTGTGCGCTATTATGCCAAAAAAATAGTTGATGTTATCAAAGATCAGAAAAAGCCAGCCGATCTGAGAGAATATAATATTCAAGTGTTGAATGAACAAGAAGAACCAGACAAAACGAAACAAGAAATAAAGGCAGAAGATTCATATTATATGCGTGAAATTAAGATTGTAGATTTTCTGAATTTTGGCGATTTGACTGGGTATCAGTTGTCAAAACAAATTAATCCTTTATCACGAATGCGATATAATTACGTCTTTTTGGACACGTCGGAATGTTACAGTAGAACAGATTACGTGTTCAAATGGCTTCTCAATGACAAAATTAAAGTGAAACAAACGGGCGTTTTGCCAACACAAGGCGCACTTCGTAACATTAGAATGGCGCGAATTGGACTCGCGACTTTTGCTAATTTTATTCCCCCTGCTGCCGCACCTGTCAAAAATCAAAAGCGAATCGGGTTTGATTTTGAAGAATTTCGGGCACAAGGACATTTGATGGGTCCACAAACAGCCCAATTTTTCATGCATTTCAGAGACATTTCTTATCTTGACGACAATAATTATATAGTTTCGCCTTTTGACCATATACGCGGTTGGTTTCGTTTTCATGAGCCCATAAAAGAGTTGCCTAGTTTGACATTAAAAATGTTTGATACGTCTACTTTTCAGGATTTAAAGGTCAATTCTGATGATACGGTTACATTCAGTGGAATTCAACAATTTGGTATTACCACAGGGGCTGTAACTGATGGTGGTATTATTCCTGCTGCTGCTGATCATTTTTATTTGAGCACGAATGGTCTGCCATTGATTAGCACAGTTAAATTCAGTGGTAATTTAAGTAGACAAGTAGACATGGAAAATGCAGTTTTTGCAGGATTTACAACAGATGATCCTGTCACGGATGCTGCCGTTATAGCTGCTTACAACACAACACGCGTTGCAACGTATCGTTTTGCTCAAAATGCGAACGGAAGATATTTTTTAACAAGTAATCTTCTCATGAGAACAGATCCTCATGTCGATATTTCTACCATTACATATGGAGGGACAGAAATTCCCATTCAAGTAACTTTTCCAGTTTTAGCAAAACCTCGCGTGAATTTTGTGATGGAACTGATTTCCGAAGATGATTCCGAAAATGTCGATATTTAAGACCACCAATCAAAGAAAATTATTTCGTTCGAAAGTTGTTTTTTTCCTGAACTTTATGTTTTAAAAGTATGTTTTACTTCAATATAAGACACAAAAAATGTCGATAGTTCGTTCAATTCGAAAAGAAATTGCCGAGTTGGAAAGTCTAAAGTATGCGCAAAATGGCAAAGTAACAACAGATGATATCGCAAAAATCATTCAAAGAGTCAAAAATAACTCTTCTTCTGAACAAGTCGAACGTGCTCATGTTACTTCTTTTTATGGTCTCGAAGATAAACAAACAATCAAAAAAGTTATCAATCCAACGGCAAATTACAAAGAGGCGTTTTTATTATTTGATAGTAATTTCAAAGATACGGCCAAATCTACGAACCAACATTTTGTTTGGAATGTGGCAAATACTCAAGTAAAACAATCTGGCACTATTCCAGTCCCTTCAAGTTTGCGAAATGTAGTTGGAATGCGGCTTTATCCATACACAATGACTTTAATACCACCAATACCAGAAGCAGACAAAACTATGGTTTCCACAAATGTTATGGGAAATTATAATTACACGATTTTCATAGAAGAATTTCGCCCACAGGCATACTATGGCAAAAACGGTCGTAACTATCATTTCATTACATTTCCTTACATTTTGAATCCAAATTATCTTCAAAATACAGATAAACCATTAACTCCGCCAAATCCATATGTAGAATTCGTTACAAGTGGAAAAGGTAATGGTTGGTTTTGGTTTCATAAGCCGGTCGTGGAATTTTCTACAATAACTATGAGTTTTGGTAATCCTTGGAGTATCGTAACTATTCCAACTACGACACGAATTATAATACCCATTAAATTCATTTATGACTATCAAGAGGACACAATTAAATTTTAAAGTTATAAAAAAATAACTTTTTTTGTTCAAACATCTTGATTTTCATACTCTTTAAGACAAGTAAATTCTATTGCAATGAAGAACGCATCAAATGGCGCCGTAAAACTTAATACATTCGTGGGGTCTTTGAAGACTATGGTAATACTGTCCAACGTTTTTATTGGTTTGCGAAATGTATAAATTCCATCATTGTAATCTTCTGTGCTAAGTTCGATGGAAGTTTGACTACTAACATAAATCGGACGATAAATGAAATGGAAAGTGCTGTTTTCACTTGACCCGAATGATTGAGCACTAAATTCTTCGATTAAAATCGAAACACGTTTGGCATTTGTATTCATACCGGCAACATAAGGCACTCGTGGTTGGTAAAGACGCATTCCAATAATGTTTCCAATCTCGCTTACACCATTGCAAAAACCGACTTGGGGGATTCGGGTGGGTGCGAATTTCCAAGAAAACTTACGAATAACACCAGCGGCATCCGTCGAAGTGTCGCGGTAATCGCTATGCATGGCGACATATTTATGTGTGTATAACGAAGTTGGATTAAAGAATAATTTGAAATCTAGATCATTGGTAATGTCCATAAACTGAACGACTTTAACATTTTCTCCTTTTGTTTCTTGTTGTTGTTGCTCTTCGCCAACTTTTGCAAAAGCATTATAAGTTGGTTCATCGCCATCTGCCTTAAGGACATCTTTAAAATAGTCTCTGATGTCAGGCGTTTTTTGTTTGAGAGCTTCTAATGCCCGCACGGTGTCTTCAATACCTTTCGCCAAAACTGTCCTGACAGGCAAACCACGCGCAACGTGCTTTTGAAGATCGCGAAAATGATTAACTATGATGTTTTCTTCCACTTTATTGAATCTTTGCTGATATTGTTTGACCCCTGCCAAGAAGATACGAAGGTTGTTTTCTGTCAAAATAGTATCATTATCAATTTGAATGTTTTGTGGTAATAGTTGCGGTCTTGTTTGTGATTGCGTTTGTTGTTTACTCATTTTACGACTACTTATAATAATAAGTGAAGTTATATTAAATTAGTTATATAAAAATGACAAAAAACAAGAATTGAACTTTTACAAACTAATTTTGAGTCTTTCAAATTACCTTTCATCTTCATAGTCCAAAAAGCCCATTTCTAATGTAATAATTATACGCTCGCCATTGATACGAACATCAAAACTCGATGGTGTTCCGACTGGAGGAGTTAATGTTATAACCGTCGGTGTTACATCTGGATGTGTTTCTGGAACATAGATATAACTATATTCGTCTGGAGGACCTTCGACTTCCAACATTACTTGTATTATATTTGTAGGCGGTGCGCCCGATCTTATTACGGTATGTTCCCTTCCATTGATCCATGCTATTAACTCAGCATCAGCAACTGGATTATCTGTTGTGAAACCATCTATGAAGACAGAACGAACTCTATTGAAAAGTGGTTCATCACCAACACCAACATCCATGTCATGATTTTCTGGCAATGTAATAGTCATCATCATACCTAAAGTAGCATATGTGCCAAAAACAGCAGTGCAGCCACGAAATAAATGCCTGTAAAATTTGATCTTATCCATTGGGTCTCCAACAGAAATTGTAAGTGTTGGTGGCAAAACAGCGAATGGTTTGTCAAAACGATAAAATCCCTCATTGAAACGATAACCAGACAATAACTCATATCTATTCATCAGAGTATGATCTATCAAACCGTAATAACTTGCGGATGCGCCTCTATTGAAAATATTGATAGGGTATGCCAAATCGTTCAATAATGTGACGAAGTGGAAATACCTTGTCCCCATTAGCATTGATTGGGCTTTGAATTCATCTATCAAAACTGTCGCGCGCTGCATTGTGCTAGTGAACTGTCGAACGACAAAAGAATACATTCGGATGAATGTTATATTTCGTGGTCTTGTATTTACGTTTGCTTTCGGCTCATAATTTGCTTCAGATTTGTCGATAGCAAACAAAGAAGGCTCTAATTGCCAGCGTAAATCATGCCTATCATTTAGAAATTCGGCATAACGACTATCCAAACTGACATATAACTTTTTTTCTTTGACTTTCAAATCAATATTCATAAAATTGCCTATCGCCAGTTTTTTCGGTCCAAAATCTTTAACTTCGACAGACAATCCCATTTTGTCGATATATTCCAATGCGAGTTCAGCGAGGTCTTGATTTTCCGTTTCTTCCGATATGAAACGTTCGTTGGCCTTATAAAATTGTGTTATAAGATGAATATCATTTGAGGGAATAGTTGTCAAAGTTGCTTTTTCGACAATATCGATCAATTTTGCCAGGGCCGCGGCAGACATTGCTGATTTTTGGCGAAATACTAATGATGTCTAATTAAAACACCGCGTATATTTTAGATCTAAAATGTTAAAATTTGAATGAGATAATATATTTATAAGAGGTGTCGTATGTTCAAAAAAACACAAAGCAAATCGCTTTTCGCGGACTCTCCTGCAGATATAGAAGCCGAAAAATGGAAAGCCGAGCAAAAACGCAAACAAACGCGCGAGTCAACAACACTCAATATACAACAAAATCGTCCTCAATTGCAAGACACACTTTTACCTCCAAAAAAGGCGGAACCCCCAACGCCAGTAGAAGTAGATGAATATGGCATTTTGAAAAAGAAAAAGGGCAAAAGAACGGCAGAAAGAGTCCAAATTTTCATACGTGACAATCCATCAACGTGTGAGGAGTTGGCGATTTGTATGAAAAATCTCGGTGTTGCGACTAAACAGAAATTTTGCTTTTTGCAGGGGAACTACTTTATTTATGTTTCAGAAGCACTTCCAAAACTTCTAAAGATCGATATGTCAGCTATTTTACGCAACTGCGAAATAGGTTTGCACTTTATACAAATGCAAAACGAAGACATATATGCAAGTAAATATGGCATGCTTCAAATGATTGCGGCTTCAAAGGAACCTGTATCTTTGAGATTTCAGGATTATATTTTCGAAGTTTTGCAAAAAATAGAACAAAACGGAATTGTGAAAATGGAAGAATTAGAATCACGACCGCAACTTATAGCAGAAGTAAACAAACTTAATTTTACTGATGAACTATACGATACTCAAATGCAACTTCAAAAAGCCGAAAAGGAATATCGTTCTTTAAATGCGGAGTTTATTTGTATAATGGACGAACTTCAAGTGAAGACGAATTTGCTGCAAAAAGCCGAAGAAGAGATAAAAACGTTATCGAAACAAAACTACGAACTTAGAGATATTGCAGAAAAATTAGCGAAATATGTCAAGTTAACAAAATCAGACAACGAAACAGCAAAAAAGTTGTGCGATGAAACCGAAATGCTTGATATTTCTCTCGATTTAGATGAACAACAAGATCAAAAGGAATTACACTCAGAAGCAAAAAATGCCAAAAAACGGCTGAAATCTATAAAGGATATAAAACCAATTTCTGCTAATTCTTCGAAAGAAATACAACATTTCATAACTTTGAGTGAGCAACAATCAGTAACTTGGTCTCTTATGCGCTCACTATATCCGACCGAGCCAACTGAATATCAATGGAAATTAGTGCAAAATATAAAAGATTTGTTTAAGGAAGTTTCACAAAAAGTATTGTCTGATCTAGATGAAGGCATCTACGAAGAGCCAATAAATGGGATTATAAACGCAAATGCGAAAGACATCATGTTAATGGAAATTTCGAAAACTGGTTGGGTATGGTATGATGATGTGCTTTTGAACACAAGAGAAGTTAAAATCTTATCTAGTATCTTTGCAGACAAATCATATACGGAAGATTTTATAAGGAACCTTTTCTGTTAATGTGTCTTAGACTTTATTTTTTTCATACATATAATGGAGACAAAAAAACAACACAGGCTGACGTATTACTTCAATAAAAAAATCCCGCCGCCGAGCGATAACTTTGAGCATAAACACAAAATAAAACTTTATTGCGGTTTCATTACAATCGTTAGTTGTAACCATGAATTTATGGATATAGAAATGGGTCCCGGCGATGAAGTAACAATTGCACCAAATACGAAATATCAATTTAAGTTGTCCGATCAAAAGAAAGGTGGAAACCGAAATGGAAAGATAGAAATAACGTTTGATATAAATGACGAAATCGAGAAATATATGGATAATTTGCTTTTTATGACAGAAGTAAGTGAAAAAACAGATTACGAATTTATCTTTTAATTTGGGGGTTTAATTTGGGGGGTTTAATTGACTTTCGAACGACTCACTCGTGTATTGTCAAAAGCTCCAGGGTTTCAAGTTTTATTGGTTCTATTTTTGGTAGCACCGCGCGATTGCGAATAAACCAAATTACAAATTCCTCTAATGTTATAAACTCTGGAAATAATGTGCGTAATGGCTTACCGAAAGCCCAACGAATCAATAATCTAGCTTTTATGCCTTCCTTACATCGAAAAGTTTCCAAACGACGTGTATGTTTGGTTATTTCATACTTCTGATATGGAACTCTATAGTATTCGGCCAGAAGTTCAGCATTATTCATCTGACAGCACCTGATATAATCTTTCACACCATCTAACGTAAAAAAGCGCGCGTAATTTGTAGCTGTTTCCAAAACCTGTTTGACTAAAACTATATTTCGCGATGAATTGATATATCGCATAGAAGATTGACCATTTTTGTGATTTAGTTTAGTTATTTCGATTATATCATTACATTTATAAACTACTGCAGTTTCGCTGGACTCCAGACAAATTGTATCTTTTTTTACTTTTTCTAGTTTGGCGAATAAGACCTGTTTGTTATATTCATAATATTCTTGTGCTTTCTGTTCTTCTGCCGAGTTTGCACCTACAACACTCAATGCACTGTTCGATGTCAGCATGTCATTTGTCGAGCTCAAAACCAATCCAGATTTGTAATATGATCTGGCAGATTCAAATTTAAAAAAAATAAAGTAAAAATGGAACTTTTGTTTTTTTCCGGTTTTAGCTTATCCTAGACGCTTATAGCAACCATCCAAGTTTTGGAACTTCGTTACCATATAAGTATTGCCCATTACAATCACTAATATTGCCAAGACATTGCCCAAGATGTGATTTTGTCCGAAATACATCAAAATAACTATGAGCAAAACATAAACGATGAGTCCTATCAAAATTTGAAGCCCCCAAAATTTAAGCATGCTGGTAGGAACGCCACTACGGAAAAGATTCGTGGTTGGTTCGACGAGCTTATAATTGTAGCCTTGCGAGATACTCGACGAAAGGGGCCGCATTTCACTTTCTCGTTTGGGTGGTGCTTCATATACAGGCTCTTGCACTGGTGGCTCTTGCACTGGTGGCTCTTGCACTGGTTGCTCTTGCGGAAGAGGTGGTGCTTCTGGAATAGGTTCGGCAACAGAAAGATTAATGTTCGACATTTAGAATATTTATTGAGTAGTCTGTCGATTTATATTTGAACCGAAAAAGAAAAAATAACAAAAAATTAAAAAGTATGGCCCACAAGTGGATTATTTGGTAGCCCAAGAAACAAGACTATTCACATCCCAGCCCTCAACAATAATACCATTTACTCCTGGTTTTCCTGTCTGATCATACGACAATTTGCCGCCTTCGTAAAAAGCAAATTTGCCTGTCTTATATGTTTTTGCGAGCATAGGGACATGAGTCACGCCATATTTCTCTGCATGTGCGCCTCCGTCTTTAGTCGCGACATTGATTTTGTTCATTTTAATTGTGGGGTGTTTTTTCACCATTTCGGAAGAAAACTTACCCCAATATGACTCTGTCGCGGAACATGCTGGACAGCCGGGTCGGAAAAAGTAACAAACTGACACAACTTCAGAATGCCGAACAAAGACGGCAAAATACCAAACTAGCAAGATAACGAGTAATATGAAAAGCGCGAACATTATATCTATGCAAAAAAATATTGTTTAAATTTATTATGCGAATTGGGAGATGTTTTATTTGACATTTTCCATTTGGATAACTTTACAATCCTACTAAGAGAATCTTATTTTTTGCTATGCATTTGCCTACAAAGACACCTTTATTTTCATCGACGGAAAGGTTTGCAGGGAAATCTTTTTTGGCGTTCGTCAAATAAAGTTTCTTTCCGATATATTCTTTTGGCAAATCATCAATATCAGAAACATCCAAAATATGACCTCTAACCATCATTGTAATGCTCGACTGACCCTTTTTAACTACAACACCGATAAATTCTGCTGGGTTTTCAGTTAGGCGTGGCAAAACCTTAATTTTGCATTTTGTTATCAAAGCAAATTCTTTTCCGTTCAATGGCGAGACGTTTTGAATGTTTTCGCCATCGAATTGTTCGATGATAGTGGTAGAAAATTCGAGGTGTCCATTGTGTTTGAAATATCTAATGACATCACAACCCTCGGCATTTTTATAGACAATCAGCCCTTCCTCCAAAATTTGTATAGGATCGACAACGTCGCTAGACAGCATTTTTGTATTTATTTTTTGTAGTTTGTTGCCCAAGATATCCAAAATTTGTATGTAACAGTTATTAGTGATGGTCTTTTCAAAAGTAACTATTTGGCCTTTTTCTGTGTCGTAAATCATCGAAGGACAATCATTTGTTTGATAATCGATATAAAGCTCGCCAGCAGTAATTTCATTGTCAGAAAGGATCATAAATGGCACTTTATATGATCCATAACTAACAACATAAGTGCCTCCTGGTATAGTCAAAAGCGTCAATTTCTTTTGTTGGGAACTGATGCCACCTTCGACCAAATTATACTTAAGCGTGTGAGAAATTTTGTGTTCTTCTGCCGTCACCGACTTTGTAATGGTTACAACAGTGAAATTCTTATTTTCTGTATCAAAACCAGCAATCACAAACATTCCGTTGTTAGGGTCAAAAACGGCTGCATATTGATCAATATCATATTCGAGGTCAATCATATGAGTTAGTTGATCGCCAGTTTCATATATACAAATAAAGTTGAGACGTTTGTAACTTCGAGTTACTACAATTGCATAGCCCGCTTTCTGGAACAAACATTGAATATCATGATGTTGACCATCCAACACAAAACGTTTTTCGTTCGCCACTTTTGTTTCGCCTGCTTTGATTTCTATCGTAATTGTTAGTGTTGTTTTCAATGCTTCTTTTTGATCGACAATGCTCTTTACTGTTTCATATCCCACAATATGTAAATTTCCGTCAAATTCTGCCACCGATAATAGTGTTTTATTGGTTTCTCCATCGAGTTTTTGTTCGAAAGTAACATTACTACTAAGGGGTAAAATCGGTTTAGGATTACCATTTTCGTCGTAACAGACGAAAGTTCCCTCTTTAAACAATTGGGGTTCCACGTCAAGCTCTATTTTTGGATCATATTTTTCCAAAATGTTAACTTCGTTGGCGCCTTGGAGTAACATGAGACTATTTTTAGTTTTATATAAGAATGCCTTCTGTGGTTCTGCCGCCGCGTTAACCATTAGATCTGCAACATTTTCTGCCGAAACTACGCCAATACCGAGAGGAATTTCAACATCGACATGATTAGGGCCGACACATAAAACGGTGCTTTCGTTGTTCTTAAATACGAATCCTTTATCTACAGTGGATGTTAAAGTTAGCGGATTTGCCCAAATTTTGTTTTCCTCGCTGAGTTTCAGAGGGAATGACAGCCCTCCCAATGCTTCGCCGTTGTAGAACAATCCGTTTTCTTTTTTCTCCATTATACCGCCTAAGAGTTCGATTTTTGACCTACCTACTGAAAACAATGTGCCATTGGTATCAGCAATATTTAGGACCGAAGTGTTATTGACTTCAGAACCATTTTTAGATTCAGTATTGTCTTGTGTTGATAAAGTGACACCATTAGCTAAACTAATGTTATCGACAGGTTCTATTTTTGGTGCACTGATACTTGTTTCTCGTTGTGTTCCATCCGCGTTTTTTGTAACCCAAACAAGTTCGTCATTCTTCTTAATTAGAAGACTTTCACCCGCTTGTAGTGGTTCATATGACTTTGTTTCCTTTAGTATCAAAGGCACTTCAAGTTGTAAACCGCTGGCACAAACAGAAGCACGTTGAACACCTTCTGTCACCAAATTAAGCAAGCCGGGTGCGGGCACAGAAATACCGGTAGTTTGGTCTTTTTGGAAGTTAAGATCTGGTTTGAATTGGTTGTCGCTGGAAGGCAGGCCGTTTTGTATAGTCTCTTTGAAACTATCCAAATCGACTTTTAAGTTTTTGGTTTCATTGGTGATACTTGCCAGAGCTGTTTCTGTTTGTATCAATTTTTCTTCGACTTGTGAAACTTTAGTGTTTGACTCGCTAGAAACTAATTTCGTTTGTTCTTTTACATCCGCTATCATATTGCCGATAGTTTCGCTAACAACATTAACTTTGGTTTCGATTTCGCCCAATTTTGCCACCGTGTTCGATGATAAAGTTTTAACTTCATCGACTTTGATGTCTTGTTGTTTGATTGTTTCTTGAAGTTGGATGAGTTCGGCTTTATTTACATCGGATTGATTCTTAATTTGTTCTAGTGGTTCTATTTTAGTTTCTAAAGAAATTAACTTTTCGGATAGAGGCGCAAGACCAGCATTAATTTCGTTTCTCAGATCCGCGATTTGAGCAGCAATTTGTTGGGCCGAAGAAAGTTGTGATACAGAATCAGACAATGTTTGAATAGCTGTATTTTTAATTTGAATATCTTGATTCATCTTTTCTAAATTTGCTAAAATTGCGTTTACAACATCCAAATTTAGCGTTGGTTGTTCGCCTTTAGGCTGTGCAGCAGACATTTCGGCTTTAATGTTTTGAATTGCTGTTTCATTTTGCGTTTGTGTGTCCTTGATAGATTGCAACAATTTTTCGTGGCTTTCTTCCAAAGAAGCCTGTTTGTTTTTAAGTTCAACGATGGCAGTTTGCTGTTCTTCGTCAACCTTTTTGAGTTCAACGATGGCTGTTTGACGTTCTTCGTCAACCTTTTTGAGTTCAACGATGGCTGTTTGACGTTCTTCGTCAACTTTTTTGAGTTCAACGATGGCAGTTTGCTGTTCTTCGTCAACTTTTTTGAGTTCAACGATGGCTGTTTGACGTTCTTCGTCAACTTTTTTGAGTTCAACGATGGCAGTTTGCTGTTCTTCGTCAACCTTTTTGAGG
>JACCEA010968315.1_pt1 | contig 39480 bp, 34 predicted proteins | sample 7449851 | NCBI WGS metagenome assembly JACCEA01 (sample SAMN15323453, study PRJNA562643) | freshwater metagenome | isolation source: river surface water | place: USA:Blue River Watershed | collected 2017-08-18 | reverse complement strand
TCGGCAGCCTTGGAAACGCTGCCCGTACGCGCTATCGCAACAAATATTTCTAATTGGCGTAGTGTGTATCTCATATCTGTATTTCAAATATATAAAATATAAATTATCAATTTAACAAATATGCTAGCGCTAAATAGAATGATCCACAAGTTCATTTTTGAGGCTTGAGCCATGAAAGTTCTAATTGCAGTGAAGCATACGGTGGATCACAACCTGAAACCCTTTGTTGATTCCGCTACCGGGCAGGTAGATCTATCCCAAGCGCGGAGGACAATGAACCCCTTTGATGAAATTTCCATTGAGGAAGCTTTGCGGCTAAAAGAACGTGGTCAAGTGAGTGAAATTATAGCTGTCGCAATTGGAAACCCAGCGGCAAAAGACAGCCTGCGTCATGCCTATGCGATGGGGGTAGATCGCGCGCTGTTAATTGAAACTGATGCGCCTTTGCAGCCATTGGGCGTTGCAAAATTATTAAAAGCCATTGTTGAACGTGAGCAGCCAGCATTGATATTTCTGGGTAAGCAAGCAGTAGGTGAGGACTATGGCCAAACCGGACAAATGCTTGCAGCATTGTTGGGAGTAGGGCTGGGGACTTTTGCATCAGCAATCGAATTAAGTGGTGGGTATGTGAAAGTAAAACGTGAAATTGAAAAGGGAACCCAAACCATTCGTTTGCAACTACCGGCCGTAGTAACCGCCGACTTGCGGTTAAATGAGCCTCGTTTTATCAAGCTGCCCAGTTTGATGATGGCCAAGAAAAAAGCCATAGAAACACTTAGCGCGGATGAATTGGGAGTTGATCTTTCGCCGCGCTTTATCCAACTAAAAGCGGCAGAGCCTCCCCAAAAACGGGGTGCTTTGCAGTTGGCAAATGTACAAGAGTTGGTGAAAGAATTACGTAAAGCGGAGGTACTGCAATGAGTATTCTGGTATTGGCCGAACATGACGGCAAGCAATTAAAAATATCGACTGCACAAGCCGTTGCTGCCGCTGCTCTATGGCAACAACCAATCGATCTACTGGTGTATGGCAATCAAGTGGAGCAAATCGCGCGTGGTGCGGCGCAATTGTCAGGAGTAGGACGAGTGTTAGTTGCCCAGGCGGATCATCTGCAATTTCCGCTAGTGGAAGATGTGCAAGATTTAATTGTTAGCATTGCACGCGAATATAAAGTGATTGTGAGTGCCCACAGTGTATTAGGGAAAAGTGTTATTCCCGGCGTTGCTGCGCGATTGGACGCAGCACCCATTACCGATGTCATTGACATCCAGTTGGAACCCGGTGTTGCGCCAGTTTATGTGCGCCCTGAATACGCCGGAAATATTTTTACGCATATTCAAAACCCGCAGGCGCAACAAATAATTAGTGTCCGGGCTACGGCTTTTCGCCCCGTTAGTAATGGTGGGGTGGCTGAAATTCTCACTGTTGCTGTTCCTCAATCGCGCAATATTAGTCAGTGGTTAAGTGAAGATATTAATGTATCGGAACGCCCGGATTTGTCGTCCGCACGTGTCGTGATTGCCGGTGGTCGTAGTCTGGGTGAAAATTTCGATAGCTTATTAAATCCCGTTGCCGAACGCTTGGATGCCGCCATAGGTGCAACTCGTGCCTGTGTAGATGCGGGATTTGCACCGAATGATTTGCAAGTGGGGCAGACGGGTACAGTGATCGCGCCAGACCTTTACATCGCTGTGGGGATTTCCGGTGCTATGCAACATATTGCGGGCATTAAGGACAGCAAGGTTATTGTTGCCATTAACAATGACCCGGACGCCCCCATTTTTAAATATGCCGATTATGGCGTAATTGCCGATTTATTTACTGCCTTGCCAGAATTGCAGCACGCACTGCAGCAATAATTTATTTGATCAGGGAAACCTTATGAGCGCTTTTAATACCCAAAAAGTACTGTCCGTTACCCATTGGAACGATAGCCTGTTTAGTTTTACCACGACACGTGATGAATCCTTTCGCTTTGAAAATGGCCAATTTGTAATGATTGGTTTAGAGCAAAATGAAAAGCCATTGCTGCGTGCATACAGTATCGCCAGTCCTAACTATGATGAGCACCTGGAATTTTTTAGTATCAAGGTGCCGAATGGTCCGCTTACCTCGTTATTACAGCATATCAAAGTAGGGGACCCTATTTTGGTGGGCAAAAAACCAACGGGAACCCTGTTGCTGGCAGATTTGAAGCCAGGGCGTAACCTGTTTCTATTCTCGACAGGCACCGGGTTGGCTCCATTTATTAGCTTGATTCAAGACCCGGAAACCTATGAGAAATTCGACAAGGTGATTCTGGTCCACGGTGTGCGCAAGGTAAATGATTTGGCCTACCGTGAGTTCATTACCCGGGATCTGCCAAACCACGAATTCCTCGGGGAGGAGATACATAACAAGCTGATTTATTATCCAACGGTGACTCGTGAAGAGTTTACCTGTCAGGGGCGTTTAACGGATTTGCTGGCGAGTGGAAAGTTGCTGAAGGATATTGGCCTTCCACCATTAAATCCGGAAACAGATAGAGCCATGCTCTGTGGTAGCCCAGGTATGCTTGATGATACCTGTGCAATCCTGGATAACGCAGGCTTGGTGGTATCACCGCGCATTGGTATTGCGGGTGACTATGTTATTGAACGCGCGTTTGTTGAAAAATAATCGCTTTATTATTTTTAGGAATGTGTTCAGCGGTCTGTGATTTTGAAACTATTTTTCTTTCGGTTTTATCGAAACGACACACGAACAACTATTTTGATACTTAAAGCCATGCGCATGTATAGGAGAAAATCGAGTACTCCCTGATTTCCTGATACTTTTTTTACCCAGAGGGGTTAGTCGATTTCAGCGCATCGGAGGGTGCCGTAATATCATGTTATTTCATTAGTTGTCGTGCGTGTGTTTAGATGCCAAGGTGAAAATTGCTCTGGCGTCGCTTTCTGTCGAAACGCCCGGGTGTTAGTCAGTTTCCGGGATGTCTATGAGCCGTCAAACCAATAAAACCCGTTTATATGAAGCGTTAGGTCAAATTGTCGTTTCATTTAAAGCGCTCGAACAGGCTCTAGAGGCAATCATTTATTGTTGCATGGAGATTTCCCCGACGCAGGTTCGAATATTGATGAATTCCATGTCGTTTGCTACCAGGGTGGCGACTATGGAGTCTTTGTTGCGAGAGTTGCACGCCGATGATGAACTGGGAAAACTATCAATTACCTTGCAGGAATTCATTGATCGTTGCGCTTACTGCGAGCGTCAACGCAATGAATGGGTTCGCTCTTATTGGATACCGGAGTTGGAAGCAGATCTTGGAATGGTTCGTCGTTTGAATGCGCAAGTAGTCAGTAGTGACTCTGAATTGGCACTGGAGACTATTCAATTAGCAGAACTGGAAAGTTTTGTTTTGTGTCTAAACGCAACGGTGGCCTACCTGCAGGCGTTTCATCAAAAATTATTTCTTAGTTTTGAACGAGTGCAGAGCCCGGAACATTTTCAGCGTTATTTACGTACGCAGATATGTGCGGATAACGATGCGCGCTAAAAATTCGTGCGGATATTTGCTCTGATCTGGCTGAGGGAGATCGAACGATCTCCCTCTTGATTGCTAGCATTTTTATTAGATTTTTCTGCTGATGCTTTATTAATACTGTAAGGATTGTCCACTTACGCCGATTGAATCATCGCTCAGTAAGTAAACATAAGCAGGCATCAAACTTTCAGGAGGTTTCACTGTTGCAGGATCTTCTGCCGGATAAGCGGCCGCACGCATTGCAGTCCGAGTGGCGCCCGGGTTAATGCTGTTGGCGCGAATCCGGGTTGCGCCTTCCAGTTCGTCGTGCAAGGTTTGCATAAAATTTTCTGCTGCTGCTTTTGAAGCAGCATAAGCGCCCCAAAATGCGCGGCCTTTAAAGGCAACACTGGAACTGGTGAAAAGAATGCTGGCATCTTTTGCGCGCTCCAGCAGAGGTAGAACCGCTTGAGTTAGCATAAATGGAGCATTCACGTTAACCTGCATGCAACGCTGCCAGGCGCTAACCGAATAATTGGATATCGGCGTGCGCTCACCCAGGTCGGCTGCATTAAATAAAATGCCATCAAGGTGCCCAAAGGTGTCTTCAAGCGCGTTGCACATATCGTCGTAATCTTTTTCTACCGCGCTTTCAAAGTTGATCGGATAGATGGCTGGTTGCGGGTAGCCTTCTGCTTCAATTTCGTCGTAAACCTGCTCCAACTTGCTCATGGTGCGGCCTGACAAGATTACCGTGGCGCCGCAAGCGGCAAACGTTTTAGCCGCGATTTTGCCAATGCCATCGCCCGCACCGGTAACCAAAATAATTTTATCCGCGAGAGAGTTGGGGTGAATTGCATAATCTTGTGGGATTTGCATAGTATTTTTTCCCATCACAAATATTTTTCAACAATAGGCCAGATTTCATTGGCGTGATTTACGCAGTAGTCTGCATTCCAATTGGCGGGGTCATCGCCTTCATCAACGTAGCCATAGGCCGCTGCAATAGTGATGCTTCCCGCACCTTTCCCGCAGTCAATATCGCGCTTGTGGTCGCCGATATAAATGATTTCTTCAGGTAAGCAATTCAATTGCTTACCTGCTAAAAAAAGCGATTCCGGATCTGGCTTGCTGCGCGAAACGTGGTCAGGGCAAATTACGCTGACCGGTGGAGGTTGAATGTTTAGCGCCGCCATTAATGGCAATGTGTAGGTTGCTGGTTTGTTGGTTGCTATGCCCCAGGCAATATTGTTGTCAGCAAGTTTGTCCAGCAACGCAGAAATACCGGGAAACGGTTTGGTGTATACCGCGACATGGGCTAAATACAATTCCAGCAAACGCTGACGCAAGCGTTCAAATTGTTCGTGGCTTTCTTCTAAGCCGAACGCCAGTTTGATTAAGGCTTTGGAGCCATTAGATACGCCGGTGCGAATGGTGTCTTCCGCTAATGCGGGTTTGTTTTCTTCGGACAGTAATTGATTGACGACAACGACGAAATCCGGTGCTGTATCCAGCAGGGTACCGTCCAGATCAAACATTACGGCACGTATTGGCTTTGCCATTATTGCGTAACCTTTTTAGCGTGAATCAAATAGTTAACACTAACGTCGCTGGCATCGAGCTTGTAATGTTTGGTGAGCGGATTGTAGGTCATGCCAGTGATTTCTTGCAGTTCCAATCCAGCGGCGCGCAACCATTGTGCTAACTCGGATGGACGAATAAATTTGCTGTATTCGTGTGTACCTTTGGGTAAAAGTTTCAAAATGTATTCTGCACCCAGAATCGCAAATGCGTAGGATTTCGGGTTGCGGTTAATGGTGGAGAAATACACATCGCCACCATCTTTTACCATGTGCGCACAGGCTGCTACTACGGATGAAGGGTCCGGCACATGTTCCAGCATTTCCATGCAGGTAACAACATCGAATTCGCCTGGCATTTGCGCTGCTTTATCTTCTGCTGTGATTTGCTCGTAGTTCAAGCTAACACCGGTTTCCAATGCATGCAGGCGTGCAACGGATAAAGGTGCTTCGCCCATATCAATGCCGGTAACATCGGCACCGCGTAGCGCGAGTGACTCGGCAAGAATGCCTCCACCACAGCCCACATCTATCAATTTTTTTTTCGCAACTGGGGAGCGTTGGTCAATAAAATTGGCGCGTATTGGATTAATATCGTGCAGCGGTTTGAACTCACTGTTCTTATCCCACCAGCGGCTGGCGAGAGCTTCGAATTTTGCAATTTCAGCGGTGTCGACATTAGCCATAATAATTATCTCTTTTTTAAATTAATGAGCGGCGATTTGCTTTCGCCACCAATTGGCTTTACCCAGGATTTCTCGCTCATTGAGCGTTTGTAATTCGCGATTTTTAAGTAAGCATTTCCCTTCCACCCAAACGTGGGTAACGGCTTGTCCGGAGTGAGTGTACACAAGTTGCGATGCCGGGTTGTAAACCGGTTGCATGGCGAGTTCACCCAGGTCAATTGCGGTGATGTCGGCGGACTTACCAATTTCCAGACTGCCAATCTGTTCATCCAGCCCAAGCGCCTTTGCGCCGTTCAGGGTTGCCATGCGCAGCGACGCGTGAGCGCTTAATGCCGTGGCATCGCCAGCTACGGCTTTGGCGAGTAACGCGGCAGTTTTTACTTCGCTGAATAAATCCAGGTCATTATTGCTCGCGGCGCCATCGGTACCTATGGCGACATTGATTCCTGCTTTTAATAAGCGATCAACCGGGCAGAAGCCGCTGGCTAGCTTTAAATTGGATTCGGGGCAGTGAACGACATGGGCGCCGCTGGCTTGAAGGAGGCCAATATCACTGTCATCGATTTGGGTCATGTGCACGGTTTGCGTAAGCGGCGAAAGTAGGCCCAAATCCATCAGTCGCTGCGTTGGTCTGCAGCCGTATTGTTCGATGGAGTCGCTCACCTCTTGTGCAGTCTCATGCAAGTGAATGTGGATTGGCATATCCATTTCGTGGGCCAGCATTGCGATCTTCTGCAGCGGCGCATTCGATACCGTGTAAGGTGCATGAGGGCCAAACGCAACATTAATCAGCTGGTTGCTGCGGAAGGTATCGTGCAAGCTTAAGCCTTTGTTCATGTATTCGTCCGGGCCCAGTCCCCAGGCGGTGGGGAAATCCAGAATAGGGAAGGCCAATTGGCAGCGGATGCGCGCATCGAGGCAAGCCTGTGCGGCCTGTTCGGGATAAAAATACATATCTGCGAAACAAGTGGTTCCCGTTTTAATCATCTCAGCGATGGCTAAATCGGTACCGTCGCGCACAAACTCCTCGCTTACCCACCTGCCTTCAGCGGGCCAAATGTGATCGTTCAGCCAGGCGTGCAGTGGCTGGTCGTCGGCATAGCCGCGCAGCAAGCTCATCGCGGCGTGGCCGTGAGCGTTCACAAGTCCCGGTAGAACCGCGTGGCTGCCAAGGTTGATAACTTCGCGAGCACTATAGCGCTGCTCCGCGCCCTCGGAAGGAATAATGGCCAGGATCTTTCCTGCGTGAATAGCTAAGGCGCAGTTCTCCAGAATGCGATTTTCGGGAACTACCGGTATTATCCAGCGCGCTTTGATGAGTAGGTCGATGCCAAGTGGATTAGTAGACATAATTAGCTGTCAGTTTGGAAAGCAGGGCTTGCCAGTATACTGGAATGGTCGGGTTCGGCCACGCCTGATTTCGCCATTCTGTGAGCGGGGGTTTTTAAATATAAGGTCTTCAAATTACTGGATTTCCTGATCCTGATACTGTTGGTAGAGATTTGATTCCTGATCTGCATAACCCATGGATTTTGTGGTACCATCGCGCCCCTGAATTGTGCCTTAGACGCATTTTTAGCCAACCCGCTACCGGGGTAGCTGTTTTTGCTTCTAAATCGATTTACGCCTTGTTAAAGCGCTTAGCGAAACAATGGCGAGTCGCACCGCCAATTTAAATAACCGAATTAAAACTAGCCGAAGCCTTAATAAAAAAGGAAAGCTGTATTCCCATGGTCGAATTCGCCAAAGAAATATCACCGGTCAGTATTGAAGACGAACTTAAGCAATCCTACCTCGATTACGCCATGAGCGTTATTGTTGGTCGCGCGCTACCAGATGTGCGTGACGGATTGAAACCTGTACACCGTCGCGTGTTGTTTGCGATGAGCGAACTGAACAACGACTGGAATAAGCCTTACAAGAAATCTGCCCGTGTGGTGGGTGACGTAATTGGTAAATACCATCCGCACGGTGATTCTGCGGTGTACGACACTATCGTCCGTATGGCCCAGCCTTTCTCGCTGCGCTATATGTTGGTGGATGGTCAGGGTAATTTCGGTTCGATTGACGGTGATAATGCGGCAGCGATGCGTTACACCGAAATTCGTATGGCCAAAATCGCCCATGATTTGCTGGCTGATTTGGATAAAGAGACCGTCGATTTTGTGCCCAACTATGATGGCACCGAGCAAATTCCGGCAGTATTGCCAACTCGTATCCCCAACCTGTTAATCAACGGCTCTTCAGGTATCGCGGTAGGCATGGCTACCAACATCCCGCCGCACAACCTAAAGGAAGTGGTGCAGGGCTGTTTGGCAGTTGTTGATAATCCGGATGTCACTATTGATGAGTTAATGGAATTTATTCCTGGTCCGGATTTCCCCACCGGCGCCATTATCAATGGCCGCGCTGGTATTGTTGAGGCTTATCGTACCGGTCGTGGCCGTGTGGTGATGCGTGCAAAAGCTGACATCGAGCGCGATGACAAGTCGGGACGCGAAACCATTATCGTTACTGAAATTCCATATCAGGTTAACAAAGCCAAATTAATTGAACGCATTGCTGAGCTGGTTAAAGAAAAGAAAATCGAAGGCATTAGCGAATTGCGCGACGAGTCTGATAAGGACGGTATGCGCATTGTTATCGAAGTTAAGAAAACTGAATCCGGCGATGTGTTGCTGAATAATTTGTTTGCTCAAACACAATTACAAACCACGTTCGGTGTAAACATTGTTGCGTTAGATGATGGTCAACCAAAAATTCTGAACTTAAAGGAATTGCTGGAAGCTTTTATCAAGCATCGTCGCGAAGTGGTTACTCGTCGTACGGTGTATTTGCTGCGCAAAGCGCGCGAGCGTGGGCATATTCTGGAAGGTTGGGCAGTTGCTATTTCCAGCATTGATGAAGTGATTGATTTGATCAAACGCTCCGCATCACCTGCCGAAGCAAAAGAAGGTTTGATTTCGCGCGGTTGGGATGCGAGTGCCATGACGCCGTTTGTGGAGCGCGCTGGTAAAGATGCTTGTCGCCCTGAAGATTTAGGCCCTGAATTTGGTATTCGCGATGGCAAATATTATTTGTCGGCGGAACAAGCTCAAGCAATTTTGGATTTGCGCTTGCATCGCCTTACCGGAATGGAGCACGACAAAATTCTTGCTGAGTACGAAGAGAAGTTGGCGCAAATCGCTGAGTTCCTGGAGATTCTTGGTAATGCCGTGCGTTTGATGGAAGTAATCCGCGAAGAATTAACGCAAGTGATTGCCGATTACGGCGATGCGCGTCGCACTGAGATTATCGCTTCTACGTTGGATTTGACCACGGAAGATTTGATCAACGAAGAAGATCGCGTGGTGACAATTTCCCATGGTGGTTATGCGAAGAGTCAACCGCTGGCGGATTATCAGGCGCAGCGTCGCGGCGGCATGGGTAAATCTGCTACCGCAGTGAAAGATGAAGACTATGTTCAGCATCTATTGATTGCTAGCACCCACGATACTGTGTTGTTATTCACTAACGCCGGTAAAGTCTATTGGTTGAAGGTATATATGATTCCCGTCGCGGGTCGTCAGGCACGTGGTCGCCCTGTGGTGAATTTGTTGCCGCTGGAAGAGGGTGAGCACATCACGTCGATTCTTCCTGTGAAATCATACGACGATGATCATTTTATTTTCATGGCGACCGCAAACGGTACTGTCAAGAAAACTGCGCTGACTCAATTCTCTCGTCCGCGCAGTGTTGGTTTGCGTGCGATCGAATTGGATGACGGCGATACATTGGTAGGCACTGCAATCACCAATGGCGCATCTGACGTAATTCTTTTCTCCAGTTCGGGTAAAGCTGCGCGTTTCCGTGAAGCACAAGTGCGCGCAATGGGTCGCACCTCACGTGGCGTACGCGGTATTCGCTTGGCAGAGGGTCAGCGTGTTGTAAGTATGGTAATTCCGTTAGCTGGCGGTCAGGTGTTGACTGTAAGTGAAAATGGTTATGGTAAGCGCACGGAAGTGGGTGAATTTCCGGCCAAAGGTCGCGGCTCACAAGGTGTTATCGGTATGCAAACTACCGAGCGAAACGGTCAGTTGGTTGGCGCGGTGCAAGTGTTTGACGGCGAAGAAATTATGCTGATTTCTGATCAAGGGACCATGGTTCGCACTCGAGTAGATGAAGTGTCTGTTCTCAGTCGTAACACCCAGGGGGTGCGCTTGATTAAGCTGAAAGACGGCGAGCGCATGCAAGGTCTCGAGCGTATCGAAGAAAGTGCGGATGAAAATGCCAAGCGCGAACTGGCCAACGCTGAAGGTGGTGAAAACGAAGAGTTGCCAGATGATATAGCCGCAGAGGATTCTGCAGGCGATGATTCTGTAGACGAGTAATCAGGCGAGGCGATTGTTCATGTCATCCGAACAAACTGAAGCGGCAAAGTTACTGGAGCTGCGCAATAAAATCGATGCGATCGATGAAGAGATTGGTCGTTTGATTTCTGCGCGAGCAACCTGCGCACAAGAAGTTGCAGAAGTTAAAAAAGCAAATTTACCAGAAGATACAAGCATTCTGTTTTATCGTCCGGAACGAGAAGCTCAGGTGTTGCGCAAGGCGATGGAGCGCAACAACGGGCCATTAAGTAATGAAGAAATGGCCCGCTTGTTTCGTGAAATTATGTCTGCTTGTTTGGCCTTGGAAAATCCAATCAAGGTTGCTTACCTTGGTCCAGAGGGTACCTTTACTCAGCTGGCATCGTTAAAGCATTTTGGTCATTCTGCTGTAGTAACGCCACTTGCGGCGATCGATGAAGTATTTCGTGAAGTGGAAGCGGGTGCGGTGAATTATGGGGTGGTTCCTGTAGAGAATTCTACAGAAGGTGTGGTTAATCACACGCTCGATAATTTTATGGGTTCAAACCTCAAAATTTGTGGTGAAGTGGAATTGCGTATTCATCACAACTTGATGGTGTCTGATGTCACTAATGTAAATAGCATTAGCCGCATTTATTCTCACTCCCAATCACTGGCGCAGTGTCGCAAATGGCTTGATGCACACTATCCAAAAGCTGAACGTATTGCAGTAAGCAGCAACGCTGAAGCAGCCAAGCGTTTAAAAGGTGAATGGAATGCGGCGGCGATTGCGGGCTCTATGGCAGCAGAGTTATACGGCCTGAAAATGATTGCCGAAAAAATTGAAGATCAGCCAGATAATTCCACGCGCTTTTTAATTATTGGTCAACAAGCGGTTCCGCAGAGCGGTGTTGATAAGACCTCTATTGTTGTCGCCATGCGTAATGAGCCTGGCGCCCTCCATAATCTGCTTGAACCGTTTCATCGCCACAATATTGATTTGACTCGGGTAGAAACTCGTCCGTCACGCACAGGTGTATGGACTTATGTTTTCTTTATTGATTTTGTTGGGCACGTAGATGATCCGCTGATTAGTGATGTGATGAAAGAAGTAGCATCGCGCTGTGCAGATTTGAAGCTGCTGGGCTCTTATCCTAAAGCGGTGTTGTAACTGTTATGACTTCGCCGTTAATTAATAAATTCGTTGTTGTCGGAATTGGTTTGATTGGTGGCAGTCTTGCAACCGGTTTGAAGCAGCGCGGTGGCTGTGCCGAAGTTATTGGTATCGCCCGGAAGGCAGAAACTTGTAAAGAAGCCGTAGATTTCGGGGTTGTTGATCGCGCCTACACATCTGTGCAGGAAATCGCTCATGAGCTAACGGCGGGCGATGTTATTTTTATTGCTGTTCCCACCCTTTCGGTAACCTCAGTTTTTGAAGAAATTAAACAGTGCGTTTCTAGCGAAGTGACAATTACTGATGGGGCGAGCGTCAAGGGCAGTGTTCGCGTTGCTGCTGAAGGCGTGTTCGGATCGGTTCCTCCGCAGCTGGTATTAGGGCATCCTATTGCAGGATCAGAGAAGAGTGGTGTCACTGCCGCAAACCCGAATTTGTACGAACGTCATCGCATAATTTTGACTCCATTAGAGACGACAAGTACCGCACATTTGGATCTTGTTAGCCGCATGTGGCAGGTGGTGGGTGCTGAAGTGTTGTCAATGTCGGTAGAGGAGCACGATGAAGTGCTCGGAGCTACGAGTCACTTGCCACATGTGATTGCTTATTCGCTTGTAGATACCTTGGCGCAAGATATTAATAACCCCAATATTTTTCGCTATGCCGCCGGTGGTTTCCGTGATTTTACCCGTATAGCATCTAGCGATCCCGTGATGTGGCACGACATTATGAAGGCCAACAAGTCTGCCATTTTGAAGTCTATGGACCTGTTTATTGATAATTTATCCCGGTTGCGCAAAGGAATTGAGCAGGGTGACAGCGATTATTTGTTGGATGTCTTTAGTCGTGCAAAGGAAGCTAGAGATGAGTTCACTCTGATGCTTGCTAAGCGCCAGGCCGTGCCCAAAGCGGATTAGCGTGGCGTTATGAAGGTGCCCAAACTTTCAGGAATAAACTTAGAAAGAATTAGTCATTAAACCTTGCGTTGTGGACCTATATAATCGCTGCTGATTTTTAAACACTTTTGTAAGTCCAACGCTGTTTTCATATTGGTATTTATTGAATGTCAAACTACAACTTGACTCACCTCAAGCAACTTGAAGCTGAAAGTATCCATATCATCCGTGAAGTTGCGGCTGAATTTGATAATCCGGTAATGCTTTATTCTATTGGTAAAGATTCTGCGGTGATGATGCACCTCACAATGAAAGCATTCTTTCCCGGTAAGCCGCCCTTTCCATTGATGCATGTGGATACCACATGGAAGTTTCGCGAAATGATTGAATTTCGCGACCAACGTGTGAAAGATCTCGGCTGGGATTTGATTGTACATATCAATCAGGAAGGGGTTGACATGGGCGTTGGTCCGTTCACTCACGGAAGCGCCAAGCACACCGATATCATGAAGACGCAGTCGTTAAAACAGGCGCTTAACAAATACGGTTTTGATGCAGCTTTTGGTGGTGCTCGTCGCGATGAGGAAAAGTCGCGTGCAAAAGAGCGTGTCTATTCTTTCCGCGATAAAAACCATCGTTGGGATCCGAAAAACCAACGTCCAGAGCTGTGGAACATTTATAACGGCAAAGTGGACAAAGGTGAAAGCATTCGTGTATTCCCTCTGTCCAACTGGACTGAGCTGGATATATGGCAGTACATCCATTTGGAAAATATCCCCATTGTTCCTCTGTATTTTGCTGCCAAGCGCCCAGTAGTGGAGCGCGACGGTGTAATGATTATGGTTGATGATGATCGTATGCCGATTGCCCCGGATGAAAAAGTGGAAGAAAAAATGGTTCGTTTCCGTACCTTGGGTTGTTATCCGTTGACTGGTGCGGTGGAGTCAGAGGCAACTACGCTGCCTGAAATTATTCAGGAAATGCTACTGACCACTACATCAGAGCGTCAGGGCAGGGTTATCGATCACGACAGCTCTGGCTCCATGGAAAAGAAAAAGCAGGAAGGTTATTTCTGATTTTCTGTGTCCCTGTTTTTATACGCATTGCGAATGAATAGAGAATTTTATGAGTCATCAGTCTGAATTAATTGCGCAAGACATTAATGCTTATCTTGCGCAGCATGAGCAAAAAGAGCTGTTGCGTTTTTTAACCTGCGGTAGTGTAGATGATGGCAAGAGCACCCTGATAGGTCGCTTGTTGCACGATTCCAAAATGATTTACGAAGATCAGTTGGAAGCGATTAAATCCGATAGCGTGAAGCACGGCACTACCGGTGAAAAAATTGATTTGGCGTTGTTGGTGGATGGTTTGCAAGCGGAGCGCGAGCAGGGCATCACTATCGATGTTGCCTACAGATATTTCTCCACCTCCAAACGTAAATTTATTATTGCCGATACCCCGGGTCATGAGCAGTACACACGCAACATGGCAACAGGTGCATCTACTTGCGATCTTGCGATTATTTTGATAGATGCACGTTATGGTGTGGTTACTCAAACCCGTCGTCACAGTTACATCGCTTCACTGTTGGGCATTAAGCATATCGTTGTTGCTGTTAACAAAATGGATTTGCTCAACTTTGATGAGGCAGCCTTCGAAAAAATCAAATCAGACTATCAACTATTTTCCAGCAAGCTGGGTATGAAAGATGTTATTTTCGTGCCTATTTCAGCTTTGGACGGCGATAATGTGGTAAATCGCTCAGAGCGTGCGCCTTGGTATAAAGGACAAACGCTGATGGAAATTCTTGAAACTGCTCCAATCGCGGGCGATAAAAACTTTGTGGATTTCCGCTTTCCGGTTCAATACGTAAACCGCCCAAATCTCGATTTCCGTGGTTTTTGTGGCAATGTGGCTTCTGGTGTCGTAAAGGTCGGCGATCAGGTTCGCGTGTTGCCCTCAGGTAAAACCAGTCACGTTAAATCGATTGTAACCTTCGACGGAAATCTGGAGGAGGCGTTTGGTGGGCAGGCTGTTACGTTGACATTGACTGATGAAGTAGATGTTAGTCGCGGCGATATGCTGGTTTTGGCGAAGGACAATGTTCCTCAGTCAAACCACTTGCACGCGCATTTAGTATGGATGACTGAAAAAGCATTGACGCCCGGTGCTGAATATTGGTTCAAATTCGCCAGCAAAATGGTAACAGGTGAGGTTGAAGCGATTAGTTGCCGCATCGATGTAAATACGCAAGAGGAGACCAGTGTTAATCAACTGCAGTTGAATGATATTGCGATTGTGGATTTATTATTAACCCAGCCAGTTGTTGCGGATGCTTACAAACATAATCGTGCAACGGGTGCATTTATTGTCATTGATCGTTTAACCAACCTGACAGTTGGTGCGGGCATGGTTATTGATCAATTGGCTTCAAAATCTGTAGTGCAAACTAATTTCAGTGAGTTTGAATTAGAGTTGAATGCACTGATTCGCAAACACTTCCCGCATTGGGGTGCCACTGATTTAAAAAGCCTGTTGAAGTAATAATTTAATTACTTGCTGTGAAATAAAAAGGCCCTGGCTGAGAAGTCAGGGCCTTTTTATTTCACATTTTTTTAATAGGAAATGTAAGAGATTTCGTACAGCACAAATGGTTGATCTCTGCTGTTTGCAAATTTCTATTCTGCCTATCTTGTGCTGGTGCTTGACCCTAGTGGGTTTGCGCAAAAGTATCTCTTAAAACATTTCTGAACAAGGAGTTTAGCCATGAAGGCATTGTTGACTGTTGTTTCTTTGGTGGTGTTGATGTTGGGTGGTGTATCTACAGCGCTTGCAGTTGAGGGTGTGTCCGTTGCAAAACCGGCGAAAGCTGAAGTTGTTGTTCCCAAGAACGTTGTAAACATTAACACCGCTGATGCCCAGGAATTGACCAAGCTGAAAGGTGTTGGTGAAAAGAAAGCCGAGGCGATTATTGCCTGGCGCACTGAGAATGGCGGCTTCAAGACCGTAGATGATTTACTGGAGGTTAAAGGTATTGGTGAGGCGACACTAGAGGCAAATCGCGAAAACATCAGTATCTAAGTGGATTGTCCGTGTAGCACGGTGTTAGAGAATGAATTTTGCGGCAATATTTGCTTTAATAGTGGCCCGGATTTGATCCGGGCTTTTTTATTTTTGCGAGGTTAAAAAATGTCCTCTATGGGTCCTAGAATCGTTGTAGCTATGGATTTTGACAATGCAGATCAATGCTTGGCGATGGCAAAGCGGCTCTCCCCCTCTGATTGCCGGCTGAAGGTGGGCAAAGAGTTGTTTACCGCATGTGGCCCTAAAATTGTAGAGCAACTGATGTCGCTCGGTTTTTCTGTATTTCTCGATTTGAAGTTCCATGACATTCCAAATACTACAAGTAAAGCTGTAAAAGCTGCCGCAGATTTGGGCGTGTGGATGGTTAATGTGCACGCTTCTGGTGGTGAGCGTATGCTAAATGCTGCAAGAAACGCATTGGAGCAAAGCGGAAAGTATAAACCTTTGTTGATCGCCGTAACGGTTTTGACCAGTATGGAGGCGGTTGATTTGCAAGGTGTAGGTATAGATCGCACACCTGAAGAGCAGGTAATGAGATTGGCACGATTAACGCATAACTGTGGGCTGGATGGAATTGTGTGTTCTGCTCAGGAGGCTCAAATGATGCGCAATCAGTTTGGTCGCGATTTCTGTCTGGTTACGCCCGGTATACGTCTTGAATCTTCTCCCGCGGATGATCAACGCCGCACGCTAACTCCCGCTGCGGCCATTGCTGCGGGTAGTAGTTATTTGGTTATCGGTCGCCCGATTACTCAGTCCCCAGATCCCATTTTAACTTGTAAAACGATTATTCAGTCGCTTGCATGATGAACACTTCTGAGGAGTGGAATATGACCAATCAGCGATTTCCTACCGTAATTACAATTGATGGGCCGAGTGGATCAGGCAAAGGAACTCTCAGTCAAATGTTAGCTCGCCAATTGGGTTATAACTTGCTTGATAGTGGCGCTTTATATCGGTTAGTAGCGCTAGCCAGCATGAAAAGGGGGGTCAATTTAGCCGACGAGCAACTGGTTGCACCGGTGGCTTTGGCTTTGAACGTTAAGTTTCTAGTTTCTGAGAATGCCACGAGCATCATTCTTGATGGTGAGGATGTAACTGATGCAATTCGTCAAGAAGTGGTTAGCATGGGTGCTTCTCAGATTGCTGCGCATCCCACGGTGCGTTCTGCGTTACTCGAACGCCAGCGTGTGTTCGCAACCACTCCAGGCTTAGTGGCAGACGGACGAGATATGGGAACTGAGGTTTTCCCTGATGCGTCTGTAAAAATCTTCTTGACTGCGAGTGCTGAGGCTCGCGCAGAGCGTCGCTTTAAGCAGTTGCAGCGCAAAGGCGAAGCTGTAGACAAAGCTAATTTGATTGCAGATATCCGTGAGCGCGATGAGCGTGATTCAAAACGTGCGGTATCGCCACTTAAACCTGCGGTAGACGCCACAATTATTGACAGCACGGATATGAGTATAGAGCAGGTTTTTGCTAGGATGCTGTCGCTAATCAAGCAGGCTGTTTGATGGTCGTAGATCTTGTCAACAAACAGTAAAACAACTTCTTTAGTTTGCACAAGGCTGGTTAGCCAGGGCTGGAATTTTTTGTAGATAGTGAATAACTAAATCACAACAGCGGGCTTGGATATAGTTATTTTTCAGATGGGATTCATATATGACCTTAACTTGTTTTAAAGCCTATGATATTCGTGGAAAGTTGGGTGAAGAACTCAACGAAGACATTGTGTACAGAATCGGTCGTGCATATGCCCAATACATTAAACCAAAAAATGTGGTTGTAGGGGGAGATGTTCGGCTTACCAGTAAAGCACTAAAAACCGCTTTAAGTAACGGTTTGCGCGATGAAGGTGTCGATGTAATTGATATTGGTATGGCAGGAACCGAAGAAATTTATTTCGCGACCAGTCATCTGAAAACTGATGGTGGTATTGAAATTACCGCCAGCCATAACCCGATTGATTACAACGGCATGAAGTTAGTAAGAGCCGGGTCAAAGCCGATTAGCGGAGATACCGGTTTAAACGATATAAAAAGGCTCGCTGAAGCCAATCAGTTTGCCGTTGCAGATTTTTCTGCTCGTGGTTCTCTCTCTGAAGTGAGCATCTTGGATGCTTATGTTCAGCATCTTTTGTCGTATGTTGATGTGTCTGCATTAAAACCTTTGCGACTTGTTGTAAATGCTGGCAATGGCGCTGCTGGACACGTCATCGATGCAATTGAAAAATATTTGCCTTTCACGTTTATCAAAATTAATCATGAGCCTGATGGCACATTTCCTAATGGGATCCCCAATCCTTTATTGTTTGAAAATCGTGCCTCTACATCAGAGGCAGTACTTGAGCATGCTGCTGATATGGGTATTGCGTGGGATGGAGATTTTGATCGCTGCTTTTTGTTCGATGAGACGGGGGAATTCACTGAAGGGTACTACATAGTAGGGTTATTGGCGGAGGCGTTTTTATTGAAAAACCCTGGCGCAAAAATTATTCATGATCCACGTTTAACCTGGAACACGCTCGATATTGCCACTGTAAATGGTGGGCAAGCTATTCAATCAAAAACAGGTCATGCGTTTATCAAGGAGCGTATGCGCGCGGAGGATGCTGTTTATGGTGGTGAAATGAGTGCGCACCATTACTTTCGCGATTTCTTCTATTGCGATAGCGGTATGATTCCCTGGTTGCTAGTGTGCGAACTCTTATCCCGCAAGCAGGAAACATTGTCTTCAATGCTAGCCGATCGGATTGCGAAGTTTCCTTCACCGGGTGAAATTAATAGTCATGTGGCAGATGCAAAATTGGCAATTGAAAAAGTGCTTGCTCATTATGAGTCCGATGCCCGGTTAATAGATAAAACTGATGGAATTAGCTTGGAGTTTGATGAATGGAGATTTAACCTAAGGATGTCTAATACCGAGCCAGTTGTGCGCCTGAATGTAGAGAGCAGGGGTGATAAAAAACTGGTAGAACAGAAAACAGCAGAAGTCCTTAATTTACTTAATAGCTAACAAACAAATACCCGAAGGGCGACAACTATGCAAGTTAAGAAAGCGGTGATTCCAGTAGCAGGTTTGGGAACTCGTATGCTTCCCGCAACCAAGGCTATTCCCAAAGAAATGCTTCCGGTGGTTGATAAACCATTAATTCAATATGTTATCGAGGAAGCGGCAGCAGCCGGTATTAAAGAGATTGTTTTGGTCACTCATGCGAGTAAGAATGCAATCGAAAACCACTTTGATACCAGCTTTGAATTAGAGGCTCAATTAGAAGCTCGCTTAAAACGTTCTTTACTTGCAGAAGTTCGTTCTATTACCCCACCTGGATTAACCGTAATTTCAGTGCGTCAGGCTGAGGCGAAGGGATTGGGGCATGCGATCTTGTGTGCGAAACCTGTAGTTGGAGATGAACCTTTTGCTGTGCTGTTGCCTGACGTACTGGTTGACAACGCGGAGTCTAATCTGAAGCAGGATAATCTAGCCGGCATGACTCGCCGATTTCAGGAGACGGGCAATAGTCAGATTCTTGTTGAGCAGGTCCCTAATGACCAAGTTGATAAGTATGGTGTTGTTGATTGTTCCGGTGTTGAAATTCCATCGGGAAAAACAGCTGCTATCAAGGCGATGGTCGAAAAGCCTCCTGTTGATGAAGCCCCTTCAAACATGGCAATTGTGGGGCGCTACGTTCTTTCCAAGACCGTATGGGATTTACTAGCAAAGACGCAGCCTGGTGCCGGTGGTGAGATTCAATTAACGGATGCTCTAGACGCTTTATTGGGATTGGAAACTGTTGAGGCTTACCAGTTGGTTGGTCGTAGCCACGATTGCGGCACTAAATTGGGCTATTTGATGGCTAATGTTATTTATGGTGAGCGGCATAGTGATGTTGGAAATAATTTCAAGTCATTTTTGCAGAAACGTTTTTCGAATTAATTCATTCCACTCAATATGGTTTGATGTAGCTATAGAATAAGGAGTGCTAAATGATTATTCCCGTCGTTCTTGCAGGTGGCTCTGGAACCCGTTTATGGCCGATGTCTCGCCAGCATTACCCCAAACAACTACTAAAATTGTTTGGTGATAAAACAATGCTCCAGCAGACTATCGCCCGGCTTGACGGTGTTCCTAATCTTGCTCCGCCAATTGTGGTGTGTAACGAGGAGCATAGATTTATGGTGGCGGAGCAACTGCACGAGATTGGCCAGCCAAAGGCCTCTATTATTCTAGAGCCGGTTGCGCGTAATACTGCGCCCGCGTTAGCGCTGGCTGCGCTTCATGCGCGCTCACTCGCAGACAACCCAATTTTATTGGTGTTGTCTGCCGATCATATGATTAAAGACGTTAGTGCTTTTCACTCTGCACTGAATGATGCAATCGTTGCTGCGTTAGCAGGGCATTTGGCAACTTTCGGCGTTAATCCAACCAGACCGGAAACTGGGTATGGATACATTAAAACCCATCACGATTCTAAGCAGGCAGACGCAACCTTTTACCCGGTGACTCGGTTTGTGGAAAAGCCCGACTTGCCCACGGCTGAGAGATATTTAGCTGAGGGTTGTTATTATTGGAATAGCGGGATGTTTGTTTTTCAGACTGAAGTTTTTTTAAAGGAGTTGCAGGAGCAAAGTGCTGAGGTAGTGATCGCTGCTGAGCAGGCCAAGGTGTGGTCAGTGCAAGATCTCGATTTTATTCGTGTTGATAAAGATTCATTTTCACAAGCACCCAACATTTCAATTGATTACGCGCTGATGGAGAAAAGCAGCAACGTAGTTTGTGTACCCTTTAGCGCAGGCTGGAGTGATGTTGGAGACTGGAAATCATTTTGGGATCTTTCTGATAAAGATTCTGCTGGGAATAGCATTATCGGAGATGGTATCGATATAGGGTCTTCAAACACATTGGTGTTTTCTCAAGATAAGTTAGTGGCAACTCTGGGAGTTAACAATTTAATGATTGTCAACACTCCGGATGCAGTGTTGGTGGCGGATCAGTCGCAAGCCCAGCAAGTAAAGGCAATCATTGCGCAGATTGAAAAACAAAAGCGCTCGGAGCACTTGCAGCATCGTGAAATATATCGCCCATGGGGTTGTTATGATGCGATTGACACGGGGGATCGCTATCAGGTCAATCGGATTAGAGTAAAGCCCGGGGGTAGCTTATCCTTGCAGGTTCATCACCATCGTGCAGAGCACTGGATTGTGGTAAAGGGAACAGCTCTGGTTCAAAAAGGCGATCAAAATATGCTGCTCTCTGAAAATGAATCCACATATATTCCTGTGGGCACAAAACACAGGCTGAGTAACCCGGGTAAAATACCCCTAGAGATAATTGAAGTGCAGTCTGGCCCTTACCTTAAAGAAGATGATGTTATCCGTTACGAAGATAGCTATGGGCGATCCTAAAAGGTTTTATTAATTTTGCTAGGGAGTAATTGATGAAAGTAACAGTATTTGGTACCGGATACGTTGGTCTGGTTACAGGCGCGTGTTTGGCTGATGTTGGTCACGAGGTTCTATGTGTTGATATCGATCAACGAAAAGTAGATAACCTTAAGCAAGGTATAATTCCGATTTACGAGCCCGGTCTTGAGCCTGTCGTCAAGCAGGCAGTACAAAATGGCTTGTTGAACTTTACAACCGACGTGGATCACGCGGTTAACCATGGTGAAATACAGTTTATTGCTGTGGGTACACCCTCCGGAGAGGATGGCTCTGCGGATTTACAATATGTTGTAGCAGTTGCCAAGACGATTGGAGAGCGAATTAATTCTTACAAAGTTGTTGTCAATAAGTCGACGGTGCCTGTGGGTACTGCAGAAATCGTTGAGGTTACCCTTGCTGAGCAGCTGCAAAAACGTGGATCTCAAATTGATTTTGATGTTGTTTCTAATCCTGAATTTTTAAAGGAAGGGGCGGCAGTTAATGACTTTATGAAACCCGATCGCATTGTCGTGGGAAGTAAAAGTACGCGCGCGGAGACGCTGATGCGTGAACTTTATGCTCCATTCAACAGAAATCATGATCGAATGGTTTTCATGGATATTCGTTCGGCCGAGCTGACCAAATACGCGGCGAACGCCATGTTGGCAACCAAGATTAGTTTTATTAATGAAATGGCTAACTTGGCTGAGCGCCTTGGAGCAGATATTGAAAAAGTTCGCAATGGCATTGGTGCTGATCCTCGCATTGGTTATCACTTTATTTACCCAGGCTGTGGGTACGGTGGTTCCTGTTTTCCAAAGGATGTTAAAGCTCTTATTAATATTGCGAAGAGTGTCGGTTACACCGCTGGTCTCATGGAGGCTGTGGATGAAGTAAACGCAGCTCAAAAGGGTAAGTTATTCGAGTATGTAAGCGGCCATTTCGGTGGTGACCTGCGCGGTAAGGTTTTTGCGGTATGGGGCTTGTCATTCAAGCCAAATACTGACGATATGCGCGAGGCACCCAGTCGTAACCTGATGGAAGCACTTTGGGCGCAAGGGGCCAAGGTGCAAGCCTATGATCCGGTTGCAATGGATGAAACCCAACATATATATGGGTTACGTGATGACCTGAAGCTTGTCGGTACCAAAGAGGCGGCGCTTGAGCGCGCCGATGCTTTAATTATCTGTACTGAGTGGAAAAACTTCAGGGCACCTAACTTCGAGCTAGTCAAATCAGCGTTAAAAGAGCCGGTTGTGTTTGATGGTAGAAATCTCTATGAGCCAGAGCGAATGGCTGGGTTGGGAATTAAGTATTACGCTGTTGGGCGCGGTCTCAGTGTTGCAAAGCGCTAAATCTGCATCTAGGTGTCGACCTTAAGGTCGGCACCTTTTCTTCTAAGCTGTTGAAAAATAACGATCCTTCTGCTAGCATCCTGCACCTGCTGATTTCTGCGCCCTTTCTGACTGATGTTGGTAAGCGTGATTATTGGCAGCGGTAAAAGCTGTTACCCCCAGTCTGAGGAAGCTTTTCCCTTCTTATTAATTGACCCGCTTGACAGACCATGCGGATAAAGTAGGCACCTTTGTGGTGAATCTACTTTTAATTTATAGGTAATACCATGAGTATGAACGAAAGTTTTGCTGAATTATTTGAAGAGAGCCTGAAAACCGTTGACATGGTTCCAGGTACTATTGTAACTGGCGTAGTTATCGATATCGATAAAGATTGGGTAACCGTTCACGCTGGTTTGAAATCTGAAGGTGTTATCCCCGCAGAACAATTCCGTAACGAACTGGGTGAGTTAAACCTCCAGATCGGTGACGAAGTTCAGGTGGCCTTGGAGAGCGTAGAAGATGGTTTCGGTGAAACCAAGCTGTCTCGTGAGAAAGCCAAGCGCGCTGAAGCCTGGAAAATCCTTGAAGCTGCTCATGTTGCTGAAGAAGTTATCAAAGGTGTTATTAATGGCAAGGTTAAAGGTGGTTTCACCGTTGACGTTGCTGGTATCCGTGCCTTCCTTCCTGGTTCTTTGGTTGATGTTCGCCCTGTTCGCGAAACTACCCACCTCGAAGGCAAAGAGCTGGAATTCAAAGTTATCAAGCTGGATCAAAAGCGTAACAACGTAGTTGTTTCTCGCCGTGCGGTGTTGGAACAAGCCAACTCTGTTGAGCGCGATGAGTTGTTGGCTACCCTGCAAGAAGGTCAAGCGGTTAAAGGTATTGTTAAGAACCTTACCGACTACGGTGCGTTTGTTGATCTGGGTGGTGTAGATGGTCTGTTGCACATTACCGATATGGCTTGGAAGCGTATCAAGCATCCAGGTGAAATCGTAAACGTTGGTGATGAAATCGACGTTAAAGTTCTGAAATTTGATCGTGAGCGTAACCGTGTATCTCTGGGTCTGAAGCAATTAGGTGAAGATCCATGGGTTGCTATCACCAAGCGCTACCCAGAGGGTGCTCGTGTTAAAGCCAAGGTAACCAACCTGACTGATTACGGTTGTTTCGCTGAGTTGGAAGAAGGTGTTGAAGGTCTGATCCACGTTTCTGAAATGGATTGGACCAACAAAAACATCCACCCTTCAAAAGTTGTTCAGTTGGGTGATGAAATTGAAGTTATGGTTCTGGATATTGATGAAGAGCGTCGTCGTATCTCCCTTGGCCTGAAACAATGCCAAGAGAACCCATGGGATGCGTTTGCTCGCACCTGTGCAAAAGGTGACAAGATCAGCGGTAAAATCAAGTCTATTACTGACTTCGGTATCTTCATTGGCCTGGATGGTGGCATTGATGGTCTGGTTCATTTGTCAGACATCAGCTGGCATGAAGCAGGCGAAGAAGCTGTTCGCAAATACAAGAAAGGCGATGAGCTGGAAACTGTGGTATTGGCCATCGATCCAGAGCGTGAACGTATTTCTTTGGGTATCAAACAACTGGAAGCCGATCCATTCTCTGAATACGTTTCAGTAAATGACAAGGGTGCTGTTGTTAAGGGTATCGTGAAAGAAGTTGAAGCTAAAGCTGCTGTAATCACCTTGGCTGATGATGTCGAAGCTGTATTGAAAGCGTCAGAGCTGAGCCGTGAGAAGGTAGAAGATGCTCGTAACTTACTGAAAGTTGGCGACGAAGTTGAAGCTAAGATTATTGCTGTAGATCGCAAAAATCGTAGCATCAACCTGTCAGTGAAATCTAAAGATGTAGAAGATGAGAAGGCTGCGATGAAAGAGCTTTCCAGCAAGCAGTCAGACCAGGCTGCTCCTGCAACTTTGGGTGATCTGATCAAAGCACAGATGCAAAACAAAGAGTAATCTTTGATATGCTGCGGCTAGCAAGGCTAGCCGCAGCTATTTTTACTGGTTAATCTCTAGTTGGTTGGGCTATATTTGTTGTTCGTGGCTTGTATATTTCTGAAAAATTGTGTTGTTTAATCTTTATCATTGAATGAGCAGCGGGTTATGACCAAATCAGAATTAATTGAGTACATTACCGAAAAGCAAAATCAATTAACCATTAAAGACGTAGAGGTGTCAGTCAAACTGTTATTGGATTATATGTCTGATATTTTGGCGTCCGGAGAGCGTATAGAAATTCGCGGATTCGGCAGTTTTTCTCTTCATTATCGTGCTCCTCGCACAGGCCGGAACCCCAAAACAGGTGAGGCGGTTATTCTTGAGGGCAAGTATGTGCCTCACTTCAAGCCCGGAAAAGAAATGCGCGATCGGGTAAACGAGAGCATCAATAAGTAACAACTGCTTTATTTCCTTCTGCTTTGGTCGCCATCGGGATGATTGCGATTTGTTGTTTCGAGGCCCACCTATGTTGATTAAGTTGCTTGAGGCTTCGCGTGCAACTAAGCGGGTAATATCCCTTTGTTATGACTCCTTCGCTATAGTATTAGGCGTTTACTTTTCCAACTGTATTCGTTTTGGGACTTTTGACCTGCTAATAACTAGTAAGGAGCTCACTGCGTTATTAATTACGTTGCTTACCACTTTGGTAATCTTTATAAAATCTGGAATGTATCGCGCCATTTTGCGATATATGACTCAGCCGGCAATAGTTACAATAATTATCTGTGTGCTTTTATCGGGTGTAACCCTTGCTGTTTCCGGCTTTCTTACTTACTCCAAAATTCCCCGTTCGGTTCCGTTTATATACATTGGTTTGATGTTGATATTAATTGGTGGGCCGAGACTCTTAGTTCGTCATGTGATTTTAAAAATGGGAGCTTTGCCTCCTGGTGATATGGTTCCCGTTATTATTTATGGGGCAGGGAGAACTGGCCACCAGTTAATGCTCGCACTCCGGGATACGGGTTACAGAATAGTCGCATTTGTTGACGACAACTCATCGTTGCACGGAACACTTCTCGCTAATATTAAAATCCATTCTCCTGCTGAATTGCCCAGGCTAATTACGGCCACTTCCGCGGTTAAGGTTTTGCTTGCTCTCGGGCGGACCCCCCATAGTCTTCGGCTCGAAATTATTAAGCAGCTGGAGAAGCTTCAAATTAATGTGCAAACTATTCCTGACATGGGGGATATTCTGTCTGGACGGGCACATATAGAAAATGTACGTGATGTTGATGTCGAGGATTTGCTCGGTCGTGACTCTGTTCAGCCTTTGTCGGATCTAATGGCTGAGTCAATCACAGATAAAGTGGTTATGGTTACCGGTGCTGGGGGATCGATAGGCAGTGAGCTTTGTCGGCAAATTATCGAATGCAAACCTAAGGCATTGATTCTCCTGGATCATAATGAATATAGTTTGTATGTCTTGGAGCAGGAGCTGGCTGCTCGCAATCTGCCGTTAGTATCCATAGTTCCATTGTTAGGATCGGTTCAAAATAGTGCATTTTTAAAATCCGTTTTCAAGCATCATCGCGTCAATTCTATTTATCATGCTGCGGCCTACAAGCATGTTCCCTTGGTTGAATCAAATATTGTTGAAGGGATTAAAAACAATGTTATCGGAACTTTGTGTTGTGCTGAAGCTGCGGTTGCCGCTGGTGTTGGTTTGTTTGTGTTGATCTCCACAGATAAAGCTGTGCGTCCAACAAATATAATGGGCGCATCGAAGCGTTTGGCGGAGCTTATTTTACAAAGCGTTGCTCAGCGTCAAGAGCTTACCCGGTTTGTGATGGTGCGTTTTGGCAACGTCCTAGGGTCTTCTGGATCAGTTGTACCTTTGTTTCGTAAGCAAATTAAAGATGGTGGGCCAGTTACTGTTACACACCCTGAAATAATTCGTTACTTTATGACGATTAAAGAAGCTTCCCAGCTTGTCATTCAGGCGGGAGCTATGGGCAAGGGTGGTGATGTTTTCGTATTGGATATGGGCGAGCCAGTAAAAATAGTTGATTTGGCTTTACGCATGATTCACCTTTCGGGGTTGTCTGTTCGCGATGCTGCTAATCCTGAGGGCGATATTGAGATTCGCTACAGCGGATTGCGCCCCGGTGAAAAATTATACGAAGAGCTTTTGATTGGCGATAATGTTTTCGCAACGGATCACCCTCGCATTTTCAAGGCATTGGAGCGCTCAGTCTCCTGGGGGGAAATGGAGATTTTTTTGAATAAATTAAACATTGCGTGTGAAATGGATGAGCCGAATAAAATTAAGCATATGCTGCGTGAAATGCCGCTTGAATACAATTGGGCGTTGACGGAGGAACAGGATCCCCCTCGAGCAGCACTAAGCCGCGTTAGTTAACTTGTTATCCCTGCTTTAAATTTCATAGAAACGATAATTAGTGGGCTGTAGGCAAGGATTAGTGCCAGCATTGGGTGGATAGCAGTTGTAACCGTTAAAAAAGCAATTGGGTAAAGCCACAGCATATTCATTGCTAATGCCGATAGTGAGGCTTTTCCGTGCGAGCCAAGTTGTACCGCGAGCTTTTGGTAACTGTGAGTACGATGAGGTAGGTAGAATTTTTGACCACTTATGAAGCGAATGAAGAGCGTATAACTTGCATCGCAAATAAAAAGTGCCATGACAATTAACCAGGCCACAGCAATTTTTAACGAATCAAAGCTGGTTTTTATTGCCAGTAAACCAAAGCAAAATCCTAAAAACAGGCTTCCTGTATCACCCATAAAAATTTTCGCTGTTGGAAAATTCCAATACAGAAATCCGGTGCAAGAAAACCCAACAATTAACAATAAAGTAGCTGCTTCCGTATCTACGTTGCAGTAGAGAAGTATACTTCCCATCGCCACGCAAGTGCTGATTGCTTGCAGTGCTGCTATTCCATTAATGCCATCCATAAAGTTGTATAGATTTGTGGACCAGACAAGTGCCAATATTAGCGGTACGCTAACCAAAGTAATATTAAGCAATGACCAGCTTGTTTCTAGCAGATAATATTGGATTCCTATTGTTGCAAAAACGAGCTGAACCATTAAGCGGAGTTGAATTTTTAGGTTAATAAAATCATCTATTAACCCTAAAATTGCCATTGCTATGGGGAGCGCAATAAGCAAAAAATCAGGAGCCTGCTCTGGTGCATAGATCCATAAAAAGGAATACGTAATTGCACAAGACATCGCTATAGCTAATCCTCCCCCGCGGGGCGTAGGTTTATTATGCGAGCTTCGATCGCTAGGCGTATCCACTAATCGATTTCCCAGCCAAATAATTACCATTTTTGTCAGAATAAATGAAAAAGCCGCTGTGAATGCGGCGAGTGTTGTCCATAGATTCATAGTGTATTGATGATGCCAAGCGCCGACGAAGAAGCCATTCTACGTTATATATTTAAACCCGTTGCTTTTATCTTGTGGTCACTAATGGTGCGCACTGGGTTGTTTGTGTTTGTGTGTGGTGCAAAATTCGCTAATTAGAAGAATTGGGGTTGGGCTATCTCATTGATATTTCGATGTTATTGTAATGTGGATTGAAAATTGCCTAGACCGGGTTCATTTTTATTCTAGGCCGTCCATTGCTATTTTTTCGCCCATAATTAGTGCGAATTTTTGTGATGATTAGGGTTTTTGCCCTGAATATAGTCCGCAATGTAAAGGAACTGTCTCAAAATGAAGCATTTATTCCTTGAATTGAAGTTTATGTAAACATAATAACCACTATGGGGTACTTATGAAGAAGAGAAGTTTTATTTATGCCACGGTTGGTGCCGCTATGGCACTTACGAGCCCACAACTGTTGGCTCAAGAACCTGCGTTAAATGGTGCGAATACGGCCTGGATACTGACGTCTACTGCACTCGTTCTATTTATGACATTGCCCGGTTTGGCGCTGTTTTACGGCGGCCTGGTGCGTGTGAAAAATATATTATCGGTACTCATGCAATGTTTTGCGATCGCCTGCCTCGCATCGCTGCTTTGGTTGATTGCTGGGTATAGCCTGGCATTTGGTACCGGCAACTCCTGGATTGGTGATTTCAGTATGGTGTTTATGGCCAACATTACTGAAGATGCATTGGCCGGCGATATACCACTCAGCCTTCATGCTATGTACCAAATGACTTTTGCAATTATTACTCCTGCGTTAATTGTTGGCGCCTTCGCGGAGCGAATGAAATTTTCATCCATGTTGCTTTTCTCTGGTTTATGGTTGTTCGCAGTTTATATTCCGGTGTGTCATTGGGTATGGGCTGGATCTGGCTGGCTATTTGCCATGGGGTTGCTGGATTTTGCCGGTGGTACGGTTGTTCACATTACGGCGGGGGTTGCGGCTTTAGTCGCGGCAGTAGTTATTGGAAAGCGTAACGGTTTTCCTACCACCGCTATGCCCCCACATAATATGACGATGACTGTAACCGGTGCTGGTATGTTGTGGGTTGGCTGGTTTGGTTTCAACGCAGGTAGCGCGCTGGCTGCTAACGGCAATGCGGCGATGGCTATGTTAGTCACTCATATTTCAGCTGCAGCAGGTGCTTTGGCGTGGATGACGATCGAATGGGTACGTTTCCGTAAGCCGAGTGTATTGGGCATTGTGACCGGTATGGTTGCCGGCCTGGGTACTATTACGCCTGCTTCTGGTTATGTTGGTCCTGGCGGGGCGTTAATCATTGGTCTGGCGGCGGGTGTTGTTTGTTTTATTATGACGCACTTGGTGAAGCGAGTTTGGAAAATCGACGATTCCCTTGATGTGTTCCCTGTGCATGGTATTGGTGGGGTGCTGGGTACGATACTCGCTGGTATTTTTGCTTCGACAGAATTGGGTGCGTTCAGTGGACAAGGTTTTGCAGCTGGAATTAATTCAATGGGGCAGCAGTTGGGTGTGCAATTACTTGGTGTGGTAGTGACGTTCGTCTATACCGCCGTTGTTACCTATATATTGCTTAAGTTAACGGGCGTCTTGACTGCGGGGCTCCGTGTTAGCAAAGAAGAAGAAACAATTGGATTGGATTTGAGCTTGCACGAAGAGGATGGATACAAGCTCTAAGAAATAGGTGATATACCTGAGCAACAAGGGGCGCCATTGAGTGCCCCTTGTTTTTTATGCCTCTGCAACGAACACCGCACGTATTGGGGCGGGGTGACCTTCCGCAGTGAATGCAGAGTCATCGGGATGTAAGAATTCAGGCAGTGAATGAAAGCGCATCCATTCAGTTGCACGTTGTTCTTCGACGGTGGTAGCACATACATCGACGACGCGGGGATTGCTAAATCCCATTTTGCGTAACCAGGACAACATGGTTTCGCAGCTTGGTAAAAACCAGACATTGTTCATCATGCCGTAGCGACCTTCGGGCACCAATACTTCGCCTAGTTCGCCCTCAATTACCAGCGTTTCCAACACCAATTGTCCTCCGGGACGCAGTGCATTTTTTAATTCCAACAGATGATCCATGGGGGAGCGCCGATGATAAAAAACACCCATAGAAAAAACGGTATCGAATGCGAGTAACTTATCTGGCAGATCCTCTATGCCGAGCGGTAATACATCAATAGGATAATTTGCTCCAGCAAAATGTTTAATCATAAAAAATTGCACGATAAAACGGGGGGATGGATCTATTCCAATGACGCGTTGTGCGCCTGCACCCAGCATGCGCCAGCAGTGATAGCCATTGCCGCAGCCTACATCCAAAATCAAGCGGTCTTTCAACGGTGCCAGGTGTGGCAACACTCGATCCCATTTCCAGTCTGAGCGCCATTCGGTATCTATATGGATATCGTGAATAAAGTAGGGGCCCTTGCGCCAGGGAATTAATTCCTGCAGTACGGATTTAATATGTCCACGCTCTTTGTCAGTGCAATCCGCGGTCTGACCAATACGTACTTCGTGCTCTAATTCAATAAAGCTTTGTGTAACTTCAGGTAATTTTTCCAGGGACTGTATCCAGCCTGCTAAATCGCCGTAGCGTTTCTCACACAGGCCTTTCGCTATTTGCTCCGGGAGTTTTTCCGCCCATTCAGCTAGCGGTGTTTTCTTTAATGCGTTTAGGAGCAAGTCGTAGTTAATGCGATTCACAGAGTAAAAACCTTTAAAAAAACGGGTTATTTTATCGCAATCAGCGAAGCGAAATTAAAACATTGGAACCAGACATCGACACTGCTGAATCCCGCTGCACGTAAGCGCTGACGATGAGTATCGAGTGTTTCGGGAATTAAGTAATCTTCAATCGCTGTGCGTTTTTGCGCAATTTCCAGATCACTGTAACCATTGGCTCGTTTGAAGTTGTGGTGGAGTTCAGTCATGAGCTGCTGGTGCGGATCATCGTCAAACACGACTTTTTCGGAAAGAATTAACACTCCGCCGGAGTTCAAGCCGGAGCAAATATTTTCTAAAACCTTAAGGCGCTCTTCAGTAGTGATAAATTGCAACGTAAAGTTAAGCACTACCATAGAGCCATTTTCGATGCTGATATTTTGAATTGGCGCCTCGAGAAGCTCGACGGGGATCTCGCCACTATCAGCCGCAATTACCTGTTGGCAGCGAGAAATCATCGCTGCGGAATTATCGACCCCGATAATCTTGCAATCAGCGGCCTGAATACGGTGCCGCATTGCCAGAGTCGCGGCACCTAGGGAGCAGCCGAGATCATAGCAATTACTGTTGGCTTGCACATAGCGCTCGGCCAGATTGCCAATCATATTAATGATGGTGGCATAACCCGGAACTGAGCGTTTGATCATATCCGGAAATACATCGACCACTCGTTCATCGAAGGCGAAGCGGCTGACTTCTGCCAGAGGATTGGCGTAGATGGTATCTGGTTGGTGTTTTTGCATGCTTTTGTCTGTTTTGTGACATAAATGAATAGGATATTAAGAGGTTTGCATTGTACCTCTCGCCGGCAATGACAACAAATTCCTGAATTCATAAAACTGTCATCTTTCCGCCGGATTATTCGCAGTTGTTCCGTTTATTAACAAGTTGTTGCCTTTATGTCTTTGCAGAGCACTGTGTTTACCCAAATCACGCTGCAAAAGGAATTACGTCGACTGATTGATTTCAAATTACTAAAGCCGGTATTCCAGCCCATTATGGCGTTGGAGAATCCGCGCATTATTGGTTACGAGGCATTGATCCGTGGACCGGATGATAGCTCGCTAGAGTTTCCGGATAAACTGTTTCAAGTCGCGCGCGAATCGCGCTTGTTAGCTAGTCTTGAGTTTGCGTGTCGTGAAGTGTCCTGCGAGCAATTTGCTGCGTTAAATTTGCCTGGCAAACTATTTCTCAATATGAGCCCCATTGCGTTTACCGATAGCCAATATCGCGATGGTGTGACGCGTGAAATTTTACAGAGGGTTGGTTTGAGTGCGGAGCGCGTGGTCTTTGAACTGACGGAAAGCCAACCGTTAGATGAGCTGGATCTACTGAGGGCCGCATCTGATCACTTTCAAAGGCAAGGCTTTGCTGTGGCCCTTGATGACCTGGGGGCAGGTTATGCGGGTTTACGGGTATGGAGTGAGCTGCGTCCTGACTATGTAAAAATAGATCGTCATTTTATTTCCGGTATAGATAAAGATCCGGTCAAGCGCGAATTCGTTCGTGCCATGCTTGATATTGCCCATCGTATTGGCCATAAGGCAATTGCTGAAGGCATTGAAACTGAAGCAGAATTTTCCACGCTGGTTGCCATGGGAGTTGAATATGCCCAAGGTTATTTTATCGCACGCCCGGCAGCGGTGCCCGCTGCAGAATTATCAGCACGGCTTATGTCACTATCCGTTTCATCGTTGCGTCGATATCAGGACAACTTTGTTCGGACAGCGGGTGAGATAGTTGTAGATTCCGTTCACGTATCTCCGCAATCTTCGGCAGAGAGCTTGGTCAAAATGTTTCGGGCCGATGTGCGCCTTAGCTGTGTTCCGGTGGTTGATGGAGATAAAGCGTTAGGCATGGTGAGTCGCGCGGAACTATTAAATATTTTTTCCCATAGATTTGCTCATGAGTTGCATGCCCAAAAAACAGTGAGGGAATTTATCAGCCCTCGCTCAATTATTGTTGATGTAAACACCGATTTAAAAGCGGTTGGCCAGCTCATCAGCGAAGATCCCCAGCAAAATCTCAGCGTGGATTTTGTTATTTGCAATCAGGGGCGTTATCTCGGGGTTGGTAAGGTTCGTAATTTATTGCGTTCCATTACGGAAGAAAAATTGCGCCTCGCGCGTCACAGTAACCCTTTAACTCAATTGCCTGGCAATGTGCCGCTGTACGAATGGGTAGATCATCTGTTGATACAGCAGCAAGAGTTTGTAGTGGCTTACTGTGATATTAATCACTTCAAGCCCTTTAATGACGCATTTGGTTACGGGGCAGGGGATGAAGCTATTTTGTTGCTTAGCCGCATTCTGTGCGATGCGATAGACGGAAAGCGGGATTTTATCGGGCATGTTGGTGGCGATGATTTTATCGTCGTTTTTCGTAGCGAGGACTGGCGATTGCGCTGTGAAGCAATTTTGCGTGAATTTATCGCCGCCAGTGCTGATTTGCTTCCCGGCCAGCAGCTGGATTATTGGAGTCTGGACCGCCAAGGGCAGCGTCAGAAATTTGGCCCATTGACTTTGGCCATAGGTTGCGTCAGCCCCGATATTAGTGTCTGCAAAACCCATCATCAGGTATCGCAATTGCTGGCCGATGCAAAGCATAGCGCTAAGGTTCTGGGTGGTAACCAATTGTTTTATTCCCGCCGGAGAAAACCCTAGGGGTTAGGTATTAATACCCACCAAATTAGAGGGATTCTTATTTCTAAATAGCTAGCGACCCGCCAATACTGGGCTATTCTTAGTCTGATTTCCCCTAAGGAGGCGGACTAATGGCTGATCTCGGCTATTACAAAATGCACGCGCTCATTATTGATGATTTTGAGAATTTTCGCGGCACACTCTACAAAATGCTGATGGATTTGGGGGTCGGCAATGTTGACTCGGCAGCTTCCGGAGAAGAGGCTCTGCGTTTCTGCAAAGCACGCGCGTATGATTTGATTTTATGCGACAACAATCTGGGTAAGGGCAAGAGTGGCCAGCAAGTACTCGAAGAATTACGCACAACAGATAATCCCTGCTCGGATAGTTTATTCATCCTCGTATCTGCCGAAAATAGCAAAAGTATCATTATGGCGGCTTATGATTACGAGCCGGATGCATATTTGGCGAAACCAATTACTCCAAAAGCACTGGATCAACGCTTGGGACGATTAATGGAGCAGCGCGTTGAGTTAAAAACTATTCAAACCGCACAGAAATCGGGAGATACTCAAGGGGCGATTGCTGCCTGTAAAGACCGTATCGCAGCCGGCAGCCGCTACACTAATGCCTGTCAAAAAATTCTTGCCCAGTTGTACCTCGACAATCAAAATGTTAGTGCCGCAGAAGAAATCTATCGCAATGTGTTGGAAGCCCGAGAGTTGGAGTGGGCCCAAATTGGTATGGTGAAAACCAAGCTTGCCCAGAATGATTTGTTAGGGGCGCAGCAGTGGGTGGAAAATTTATTGCAATCAAATCCCTTGTGCATGAAAGCCTATGATTTGCAGGCAGAAGTGTACAAGCTTCAGAATGATTTTGATGGGTTGCAAAATATTTTACAAAAGGCAACTGAGCTCTCCCCTCTATCCATCGTTCGTCAGCAGAGCTTGGGAAACATTGCGCAACAAAACAATGATCTGGTTACCGCGACGAATGCCTTGAGGCGCGCTGTTAAATTGGGTGAGCATTCCTGTTTTGACAGGGCGAGTGTTCATTCGCTATTCGCGCAATCAACCATAGATTTATATTCAATTGATAAAGAATTGGCTAAGCCACTTGTCCGTGAAGCCATTTCTTGCGTTATTAATCTGGAGGATAACTTTGGCAAGTCCAATTTGCGCAAAGTCGAGTCATTATTGCTGGAAAGCCAGTTACAGGTATGTAATGGAGATCAACGTCGTGCACAAGAGGCACTGAGCTCAGCGCAATCAGCTTTGGGAAACACCAAAGATGACTCCGCCTTGGATGTGCAAATCGAGATGGTTAGGGCGTTACGCATGCTTGGAAAAACAGAAGAAGCGCAACAACAGTTAGGTGATTTATTGCACCGCTATGCGGGAAGTGAAGATAAATTGCAGAAACTCGACGTGTTACTGGATGAGCCTCGCAGTGAGAAAAATAAATTAATGGTTGCCGAAATTAATAAGAAAGGCATTTCCCTGTACAACGCCAAAGATTTTACCGCTGCGGCTGATGCGTTTAAAACCGCGCTGCAAAAGTTGCCAAATCACATAGGTCTTCGTTTGAACTATGTACAAGCTATGATCGATAAACTTAAAGGCAACTTCAATAGTGCAATCAGCGAAAAAATTCAACAAACCTTCACCAAAACGACGAGTATTATTTCCCAATCACATCCCCAGTATCAGCGCTATAAGCAATTGAATGATGTTTATAACGGATTGGTTCGCGCCAATGAGAAAAAATAGCGAGGTTTACAGTGGACTCAAGTTCTGAGAACAAAACGCCTTCATCTGATCATGATCAGATGCCCATCGATTTTTCTTTTGTGTTGGCGTCCAGTGTGCACGACATGAAAAACTCCTTGGGGATGTTGCTCAATACAGTAGCTGCGATGGTGGAAAGCTCACCCCCGAAAGATGAGGAACAGGCTAAATTTTTCTCCACGTTGGAATATGAGGCAGCGCGTATCAATGGCGAGTTGGTTCAATTGCTGTCGCTCTATCGAATGGATGAAAGAACCCTGGTGGTGGTCATTGATGAGCATCATGTAGTCGATATTATTGAAGAACAAATTGCACGTAATGATACGCTGCTTCGTTCACGTAATATTCAAATTCAAATTGAGTGCGACCCGGATCTTAGTTGGTATTTTGATAATGAATTAATAGGCGGCGTGTTAAATAATCTTCTTGTAAATTGCGCCCGCTACTGTCGTAGCAGATTATTGGTTAGTGCAGCAGAGGACAATGGTTTTTTATGTATTGCTGTAGCGGATGATGGTCAGGGGTACCCAGAAGCTATGTTGCTCGGGCCACTCCCACAAACCGCAGTATCCTTTAGTTCCGGCAATACCCGTCTTGGTTTGTTGTTTGCGCGCAAAGTTCTGGAGTTACATAAATCACGAAAAGGGCAGGGTTATATGACCATTGCCAACAATGGTCCATTAGGGGGCGGCGTTTTAAAGCTTTATTTGCCCTAGTGCAAGCGGGTAATCATTTATTTTGCCAGCGAAGTGGAAGAGTTGAAATCGCTGCATAGCTATTGCATTATTCAAACCCGTTTTTGAATTGGCGCCAAGGTTAAAGTTTATGCTTAAAATCCGCTTTAAAGATAATAAATACAACGCGGTATGGTTGGTTGAGCCAAAGATTACCATTGGTCGGTCAGCGACCAACGCGCTGGTTATTGATGATCCCTTAGCGAGCGATATCCATCTCGAGGTGTTGGTTGATAATGAGCATCTCACCCTGCGGAATTTAGTGCCTACCCAACCCGTTTCAGTTAACGGCCAGCCGGTGAACGGTGCGTGCGAGCTAAAACCGGATGATCAAATCACTCTAGGTAGCGTTGAGTTAATTGTTATAGATCCCAAAAAAGAAGCCCGGGCGATTGCTGAAGAATCAGGCAATGTTACTCAACTGCGAGCGCCCAAAGCGACCGGTTGGTCGCTAAAAGCTAACCATGCCGCCTTGGCTAACCGTGTTTTTCCGTTAAAAGAAATCAATGTGATTGGGCGCGCGAGTGAGTGCGACATCAGTCTTTCAGCAGCGCATCTTTCTCGCCGCCATGCGCAATTGCAAATCATCGATGGTATGTTGTTTGTTAAGGATCTGGATTCGGCCAATGGCACTTATCTGAATGGCAAACGAGTCGCTGAAGCCCGGGTAAAACGCGGTGATGAGCTTCGTTTTGATGCGTTGAGTTTCGGGGTGATGGGGCCATCAGACGATTTAGCTAAAACGGCAGTTCGCAAAGCGACACCGGCGAAGCCGGAATCGTTAGAGGCGAAGCGTCCTAGTCCGACTCCAGCTAAAAGCCCTACAGCGACTCGCTCATCTTCTATTAGTCGCTCGCCATCAAATGCGACCCCTCAACCCGGTACCGAAGCGGGTGGAAAAGGCAAGTTTGGGCTAATCTTCATCGGTGTATTGGCTGTTGTAGTTATAACGGCTTTGGTCTTAACACGAAAATAAGTCTTTAAGCTTTACGGGAATCAGCCGATAGCCTGTGAGCCACAGACTCGTGTTGCTCACAGGTGACTTTATGAATATCTCTTCTCTTAACAACCCCGCCAATTCATCTATCAATAATTTGTTGAATCAACCTGGTAGTACTCACAGCTCTGGCCAGGGTAAGAGTTCACCGATGGTGGACCCGGTGGGAGAAGTGGCTTCTATTCAAGACAAACGCCAGGCGGCATTACAGCTTGTGAATAAAACACTTACGGCAGCCTACGAAAAAATCAGTTCCCGCGGGCAGGTTGCCAAGGCCGAATATGAAACTTTTGAGCCGTTAACCGCAGAAAAGGTGGCTGGTAATATCCTCGGTTTTATCGAGCGTCGCTTGCAGATGGATGTAGCTGATGGCGCTAGCCAAGAAGAATTGCAGGCGCGTTTGGAGGCGGGGCTTTCCGGGTTCAAAAAAGGTTTTGCTGAAGCGAGTGAAAAACTGGAAGCGCTAAGCCTTCTCTCTCCCGAGATAAAAGCCGACATCGGTAAAACCTACGATTTGGTGTTGGAAGGCGTAGATGAATTACGCAAAAAATTCATTGAATCTGCAGATTCCGCCAAAACAGATACCGCAAAATCACCCAGTGAATCTGCTTCTCTTGATCAATTAAAATCTGGAGCAAAAGCCAAACCGGCAACTGCGTTGGATGTGCCCGACTTTTTACCCGCGGCGAAATCCAGTTACGTGGGGTACGGGGCGTATGAATACGGTCGGGCGCGCGAATTCAGTTTCGAGTTAACCACAAAAGACGGCGACAAAGTAACTATTAAAGCCAGTTCCAGTGAAGGCTTGGCGGTTGAAGCAGGACGAAGTGAGCGAGGCACTAAATCTGTGAGTGCTCTTAATGCCAGCTACAGCTCAAGCGAATCATTTTCGTTAAGCGTTGAGGGTGATTTGAGTGAGGAGGAGCTGGGGGCAATTAATGATTTACTGGGCCGTGTTAGTGATTTGGCGGGGCAATTTTTTGATGGAAACCTTGATACTGCGTTTGAGCAGGCGATGAACTTGGGTTATGACCAAGACCAAATCGGCAGTTTCGCATTGAATCTGGCGCAAGCGGAAATCCAACAAGTTACCCAAGCCTACCAACGTGTTGGTCCCGCCGCTACTGGTGACGATAGTAAGTCCAACTTATTGACTGATCGTTTATTGCCGCTGGGTAATTTTATTAGAGACTTGCTGGATAGTTTGGACCGCGCGTCTATTTTCGATGAGCCCAAATTACTCGTCGGTGAAATTGCAGAAAATGTCACCGGCGAAGGAGAAGTGGAAGAACAGCAGGGCAAACGTTTCCGCGATTTTATGGATCAGTTGCTCGCACTTGATTTGAAGTAAGCGGACTTGCAATGAACTTGGTACACTGGCCTCATTCCATTGAGCTGCGGTTATTGGCATCAAGTTTTTATGAAAACAGTTTACCTTTACTCAACCCCGGGCTGTCACCTTTGTGATCTGGCCTGGGATATCCTTGCTCCCTTGGTGAGTCATTTGCCTTTGTGTATGGAAGAGGTGGACATTGCCGAATCCGATGAATTAATTGAACAATATGGAGTCAGGATTCCAGTCCTAAAATTTGCTAACGAAGAAGCGGAGCTAGGATGGCCATTTGATACGGTGCAGGCCTCATCTTTTTTGCAAAAATACACGGGGGCTAATTAGCGTTTATACCTAAGGTATTCATTGTTTCTGCTACCCAACGCAACGACTCAATGTAGATTTCTGCCAGTCGTTCAGAAGTCAACCCGAGTTTTCCCAAAGAGTCCCAATCAATTTTTTCCCACTCTCCTTGCTCATGAGATTGTACCAATTGCAGTACCATACCTTCCGGCCCGGAATGGTCGAGCATTGCCTTGTTAATTGCATCACTGAGTGAAAGGCTGGACAGAAGCTCTTCCAAGGGAGTATCTAAAAAGGCATCCAATGTAGATAGCAAGCCAACCGTAAAAAACGAATCCGGACGGCTGTGACGATTAATTTCCGTAGCAATTAATTCACACATGCGCGCACGTGTTAATGCTGCGATACTAAGTTCATGGGGCTTTCCACTAAGATTTGACAGCGCCAGCAAATTCACCCAGTTTCGGAGCTTGTTTAAACCCAGCAGCATGATTGCTTGGCGTAAGGAATCCACCGAGCGTGACAGCCCAAAAGCCGCGGAATTGACCAAACGCAACAATTTGAAACTTAATAACGTGTCCCTGGCAATCATGCGTTCAATTTTTTCAATTGGAACATTAGGGTCATGGAGAGCGGACAAGAGTTGTAATACTGATTGTTTGTTTTCTGAAACCTTTTTGCCAGTAATTACCTTGGGCTTAGCCAGAAAATATCCTTGAAATAAATCAAAGCCCAGCGCTTTACAGTGCTCAAACATTTCATAGGTTTCTACCTTTTCCGCAATCAATGTAATTCCAAACGGTTTTAGGTAGGTGATGTGCTGCTTGAGCTTTTCAGGCGGCAAATGGAGCACGTCCAATTTAATAATATCGGCGTATGCGACCAGGCTTTCGGTTTCTTTGGTAAGTTCGAAGTCGTCCAGCGCAATGGTATACCCCTGATCACGCAATTGCATAAGTGAATGCAGCATAGCGGCGTCCACTTTTTGCCCTTCAAGTACCTCGATCACCAGCTTCTGTCGATTGAAGGGTGGGGGAGCGTCAATCAGCGTGCGAGTAAAGTTAACAAAGGCTTTGTGCTTGCCGACCACTTGTTCAATTGATAATTCGGTAAATGCATTGAGCAGGACCTGAGAGCTGGCAGCGTCACCGTCACGTGAACCAATTTGAGTCAGCTCGCTATTGCGGCATAACAACTCATAGGCAACCACCTGCATGTTGCCGTTAAAAATGGGCTGGCGTGCCAATAAAGGTATAGCGTCGGTCATAAGGCAAAGTCAGTTTTTAGTTGTAGTTACAGCGGAACGGCAGCACCATTAAAATCTAACTATTGGTGTTAGCTGATCAATGATTGAAAGTGTAGCCCCTAACGCTGGGCTTACCACTTTTAATCGCAGTCTTACCGACGTGAGTGGTTGCTGCTCGTTGGTTCGATTTGGTCTCTATTTATCGGACCTCTCATATTAGACAGTTCCCGGACTAGCAGTTCCTCCGGGCCGGCGGAGGCCCGTAAAAATTGCTGCGTCAATTGCGCAGTCCCCGGAGTACAGCGATTATTCAAGC
>JACCEA010135056.1_pt1 | contig 39511 bp, 34 predicted proteins | sample 7449851 | NCBI WGS metagenome assembly JACCEA01 (sample SAMN15323453, study PRJNA562643) | freshwater metagenome | isolation source: river surface water | place: USA:Blue River Watershed | collected 2017-08-18 | reverse complement strand
TGGCGCACACGTATCCGCACTTAGGCGGTTTCCTGGTTGTGAACCAGCACGATGACGTCACGAGGACAGTCACCGCATGTGATGCCACGTACGCAAGCGTACTCAGACATACCCTGGTCTAGTCGCGGAGCTTTAAGTATCGAGCAGCAGCGCGATGCCGCTCGAGGGGCTGTCCCAAAATGTTTGGTGCCAGCTATAAACACTTTCCCCAGAGAAGAGAAGGACAGCATGAATCCCGACAACGTGGTCGCGCGGTCGTTCGCGACGGTGCGCGAGATGCTGCGCGACAGGGGGCACGACTGCCCGGAGCTCGCCGATGTCGACATCCACGACCTCGCCACCAGCAAACCCATCTTCTCGATCGATGCAGGCGGCATCCGCATCATCTACAACCTCAACATCAAGTTCAGAATGGCGGACGTCCGCAAGCTATTGGACGACTTTGGGTCGAAAGGCGGCACGGTCATCCTCGTGAGTCGTGACAAGATTTCGTCCACGAACCTCAAGCAATTGGCGGACTTTGAGGGCGTCACCGTCGACGCGTTCGACGTGACCGAACTCGTGTTCAACATCTCCAAGCACACGCTGGTGCCGCTGCACCAGCCCATCCGGGACCCCGCGGACATCAAAGCCGTGGTCGACACCTACCGGCTCAAGTCCATCCACCAGCTGCCCCTCATCCAGCGGACCGATGCCATGGCCCGGTACCTGGGCCTGCGCCCCGGGCAGCTCGTGAAGATCACCCGCAGCAGCCCCACCTCCGGGGAGTACGTGCTGTACCGGTGCTGCGTGTAAGCCGGACGGACTTTGCCCGTTGCTCGGACTCGGACATTTTCGGGCGTCTGTGTATATAGACGAAGATGTGCACGACGACGGCAGACCTTCGGGCCGCGTACGCGGCGTTTCTGCAGGGGCCGGGCCGGCCGGGCGTCGTGACCGCGGCCGACCCCTTCGTCGACGCCGTCGGCACGCGCGAGCTCTTCGAGGCGCACACGCAGCTGCGGCTGCTCGTGGCGCTCGCCTCGGACAGCGGCAGCATCGCGCTGAACGCCGCGCCCGCCCCCAACGCGCCGCCTCACCTGCGGCTGACCGCCAAGGCGAACATCGTGGAACCTCGGCCCTCGGCGGCCTGGACCGTCGCCCGCGCGATGCTGGGCAGCGAGGGCTTCGGCGGCATCACCTCGCGCGTGACCGTGGTGTCCATGACCCGCTGCGTGACCGAGCTCGCCCGCGCCCTGTTCGTGGGCGTGATGGAGCGCAACAGCACCACCACCGCCGGCTACTGGGGCAGGGTGTACAAGCAGAGCGTGTCTCCATACTTCCAAGCGGCGCTGCAGGAATCGTGCGCCAAGAAGAATACGTGCGACACGTACGACGGCCTGCTGGCGGTGTTTTACAAGGTCGCGGGCGAGCTGCCCAACGCCTCCACGCTCGCCGCGCTCCTGGACCTCGACCCCGCCCTCGAGGCCGACCGCGCCCTCGTGTTCCGGCAGGCCCTGTACGCGACCCACCTGCCGCTCGCGCTGTACGCCTACTTCCAGCGCAACCTGCGGCAGCAGGGCGGCGACTACTACAAGCTGCGCCTGTCGGAGCTCGCCGCCTGGCTGTTCTTCATGCACGCGTACCAGTGCCTGTACCAGTACGCCGGCAACGACCCGGACATGACCAACGCGTTCGCCGACCTGCTGACGGTCGTGTCCAACGCGCTCAACGACGAGGGCGGCGACCAGATGTACGCGGCCATCGGCCAGGCCCGGGCGGTCGCCGACGACAACCGCGTCGTGCTGCAGGACGTCCGCCAGAGCGGCACGGCGCTGGCGGAGCACCAGCGTCGGCTCCTCGCGGCCAGGGACGACGAGGCCGCCGCGCGCAACCAGGCGGCCCGCGCCCTGCGCTGGGCGGGCCTCACGCTCGCGCTGGCCGCGGCGTGCCTTGCCGCGCAGGCCAGCCTCCTCGCGGCCGGGCGGCGCGCCCACGCCCTGTACGCCTCGGCCGTCACCGTCGCCATGGTCCTGGTCATCTACCTCAGTGGGCTGCTGCTGGGATAGCTGCTGCGGCTCCGCCGGTCGCGAGGTCGTGGTTGAAGGGGTTGCCCCGCAGCACGCTCAGGATGGAGGCGTCCAGCCGGTCCGACGCGTGCGCGTCCGCGCGCACCCGCACCTCGCCCGGGCACTGCGTGCGGGAGTGCTGGTAGTGCGACCGCCCGCGCAGCGCCTCGTCCTCGCCCCGCACGCGGGCCTCGTCGCCCGCCAGCCTCCGGGTGTCCGCCTCGGGCAGCGCGTCCCGGCCCACGCCCAGGGCCGCGCCCACCTGCGTCGGCGCGCGCCCGCGCAGCACGGTCTCGCGGTGCTCGTTCACCGTGGCGTTGTAGATGTCTTCGTAAGACATGGCGGCGTGCGTGGTCTGGTCGGCGGCGTTGCCCTTGTACTCGTTGTCGCTCAGCCGCGCCTTCTGCGTCGGCGGCGCGAACACGTCCGCCACCTTGTAGCCGTCGTTGTCCCCCGCGTAGCCGCCCCCGATGTAGTCCCGGTCCGACAGCCCGTGCTTCTGCGTGTACGGCGCGTCGTAGGCCGTCGCCTCGTAGCCGCCGCGGCCGCGCTGCACGCCGTCCACGTTGCCGTCGCGCGCCAGGTCCTCGGTGGTCTGGCGGTGCGTCGCGCGGGCGGCGTCGCCCTCCTGCCGCGCCGTCCCGCGGTTGGCCGTGCGCGACGGGTTCATGGCGGTCTCCCAGGCGGGCAGCGTCTCGCGCAGCGTGGTGCGCGCCACCTCCTCGGGGTCGTACACCGCCACGCGGACGGCGCCCTTGAGGTTCAGGCGACTGTCGTCGTCCACCAGCGTCTCCTTCAGCGTCGTCCGCGCCACGTTGTTGGGGTCCCACACGGTCTGCTTGGCCGGAATCTGCGCCCGCATCTGGCCGAACGCGTTGCCCGCCAGGTCCGCCGTGAAAGCCTTGCGCGTCGGCCGCACCAGGTCGAGCACCGGCATGAACATGGACTTGACCGCCGTCGTCAGGTTCCCCACCCCGCTCCGGGCGTCGTTGCAAGTCGTGCTGCGCTCGTTCGGTCCGTAGGCGATGGCCCGGCGGCCGTAGTCGTCCACGGCGCCGCGGCCCACCCACCCCGCGCCCGCGTTGCGCGCGCCGAACCCGCCCGCGCGCGGCTGCAGCGTGCGCTCCGCCCCCTCCAGCGGCGGCAGCGTGGCGTGCGGCTCCGCCGACTGCGCCGCCCCCGTGTAGTCCGTGGACACCAGCCGGTTGGTGTCGCGCACCTCGGGCAGCTCCTCCAGCGGCGGCAGCTCGAAGGGCGCGCGCGTGGGCAGGTCGCCGCGGTCGTTGCACCAGTAGGCGTCCGGCGTGCGCTTCCGCACGTTGGGCAAGGCGCCGCGCTGCGCCGCGCCCATGCCATCCACCGTGCGCGCCTCGAACGTCTCGCGCGGGTTGCTGCCCTGGCGCAGCTCGTCTATCGTCTTGGGCATCGCGTAGCCCCGCATCTCCAGGTCGTCCCGGTGCGGCGCCGCGTCGAAGCTGCGGCCCAGGCCCGGCCCCACCCGCACCGGCTCGACCGGCGCCTCGTTGTTGCGCGCCGTCGGCACCTCGTACCGCCCCTGCAGGAACTCGGACAGCGGCTGCGCCTCGGGCAGCATCGCCGACTGCTCCGGCGCGAACAGGGGGCCCACCTCGCTCTTGGACTGGCGGCCGGAGGGCGCCGCAAAGTTGCCCGTGTACGTCTCCAGCAGCGCGCCGTGGGCGTCGTCGCGAAGGTTTTGCTTGACCGACCCCGAGAAGAAGGGCAGCATGTTGTTGTGGGCAAAGTCCGTGTCCACGCCCGACAGCCGGCTGCGCGACACGACCGCCGGCCTGCCTCCGGCCCCGGCGTTCTGCGGGGCCATGGCGGCAGCGTACTTGGCTGCCGCAGCCCGTTCGACCTCCTTGCGCGTCCGTTCCACGTGCGTGGAATCGTACACCGTGTTGTGCGAAGGGAACGGCGGCGCGGTCGAAAGCGCCGTGCTGCTGCGGCTGCGGTCGATGCCGCCGGATGAGGCGGCGGACGTGGACAGCACGTACCCCGCACCCGCCAGCGCGATGAGCAGGTACAGCTCGATCATGCTTTGCCTATTGTTGTAGTCGCGAAAATGTGTGCCGGCGAACCAGCGCCTACTTCAGCTTGTGCAGCAGGTCCTTCACGTGGGTCTCGTCCACGCACTTGACATCCACGTCGAACTCCACCTTGAACGTCTTGCCTGCCTTCACGAACGTGCGGTTGCTGGCGTGGCGGGTGGCGCTGTAGAAGTGGCGCTTGTTGCTGCTGCCCGTGGCGCGGGTCGTCTCGCGCAGGACGAAACGGATGCTGGTCACGTGGGAGCTGCTGGCCTCGCGGAAGATGCGGCGAGCGGCCTTGCAGGCGGCGCTCATGGGCGTGGCGGAGCAGTAACGCCCGCCGGTCTTGTTGGTGGAAGCGATGTCGATGGTGAAGAAACGGTCGGACTTGCCGCCTGCCATGTCTGTGATTGTATACCAATGGCCGAGAAAAAAAGACGCTCGGCTTCAACGAGGCACCTGACCGCACTGAACGGCCGTCCATTCGGATGGCAGCCGCGCCGACGCGGTCACCGTGGCCGCCCAGGCCGCCCTCGAGGGCTCGAGCGAGCTTCGCTCGCGAGAGTCGAACCGCGGGAGCACGGCCTCGGGCGTGATGGGCTTGGGCACGCACGCCCGGTGATTGTCCTTGACCACCAGCGCGTTGTTCACCATCGTCGGGAACGTCATCAGCGCGTTCTCCTGCGGGTCGCGGCACAGGTACTCGAACCGGTTGAAGCCGTTCTCGCCGCCCCGCATGTTGCACGGCGGGTTGGACAGCCGCGTGTCCTCGGTCGGCAGCGCGGCGCAGCGCGGCGGGGCGTGCAGCGCGGCCGCGCCCTGCCCGGGCGCGTACTGGGACGCGGGGCATCGGCTGGCGCGCCGGGTGAGGCCCATCAGCTCCGAGTCCACGCCGATGAGCTCGCCGCGCGTCGTCGTGCTGCCGCCCATGGTGCCGAGCCGCGTCCACGGGTCGGCCTGGAAGCAGGGCTCGCACGCGATGGCGGGCGGCATCACCATGTACTCCCCCACCCGCACGGACTGCTTCAGGTCGGTGGCGTAGGTGCCCGCGTCGAAGTCAAGGCGCGTGAACGACATCGTGTTTCATTTGTGGTCGGAAAAAACGCCCGAGCGACCTCCGGTCGCGAGGTCGGGGGCACAGCCCCCTCCCGAGCAACGGGCTTAGCCCGTTGCGAGGATGGACGCAAAGTGCCGAACGACGTCCTCCCTGCGATGGTACACCCAAAACTTGTGGAACCCGATGGCGTCCGCGTCCAGCACCTGCTCGCACGCAAACCTGCCCGCCTCGGCGCGCGGGCACAGCCGGTACCCGTCCCGCGGCGTCCGCCGCGCGAAAAACATGTCCTCCGCCACCCGCTGCGCCTGCGCCCCCCACAGCTCCCGCGCCTCCCGGGCGTGCCCCTCGCAGATGGCCTGCATCGCCGCGCGGTCGCGCAGCGACAGCCCCCCGTTGCCCACCAGCTCCGGATTGGTGTAGCGCTCCACCTCGGCGTTGCAGGGGTGGCGGAGCCACGGCGCGCCCACGTAGTCGTAGGCCTCCAAGTAGGCCTCCACCCCCGGCCTCACCAGCATGCCGTCGTCTTGGACGACCAGGCACTTGCGCCCCGGCAGCGACGCCCAGAACGCCGCGGATAGCAGCATCGTGTTGTACCGCCCGATGGCGTACGGCCCCGCGGCGCTGGTGGGGTACTCCTCCAGCACCCGCACCTCGACCCGCCACGCCTCCGGGAAGGCGCCGCGGTAAAAGGCGGCGGTCTCGGCGGTGCAGGCCACGACCACCCGCCAGTCCTGCGGCCGACGCACGCAGGCCAGGCTGACCACCACCGCCAGCACCGACAGCGCGCTCTCCCGGTTGTCCACGACCAGCATGCAGTAGGGCGGAGGAGGGCTGTCGCACGAACACGGTCGGTTCAGGAGCTCGTTCAGCCGCGGCCCATTACGGAGCACGTAGGACGCGACGAACTGCAGGTACAGCAGGACGTGCGACTTGGGGTCTACGACCTCTGCCGGGCGGCGCATCGGACAGGAGTGACGCAGGTGCGCCTCCCACACCGTGCGCGCCATGGCCGGATGCCGCAGCCACCGGCTGGAGTCTGCGGCGTCTTCGGCCAGCAGCAGCGTGTATGAACTCTCTCCCAAGGAAACTTCTCGCGCCGCCACGAGCAACCTGTCGTAGGTGCGCCTCCATCCGTCCGCTGGTGGAACCCGCACGCACGCCGGCGACCACACGTAGGCCATCGAATGCGCTGCCTCCTGCGCCTTGCCACACAGCCATTCCTTGCCAGTCGCATCCGCAGGCGGCAGGTACACGAACCGGGCGCACGCCCTGGGGACGAGATGCAGGGCGAAGCGGAAGGCGTTGGACGGCATGCGCCACGCTTCGACGCAGTGGTCGCGATGCGATGGGCGTTGCCGCCCGTCCCTGCAGACCAGCGCGATGCGCAGGCCGATGCCTCCCGCGGCCTGCGCCAGCGCGTCCACGACCTGCTGCGTCGCGCCCCCGCCGCCCGATTCGTCGATGCACAGGAGCGCGCCCTGCAGCTGCCTGGCAAAGTCGCGGTCGACGAGCAGGCAGTGGCGCACGGCCTCCTCGGCGGCCACCCGCCCCTTCCACGCGTCGCGCGCGAGCATGGGCGTGCGCATCCCCGTCAGCAGGTTTTCCTGCAGCAGGTCGTGGCGCTCGACGAGGCTCCACGACAGCTCGAAAAAGTCTTTCAGGTCGACGGCCTCGGCGGGAGCCAGCCACGACGCCGTCTGGCTGTATCTCAGCACGATTTCGCGATGGCACGCCCGCATGTCCCCTTCCCGCGCAAGCGTCTCCAAGCGCTCCGGCACCCGGGACCCGTCATCCTCGGCGCAGCAGCGGTACCTGTCCCACCACTTCAGCAGCACCTCCCGCCGCACCGCCCGTTCGTTCCCTCTCAGTCCGTCCACGTACCGCTGAAGCTCGCACTCGTCGCCCGCCGTCGCCGCCCGCCCACCGGGGGCGTGACGCGCGACCTCCGCCACCGTCGGGAGCAGCAGGGCGGTGGCGCCGCCGGCTCGGAGGCAGACGAAATCGTCGTGCTGTATCTTGCTCGGGTACACGCCCCGCAGCATCCAGTACGCGCGACGGAACGCGAGGTTGCGCAGCAGCAGCTCGTCCGTGGCGTCCCCCGTGGCGCTCCCGTTCTTGAGGTCCAGTAAATCGCATGCGTACGCGTCCGCTTCCATGTCTCCTTGCAGACGTCAGTACCTTAAGCACCGAGCGGCGACGAGTAGGCGCAGTCGGTGGGGTTGTACCCCTGCAGCCCCGCGAACAGCGCGCCGCCGTTCATGGCGTTCTCGTCGACGTACTCGGAAACGACCTGGTTGGTCCCCGCGGCCGCCTGGGCGGCGCCCCCCGTCGGCGGGTCGGCGGGTGGGCGGGCCTCCTTCCGCTGGCGCGTCTTGAAGTATTCGTCGATGTTCTCCTCGGGGTTGCTGGGCTCCGCGTACGCCCACTTGAACAGCTCATCCTCCTCCTTCGTGCGGCGCTCCGGCGTCAGCGGCGCCGCTTTCGGGAACGGCTCCCGCACGGCGGCCGCGGACCCGGCGAGGCGGTTGACGAGGGTGTAGTGGCCGATGAGTATCAACAGCAACACCAAGATACCGTTCTTCAGGGCCTCGCGCAGCATGGTGGTTACTGTAATGCGCTCAAAAAAAATACATTTCAGTCGTCGATGAGGCACCGGCTGAAGTCCGGCTCGGCCACCCTGGAGGTGGCGAGCCGCTGCCTGCTCGGTGGGTCCACCCCCACGTAGCGCTGCACGATGTCGTAGTTGTACCGCTTGTAAAACCGCTTCCTTTTCGCGCCCTGCGCCGGGAAGACGCTGTAGTGGTCGACGATATCGACGATGAGCGGCACCTGCGTGCGCTTGTGCTTTTCCGTGCGCAGGATGCGGCCCACCGACTGTTCGATGTCGGTCTTGGGGGAACACAGGAACAAGCAGTTCAACGACGGGATGTCGAGGCCTTCGCTGGCAAAGGCAAAAGTGCACAGCACCACGCCCTTTTGCGCGGAGGCGTCCAGCGTCGACTGCGGCAGGCCGCCGAAGTAGAAGCCGCTGTCGATGCCCAGTCCCTCCAGCATGGCGTGCAGGGCGCGCAGGAAGGCCTTGCGGTCGCACAGCACCAGCGTGCGGCGGCCCTCGCCCGCGGCGGCCGCGATGCGCTCGGCGACGAGCCGGGTGCGGGGCTCGAAGTCGCAGATGCGGTTGATCATGGCGCTCGTGTTGACCTTGTCGCTCCGGCCGATGTACAACTCCTCGCCGTAGGCCGGCGACGGGTGCGCGTAGTGCACCATCTCGACGCGCACGTCCTCCTGCGCGCGCTTGCGAGAGTACACGACGTCTCCGAGGTACCACATGAACACCTTGGACAGGCCGTCCTTGCGCTGCACGGTGGCGGACAGGCCGATGGTGTACGCCGGCGCGAACTTCATGAACGCCCGCGAAAACACCTCGGTGCCGGTGCGGTGCACCTCGTCCACGCACATGACCTCGATGTCCGCAAACACCTCGGGCGGGTACTCCTTCATGCTCATGCTCTGCAGGCTCGCCAGCACGATGTCCTTGTCTTGCACATCAACCGTCTGGGCTTTGAGCACCCCGACCCGCGCCTCGGGCACGAACTCCTGGATGCGGCTCCGCCACTGCTCCAGCAGGAACTCCTTGTGCACGATGACCATGGCCTTGCGCTGCAGCGCCGCGATGCAGTACAGGGCGATGCAGGTCTTCCCGCCCGCGCACCCCAGCGACAGGATGCCGCCGCCCCGCTTCGGGTCGCGCAGCGCCCGCAGCAGGGCCCGGGTGGGCTCCTCCTGGTCCGGGCGCAGCCCCCCCTTGAACTTCAGCCTCGGCAGCGGGGCGCGCGGCGGCGCGGGCGACTGCGGCTCGAGGGCGCCGAACTTTTCGATGCCGTAAAACTTTGGGACGTGCAGCAACCCCTCGTCCTCGCGGTACAGCCGGAACCGGTTGGGGGGCGGCCCCATGCGGTCGAACGTCAGCGGCTGCACCGTGAGCTCGCGCTTCACGGCGGCGAGGACGTCTTCGCCCACGGCCGCCTTGCGCACGATGTAGAAACCCGCCATGGGTTCAGGAGTTGCTCCGGCTTTAGATGCTTTATGTACGGCATCAGGGTTCAGACGTCCACAGGACGCAAGAGTTCTGTGCAGCAAGCACAACAATGTACACGGCACGCGAGAACGCGATGTGGACGCCGGACCGCCGCCGCCTCGTCGTGCGCGGCATCAGCTGGTTCGGCGCGGAAACCGAGACCCACTGCCCCCACGGTCTGTGGGCGGCGCCGATGGACGACATCATAGGCGCCATGGTCGGCGGCGGGTTCAACGCCGTGCGTCTGCCCTTCAGCGTCGAGTTCGTGCGGCGGTGGGACCGCCCCCCTCCGGAAGGCATCGATTACTCCAAGAACCCCGCGCTGAAGGGGCTGTCCTCCGGCCAGGTGCTGGACGCCGTCGTGCGCAAGTGTGCTGCCGCCGGGGTCCTGGTGATGCCGGTCATGCACCGCCTGAACACCTCCGTCATCAGCGAGCTGTGGTACGACGACCAGTACTCGGAGCGCGACGTCATCGACGCCTGGCAGCGCGTCGCACGCCGGTACGCGGGCTTCGAAAACGTGTTCGCCTTTGACCTCCGCAACGAAGTGCACGGCCCGCGGGTGCAGTGGGGGACGGGCGGGGCCGCCTTCGACTTCAAGGCGGCCACTGAGCGGATGGCCGAGGCGGTGCTGGCCGCCAACCCCCGCCCGCTGGTGTTCGTGGAAGGGCTCGACAAGCGCCTGCCCGAGCTTCCCGAGGTGGGCGTCTACTGGGGCGAGAACCTCAGCTACATCCGGGCTGCGCCCGTGACGCTGTCGGCCCGCTTCGCCAACAAGGTCGTGTACAGTCCGCACACGTACGGGGTCGACGTCCACGACATGCCGCAGTTTCATGCGCCGGACTTTCCGGGCAACCTGCGAAACGTCTGGGAAAGCAAGTACGGCTGCATCACGCGCGCGCCGTACAACCACACCGTCGTGGTCGGGGAGTTCGGAAGCAAGTACGCTCCCGGCAGCATGGACGAGACCATCCAGAATCGCCTCGCCGATTACATCGCGGGCGACCTGAAATCGTCGGCGTTCCTGTGGTGCCTGAACTGCAACGGGTCCGACACCGCCGGACTGCTGAACGCGGACTGGCGCACGGTGAACGCGCGCTATGCCGCGCTGGCCGCTCGGGCGGTGCCTCGCCCCACCAAGCTCGCTCCCATGTCCACGACGCTCGCGCCCGCGCCCGCGCCCGCGCCCGCGCCCGCGCCCGCTCCCGCTCCCGCACCCGCTCCCTCTCCCGCACCCGCTCCCGCACCCGCACCCGCTCCCGCACCCGCTCCCTCTCCCGCACCCGCTCCCGCTCCCGCACCCGCTCCCTCTCCCGCACCCGCGCCCGCACCCGCGCCCTCTCCCGCACCCGCGCCCGCACCCGCTCCCGCGCCTGCGCCCTCTTCTCGGGCACCCGCGACGGTCCTCGCCGTCGACAGGGTCAGCACCTGGAACAGCGGCGCAGACACGGCGACGCACTACGACGTCACCCTCCGTAACACGGGCCCCATAAAGCTCACCAAACTCCGCGTCGTGGTGGGAGCCCCGTCGAAGGATATCGTGCAGCTGTGGTCGATGGTCGTCGCGCCCCCCGGCGCCGGCGGGCCGAGCCAGGAGACGACGGCGTTGGACCTGCCGCTGTGGATAGCCACGTACGGCTGGGACGTCGACGCGGTGCACAAGTTTGGCATCATCGTCAAGAACCGACCTCAATCGCTGGACGTCGTCGCCCGAGCTTCCCCCCAGTAGAAGCGGTGCCAGTCCGTCCGCCGACGGCCCGCGCTGGTCCTGACCATGCCCATGAGTCCGATGAGGTAGAGCACGCCGATGCAGCACGCCAGCGCGATGGCCGCGTTGCCACGGACCGCATCGGCAGCGAACACGGCCAGCGCCAGCGACGCCATCAGCGCGGACCACAGCGCGACGCGGGACGCGACGCGGTACACGCCCGCGGCGTACTCCGCGGACGCCGCGCGCTCCCGGACCACGTGCACCTGGCTGTTCGCCTTGTTGACCGCGGCGGACGACTGGCGTCGTTCCTTGTCGAGCTGCGAGGTGATGAAGCGCCCGTCGTTGAACATCTGATTGTAAGTGGCATTGGTGTAGGTTGCGTTCAGGAACTTGTCCACCTTGCCTACGATGATGTCGATGTACTGCTGAGCGGCACACCGCGTGCGGTTTGCAATGTCGTCGGACACGGTGCTGTTCTGCTGCAAGCTTCTGGACACGTTGGACACCACCGAGCGCATGATGCCGTCGTTGTCGGCATCCAGGACATTGACAGCGCTCAGGGGAGAGGACATCGTTTGAAATAACGACAGATAAAACCGGGCACACGGCCCCCATGCCCCGTCGATCGCAGCCATGATGACGGACGCCACTTCCACTGCCGTGGGTGCCGGTGCCGCGGGCGAGGCCGCGCTGGCGCAGGCGCTGGCCTCCTACCCCACGTGCATCAAAGGCCAGCTCTGCGGCGAGTACCAGCACGAGGGCGTGAAGTGGATGCTGGGCCGCGAGCTGGGCGGCCACGCGACGCGCGGCGGGCTGCTGGGGGACGAGATGGGCCTGGGGAAGACGTACCAGATGATCACCGTGATGCGCGCCAACCCGGTGCCGACGCTGGTGGTGGTGGCCATGCCGACCATCATGCAGTGGCGCGACGCCGTGTGGGAGTTCGGTGGCGTGCGGCCCGTCGTCGTGTTCAGCGGCTGCAGCATGCCGGCGCTACCACCCGACACAGACATCGTGATCATGAGCTACTCCGCCTTCCAGCAGGGCGACCGCAGCCCGCCGCCGCCGTGCATCATGAACATGAAGTGGGGGCGCGTGGTGCTGGACGAGGCGCACGTCATCCGCAACAGGAAGACGCAGCTGTTCAAGCACATCAACCGGCTGCAGGCGGACATCAAGTGGGGCATGACGGGGACCCCCATCCAGAACAAGCTGCGCGACCTGCAGACGCTCGTGACCTGGATCGGCTACACCGGCGACCTCAAGACCTTCACCGAGGAGTACGTGCTGCGACGCACGCAGGAGGGCGAGGCGCGCCGCGACGCCTCGCTGGCGCTGCCCGAGCTGCACGTAGACAACAGGATAATCTACTTCAAGGACGAGACCGAGAAGCGGCTGTACCAGGCGGTCCACGAGAAGTATGCAGACATGCTGCACAAGGCCGCCAACCGGAACGTGAAGCAAATAGTGGCGCTCGAAGGCATCCTGCGCTGCCGGCAGATCTGCATCGACCCCGAGGTGTTCCTGGAGAGCATGTTGAAAAAGAAGCGCAAGCGCGACTCGTCCAGCAAGGAGAACGTCGACCCCGTCGACGCCCCCGACGCCGAGGCCCCCGACGCCGACGCCTACATCGAGGAGGACGACGACGAGTCCGAGTATGTGCGCCGCCGCAACAAGCGCGTCTGCGACTGGTCCAAGGAGACACGCCTGCCGTCGCTGATCACCGGTATCCTCAAGGACGCTCCTCCATTCCGGGGCAGCAAGATGGCGGAACTGGTCCGCGACCTGGAGGAGCACGTGAAGCAGCACAAGTGCTTGGTGTTCTGCCAGTTCCGCCAAGAGATGCAGATCCTGGAGGACATGCTGGCGGAGCGCAACATCGCGACCATCCTGTTCAACGGCAAGATGAACCTGCAGAAGAAAGACGTGGCCATCAACAACTTCATCCACAGCGCCGTGCCGGTCATGATCCTGCAGATCAACTGCGGCGCGGTGGGGCTCAACCTGCAGGTGGCGTCGCGCGTGTACATCACCAGCCCGCACTGGAACCCCTGCGTCGAGGTGCAGGCGGTGTCCCGCGCACATCGCAAGCTGCAGACCCAGGCGGTCACCTTCGTGCGGCTCGTCATGAAGGACACGGTGGAGGAGCGCTGCATCGTCGTGCAGCAGAACAAGATTAAGGTCATGTCCGAGACCCTCAACGACGACTCCGTCGCTGTCAAGCTGGGCAGCTCGGGCGCGCTAACGTTCAAGGACCTGAAAAGAGTCTTCTTCAAGAAGCTATCCTAAGGTCTCCATCCCGAGCCCCACTACGCCGCGTTCCACTCCCACATCTCCTCCAGCAGCGCCGTCATGTACAGCGCGGCATGGTCGTTGGGCACCAGGAAGCGGCGCACGAAGGCGCGCGCGTTGGCGGTCACCGCCTGCGCCTCCCCGGGGTTGGCCAGCAGGTACCGCACGTGCCGGGTCATGGCCTCGTTGTCGTAGCACCGGATGTAATGCACGCGGTCCTGCAGCATGGGCGAGTACCAGACGACGTCGCGGTGGAATTTTTTCAGGACCAGCGACCGCGAGCTCAGCATCCACGCCTGGTCCCAGGTCTCGGTGTTGCCCCTGATGTTCAGGATGAATTTGTGGCGCGTCTGCTCCTCCCGCGTCATGGGCGCCGACGCGCAGACGCGGTGCAGGTCGGGCACGGCGCGCAGCGCCAGTTCCCGGTCCATCTGCGCGAAGCGCGTCACCCGCAGGTGGTACAGGTCCCGGTCCGACTGCGCTAGCGACCAAAGGCACGTCTGAATGCGCTCGTTGCGCGCTGGGTCGCGGTCGCCCGTGGTCGTGTACGCGCCTACGACGGTATCTTTCTTGTCCTTCCACTCGAGCTTGTCATCGTAAATGCCTCGCCCCCCATAGTTGCCCATCTGGTAGGGGTCGGGAATGCACACGGGGCCGCGATGCCGACCATCCTTGGAGAAGACGAGCACGCCGTCGTACCGCCGCTCCTCGGCGCCAGGCAGGTACGTGTAGGAATCGTGCAGCTCGATGCTGTAGTAGCCCTCGACGTCCACGCCTGGCAGCAGGTTCCCCAGCACCGCACGCTGCAGGTAGTCGCACACGAAGGGCATGCGGTCGGCGTTGTCGTGGGCCTCGTGCCCGTGGCCCGTCACCTTCCACCCCCGCCGCTCGGGGCAGCGCCGGATGTGGAGGTAGGGGATGCCCTCCGCGAGGTCATCCGGCGACTCCGCGGGCGCGAGCCTGCGCCCCTCGGCCCGCCCGAGCCACTCGATGCACTCGACGCTGTCCATGGTTGAAGTTACAGGCTACGTGCTTAAGTGCTCCAGTATCGTTGCTGCGTCGGACACCCCCAAGAACACATCCAACGCCGGACACCCCACGACCTCGCCGCCCCCAAACTTGAGGGTGTTCTTCTGGTGCTTGACCTGTGCCTTGTTGTCGAACACTTCGCGCAGCTCCTTGCGCAGCTTGGCAGACACGGCGTCGGTCACCGCCTCGCCCACCTGCATCTGCGGCAGCCGCAGCGTCCCCGCCATGCCGGGGGACATGTGCTCGCGGCGGCTGAAGCCCAGCATGGTCACCACCACGCCGCTGCTGACGTAGCTGCCGGTCGTCTCGTAGAAGCGCGCGGTGCTGGCGTACAGCCGCATGACGTCCGCGAGCAGCTTGGACGGACCGTCGCCGCCGGCCGCGATGACGTCCGCCACGCGGAACAGCGCCTCCCGCATCTGCGAGAGGTCCGTCACCTTGTCCTCGGCGAACTCGCCGGCGTGGGCGTCCGGCAGCTGCGCCGCGCGCTCCCGCAGGAAGGCCAGCGTCGCCGCGTCGTCCATGGGGCGCACCCAGGTCTGCGCCCTCAGCGCGTCCGTCATCATCCCCGCCACGGTCTCCACCTTTTGGCGCAGCTCCTCCTTGAGCACACCGCCGTCGCGCAGGATGCACTCGCACACCCATACGAGCTGCCAAGGCGCCAGCCTGCGTGTACAGGAGCAACCTCAGACAGGGCCTCGCGACGCTGCCGTGCGTGCGACGGTCTCCTCACCTGCTGTACAGGGGGCGGAGCGCAGGGTACTCGTCCAGCAGGAACAGGTGCCCGGAGTGCAGGGTCTGGAGGTGCGCGGACACGAGCAGCGCAAACTTGTAGGCGTTGGACTGTGCGGTCCGCCGCGGAACGGCCGGCATCATCCCCGGCCGCGACAGCGGCAGCAGCGGGCACACCAGGCGCTCCATGTACCGCACCGGCGCCTGCGTGAGGATGCGCAGCGTGCCGTCGGGGTCGATGGCGTACGCGCAGTTGACCAGGCACAGGGGCGTGGTGGGCTCCATGCAGCGCAGCGAGCCCACGACGTCCTCTCCAAACTCCAAGTAAGAGTAAGCGTCTTGTCCAAAGGCGATGACGCAAGATGCCGATGAGACCCTGCGCGTCACAAGGACGCAGTCAGAACGAAAGAGCTCGTACAGCCTTGCTGCCTTCGCAAGGCACACTCACGGATGGTTGCCAAGTTCTTCTGGCCTGAAGCTCCGGCGCGGCGTGAACCTCGCGACCTCCTGTCCCGCGGCCAGTCCGTTGATGTCTTCGCAGAACCAGTACTTGGCAACCGCCTTGGCGAAGCCGCCCTCGCGCAGCGTGCTGCACAGAGGGGCTGTGGAGCTGCCGTCCAGGGACAGCTGCTCCAGCGCGGCCTGCAGCGTGTAGTCGTCGACGGGCCCCGGCTGCAGGCCGCGCCGCGCACACTGCGCAGCGTAGGCATCCGCCATGCCGTCCGTCCTGCGCGATGCCCACAGCAGCGCAGAGAGGTCAGCAGAAGCTCGCTCGGCTGCGTGAGGGCGGGCCCGCGGGGGGAGAGGAACCTCACCGAGCGATGAGGTATGCGTCCATGAGCAACATGGTGGTGGGTGTCCTGCGTGTTTGTTGATGATAGGCATCATCGCCGTCGCCGATGCGTGGTTTTGTAATTTGAGAGGAGCTGCTCGTCGCATGGAGAAATCGACATCGCGTAATCCTTCGTCACCAGATGTCGCTCGGTGACACCCCCCTGCCCGTCGGGGCAGACATGGTACAAAAGGCGCCGCAGGGCCATTGGGGGAGGCTATAATCGTCGCAATCATGTCGCACGACTCGTTCTTCGAGGCGATGAAAGAGCGCGGCGTGGTGTTCGCGGATCGCTCAGTGTCCCTGGGGTCTCCAGTGTCTTCCGTCAACTACGATGACATCCTGCGGGAGCTGCTGGCGACCGGCCACACCGTGACGGTCGTGAATCAACCTAGCGGCAGCGGTAGCAGTCAGCAGGACATTGTCCGCTCCATCCAGGCGAGCCTTCACCTGCGCATAGCGATGTACATGAACCAAAAAAAGGCGGTCGCGTCGGAGTTTGCTGCGAAAGCGGCGGAACTGAGCAATAATCGGTGTTGAATGCATGGCGCTGGTGGTGGACGGCGTGGATGCCTACGTCCGTCGCATGACGACTTGTGACCTTAACTTGTTGCGTGTAAGTTCACATGCACAAGCCAAGCAGCTCTACGTCTCCCGGCTGCGCCCTTGCAGCCCCGTGGAAGCGGCCTCCCACGACCGCATGTTTGCCGAGTGTCGGCGGCTGTTCTCGGCCGCCGAGTGCCGCGTGCTCGCGTCCATGCCGCGGCCGCGCACGCTGATGATGACGACTGGGGATGACCCGTGGTTCCCTCACACCGTGGGCGGCACCATCGTGTTCACCGCGCCCCCGTCGCTGGGCACGGTGTGCCACGAAATCGTACACGTGTTCCAGCGCGCGCATCCGGTGCTGACCGACCACTTGGTCACCGCCGTCTTGGGATACCGACGCGTCATGCGTGCGGGGCGCGACGTCCGCGAAGCGCTCCGTATCCGCGCCAATCCTGACGTGGACGATTACCTGTATTCGCCTGAGGGCGTGGCGGACGGCAGGGTATGTGCCCAAGTGTACGACCGCGCGTGCCCTTCGTCCCTCGCCGACTCTCGGACGGTTGTCTTCGATGCGGCCACGCACGTCGCGGAAGATTTCCACGGCTACGAGCACCCCTACGAACACATGGCGTACGCCCTCACGGACATGGTCATGGTCGGGCGCGTTCCTCGAGCTTGGGCAGCGCTCCTGTGAACTTGGTGCACGCCCTGCGCCAGTGTAAAATTATCTCAAGCCTATTCAACAGTGTGTTACAGTATATGTCAAAGTTTCAATCCAACGCGCGGCGCTTCGGCCAGGAACGCATCGATTACGTGTGCCGCCGACGCTCCCATCTGCGCATGCTCGATTGGTTCCCCGCGCTCATCAAGGACATCTATTTCTGCGCCGACCATCCCGACAATCACACCGTGCGGGTCACCAACGTCAGACTGCCGTACGTCAGCGTCCACGATGGCAGCAAGTGGACGCCCCTGCCGACGTCCTTGGTCGCCTACCACATCATCAACAAGTGCATCGACGCCATCGACCTCATCGTCGACCCAGCCTACCCCCCCGCCGACTACCGAGAGTTCTGCGAGCTGTACGACGCCGACGACAAACGGCTCATGCGTCGGCTGCAGCGCTGCGTGCGCGACGTCCTGCGCGCTCAGCACATGTACACGCAGCCGATGAGGCGGCTCGAGCCCGTGGCGTCGAAGACGCAGTCGCACGTCGCCTTGGCGACCGTGCAGCTGCGGACTGCGTCGTCCTCCTGACGCATGCCGAGTCCGGGGACGCTGCTCGTGCATATCAAGTCGCCGTTGCGGATGTCTCCGCCTTCGCCGCAGACGAGGATGCCGCCCTCGCCGCTGCCGTGCACGACGATGCGCTTCTGGGCCAGCGCGGCTCCGCCGCAGGAGCGCTCGAACCGGAGCAACCCCCACTTGAACGTCCGCGCGTCCGCGTGCAGCTCGCCCACCACCCCAAACACGCGCGCGTCCCGCGGCGTGCGCGACACCTCCACCACCGGCAGGGCCTCGTCCATGCTGATGGCGTCGTCCCCCTCGAGGTCGCAGTACGCGCCGCTGGCCACGACTATCTGCCCCGCCCGCGCCTCCGCGTGGTCCTCGGGCCGCAGGGCGACCCTGTGCTTTCCGGTGTGGTTCAAGCCCTCCGCGTGCCACGCGTCCGAGAACACGACCGAGGCACCGTTGTTGCTCTTGAACACCAGGTCGCTCGCGTGACCCGCGGACGCGTCCACCAGCTCGAGGTACTCCAGCCAGTGGCTGGACTCTTTCATCATCTTGATGCCATCGTAGAACAGCCCCTGGCTCTGCACGCTCACGTTGTTGAGCATGAACTGCGTGGCGTACAGCTTGCCGCCCACGTACAGGTCTTTCTCCACGGCCATGCTGTCCGAGAATATGTGACCGAACTCGCCCTCCCAGTCGCCCGTGACGCTGTTGCTCGTGAGCATGGGGATGGGCGCGAAATCGTAGTTGCACAGCGTGAGGCGGCCGGTGACCGTCAGGTTCTCCAGAGTCGCGTACCGGGCGTTGAGCGTCTCGGCCGTGGCATCCACCGTGTCCAGGCAGTGCGATATCGCGTGCACGGCGTACAGGTTGCTCTGGACGTACACGTCCTTGTCGACCAGCACGTTGTCGTAAAACTGGTGGCCGTACTGAAAGTTGTCCGGGTCCACCCACCACCAGGCGGTGTTGCTGGCGTCGCAGAAGGGCATGTACGCGTAGTTACACAGAGACAGCCGCCCCAAAACGGTCAGGTCTTGGATGACCGTGGGCTCTTCGATGCGCAGCACGGCGTTGCTGCTGGTGATGACGACGTCCACATCGTGCCGGATGCGGTCGCCGCTGAAGGTCACGGCGCCCAGCACGGCATCCCCCGCGAACACCGCCGCGTTGCAGAAGGCGGCGTTGCTGCGCACCAGCAGGTTGACCGTGTCCGTCGTCTGGTTGGCCAGGTTGCAGAAGGTGGCCTGGCCCTCGAACACCGTGGCGCCCGACACCTGCAGCCCGCCCGCCACCCGCACGTCGTTGCTCAGGTACGCGCCGTGCTCGGAGACCAGGAAGCCCGCCCGCGCGGTGCCCGCCACGCGCAGGTCCTCCAGCATGCCCACGTCGTTGCAGAAGGTGGCGGGACCCAGGCCGACCAGCTCGGTCGCGGACACCTTGTCCGCCCGCAGGTCGCCGTAGAGGGTCATGTCCCCGTAAAAGTACGAGTTGCTGTCGACCAGCAGCGTGCCGGCGCTCAGGTTGACGTCGCGGACCATGAACTCGTTGGCGTAGAGGCGGCCGTTGACGTAGAGGTCCTTGTCCACGAGGACGTTGTCGTAAAACTTGTGGGCGTACTCGAAGTGGTCGGGGTCGATGCCGGAGACGTTACTGGTGTTGATGTCAATCATGACGTATGTGTAGTTGCACATGCTGAGGCGGCCGGTGACGGTGACGTCCTTGAGCACGGCGTGGTCTTCGACCCGCAGCACGCCGTTGCTGGAGCCTGCTGCCGCGATGACCAGCTCGCCGTCGTGCCGCAGGCCGGCGTTGCTGCCGGGCAGGTCGATGCCGTTGCAGAAAGTAGCATTGGAGGCCACGGACAAAGCGTTCCCGATGGCGACGCTGTTGCAAAAGGTGGCATTGGAGGCCACGGACAAAGCGTTCCCGATGGCGACGCTGTTGCAGAAGGTGGCATTGGAGGCAACGGACAGAGCGTTCCCGATGGCGACGCTGTTGCAGAAAGTGGCGTTAGAGGCAACAACCAAGGCGCTCCCCATGGTGACGCTGTTGCAGAAAGTAGCATTGGAGGCAACGGACAGGGCGTCCCCGATGGCGACGCTGTTGCAAAAGGTGGCATTGGAGGCAACGGCCAAGGCGTTACCGATGGCGACGCTGTTGCAAAAGGTCGCATTGGAGGCAACGGACAGAGCGTTCCCGATGGCGACGCTGTTGCAAAAGGTCGCATTGGAGGCAACGGACAGAGCGTTCCCGATGGCGACGCTGTTGCAAAAGGTGGCATTGGAGCCGACCATGAGGTTGCTGTTGACGGCTACGCTATTGCAAAACGCGGCATTAGAGCCTGTTCCGCTCCCCCCACTGCCACCGTTTGCAGCGTTACAAAATGTCACTGTACCAAAAAAAGTCGTATCTCCATACACAGCCAAGTTTGACGTGACAGTTGCGTTCCTGGACACGCTGATGTCGTTACAAAAAGTTGCGTTGGAGCCGACTACAAGCTCGTTGCAGAAGGCGGCGTTGGAGGCGCCCGTGAAGCGTCCGAGTACTGCCAGGTCGTTGCAGAAGGCTGCATTGGAGGCGCCCGTGAAGCGTCCGAGCACCGCCAGGTCGTTGCAGAAGGCGGCGTTGGAACCTACCACGAGTAGACCAGACAGCGACATATCATTACACAGGGTGACAGCATCGTCGACGACGAGTCTGTTGTGAATGAATACCGTTTGGTCTACGTCGAGACGTCCTGTGATTCGGACGTTGCTGAGGGTGGTATCACGCATGACGTCCAATGTGCCTCGCACGTGCAGGTTGCATGTCCACACCTCGGCGTCGAACACGGCATTACTCCCTGCTGTTAATTCCCCGCGGATGACCACGTTGTTGCAGAAAGAGGCATCACCAGCCACGGCGACGTTGGATTGGAATAGGACCGACTTGTAAAAGGTTGTCAATGCATCGACGAACAGGTTGCTGTTGGCCACGATAGACATGTAGCTCGGCGTTATGGTGATGATGTTGTCCGTGCCCGAAGCGAGCGTGACAAAGGCGGCCTCCATGTCCAGTCTGTTTTCGTTGGGACGCGTGCGAATGACGACGCGGTTGCTGATGTTTACGTAATCGTCCAGGTCATTGAAAACGGGCGGCGAATTGGAGGTACCGGGAAAGATGATCAGACAGCGCTGGCCCGTGTTGACGATATTGTTGCCGATGAGGATGCTGCCCGTGCCCGTGTCGCTCAGGTTGTGGCCGATCTGCGTGCAGTAGGGCGCGAGCGCACTGTTGCAGGTCCCGACGGAAATGCAGTGGTCGCCCACGGCCTGGTTGTGGTACCCCAGACTGGTGTTGTGGGTGGTAGCGAGGGCGGCATTGGTGTACGCGTTGCGGTAGCCGATGAACGTGTTGTTGCACCCGGACACCAGGCGCCCCGTGTCCATCCCCATGTACACGTTGCGCTTGGAGTTTACGGAACGGACGTTGGTGTTGTGTCCGACCATGACGTTCTCGGTGCCCAGCTGGTTGGAGACGGCGCAGAAGTTGCCGATGAAGATGTTGCACGAGCTCTGCGTCTTCACGGCGGTCTTGAAGCCGATGGCGATGGTGTCGCCCATGGTGGACGCCTCGCCGCAGGCCTGGTAGCCGTACACGCTGTTGCGCTGGCCGTTGTTCTGGAAGCACGACATGTACCCGCAGATGGTGGATTGGTTGACGCCGGTGCTGATAGCAAAGGACAGGTCCGTCGCGGTCAGACCTTGGACGTTGAACTTGGACTGCTGCACCGAGTATATGCTCATGGCGGGCAACGGTGGCGGGTGCTTCTACATAGTCACTTCATGTTTTGGCGCAGGAAATCCCACAGGTTCTCCGGGGAGCGCTGGCCGGTGAAGGTTGCCTTCTTGGCTCCGTTCTTGTACAGCAGCACGGTGGGGAACGCCTGCACGTCGTACTTTCCGGCGTCCGTCGATTTCGTCGTCGTCACGGACGGCATGCCCGACTGCTTGACTTGGGCAGTGAACTTGTTCCATATGGGGTCAAACTGCGTACAATACTTGCAGTTGGGGGAGAACACGTACACAATTTCGATGACGTCCACGGTCTTTTTGGCGGAAGCCTTCTTGGCATCGGAAAAGTGTTCGCGCCGCCCGGAGAAGAGCAGGTTCACCAGGTACCACAGCGCCACGGCGACCAGCACCCAAAGCAGCACGGACAGCGCAAGAGAGGCGTGGTCGTCGCAGGGCGCGGCGGCTGAGGGCGGTGCAGGCTTGGGAGCAGCGGGCTTCCGGGGCATCGTGTGTGTGTGTATGTATAATCAGTACGCCTATATTTTTGAAGAATCGAGAATCAGGAAGCACTCGTCCATGGGCAGGTCGGCTTCGAGGGCCTGGTACGCCTCGCGGGACAGCAGCAGCATGCGCGTCCGGTGCTCCAGGAAGCGACGGTAGCTGCGGTGGTCGGCGGCGCAGCCCGCGGCAGCGGCGAGGATGGGGGGGTCGACGGGATAGTCGTGCGCCTGCAGCTGCTCGTGCAGGGCGCACAGCCGCTCGTCGTCGTCGCCCAGGATGACACTCTTGTACACGTTGTGCGTGTGGTACAGCTCCTGGATGGAATCGAACAGCGTACTCTCCATCATCGTGTGCGTGCGTACACGACGGTTGTACCGAGTCGGTTTAAGTGAGGCCGTATATAAAGAAGACGCGGCCTGGGTGGATGCACCCCATGACCGACGTCATCCGCTACGTTCCCAGCGCGTTCCGCGAGCGTCGTCCGGCGGCGCCGGTCCCGGAGTTGCAGTCCGCCATCGACAAGCTTAACAGACTGTACGCCACCCGCGCCTGCTTCGTCGTCGCGCCCTCGGCATCCGCGGGTGCCCCCCCGGATGAGGCGGGCAGCCACCGTCGCGGCCGCCACGGCCACGGCCACGGCGGTCGTCCCCGGACGACGGGCTTCGGCTCCTCCCGTCCACAGCATCCGCAGGCGCGCAGCATGCTGAAAGTGGACCGGCTGCCCAGGGTGGAACGCGACATCGTGGCCACCCTGAACAAGGTCAACGACGGCAACTTCGAGGCCCTGAGGACCCACGTGCTGCGCGCGTTCGCCATGGACACGGACGCCTGCATGCGCCTGCTGCTGGACCGGTGCCACCTGCAGGTGGAGTACATGCCGCAGTACGTGGGGCTGATGCAGTACATCCTGGACAACACGCAGGAGTGCAACCGCGATTTCGTGCGTCGGAGCCTGCGCGACTTCGTGGAGGGCTTCATCGCGGGGCGCAGCTTCTCGGGCTTGCCGATGCCCGACGCCGACGAAGCCTACGACGACTACTGCGAATGGGTGCGCACCAAGCGTATGATCCTGGGGAAACACAAGACGATTCTGCGGCTGCTGTCCGAGGGCATGGCGTCCGACGCCGCGGACCTGCACAGTTACTTCTGCTCGCTGATAGCGACGCTGTACGAGGAGATGCACGCGAGCGCGCACACGACCGAGGTGCTGCTGGACATGCTGTCCGAGTTTTTCAGTGCCGAGCTGGTCGGGTGCAGCGACGTTCGGAAGTACGCCCGGGAGTGGAACGACGCCATCGCGGACGCCTACCGCGACGAGGCCATGAGCCAAGCGTTGAACATAAAGTGTCGATTCAAGCTGCTGAACATCCTGGAGGCGGAATCTCAGGCGCGCAAGTGCAGCAAAGTGCACACGCGACCGGGTGCCGGCGGCAGCGGCCGCGGCCGGTTGCTCCGTCGATGAGTCCTATGCTCCGAAGATGTTGGGCCTCAGCGAAGAAGACGAGGCGTTCCTTCCTCGACCCCTGCCGCGCCCGCGGTCTCCGCCGAAGCGTCCCCGTCCCCGTCCAGCGTTCGCATTCGCATTCGCATTCGCATTCGCAGTGGCATTTGTATTGGCAGCGGCGTTGGCCGAGGAAGCAGCCGAGAACCCGGAGAACACGGGGGGAGCGTTGGCATTCGAGGCGTTGCTGTTTCCCCGAGAGGGCGTGGGCACGGGAGAGGGGGCGGGCGTGGCCGTGGGAGCTGGGGGCGGCGTGGCGGTTTGAGTCGTCAGCTTGGGGTAAAACTCGTCCGCCAGTTTGACGGTCATCTCCAGGCTCTGCTCGGTCGCGTTGATGTTGTCCAGCTCGCTCTGCATGTTGTACTCGGTGTACATGCTGCGCAGGTCCGATACGCTCTTGCGGAACTCGTCCGACAGCGCCATCATGTGCTCGGTGGTGAGGTTCTTGATGTAATCGAAATCCGATGGCGACATGCCCGTTTGGATGTCCTTCGAAAGCTGCTGCGTCTGTTGCTTCACGACTTCGAAAAACTCGACGTACATATTGAGGAGCTGCGTGACGTCGTTGATGGACCGCAGCAGTTTGTGGTTCACTTCGGACAGCTGCTTATTCACTTGCTGAAGGGAACGGCACTTGTCCATGACGTCACGCTGTTCGGTAGTGAACTTGAGATACTTTTCCTTCTGCACCTCGAGTTGTTCCTTGGGGTCCGTGGAGCGGTCGATGCCGAGGTCCGCGCCCATCGGGCTCTTGCCCCCGGCCTGGCGGGCGCCGCTGGTTGCTCTCGAGGAGGAGGAGGACGCTTTGCGAGTACCCATATTATCACTTGGGGGCAGAAAAATAATCACCGTCGGGCGAACCAGGCGTACGCCCCTCGCGCGTACTGCACGACCACGTACCGCAGGTTCACTATCATGATGAACCACAGCAGCGCGTAGGCGGTGCGGTGCAGCCTGTACATGCGCCGGTTGTGACGGTACATGCGGTACTCGGAGCGGCGCCGCTCGAACATGGCCTCGTACGCGAGCAGGGCCGCGGCCGTGACGGCCGTCCACACCAGGGGTTCCATGTGTTACTCTATGCACCCATACATATTTCCGTCGAAGCATCTACGCTGCATCCGGCATGTCCATGGCAAACATGTCCGGGGTTGCAACGACGGCGGCCGCTGCTGCTGCTGCTGCTGCTGCTGCGCTGGGGCCGGGGCCGGGGCCGGGGGGAGCGGACGCGTGCTCGGCCATGGCCTCGCCGTCGACCATGATCTCGGAGTCGCCTGTGCCGAACCGCGGCACCTGGCCCAGCATGACGTTGGCACTGACGCCCAGGACGCGGTCGTGGTCGGCGAACACCCCGGCCTTGACGAGGATGTCGGTCGTCTGCTCGAAGGAACTCTTGGCGAGTGGACCGATGTCGTTGCGGTTGATGCCGTGTCGGTTGATGGACGACAGATACCCCTTGTGCGTCATGGTGTCGATGAGCAGGGACACGTGGCAGTAGTTGACGAAGGCGTCCACCAGCACGGCCATGATCTCGTCGTGGAGCGCCTGGCGCGCGGCCTCGATGCCCAGCACCGCGCAAATCTCCACGACGTCGTTGGACACGGTGCGCGTGGCGTCCACGCAGCCGTGCGCCAGCAGCTCCCGCAGGTTGGTGCCGGCGGTGGAGATGACCCATTCGAAGCCGCGCTCGAAGGTGCCCTGCACCTCGTCGTACACGGAGGCGCCAGGGTTACTGGGCTTGCCTATGTCGCCGAGGTCGTCGGTGTCCCTCTTGTACATGGAAGCCTTGGTCACGCGGTCGATGCCCTTGATGGGCACGCTCTCAAGCAGCGCCTGCTGCAGCGCTTTGAGCTCGCTGAGCATGTCATCCAGCTTGTCGTCGTGGTCCACGATGCGCAGCCGCCCGACGAGCTCGGCGGCGTTGTCGTCGCTGAACACGCAGCTGACGCCGTCCTCGTAGTAGTCGCCGAGCACGCGCTCCACGTCCAGCAGGGTGACGCCGGTGTCCAAGAGCTTGGACCGGTCGAACTCCAGGCGCAGCACCCAGGGGCTGTCCGAGGCCTTGGCGCACATCCCGGGGTGCTGCCGGCGCCACTCTTCGTACACCTCCACGAAGGGCCGGTCCTCCGCCAGCGCGGTGTCGTCGGGGTCGTACAGCACCCGCGACGCGCTCACCAGGTCGCGCAGGTAGGTGGTCTGGATGGAGTTCATGATGTCCTTACACTTGCCCTTGTCCTGAGCGTACTCGGGCAGCACGTAGACCGTCATGATGGGCGTCTTCAGGTTCTTGCTCACGTGCAGGAGCTCCTTGAACCGCGGCACGCCCCGCACCGCCGTCGACGCCCCGGAGTATCCTGAGTAGTGAAAAGTATCCCTGGCAGCTAATCCAGACATCAGATTGAAGTTGCGCGTGTTCTCCACGGTGAGGTCGTAGACCCACGGCTTGCTGTTGGGCAGCTCCTCGATGCTGACGACGCGGTCGTAGTACACCTGCTCCTCCTCCAGCACCGCGCGCAGCACCGCCGCGTCCTCCTCGTGGTCCGCCTGCGCCAGCAGCTCCGCCACACGCGCGCGGTTGACGGTGACGGTGCCCCACTGGCGGGTCGCGATGTCGGGCACGGTGTCGTTCAGAGCGTAGGTGAGGCGGGTAGACTTGGCCGCCAGGAGTTCTTGCTTCCGCGCCAGACACAGCGTGAAGGTCCTGGAGAATTTCTCGGTGTCCACGGCAGACATGCTGAGCGTCCAGCCTCTCACTGTGGTGTTGTAGCGTGCCACGTTGCGCTGGTAGGCCTCCTCGCTGATCTGGCGGATGTAGGCGCCGATGCCGTACCTCACCAGCACCTGTCGCACGTCCTCCAGCAGCCCGTGGCTCGCCGAGTACGCGGATACACGCGCATCTTTCTTGGACACGGACCCATCCCCGCTGAAGTAGCCGTCCACCACGCCGTGCAGGAAGTCGTCCGGCGCTCCGAACAGGCTCGGGTGCAGCCGCTTTTTGTCCGCGCCGTTGCCGAACAGCCGCATGAACAGCTCCCCCAGGACGAGGGAGTGCATGCGCAGGCTCACCGTCGTCGCCGCGTAGCCGCTCTTCATGGTGCGCGTGCCCTCGTCCACGTGGTAGCCGATGTCGTAGCGCTTGCAGAAGGCGTCCACGCCGTCCCGGAACTCGGCGCTCATGTTGCAGATGAGGACGGCGTACGGCTTGGCATCGCCGTCCTTGCGCGCCGCGCCCACCGCGATGCAGCCCTCCGCCAGGTAGGCGCCCACCAGCCAGCCGAACTCGCGGTTCAACGGGATGCGCTCCGGAAGGTGCGACACCATGGCCGCGCCCATGGTCTTCAGCGGGTAGACGCAGCGCTCCCGCATGAAGGTGTTGGTCGCGGGGCGGGTCGGCTGCCCCACGAAGGCGGCGACGAGGGAATCCGCGCGGTTGTAGGGCGTGACGATGTCCTTTCCAAACTCCTTGGTCCAGCGGCGCCCCACCTGTTGCCGCAGGTCGAGCGCCTTGCGCACCTCGGACATGAACAGGAACTCGGCCTTCGGGAGCACCACGGACACGTCCAGCTCCTCGATGGGCGCCACGTCGCGCGTCGGCAGCACCGTGCTCACCGGCAGGTAGTCGCCCACCCGCAGGTCGGCTCCGTTGACGGGCTGGATGCGGTTGTCCACGCGCTTCAGGAAAGACTTGGCCTTGGTGGCGATGACCTCCCGCCCCGAGTGCGTCGTCACCTTGAGCAGCGTGTCGCTGCCGTCCTCGTTGACCACCGGGTGCCGCGTCACCGCCTCCACCTTTTGCCAGTCGATGCGCCCCCGCTCGTCGCAGGACAGCACCTTGACGTCGTCCTCCCTCAGCCAGGCCAGCAGCGTGTCTTTGGGCACGGGCTCGCCATCGGCGACGCGCCGCCCATGGCTCGGGTGGCGCTCGATGTCGGCCTCGGGGCTCGCCTCCATGGCCGCGTCCACGAAGGGGCCGATGGCCACCCGCTCCAGCGCGCCGTTGCGCAGCAGCAGCAGCTCCGTGTCGTGGTGCACCGAGTTCAGGGTGTTGTGCACCAGCACGCCCGCGTCCACCATGAAGGAGTCGTTGCCCGGCACGGTGAAGTCGTAGACGTACTCCTTGGGGTCGTCCAGGTACTCCAGGCGCACGATCTCGTCCCACACCACGTCGCCCTCCGCGGCCTGCCGCAGGACGGCCAGTTTCTCCCGCGCCAGCGGCAACGCCGCGCGCGCGCGCTCCAAGTTGGCGCAGTACTGCTTGATGCGCCGGGCGCCGTGCTGGTCGTCCGCGTTGGGAAGGTAGCCCAGCCGCGCATCCAGCTCCGTCACCGCCGCCTTCCGCGCCTCCTCCGAGGCCACCGGGTCCCGCAGCACCGCCTCCAGGTCGCCGCAGGTCTGCAGCGCCTCGACGGTGGCCTCGAACCGCCCCACGTACTCCTCCAGCGTGCGGCGACCGATGGACTCCTTCTTGGCCCAGCGCCCGAAGATGCGCGACTGCTGCGGGTACCGCAGCGCCGCGCCGACGGCGGCGATGGCGGCGCCCAGCTCGGGAATCTTGTCGATTTCCTCCTTCTGGTCGTGCGCGCCCTCGCGCTGCACGTAGGCGATGATGGCGTCCAGCGACGCCGCCTTGTGCTTGACGACGAGCCCAATGTGCTCCTTGAAGGCCGCAGCGTACTTGCGGGATATCTGCGGGCAGTACTGGTCCGCCTGCTTCTGGCCGTTCTTCAGCGTCTGGGTTTTGCGGTTGACGCTGATGCTGGCGTAGATGCCAAAGTAAGCCAGCAGCAGCACCACGTCCTGCGACAGCTGCTTGGACACGGAGGCGGTGCGGATCATCTGCTTCCCGATGATGTCGTGGACGTTGCCGTCGCCGTCCACGTACCCGCCGAGCAGCCCGGCCACGAAAGCGCGGTCGGCGTTGAACGCCCACGCCGGCACGCGCTTGTTGAAGGAGCCGCAGCCGAACTCTCGCGCCAGGAACTCGGACAGCGCGCGGTGCGTAAAGTAGTTTTTGATGCCGCCGTTGGTGTGGACGCTCTGGTGGAAGCCGCTGCCTCTGGCAACTGCAAATGCCCGGATGCGCTCGTAGTACTCTGGAATCTTCTTGCTGATGTTGATGACGTTACCGGTCACCCAACCGTCAGCGAGGTAGGCGCCGCAGAGCCAGCCGAAGTCGCGGTCGAGCGCCATGACCGTGCCGTCGCCCAGGTCGATGGAGGTCGTCGTTCCGGAGGGCGGCAGCGGGATGAACTTGGCGACCGGCACGCGGTCTCCCACCTTGAGCTCCGACCCCAGCACCGGCGCGATGCCCGCCTCCGTGCGCTTCAGGAAGGAGTGGCTCAGCGTCGCGCACGTGCTCTTGCCGCTGCGCGTGTGCACCCGCACCATGCCGCCGTTGGCGGGGTGCCGGCTCACCTGGCTGATGCGCCTCCAGGACGTCTTCTCCCTGTCGGACACGCCCACGATTCGGTACGGCGCTTCCTCCGGCACGTCCAGCACGGTGCTGTCGCCTCCCAGGTGCACGACCTCGCCCGCGCGCGCCTCCAGCAGCTCGTCCACCAGGTCGCCGATGGCGCCCTTGTACATGCTGCCGTCCGGCCGCTGGACGATGAGTTCGCTGAACCTACAACAACTCAGTTGGGTACACGGTTCTGCGATGCTCTGGGCGGCGACGACGCCGACCATCTCGCCGGGGTTGGCGAGGGACTCCAGGAAGCGGGCCCGCACCTCGGCGACGACCTTGTCGAAGGCGAAGCGGTCCAGGCGGGCGCGGGTGATGAGCGGCTTGGGCGACAGGTGCAGCCGCAGCAGCGCCTGCAGCAGCCGGTTGCCAGGGCTGGCGGGCGACACCACCAGCTCCCCGCACAGCGCCTCCACCGCGTCCAGCACGTACGCCGGGTCCAGGTCGGCGGGCTGCCCCGCCGCGCCGTGCGCCCGGTACACCGCCGCCGCGTCCTCCACCAGCCGCCGGAAGGCGATGGGGTAGCTCACCGTCGTCTCGCGGCGCCCCCGGAACACCTTGGTGATGAGGAAGGCCCGGTCCTCGCGCAGCCGGCGGTAGTGGTCGAACACCCGGTCCTGCCAGCTCGGGCCCGGGCGGGCCTGCAGCGCGTCCCACGCCGCCGCCGTCAGGTACGGCCGCAGCGCCTCCGGCTCCCGCCAGCAGTGCGTCGCCAGCATCTCCGCCGCGCTCTGCTCCACGTAGGGCAGCCGCTGCTTCTCCCGCCGGATGGGGTCCACGCCGTCCTCCCCGAACAGGAACTGCACGATGCTGCCCGTCGTGTCCCGCACCGTGTAGTCGTGGCACACCTTGCAGTCCTCCATCGCCTTGACCAGTTTTCTCTGCAGATACCCGCTCTCGCTCGTTTTGACAGCCGTGTCGATGAGCCCCTCGCGGCCGCCCATGGCGTGGAAGAAAAACTCCTGCGGCGTCAGGCCGCCGATGAAGGAGCTGCGCACGAAGCCGCGCGCCTCGGGGCTGTCGTCGTACTTGGCGTAGTGCGGCAGCGTGCGGTGCTCGAACCCGTAGGCGATGCGCTTGGCGTCGATGGACTGCTGGCCGAGGCAGCCGATCATCTGGCCAAAGTTGACGAGGTTGCCCTTGGCGCCCGAGTTGATCATGTCCAGCATGCGGTTCTTGGTGCCCGCGGCCTTCTGGCGCGCCATCTTGCCGATTTTGTTGACCGCCTGATTCAGCTTGGTGTGCACCGTCTCCTCGAAGTGGTCGGCGTCGTTCTTGGTCGACAGGTTCTCGAACCGCCCCGCGTGCACCTGCCGGATGGTCTCGTGCACCTGCGCCTCCATCTCTTCGATGGTCGTCGCGATGGCGTCCAGCGTGCCCCGGTCCACCACCAGGTCGGAGATGCCCACCGAGAAGCCGTACTGCATCAGCCAGTCGCAGATGAGCCGCTGCGTGCGGTCGAAGAACACCCGCGCCGCGTCGTGCCCGTTCTCGTTGTAGATGGTGTGCACGAGGCCGTCGGTGCCCGCCTGGTAGACCCCCTTGTCGCACACGCCGCCCTCGTACACGCCGCGGCGCACCACCACCACGTTGTCCGCGTCGCCGCCGGGCTTGTCCTCGTCGTACAGCCCGTTGCGCATGCGCACGTTGACGTTGGCGGGCAGGATGGAGGTCAGCGCGTGGCGCCCCGTCCAGCCTGCGCCTGCGCCTGCGCCTGCGCCGGCGCCCCCGGCGCCCCGTCCAGCCGGCGGCAGGCGGGCGTCGGGGTTGGCCGCCAGCATGTTGAAGAAGGCCTTCTCGGGGATGGCGACGTCGGGCTGACTGATCTTGTAGACGCCCAGCGTGATGTCCTGGACCACCGAGATGAGCGGCTTGCTCATCCGCGGCGTCAGGATGTGCTTGGACACCGCCGCCAGCTGCCGCAGCTCCTCGTGCGTCTGCGCGCTCTGCGGCACGTGCATGTTCATCTCGTCGCCGTCAAAGTCGCTGTTGAACACGGGGCACACGCACACGTTGAGCCGGAAGGTGTTGTACGGCATCACGCGCACGCGATGCGCCATCATCGACATCTTGTGCAGCGAGGGCTGGCGGTTGAACAGCACCACGTCGCCGTCGCGCAGGTGCCGGTCCACCACGTCACCGTCCTGGAGCTCGATGGCCGCGCGCGCCACGATTTTCTTGAGCACCAGCACGCGTCCGTCGGTCGCCGTCTTGCGGACGTAGCGCGCCCCCGGGTACGCCTCCGGCCCCGCCTCCACCAGCGCCAGCAGCCGCTCGCGGTTGCCCGCGTTGACCACCTCGGGGAACGTCAGGTTCATGGCCACGCGCACCGGCACGCCCAGCTCGTCGATGGAGATGTTGGGGTCGGGGGTGATGACCGAGCGCGCGCTGAAGTCCACGCGCTTGCCCATCAGGTTGCCGCGGATGCGCCCCTCCTTGCCTTTGAGGCGGTCCGTCACCGCGCGCAGCGGCCGCCCCGTGCGCTGCTTCATCTGCAGCAGCCCCGTGGTGCCGCCGTTGTCCACCAGCGCCGCCACGAAGGACTGCAGCAGCGACACCATCACCTCGATGTGCTCGGGGTTGACGCCCTTGTCGATGCGCTGCTGCAGCGTATTGTTGGTCTTGACGATGTGCAGCAGGCAGTGCGTCAGGTCGTCCTCGCACCGCTGGCCGCCGTCGTTGCGCACCGACGGCCGCACCGCGGGCGGCGGCACCGGCAGCGTCGTGCACACCAGCCACTCGGGCCGGCAGTACCGCGGGTGGAAGCCCAGCACCTCGGCGTCGGCGTCGGTGATGCGGCGCAGGATGCGCAGCACGTCCTCGGCGCTCAGCACGAGGCGCCGCACCGTCGACGCCGCCGCGCCGCCGCTCTGCTGCTGGCCGTCGGCGTCGTCTTCGTCGTCCTCCGCCGCCGCTGCCGCTGCCGAGGACGAGGACGCGGCCGAGGTGTCCTTCCACTCGAACACCACCTTGTAGATGCCCTCGCGCTGAATCTTGCTGGGCTGCAGCGCCCCGCACCCGTCCAGCGTCTGCGCCCCGCAGCGCCCCACCTTTTGGCTGTTCATCCGGTGCATGAACTCCCAGCGTTTCTGGCGGGAATGCTTCTTGGACAGGAAGGCCTTCACGTCGGGGCGCTCCACGTCCACGAGCAGCCGGCTGCACCGGAAGCACACGCACTTGAGCAGCTTGCGCACGATCTCGAAAAAGTGGACGTGGAACACCGGCCGCGCCAGCTCGATGTGCCCAAAGTGCCCGGGGCACATGGTGTTGCGCTGCTCGCAGGTGCGGCACAGCCGCGTGTGGTCGATGACGCCCATGCGCGCGTCGAACAGCCCGCCGGGGATGGGCTCGCCCGCGTGGTTGTACATCTCCGTGGCCGTGACATGGCACACCGACCGCGCCTGGATCTCCTCGGGCGAGAGCACGCTGAACTGGACGCCCCGCACGCAGTCCACCTCGCGGTCGTAGGACAGCTCGGGGTGCAGCGACATCCTTTACCAATGGGAGGGATATATTGCGCCGCGGCTTTATGTGCCCGCCCGCAGGAGGAAGCCCGGCATCAGCGACGACAGGCCGCCTGATGCCTGCGCCGCGGGCACGCGACGGCGCGTGAACAGCTCCGCAAGCTCCTGCTGCACCCGCGCCAAGTCCGCGTCGTCGAGCTTGCCCGCCCGCTGGATGCTGCTCTTGAAAGCCCCCAGCTCGCGCCGCAGCCGCTCGTTATCCTCGGTCAGCCGCGCCACCTCCTCCCCGCTGGCCGGCGCCGCGGCCGCCGTAGTCGCTGCCACCTCCGACGCGGCCGTCCGCACCCGCTGCAGCTCCTGCCGCGCGGCCGCGAGCTCCTCCTGCAGCCGCGTGGCCTGCGTCCGCGCGTCGCTCAGGGCGGCCGCGTTCGTCGTCGACCTGTCGGCCAGGGCCTCGGAAAGCTGCTTGACGCGGGCGTCCAGGGACGTCACGATTTCCTGATGTCGGCGCTCCACCTCGGCCAGCAGCAGCCGCAGGTGGCGCTGGCTCTTGACCGCGAACGCTACCTTGAGCAGCCGTACCAACTCCGCGCCGCGGTCCGCGTAGCCCTCGGGCGTCTCGGGCTCGGGCGCGGACGCGGCGCCATCGTCCAGCACCGCCCGCAGCGCCGCGTCCACCGCCTCCAGTCGCTCGTCGTCCAGGGCGTCCACCTCCGCGTGGAGCTGGTCGGACGGCAGAGCCTTCAGACGTTGCACCTGCTCCATGTCGTTACTCTGGCGACAGATAAAACACTCGTGCTTCAATAAGAAGGAACGAGCTATGTCTGTCGATGACAAGCTGGACTTGTTACTGTCCCGTTTCGACAAGCTCGAGTCCCGTTTCGACAAGCTCGAGTCCCGTTTCGACAAACTGGAAAGACAACTGAACACGTACATCAAGAGCGAAGCCGACATCGTCGAATCCGACATCCGCCAAAACATCCGCAAGTACTTCGACGCCCAGTACGGACCGGGCCGACTGATTCGCTACGACGACCAGCTCAAAAAAATCAGCAAACCCTACAGCAACGACACCCTGACCGAGTTCGACGGGCTGTTCGTGCTTACCATCCCCGGCATACCGAGGGTTTCCACACGCGGCGACCGCAAGTTCGTGCTCATCGAAGCGAAACGCCACGCAACCCTGGCGCACGTCCGCACAAAGATGAAACAGTACGAAGGGCTGCAGGAAGCCATCCGTCACGCCAAGGCGAAGCCTGCAGCTCACGCTGCTAAGCCTCTGGCCAGGAAGTATCTCGCGACGCTCCAAGCTCACAAGTTTGCCGAGACGAGCGGCATCCTGCTCTACATCGGCGGCCGGTTCTGGGACGACGACGCCCTCGAGGCCATGAAAGCACACGTCGCCGCTTCGCCCGACATCGGGTACGCGACGGCGTCCTGCGCATCCTACGATGTTGTCGATGGCAAGCACATCTTGTTGCCATCGGCTGGCGGTGGGGTCTCTGTACGGAAGAACACGGCACGAATCAAGTAGCTATGGCGCGCACCATGGCGGCCGCGGATGCCATGAACCGGCCGTGCACGTGCCGCTCTTCGGGGGTCACCGCGGACGCGGCGCTGGTGGGGAGATTTTCCACGTAGCAAGCGACGAGGGCATCGTGCGCCGCGATGAAAAACACGTTGCGCTTCACATCGAACTCGTAGGCCACCACGATGTACCTATTGCTGCCCTCGCCCAGTTCGTCCAGCTCGTCGTACATGAGCCGGACGCTCTCCAGCCACGGCTGCGTCCTCTGCACCTCTTTGAACAGCTTTTCCGCAAGGAACGTGACGAAGGCGTCCGACATGAAGGTGACGCCGTGGTAGGCGCCTCCTCTCTGGACGACCTTCCGGCGGCCGTTGCCGCAGTCGATATACCTGCAGTTGTCGCCTCGGCGGATGAGGCGGCGCCTGCCTTTGTACGTATAGTACCTGCGTGTCTCTGCGCAGTGCGACCTGCCTCCGCCTCCCGTCATCGGATGACCGAGGACGGCGGTCGTGGCCAACGCATGTATTACCGTCGAGTCGACCGTGACGTACACGGAACCCATCGTGTCCATGGTACCAGGCGTCCGTCCACATTTAGTGTCCAGGAAAGACCGCTTGCTTTCTACGACCGATGCGGCCGTATCCTGTGTCAGCACGAAGTTGCACTCGCAGGTCTCCCGCCTGAAATTGAAATCGCCCGCGTCGTCGATGTAGCTCGTGCGGTGGGTCAGGAGCAGCGCGGTACCCGCCGCGCGCTGGCGCGTGATCCCGAACGTGATGTGGTCGCCGTGGTTGACGTCCCCTGCGTCGTCCTGCAGCAGCTCGACGTCGTAGATTAGTGGTGCGGTGCCTGCCGGCGAGGAGACGCTGTCCACGATGCGCACGAAATGCTTCAGGATGGTCTCTCGGTACACGTGCGCGTTCCAGGAGTTCCTGCCGTTGATGCCGTGAATCAGGTAGAACGTTTCGTCATCGGTGCGCCATTTCTTGAAAACCTGTCGCATTTTCGGCTTGAATATCCCTTTTGCGAGGTCGTCGGCCATGAAGTAAAGAAACTTGATGTCCGTGTCGAGCAGCGTGTCGTAGTGCGCGTTCAGGTTGCTGATGCACGACGTCGCGAAATCCATAGCGTAGGCATCGAAAACATTCTCGTCACTGCAGCGCCGCCAGCTCCAGAGCAACGCTGGCCTCCACGCCCTCGGCCGCCAGCCGCGCGTCCGTCCTCACCTGCTCGTAAACCGCCGCGACGGTCGCGGCGTCATCGTGGCCGTGCTGCAGCAGCACCTCGCGCACCGCTCGCTTCCGCGCGGCGCCAGCTCGGGTCGCACGGGCGCGCTCGATGACCTTGCTCGCCACCGTCACGTCCTGCACAACAACCGCCGCGGCGGCCGGTGGCAGCGCGAGCGGGGGCATCACCACCGGCGCAGGTGCAGGTGCAGGTGCAGGTGCAGGTGCAGGTGCAGGTGCAGGTGCAGGTGCAGGTGCAGGTGCAGGTGCAGGTGCTTCTGCAGCATGGTGTCGCTTCCACATCCAGGAGACGACGGGGGCCGCGAACGCGCCGAACCTGACGACGGCGACGATGCCCAGCATGAGCGCCGCGTAGAACAGCGTCGTCCTCCAGGTGTACAGCAGCTCGTTGGGCTTTTTGTTCTGCCGCAGCAACTGGTCGTGCATCTCCTTGTACTTGCTGATTTCCATGTCCTTCTTGTACAGGCGCGTCTCGCAGCGGTCCTCGCTGCGCTGCAGCTCGACCATGCACCGCTCGTCGGGGGTGCCGGTCGGCGACGCGTCGGCGACGGTGCAGCCGTAGCAGGTGATGGGCACCGTGCCGGCGGCATCCCAGCACTGGTACGCGCGCTTCTGTGGGATAGCCCTCGCGACCATCGCACCCGTCAGCGCGGCACCGATGAGCATCAGCACCCCGCCCGCGGTTCGCAAACGACGGGTCTCCATGACTGCATGTCGACGGTGGCCGGCTGCAGAAATCGCTTTTTTTTCAGACACCAAGCTCTTCAAAAAAAAGGATTTCTGTTTGCAGGCACCGACAATCCCACCCAGCCGAAGCCAAGCAGCAGCAACAACATGAACTACGCGACGAACGTCGTGTTGAACGTCATGTGCAGGAAGGGGCGCATCGATGAAGAGGACTTCCTGGCCTGCGCGCGTCCTTGGGCACTGACCGTGAAAGCCATTCTGACGATGATGCTCGTCGCGGTCGGCGTCTGCATGGGCGTCCACTACATCGTGCTGTACGTCCGCAACGGCATGCTGTCGTCCGCACGTACGCCCAACGGTGCTGATATGCACAGCATCAGTCCGCACGCACGTCAGCCCATCAAGACCAATACACAGGCTGGAGAAACCCATCTGAACTGCAACAATCAGTTCGGAAACAACTGTACGACGTACGCCGCTCATCACATGGTGTTGACGAAGCGCCAGACGCAGTGCGACGAAAACGAATGTGCGCGCATCATGAGAATGCTCGATGCCGATTCATAGACCGTGCGTCTTCCTCAGAGCATTCATCGTCAATGTGAGGACGGTGTAGCGTGGGACAACGATGCTGTCATGATGAAGCTCCTTTGTTATTTTGTCTACCAACGCCGAGTACCGTTCGATAGGGTCTGGATGGTTTTTCCTGTCCTTTGAATCCAACATCCTTGCAAACACGCCCATCATCAGGTCTATGTTCGTCCCTTCGATGTCCGCGTCCCGGTGGTGCTTCCCGTACGCGTCGATGGCCTTCTGCAGCAGCCGGATCTCCCGGCGCGTGTCCGCCAGCGGTATGCCGCCGGTGACGCGGACTGCGGAGCCCTGGCCCTTCTTCACGCAGTGCTGGGGCACGTACTTGTATTCCTCGGGCTTCCCCGGGTACTTCGGCGCCACGCACACCTCCCGCCGGAGCTCCTCGCGCACCCGCTGCGCGCGCGCCTGCGTCGCCTCCAGCTCTCGCTGGCGCGGCGTCTGGGGGCTGGCCTTGGCCTTGGTCGTGGTCGGCATCGCTCTTGCATTCTACTGTGTCGTCGAAAATAACGCATCCGACACCAGATTGTCGGACGCTCGCCTCCTTTGCCTTCTTCACCCATGGAACTCTGCGACGACCTAGTCCGCTGTGTGTTCGACCGCTGCGACGGAAACACCAAAGCCCTCACGCTGCGACTGCTGTCCAAGGCATACCGCGCGCGCTACTCGGACTGCGTCGTCGTCCGCGGCCCTGAGACGCCGTCCGAGGAGCTCTTCGAGCGCTGGACGATGACGGCATCGGTCCAAGAGGCGCGGGACGCCTTGCCCTCCCTCGCAACCCGCTACCCGCGCTGGATGCTGCGCGCCGCCGCGCGCGCTCACCCCTGTCTGGTCAGGGACGCGACGCTGGTGCTGGCGCGGCAGGGGCGCCTGGCAGACCTGCGGTGGGCGCGGTCGGAGTTCGGGTGTCCCATGGACGCCGCCGCCGTCTCCGAGGCAGCGAGCGCTGGGCACTTGGAGGTGCTGCAGTGGCTGCGCCGCGACGGCTCCCCTTTCGACGCGTCCGTCGTCTCCGACGCGGCGGCGAGGGGCGGCCACGTGGAGGTGCTGCGGTGGCTGCGTCGCGAGGGGTGCTGTCCGTGGAACGCTTGGACGTTCGCGCGCGCGGCGAGCGGCGGTAACTTGGAGGTGCTGCAGTGGCTGCGCACCCAAGGCTGCCCGTGGAACGCCTGGACGCCAGCGTACGCCGCCCAGCGCGGACATCTCGGAGTGCTGCGGTGGCTGCGCGCCGAGGGCTGCCCCTGGGACGTCAAGGCCTGCTCGAGCGCGGCGAGCGAGGGGCACATGGAGACGCTGCGGTGGCTGCGCGCCGAGGGCTGCCCTTGGGACAGGACGGCCTGCTCGAGCGCGGCCTACCGCGGGCGCCTGGAGGTGCTGCAGTGGCTGCGCGCCGAGGGCTGCCCCTGGGACGCGTCGGTGTGTTGCTGGGCGGCGGGACAGGGGCATCTGGAGGTGCTGCGGTGGCTGCGCGCCGAGGGCTGCCCCTGGGACGCGTCGGTGTGGAGCAGTGCGGCTCGAGGCGGGCAGCTGGAGGTGGCGCTGTGGTTGGTCGAGCAGGGATGCCCGGGCGCACTGCCGTGACGACGTGCGCGCGTTCACTGCCAGGGCGCGCGGACGGGGCACGGCTGCTTGCGACGGCGTCGGACGACGCACTTCACGTAGGTCATGCGCACGGCGATGCCCCTGCACCTGCGCCGCAGGTTGTAGGAGTGGTGAATCATGGGTCCGCTGCTCGAAAAACGCGCAGTGGCTTTATCGACACTGCGCCGCCATAGTACACACCCGATGCCAGATGTCACCGGTGCGACGGGGCGCAGGGCGTTGCCGCGCACTCAGGTGCATCAATGCATAGACGCCTGCACGCCCGTGCAGCGCGCACTGCCATGACAGCGGGTACGCAGCAACCATGAACCGGCTGAAGCGCACGCAGGCCGCCGCGGGGCTGGGATCGGGCTCGAGCTCAGAGACGGACGATGAAGTCGCCTTCCAGCCAGGCATCAGCCCTGCCGAGGCGGAGCAGCAGCGCGTCCGCGCCATGGGGATGCGCTGGGGGCTGCTGGAGAGCCAGGTGCAGACCATCGAGGTCACGGGGGGGCCGCGCGTGTTCCAGTACTACCATCCGAGGTGCCCCAGCCACACGCGCGAGCCTTTCCTGCGCTGGCTGAAGGTACGTCGTCGTCCGCTGCAGCCGCCTGGGGCAGGCGCCATGCGCTGACATGCTGTCTGTGTCCACGCTGCGCAGGGGCACGGTGAGCGGAACCGCATCGGGCTCCACGACAACGGCATCTTCCGCATCAAGCCCACCCTGCCTCCTTTCGACCCGGACGAGGACGCCGAGTTCGCGCCCCCGCCCTCTCCCGGCGACGCCCCCGGCGACGCCCAGGATGCGGCGACCGCCGCGGCCGACACCTCCGCTCAAGACGCCGTCATCAAGGAGTGCCGGCGCCGGGCCGAACAGGACCCCTTGATGCCCATGCACTTCAGCGCGGAGCCGCTGACGCTGGTGGACGCCTCCGCGTTCCCGCGCGACGCCCTGACGGCGGACGACCTGTTCGACACGCCGCAGCACATCGCCTTCGTAGCACCGCCGCGCTCTGGCAAGAGCGCTGCCGGCTCCTACGGCATGCTGCGCGACCTGGAGAAAAAGCGCCCGGTGCTGTTCCTCACCTGCCAGAGCCCGCGGCGGTGCTTTCGTTCCCCATATCCGACGAGGACACTCGCGGACTGCTGGTAGTTGCCTGTTGTCCTCGTCCACCGCGCTCGAGGGCGGCGGTTCGAGACGTCCAGGTGCTCACGCAGCGCACGGCATCGGCAGAAGATGGCATGCCTTTGGGAACGGCGTCTTCAGGGTGGCCAACACGTCGTCCAACACAGTGGAGCACGTGTCCATCGAGTACGACAAGGTCGTCATCCTACTGGACGACATGGATTGCTCTGCGGATGACGTTGGCACTGACGCCCAGGACGCGGTCGTGGTCGGCGACACCATCGCCATCGGCTTCAAGACCGCCGTGAAGACGCAGAGCGCGGCCGCGGCGGGGTCGAACAGCAGGACGTCCTGCGCGCCGCGCGTGACGGGCAGGCCGTAGAACAGCGCCAGCCACGCGTCCTTGACGGGCATGGTCAGCTCGTAGGATGCCTCCACGGCG
>JACCEA010155182.1_pt1 | contig 39521 bp, 48 predicted proteins | sample 7449851 | NCBI WGS metagenome assembly JACCEA01 (sample SAMN15323453, study PRJNA562643) | freshwater metagenome | isolation source: river surface water | place: USA:Blue River Watershed | collected 2017-08-18 | reverse complement strand
AATTGGCAACACAATTCAGGAAAAGATAAGACTACAAAAGGTTCTTGCAAGGGGAAACTCAAAGCAAGAAAACAAGCATTGCAACACATCAAACGCAAACTCAAAGTAATCTGATGACTTATCAAAACTTGTTGGAGATTCTTCAGACTCTCACTCTGGAACAGTTGAAGTCTGATGTGTCAATTTATGACATTGCCAATGATGAGTTTTATCCGATGAATAGTTTTCATCTTACAGATGAAACTGTAGATGTTCTTGACCCTGAGCACCCTTACCTTTCTTTTTGATTATGTATCGCACTCTTTCCGAACTTCGTAACAGCATCGACCAACTGATTGAACAACAAGGTGAAAATGCAACTTGTGCTGCATTTATATTCACCAAGAATGATGTATTGTATTATGACGCAGGTGAGGATGGATTTCCTGACTTCAATGAAGAAAAGTTTCTCAATGATGAGGACACTGATTTTGTTCTGAATCAAGTTGGTGAAACCGATTGGATTTATGAACAAGTGAATGAGATTATTGAGGATGAAATCCTTCGAGTTCGTAACAAAGTAAATTCCTAAAATGAAAGAAGTTACCATCACTGTTAAACTCCTCCTTGAGGATGACCAACCCTCTTGTGATTGGGTTTATGAAAGTATCTACGAGCAACTAAATCACGATGCAGGAGAAGCAATCTTGGAATATAATGATGATGAACCAGTGGTAGAAGTTGGATTGACCGACTGACGAAAGCAAACCTTCAACACAATCAATTTATTTTAATGGCAAAAGCACTGACTGACGAAATGCGCCAACTTCGCGCTGATATTGTTGAGTTTGTGAATCTTGCAATCAATGAGAAACAAGATGCTTCTTTTTATACTGACGAGCAAGTAATTGAACTTAAAAAGCAAGCACAACGTATCTCTAAGTTTCTTGGTGTAGTTAAGTAGAGTGGTGTGCCACCTGTAGCACTGGCACATTTAACCACCACAGACCCCCCTGATGCCCTACAATACGGGAACACAAGCAAAGGAGACCATGACGGTTCTTGATGTTTTCCACTACACTACTTCTCGTTGGGATTGGCACGATGGTAATGTGAATCAAATGTGGATTCAAGAGATTGAAGAATCTCCTGATTGCTACCGTTATGTTGCTGTTGCTTACAATCCTCGCAAGGATGCAACTATGGTAATGTCTGAACCACGTTGCTATGCTGATACTCTCAACTGGGTTCGTAGTTTCTGTGCTTCCTTCTGTATTCTTCCTCAATACTGCTACTGATGATTGAAACTGACCTTCTTTCTGTTAGAGAGCAGATTCAAGAGGATTTGATTTCTCTTCTTGAATCGCAATTTGGTGAGATTGACTACCTCAATGAGGTTCAAGACCTTGCTTGCCAAATTGTTGTTGATAACTTCTCCCAACTTCTTTCCTGATTATGACTTTCACCTTTCCTCGTCTGTCTGCTGGTATCTACGAAGTCCAGAAGGATTCTAATACTGTTGGATTCATTCGTAAAGTCAATGCTGGTAAGTGGATGGTTGCTGATGTTGTAGATACTCCACAAGAGGTCACAAAGACTCTTAAAGATGCAAAGGATGCTTGTATCAATCTCATCATCTTTAATGTACTTGACAAGACATCAGACAATGAGTATGATACCTTTGTCCAGGATGATAAGAATAGTGTAGATAACTTTAAGAGTCTTAAGGAACCAACTCTAGACCCTATCTTATTCTGAGTGCCACTTGTGGAACTGTCCAGCATCTCTCCCATGGGTTTGGGAGAGATGCTATACTGTATGAATACAAACGTTAATTGATTGATGCTGACTCTTCTTCCTTATCAACAACGTGCTCTTGATGCTGTGCAGAAAGCAATCAGGGGTTCTGTCTATATTCCTACTGGTGGCGGTAAGACTGTTGTGATGATGGAAGATGCCCGTCAACGTGTTCTTAACGCAAAAGAACCGATGACGTTTGTTGTTGTTGCCCCTCGTATTCTGCTTGCAAATCAACTCTGTTCAGAGTTCGAACAATATCTCAAAGACCAGAATGTTGTTTATATTCACGTTCACAGTGGTGAAACTCATCATCAATCCACTACACGTTCAGCAGTCATTGCAGAATATAATGACACTGCAATCGGAAGTGGCAAGCATCAATTCATCTTTACCACTTACAATTCGATTGGTCGGGTGAATGAAGCAGACATTAACATTGATGTTGTGTATTTTGATGAAGCACATCACTGTGTGAAACCATCTAACTTTGTGGGTATTGCTCACACTTCAGCAGTTGCAGATAATGCTTATTTCTTCACTGCAACTCCAAAGTTCAATAACAGCAAGGAGTCGATGAACAATACTGATGTGTATGGTAATAATATCATCAGTATTCCTGCACAAGAATTGATTGATGCAGGTAGTATCATTCCCCCTAAAGTTGTGCCTTATGAGGCACAAACAATCCGAACTAAAGAAAATGCTCCCTTTGTGGATGCAGAGAACATTGTAGGTATTCTGTCAGAGATTTCTGATTGTGATGCTCCTAAAGTTCTTGTTGCTGCTCCTAGCACCAAAGTAATTTGGGCAATGTTCACTGAAAGTGATTTGTTGGAACAACTCAATGATATGGGTTATACCATTATGCATATCACTTCCAAGCACGGTGCTTATATTGATAAGAATAAAGTATCCCGTGAAGTTTTCTTTGAGAGGATGAATGAGTTTGGTGCAGACCCAGACAAGAAGTTCATTGTGTTTCATTACTCTATTTTGAGTGAGGGAATCAATGTCCAAGGTTTGACTCATTGCATTATGCTTCGCAATCTTCCTATGATTGAAATGTGTCAAACGATTGGTAGGGTCATCCGTATGCACAAAGAAGACCGTAAAGCAATCGCAGAAGGTAAGATGAAGGCAGGAGAGTTTGCATTTTATCGCAAACCCTTTGGTACTATCACCATTCCCGTTAATAACAACTATGGGGATAGGATTGCTCGACAACTTCAAAGTGTGATTGACACTGTTTTTGTGAAAGGTGAAGTGGTTGTATAAATCTCTATTTGTCTCGCATACAATATAATGCCATTCACTAAAAAGTTTCCCAAGTCGGGTGAAACTAAACACATTCGAGTTCCAGTAGTTTATGCTGACCTTGTATTAGAACTAATGGAACTCTTTGAGAATAGATTTGAACCTGAACAGGGAACCCATCTTCTTAGGAAATACATTAGCAATCTTAAATGAGTCCAGTGTACTCGTGTGCCACTTGTAGAGGTGGCACACTAAAAGAGCACAGATCCCCCTGGGGTGCTATCATTACAAAGTAATCGGTTGAGGAGCAATGTTCAGTTTGATTCCTGGTTTCACAATGGGTGAGTGTAGTGAATTGATTACTTGTGCATATAACTCTGCTGCTTGGTATCGCTATCTTGCACAAGATAGCGAATTAAATCGTGATTATTGGTTGGAGCGTGCAGAAGAATCTGAACTGCTTGCTGATAAGTTGAGTGATGCCTACTCCAAGGCACTTTACGTTGCTTGATGACAACAATGACTTACACCCCACACCTCTCTTATATTCCGTATTTGCAGGTGCCAGAAAACCGATTGAATCTTGCATTTAATTGGTATAACAGACAGAAAGACCATCCATTGAACTTTCCCTGTTTTGCTTATTGGATTCAACGTTGTGAAAATGATGGCACTGACTACTGAAACTATGCTTGATACTGTTCTGAAAATGGAAGAAATCCTCACGGAGAAGCAACTGACTGCTCTGCGAGATATTCTTTACTTCTACAAAGAGTTTGAGTTGGAACTTTATGAGTATCCTCCTGAAGATACTCTTTTCACTAAAACTCAACGAGAACTGTTCGACATTTTCGATATCAAATGACTTTCATTGAAGCACTCATTGCATCTGGTTATGTCTTTGATAATGAGGACTATGATGGTTGTTATGTAAAACAGGACTCGGATGGTTTCATTCACTGTTATCAGGAAAATGTGGAGGATGAGACTGATAAGGAGTGGAATTATGTGAAGATGACTAATGATTTCGATGTTATCATTGAAACCACGTTCTCTGTTGATGACAACTGTGTTCCCTGTTCTGCATTATGATTTCAATCTCTTTTACTTCTGGTGAGTTGCTTGATATTATCAAAGCACTTGAGTATTATGAAGATGATGCTTACTTCAACAAGAATGATGCACATCTTGCTAGTTATTATTTGAGTATGCAAAATCAATTTCAACGCATTTATGGAAAGTTGCAAGAATTGCCTGGAGAGAGTAGAGTTGCTAATCTTGTTCTTGCTGCAAACTAATGAAACCTAAATTTCGTGCCGTATTAGAAATGGCAATAGAAGAAGGTGTAAGGTATGGATATAACCGTGCTTTTAAGCATAATCCAGAACCACACGTTGATACTATAACTGATACTATTGTAACTGAAATCTTTAACTCACTCGACACTTGGTTTGATGATGTCAACTGCACTGAAAACTAAAATGAATCCCGAAGTCAAAGAAAAGTGGATTGCTGCTCTCCGTTCTGGTTGGTATGAACAGGGCAGTGAGAAACTCCGCAGTGTAACTGGTTATTGTTGCCTTGGTGTTCTCTGTGATTTGTATACACAAGAAACAAAACTGGTAGGTTGGGAGTTTCGAGGTGCATTTAAGGAAGAAAATACTCAACCAACTGATTATTGGTATTTTGACGGAGAGGGTGAGTTTCTTCCTGACTCTGTAAAAGAGTGGGCAGGATTTAATGTTAATAATCCAAGTGTCCGAGTGGATGTAACAGACAATGATGATGAGGATGATTGGTTCTACACTGATGAGATTGCCAATTTGAACGATTCGGGTTATACTTTCGATGAACTTTCTAACTTGATTGAATCTCAATTCTGATGAGTCCAGTGTACTCGTGTGCCACTTGTACTGGTGGCACACTAAAAGAGCACAGACCCCAATCTGTGGTATTGTATATGGGTGGTGAGGGATGGACCCAATCCACTCTGTTCTCTATTCTTTACAACAATGGAACTGACTAATTCTTTCCCTCCTGTTGATGCAATGGCAAAGAAAATCAAAGAGTTTGATTATGTGAAGTTTGGAGATAATGTAGTTAAGTATTCAATCACTGCTTATGCTATTGCAGTTGCTGTAAGTTCTTATCTTTGGACTGCATTTCAACTGTGGTGGGATGAGAATGGTGAAGCAACGCAAGTTAATCTCATTCGCATTGCTGTGAATGTAATTGATTTCATCGCTGCGATTGTGATTGCTACTCCCAAAGTTTATCGTTGGGTGAAACTGAATAGCAATCGCCTGGTTGATTCTCTGTTCTTCCAATACACCTTTGCTTGATTATAGGATGTGCCACTTCTTCTAGTGGCACGATACACTCCCCAAACCCCCGCTGGGGGCGCTACAATTACGAAGTAATCAAGGTTAAACACCAAATGACTGCAACTCAAGTGGAACTCAAGACTGAAACTCAAGATTTCATTGCTGAACTTGTTGAGAACTCCTACGCTGAAGAAGACATTTATGACTTCATCGAAGAGCAAGGTGAAGATAATTTTGTAAGTTACTACGAAGATTATTGTGAGTTTGGCGAATCGCATTCTTATGATGCTGTAGATGCTTTTGTTGCTGAATTTGGTATTCAGAGCATTGCTGGTTTTGAAGATGCTTATCGCGGTGAGTATTCTTCTAAAGGTGATTATGCAGAGCAGTTTGTCAACGATTGCTACAGCATTGATATGCCTGGTTTCCTTGAGATTGATTGGGAAGCAACTTTCGACAATATGGATTGTGTATATGTTGATGGATTTGTGTTCGACACACAATTCTGATACATTAGTTTCTCAACTCCAATTCACTTCAATCTAATCACTCAATGAAACTTCAATCTAACGACGGTGCAATGGTTGTTGATTATTATCCCATCAAAACTCTGATGGGTGATGTATCTGCTGAGTGGTTCCTGAAAGTATTGTCTTTCCAAGGCGAAACTCAATCCAAGAAGTTTCTTAACCGAGTTGAAATGAATCTTGAGGTTGATAATTATCTCAATCATCAAGTTGCCTATAAAGTTGTGGATTTCAATTTGATTCCACAACTTGCTAATCCTTTTTCTGAAGTTTGATGGTTACTCTGGTGATTGGTGGAGTTATTTTCTTCACCTTTTTGGTTCTTTTCTATCTTGAAGATAGAGATGGTGGTGGTCTTTATGATCCCGATCCATCTGCATCTTATCGCCACCGCAAAAACTAATGCTTTTCCAAGTAAATCAAATTGAATTCGATTTCTCTGACGATATTGATGATGAATCCCTTGATGCAGAAAAACAAGATGAAATCTATGATGAGGTGATGTCATCTATTTGGGAAGCGAGTGATGAAGATGATCTAGTCGAAGAGATCACTTCTACCTATGGTTGGTGCATTAAATCTATCGACTGCTCTGTAATTACTGAAGAAAACTGAAATGACTAATTTCAACCGCCAAGAACTGATTCAAGAGTATGTTGACCGTGTTCTTGATAACATGAGCACCAAGGATTTGATTCGAATTGTTGGAGACCAACTGGAAGAGAATCTTTCTACTTACAGTGATGATGAACTTCTCACTGAAGTGCAAGAATACTATCCTGAACTGCTGGAATCTGCCTGATTCTCAACAGTTTCAGATGGACCGTCGATGAGACTGCGGCGAACGACCTAGGGCACCTGCAAGGCGAAATTGCAGGTTTTTCGGTTTTTGTCACCGCCCAAACCCCTGTCACACCAAGGGTTCTCATCTGGGACACATATGAGTCTAGGTGCCCCTGGTGCCCTGACCCCAAACCCTAGCACTGTGCCAGTTGAGGCACCGTCCACTAAACCCCCTGCTGGGTCGGTTCTGTGGTATTCTTAAGAAGTGGTGAGGGAAGGGTAACCAACTCACTCCACAAATGTCAAACTTAATTCAAATTAAAATGACTGTTGATTTCTCCAAGGATGTTATGCTCGGTATGCTCCGCAAGGGTGCTACTGGCAATCAACTCCTGGATATTCTGAATGTCCTGGTTCCCGATCAAACTGAACTCACCCGTGAGTATGTTTGTGATCAACTGGGTATTGCTGATTGTCCTGAGAATGATGATGAGATTGCTCGCTATATGGCAGCGGTCTGAGTTTAATTTGGGGGGAGATTTTTCTCCCCTCTGTGGTTAAGTTCTTTATTCTCAACTCCAATGTTTGTTATTTGCCCCAAGTCTTTCGATTTGATTGATGCAGAGTGGTTTGATAATGTTTATGAAGCAAAGGATGAAGCACTTGATTGGAGTGTAGAACTCTCTGGTGAGAATGTGATTGTTTATGAGGCACTTGAGGATGATGATGGTGCATATGATTTTCAACAACGATATTCTATTTGCGCTTAACATTCTTTAATCAATGGAGATTCAAATTGAACATTTACTCTCACCTCAAAGAACGAAATGTCAATATGAGTCTTCATCGACCAATCATTGATGAAGAGAATTGTATTGCAACTTATCTGCTCTATAATCTCTCTGGTCAAATTGTAGGATATCAGCAATACAATCCACTTGGTGATAGGAAAATGAATAATAAGTCAAAATCAAAGTATTATACTTATGTGAGTAAGAATAAAAGTTCAGTAGTTCTTTATGGTCTCGAAAGTCTGCATCTAACTGATGGAGTAATTTATGTGACCGAAGGTATCTATGATGCAATGCGACTAACAAATAAAGGACAAACTGCACTTGCAACTCTTACAAATAATCCATCCAAAGATGTAATCAATCAACTGAAACTTCTGAATCGACCTATTGTTGTTGTTTGCGACAATGATGATGCAGGACGCAAACTTGCAAAGTGTGGTGATTATGTAGAAGTTGTTGAGGGTGCAAAAGACCTCGCAGAAGCACCTGAATCTTATGTGGATCACCTGATTAAAAAGTATGGTGGTGTGCCACTTGTACCACTGACACACTAAAAGAGCACAGACCTCAATCTGTGGTAGATTAAAAAGGTGGAGGGAGTGAGTCCCGCCCGAGTCCAATTCTTCATTTTTATTATGGATCGCACTCAAGTTATTGCAAAGATTCAGTCCATTCTGAAACTGCAAGAAAATACCACTTTTGATGGTGAGGCATCCGCTGCCGCTGCAATGATTGATAAACTTTGCAAGCAATATGGTATTACCCTCAGTGAAGCAACTGAAACTCAAGTTATTGATGAAGAGTTTCTCACTTTCAAGCGTGTTAATGCTGCACTGAGTCTTCTGCTTAATGCTGTTGCAAACTTCTATGATGCAAAAGCATATCTGAAGAATGGTGATACTAAATCCATTCAGGTAATTGGTTCTGAGGCACAACAAATCCAAGTGCGTCTCTATTATGATTACCTGGTGCAGGTGATGGAGAAAGAGGCAGAAGTCGCACATAAAGCAGAAAAGATTCTTGCTTCACTTCGCGGCGATTCTGTTTCCCGCAGTTTCAAGATTAACTTCCGCAAAGCATTTGCTGAGAAAGTATCTCTGCGACTGCAGGAAATGAAAAAGGAAGAGGGTCGAGTTCATGATGATGCTGATGCAGTGAAAAACAAACTCTCTGCAATGCGATTCGGACGTGCAAAGAAAATGAATGGTGCTAACGGTGCTGGTGCTTATGCTGGTTCTAACGTTGGTGCTGGTGTTTCTTTGAACCGTCAAGCATCTGGTTCTGTAACTAAACAACTGTGTGGTGTGTGAACTATACACCTCCATTTTCATTCCTTCTTGATTCAAAATGCCACAAGTACAGATTACTGAAATTGAGTTCGACCTGGACCCACTTGATAGTATTCAACAACCGAATATGAAAGAATCACTGCAAGAAGAATATGTGGGAAAAATATATGATCTAGATATGTGTTGTTATAATGAAGTGAATGATGATACTGTATGTGATTGTTTAGTCCAAGAGATTATCAATCAATCAGGTTTATGTATTAACCTGATTGACTTCCGTTACATCCTTTTCTGAGATTACAAAATGAACGCACAACTTTCGATTGGCGAATGCAAAGTAATGTGGGTTGTTGGTGCATTGGAACGACTTGCAACTCTTGGTTTGATTGGTCCTGATATTCCTCTGCGACTTTCTGCTAGTGCAGTGGAAGATTATATTCAAATTGATGAGCACAGGGAGCATCTGTTTGAATCTGATTTTGAAATCATCAATATCTTTACTGAACTTGCTGATACTGAAGATCAAGATCCCGATCAAATTAAACCTATCATTGAACTGCTGATGCAATACAAAAACAATCGTACTGATATTGTAAGGTATGCACTCTCGCACCAACTCACCTGATTAAAATAATGCGTCCGAATCTCCAAAAAGTTGTTACTCTCTTTCAACCAGATGTTGATGGTTATTCTGATTGGGTAAGTATTGCTGATGTCCGAAATGTAGGATTGCGTTGGAGTGATAATGGCAATGCCCGAAGGGGTATTGCCTTTGGGGTGAGTGAATATAATTGGGAGTTCAAGCGAGTGAATAATCGTCGCATTGTTGAAATGCGACTGAATGGATATAATCAATCTGCTGCATTTAATCAACGTATTCGCAAAGATATTGTTGATGAACTTCGCCAACAAACTAGATCTAACTTTGCTCCTAATTGTATAATTCCTCTAGTTGATAATGACAAAGAAATAGATCATCGCTGGGGTAGAAAAGATCATCCAAAATATGAATACATCAATGATGTAAATAATCAGAGTATTGATGATTTTCAACTACTTTCACATAGTCATAATCAATTCAAACGAGAGCAATGTGTGAAATGTAAGAATACTAACCTACGATTTTTACCACCAAACAATCAAGTATTTAAGATTGGTTGCGAAAAATGGGAAAATGAGGTAGGATGTATGGGGTGTCCTCTTGCTCAACCTGAACTGTATCGGTAAATCTTATGACATTAGACAGTGGAAAACTAATGTATTCCGCAGGGAATAATGATGAGTGCTACACGCCGAAATATGGCGTGACGCCAATTCTTAAATATATCTCTGAAAATGCGATTGTCTGGTGTCCATTTGATACTGCAGAGAGTGAGTTTGTTAAACAAATTTCTGAGCAAAATCAAGTTATTTACACGCATATCTCATTTGGACAAGATTTTCTCACATTCACACCTAAGTTTGAGTGGGATGTAATTGTATCCAATCCACCATTCACAAATAAGCGTAAGTTTTTTGAGAGAGCATTATCATTTGAGAAACCATTTGCATTGATTATGACTAATACTTGGTTGAATGATAGTGCTCCAAAACAGTTATTCAAGGACAAAGACTTGCAACTATTGATGTTCGATAAGAGAATGAAATTCAATAGTCCTGATGGTAGGGCAAATGATAAAATTACTTTTAGTAGTAGTTATTATTGCTGGAACTTTTTGCCGAAGCAGATCATAATGGAAGAACTGGAGATAAAGTGAAGTCCTTGTGCCACTTGTACTGGTGGCACACTAAAAGAGCACAGGGTCCAAATTGTGGTATTCTTAAAGGGTGGAGGGAGCAGGTCGCACTGTCCCACCTAAGTCCCATTGTTTATTCTTTATGACTTCTTTCACTGTTGTTAAAAAGGGCGAAGAGATTCAGTTTGATTCTTCTTTTGCTGATCTGAATGAAGCAAAAGAATATCTGAGTCAGCATATGTCTTTTAATGACTTTGCAATGCAACTGGTGGAGAAAAAGAAACTCTCCGAAAAGCAAGTTGCTTGGGTTCACTATCTTGCAACTCAAAGTGTAATTGATTCTCAAACTCCTGTTGAGTTTGGTCCTTACAAGCAACTTGTGAATAAGATGTATGACACAATGACTGCTAAAAAGTTTCAGGTGCGACTGCCTGGAATGACTCTAAGCACTGTGAATAAAGGTGCTAACATTGGTTGTGTTTATGTCTTCGAGAACAACAACTATGTTGGTAAGATTACTTCTACTGGTGATCTGAAAGGTAATGCCAGTGAAGATGTACTGAATATGCTAGAAGATGCAAATGACAATCTTCTGCAACTGGCAAAGATTTATGGTCATCAGACTGGCACTTGTTCGATTTGTGCTCGCACTCTGAATGATCCTCTCTCCGTGCAAATGGGAATTGGTCCTGTTTGCGCCAAGCGCCTTGCCTAGTTCTTATTCATCTGTCCCACATAACAACAACTCCAATGTTTGATCAACTTGAATTCAAAGCACATCCCATTCCTGGTGCAGTTCAAGGAACATATAAGTTTCACAATGGATGGAGTATTTCTGTTGTTTCTGGACTTCCTGGTAGTGGATTATATGGTAATGTGACGGATAATACTTATGAAGTTGCAATTTATCGCCCAAATGGAAATATGACTGAAGATGTAATTGGATGGAATACTAAGCAAGAAGTAAATGCAATGATGAAAGTTCTGGTACATCTCTGAGGAAAACAAAAATGTCTAAAACTCATCGCAACTACGGCAATCATTATGTTTATCGCAAACCAAAAACATTCAATGAGCGCAAACAGTTAGAAACAATGTTGCACGATGATGAAGTACAACTGACTAATCGAGAAAAGGCAAAAGTCAATAATCTTCCCACTGTTTATGATGATATTGTGAAGAGTGGATTTTATGAGGAATATAACTGGAAGCACTATTGGGATTGTTAAATCCTCAAACGAGTTTGCCACTCGCTTATGGGACACCAAGGGATACATCAGGGATTCTGATGGGTAGAACAACCGTAAACCCCTTGACAAACCCCCTTGGTCCATGGTAGACTGAACGGAGTTCAGAGGATGAGACAGTGACTACCGCACAACGGATGGAAAAAAAGTTTTTCATTAACTTCATTCAACTTGTTAATGAAGTACAAAATGCAAAAACTATTCTTCCTTCTCAAGTTCGCAATCGCAAATCTGCATGGGTTAAGCAAGTTCAAAATCCCAAGCAAAAAGCAGATGCACTCTCTCGCGTTTAAGTTTTAATTCTCTCAACAAACAAAACAAACAATTCATGATGACTTTTTCCGAAGCAATTCAATCTCTTCCTTCTTTCATTTCTGAGATGCAAGCAGATTGGGAAATGGTTTATGATTGGATGATTGATATGTGTGAAATTGCTGAGTTCAGTGATGAAGAAAATGCTGAACTTGCAATTACTTACGCACAATATGCTGACTGAGTTTTAATTCTCTCATTCACCAACACTCAACAAACAAAATGATTATCAAGTACACTTTCGACATTGAAACTCAACAACCTGCATATGCAATTTGTAATGAGAATCACCAATGTGGTTTTGTGACTTATGATATGACAAAAGCAATCAAAGCAGCACAATGTAAAAACTTCGATCAAGTTCAACAACTCATCAATGCCTGAAATGACTGAAATGTACGAAGTTACTTATCAGATTCCTTACAACGATTGTGAGTGGAGAAGTCAATACTTTAATACTAAAGATGAAGCAGAGAGAATGCTAGAGTTCTACAAATCTTGTGGTTCGCCTGCTAAACTGTATGAACGTAAAGTAAGTAACTGAAATGATTTCTCTTCCTAATCCAATGATTGATTCTGTTACATTACATTCTGCTCTTGTTGAACTTTGTAAAGAGGATCAGAAAGTTCTTCAACAACTATTAGATGAGTATATAAGTTCATTGAATACTGATGAACTTAATCGACTTGAAGATTTCATTGTTAATTACTACCGATTCAGCACTTGATCTTTTCGGTCTTGAAGATTTCATTGTTAATTACTACGATTGATGAAACTGAAAACTAAAATCAATCTATTGTCAAAAGCAATCAACGGCAAAGAACTTCTTATTATTCTTAATTCACTGAAATGATTCTTCTTCAAAAACAAGATTACGGTTGCATCTTTACTCTTGACCCTGATTCAAAAGAATTGTATTATGCTCCCATCTATCAAAACAACACTGTAAATCTAAATGAATTTGCACCTGTTGATCTTGCTGATGTAGATGATGAGTATGATGTACTCTCTATTCAACAAGAACTGATTCAACTTACTCTTAACAACTGATGAACGATTCTACACTTGATCTTTTCTGTCAGCACGAAGATGAAGCATTTGCTGATGAATATGCAATGGAATTAGAAAGGAAAGCAGCAGAGTTAGAAATTACTGTTGATTATTATATGATGGAGTTTATTTGATATAATGATAGTGTTATATTAAATAAATGTATTAAAAAACATATATGAGTTTTCAACAAGTCTGTGGAAAACGTTGTTGAATATGTGGAAAACTATGTTTAATGTCTATAAATGTCTATAAATGTCTATAAATGCCTCAGAGTCTTGTGATCTTGGATTCTGTATTATAACACAACAGCACTGTTTTGTCAATACCCCGCCGCCACTCAAAAAACTGGCACAAGGCGATAATTATAAAACAGTATAACACTATTGTTATATGTTATGAAACCCGTGAGACTCATAAAAATACTGAGTCTCACGGGTTTTTCTTTATGTACCTGTAAGACTCACGCGACGCAAACCACACAGAAAAGTGGCACTTGGTCTCATGAGTCTTGCAAAATCCGCTGTAGACTGTTAGGGCGGTAAGAGGGAGGGAAGATCATAAGAATCCCCCACACACTGGGTAATACTTATAAACACTCCCAGACATACCTATATGCCCCTAGAAGGCGCTTATAATTACTTTTAGGTGTCTTCATACCTTATAGCACCTATTTTAAGTTTTGAAAAAACTTGTATAAATAAATCACCTATTCAAATTCAATAGAGCAGCTCTTGAACTTTCCTACGGGACCAAAAGGTAACAATCTGACAGAAAGAGAATAGAATTATAACACATTGATGGTTTATATGAAAGGCGAACAGGGTTTAACTATAGGTTTCCCAATGTGCCAAATGCCCGATGAAGAATATCAAACTCCTTCGTGATTAGGTGCTTTCCGTGCCATTGAATTACTTACAATCAATTGCTAAACATAAGAATCAAAAGTTCTTTCGTGTTTAGATAGATTTCGTATGGCTTTTTATAATATCAAACAATCACTGAGATAACAACTCAAAGTTTGTTCGTGATTAGATAAGATTCGTACAGAGAATTTATATTTCACCACACTCATCAGAATGTCTTTAAGAATTCATTCGTGATTAGATAAGATTCGTATTGATATTGATTCTGATAAACATTTACATGCATTTGTACTTGAAGATGATTCGTTTATAATCAGAGTTCGTTGTAGGGAATAACTTGACAGTCAATATAAGGTCTGGTAGAATTAAGTCCGTAGAGTTTATTCGTTCTTCCGTCTTATGGCAACTTCTTCTCTCACAGCACAGTCACAAAAGAACAAGTATCGTATTACGTTAGAATTAAACGTGAATGAAGATTTTAATCCTCATCAGATTGATTGGAGTAAACTCTTTGATCTTGATCGTAACGAACACGTTAAGAGTTACGTAGAAGATCTATCTACTCGCTGGTAATTATTAATACTTAATACCAGTAAGAAACATCGTCTTATAGATGTTTCGTTCATTCTTTATATACAGTGTTACCTAATAAGAATTAAGTTGTCTGATTATTCTTCTGATTTCGGGCAACTTAATTCTTTATTCTTATTATTATTCGTTGTTAATTGACAGCAGTTAGTATAAAGAATAGGTAATTCTTATTATATAAGTAGACAATTTTCGTGCTACTAGTATAAACAATTCGTTGTTTTATTCTAATAGCACAGTGATTGGGGGGGCAGTTAGTATAAAATAGACGAATAATAATAGTTATTCGTTGTCAGTTGTTTATTCGTGTTAGCAGTTATTTTAATTAATTGTTTATTGTTTATATTTTGCGTTGCCCCCCGTTTATAAAAATCGATAAGTCCCTAACCTACAGTGTATGTCTTTTTCGATCTCTATATCACTCTCATAAAAAAAAAATTTCCCAGAAAAAAATAACCTCAAAAAGAGCAAATAAAATGAAACAACGCCCATATTGGAGTTTCTGGAAAGTAGTCTTTGCTGGGTATCTGATACGTTATCCGGGGAAAATTCTGAAAATTTTTGGCGTTCCTCTTGGAATTCTACTAGTCATAATATATAATGCAGCGAACAAATAAAAATTTTCCGAAAAATTTTTTTATGAAAAATCAAGAAAAGATATATCACATATATGCAAAGGATAAGTGCATATATCACAGTCTTTCAGAGGAAAAATTTTCTGAGACCTGGGAGATGTTGCACAGGATGGTTGATTTGCTTGGGAAGGGCATTGAAAAAGATGATTTACAGTACGAATCTTTGTTTGTGAATAAAGAGGTCGTATTAAATTCTTCTCATTGACAATCGACTATATACAGTGTTAAAATTGAAATGAAGGTTTATTAACTTTATGCTTTTGTTGGATAGATTTTATGACAAATTGCCAGATATTCTCGATGAAGAATCTTGTTGGGAATGGAAAGGAGCAATAGATAGGTATGGATATGGTGCTTTTTCTATTGGAAAAAAGACAGTAAAAGCGCACAGGATATCATACGAAGTTTTCTATGCAGAACCACTGAATGATCTTTTATGCTTACATAAATGCGACAATCGTAGATGTGTAAATCCTCAACATCTATTTGCAGGAACAAATCTCGATAATATGAGAGATAAAGTTCAGAAAAATAGATGTTATAGTGGAGACCAAAAGGGAGAAAATAATGGGGCATCAAAACTTACTGACAATCAGGTAAGAGAAATTAGACAATTGTATAATTCTGGAAAATATACAAAATCAAAACTTGGAAAAATGTATAAAGTCCATCGAACTACAATTTATTATATTGTAAATAAAAAAACTTATAAGCCTATCTTGGAGGGTTAAATCAATGGCCAAAGGATTTACAGTTAAAGCATCAGCACCCAAACCCCAAGAAGAATGGGATATTGATGGAATTAAAGAAAGAATGCGAGGTAAGAGTATTGTATTCTGTCTACCAGGACGAGGATGTTCTTTTATCTTTTTGAAGAATTTCGTACAACTGTGCTTTGATATGGTACAGAATGGTATGAGTATTCAGATCTCACAAGACTATAGTTCAATGGTAAACTTTGCTCGTTGTAAAGTTCTTGGAGCAAATGTTTTGAGAGGACCAAAGCAGATTCCTTGGGATGGAAAACTGCAGTATGATTATCAACTTTGGATTGATAGTGACATTGTTTTTGACACGAACAAGTTCTGGCAACTCTGTGATCTTGCTCTCAATGCGGAAGGTGAGGAGAAGGAAATCGTCGCAGGTTGGTACGCTACTGAGGACGGTCACACAACTTCTGTCGCACATTGGTTGGAAGAAGATGATTTCCGTAAGAATGGCGGAGTCATGAACCACGAAACTGTGGAATCAATCAGCAAGCGTCGTAAGCCATTCACTGTAGATTACACAGGTTTTGGTTGGGTACTTATTAAGAAAGGTGTATTTGAAAATCTTGAATACCCTTGGTTTGCTCCTAAGATGCAAGTCTTTGATTCTGGCAAAGTACAAGATATGTGCGGTGAGGACGTTTCATTCTGTCTTGATGCTAAAGAGGCAGGCTTTGAAGTTTGGTGCGACCCTCGTATTAGAGTCGGTCATGAGAAAACTCGTATTATCTAATGAATAAACTCTACAATCTTTCTTATAAAGGTCGTACAATTTATAAAGATCTCAGTGCAGAAGACTGTGCTGAGATTCTTCAAGATCTCTCAGAGCGTTTTTACTCGGGAGAAGACATTGATCCTAATTTAATTGAAATGGAGGAAATTACAAATGGCTAAAGGCGGTGGATCTAATAAGACTATTTTTGAACCTGGCGCACCCAAGAAAACACGTCAAGGACGTTCGCCACGTACATTGCTAAGTGCAACTTCTCGTAATGGACGTAAGAAAAAGTATCGCGGTCAAGGAAAATAAAATAAAATGATTCAACTTAATCCTCAAATCCCAGTCTTTACCCCAAAAGGTAAAGGTTGGGCTTTTTTTGTAATCGATCGTTCGCAGGAACATGATCTTGAGTGGGTTGTCTTTCTAGATAGTAATGGAGAATGTTGGACTTTTAGGAATTCTGACATTCGCATTCAGAAAAATTATACTTTAAATCGCCATAATACAAATATTTTTGATAAATCGGGATAGAAACCCCGTAAAAAGTTCTGATTTTCAGTAATCAGGAGCAAAAATGGACCAAAAAATGCTTAGAGAGATCGCAAATGACGATTTAAACCCAAAAAAACACGATTTTTATCACCAAAATGAAATTCATGAAAAAATTCGCAATGATGAAGACTATGATGATTGGGAATATGGGACAGAACCCCTCTATGAATCAAAAAATCGTTAATAAATAAGTTAGATTATTAAAATTATCATCATTTCTTATGCCTTCTGAAAGGATAAGCAAAGCATTTAAAGATATTAGTTTATCCTTTCAGGTTAATCCCCTGAATTATGACTTGATTGCGATCAAAAATGAGACTGCTATCGCACGTTCTATACGTAATTTAGTTTTGACTCAACCAGGAGAGAGATTTTTTAATCAAAATCTTGGTTCTAAGGTAAATCAGTCTCTTTTTGAAAATATTGATGATATTAGTGCTTCTATACTTCGCGATGAAATCAGAAACACTATTGAAAATTATGAACCAAGAGTTGATTTAATAGATGTTGTAGTCACCCCAAATTATGATGATTACGAATTTAGCGTAAATGTTAGTTATTACATAGTTGGTGTTGATGTATTACCACAACAGTTAACATTTGCATTACAACCAACACGATAAATGGCACTAGTTAATTTCACAAACCTAGATTTCGATCAAATCAAAACTTCGATTAGAGATTATCTCAGATCGAACTCAAATTTTACTGATTATGATTTTGAAGGATCTAATCTTTCTATAATCTTAGATATTCTAGCGTATAATACATATATTTCCTCATACAATGCTAACATGGTTAGCAATGAGGTTTTTATTGATAGTGCCACACTCAGGGAAAATGTTGTTTCCATTGCAAGAAGCATTGGGTACACTCCAAGATCAAGAACAGCATCAAAAGCAAACGTTTCTTTCTTTGTAGATACTTCTACAGCACCTTCTCCACAAAAACCTCTTACATTAACCTTAAAGAAAGGAATTGTATCCACTACTTCTGGATCATTTAGTGGAGTAAGTTATGTTTACTCTATTCCAGATGATATAACTGTTCCTGTTATTAATGGAATTGCTGATTTTAGTAATATCACAATCTATGAAGGAACTTATATTACAGAAACCTATACGGTAAATTCATTAGATCCAAATCAAAGATTTATTTTAAACAACGCAAACATAGATTCTTCTCTTATTCGCGTTGAAGTTAGGGATGGTTCTCTTGGACCAAGAAAGAAATATATCCAATCAAACAATATTTTAGACATTAACTCCGAATCAAGAATTTTCTTCATTCAGGAAATTGAAGATCAAAGATATGAGATTATATTTGGAGATGGTATTTTTGGTAAAAAATTAATTAATGAAAATATTGTCGAAGTTTCATATGTGATTACAAATGGAGAATCCGCAAACGGAGTTTCTTCTTTTGTTTTTAATGGAACTATTGTAGATAATAACAACTTTGATGTTACGAGTGGTATTTCACTCATATCAACCAATATTGCAGCAAGTGGTGGTAAGGAGATAGAATCTGTAGACTCTATTAAGAAATATGCAACTAGAATTTATGCAGCACAAAATAGAGCAGTAACTTCAAGTGACTATGAGGCAATCATTCCTCAAATATATCCAGAAGCAGAATCGGTTTCTGTATTTGGCGGAGAAGATTTGGATCCACCGCAATACGGAAAAGTTTTTATTACAATTAAACCAGAAGGTGGTTTCTTTGTTTCCAATGGCGTTAAAGATAATATAAAGAGTGCTCTTAAGAAGTACTCTGTGGCAGGTATTGTTCCTGAAATATTAGATTTAAAATATCTCTCTATTGAAATTGATAGTACAATATATTACAACAATAATAATGCACCATCTTCAGATTATGTTTCAAGCGTCGTAAGTAATAACGTACAAAAATATGCTAACTCTTCAGAATTAAACAAGTATGGTGCAAGGTTCAAATATAGTAAGTTTTTAAGAATTATTGATGATAGTCACGAATCAATAACTTCTAATATAACAACAGTTCAGATGAGACGTGATTTAAAACCAGTGTTAAATAGTTTAGCAACATATGAAATTTGTTTTGGAAATCAGTTCCACATCAAAAATAATGATGGATTTAATATAAAATCATCTGGGTTTTATATTAATGGTATTGAAGATCCTGTTTATTTGACTGATGTGCCCGATGTAAATGGAATAACTGGCATCATTAACATTTTTAGATTGAATTCTGCAGATCAATACAAAATTATAGTTGCCAATGCAGGAACTATCAATTATGTAAAAGGTGAAATTAATTTAGATGCCATCAATATTTTACAAACTGTTAAAAATGATGGCGAACCAATCATAGAAATTTCTGCAATTCCAGAATCTAATGATATTATTGGACTACAAGATCTTTATTTAAATCTCAACATTAGTGATGTTAGTTTGGAGATTTTACCTGACAAAATTTCATCTGGAGATGATCCTTCAGGATCTACATATACAAAAACAACAAGTTACAGTAATGGTTCTATTATAAGAGAATAATATGTCAAATACAAGAGTCAAAATTGGTTCAATTGTACAAAACCAACTTCCAGATTTTGTACAGGAAGAATATCCCCTTGTAGGTGAATTTTTAAAGGAATATTATAATTCTCTAGAAGGAAAAGGAGGGACACTTGATGTTCTTCAAAATATTGATCAGTATTTAAAACTCGAAAATCTGACAGAAACCCTCTTTAGTAGAACAGTAACGGCAAAACCAACCTCACCACAATCATACTTTGCGGTAAGTGGAGGATTTTCTATTGAGGATCTTATAGTATATAAAAATGGGACAAAGTTAACCAAAAATATTGACTACATTACAGTACAGTCAACTGCAGTTAGTTTAGCGCAGCCAGCAGTCAATGGAGATATAATTGAATTTGTAGTTCAAAGTCCATCCTCAACATTTTTAACTAGTAATGCTGATTTTATAGACTCTACAATTAATGTTGCATCAACTTATGGATTCCCAGAAACAAATGGAATAATAAGAATTGATTCGGAAATTATTCTTTATGGCGGAAAAACTAATACCTCATTTACTAATTGCACTAGAGGATTTAGTGGAATAACATCTTATAGATCAGAAAATCAACCAGAACAATTAGTATTTTCTACTTCTGAAATATCAACACATTCTAGCAATTCTCGCGTAGAAAACTTAAGTTCTCTATTGCTAAGAGAATTTTTAACTAAACTAAAAAAACAGTTAATTCCTGGTTTTGAAAATAGGCAATTTACTGATGGATTAAATGAAAAGATTTTTATAAAGCAAGCAAAAGATTTTTATAGTTCAAAAGGAACAGACGACTCATATAAAGTTATTTTTAAAGCTCTTTTTGGCGAGTCCGTAAATGTTTTAAAACCAAGAGATTTTCTTTTAAAACCTTCAGACGCAAAATATAGAATTACTAGAGATTTAGTAGTAGAATCTATTTCTGGTGATCCCACATCTATGGTAAATCGTACCATATATCAAGATGCGGATAGTTCTTTCGACAAAGCATATGGAACTGTAACCAATGTAGAAAAAATTCAAAGAGCAAATAAGACGTACTATGTGTTGAGTTTAGATAGTGATTATAACAAAGACCTTACTGTTGAGGGGACAGTCTTTGGTGATTTTACAATCCATGCTTCAACAAAATTAACTACAAAAGTACCTATCAACAGTCAAGTTTTGGATGTAGACTCAACGATAGGATTCCCTTTGTCAGGAACTATAGTCTATAACGTAAATGGAGCAGAATATACAAGCAATTATTTTAATTCAAATCTAACCCAATTTATACTAACTGGAGAAACCTCCGTAGAAATACCAAAAGGAACTGATATAAAAATAAATGCCTTTGCATATTCTAAAGTTGGAGATGAGACGGTAAAAGTAAGGGTTACTGGAGTATTGTCTGACGTATCCTATGACAAAGACACCTATCTTATGTCAAAAGGAGATCCCCTAAAAACAGTTACACTGGGATATAAGGGGTCTAATGAATTATCAAATAACTGGATATTTAATTTAGCAAATAAATTTAATATCCAGGAGATTAAAGGACCAAATTCGTCAAATCCAACCTTAAATGTATTTTCATATGAGTTCATAACTTATGATCCTCATACATTTTATCTTGGAGATACTTTAAATTTAATCTCCTCAGATGGAAATAGTTTTACATACAAAGTTGTTAGAGTCAATAATGATAGATCTATAAGTGTTGAAGGTCCAAGAATAACTAACTTGAATTTGAAGTACATCGCTGAAAGAACTATCGTAAAACCAAAGTTCTCTAACTTTAGTTCTGTAAATCAATATACAGCAAATGTCCAGAATGTTTATGTGCGAAATCAAGAGGATGTTTATGTAACAGCAAATTCTTTGCCAAATTATTTGGACGAAAGTATTGAATTAAAAACTACAGATATTGTTTTTTCTGGTATTTTTAACGGAGAAACTTTAGACCTAAGTTCAGGAAATCCTAATAATTATCATGGACTTTACACTGGTGATTCCATAACTTATGTCGATCCTTTTAATACTGCAAATTCTCTAGGAATACTGGCAAAAATATATTATGTAGAAAAAATTGATGATTTAAAAATAAAATTATCAAATAGTAGATCGAACTTATTCAATAAAAAGTATGTTTCAATTTCTGGTCCAGTAACTGTAACTAATAATATTTTTAGAAAAACAAGTTTACAATTTTTAGAATTTTCTCCTCAAAGTTATATTAAAAATATAACAACACCATTACCGGCAAATAATGAAGATAACACAGAAACTCCATCTGGTCCAATTGGAATATTCCTTAATGGTGTAGAAGCTTTCGGATATAAATCTGAGGATAAAGTTTATTATGGAGGAATTCAGCAAATTAATGTACTTGATGGAGGAGTTGACTATGATGTAATTACTCCTCCAGAAATTTCAATTTATGATAGTAAAGGATCTAATGCAAAAGCATACGTTCATGTTGAAGGATCTTTGGATAGGATCGATGTCCTTGATGGTGGATTCGATTATCTAGAAGATCCTATAATTACCATCTCTGGCGGAAATGGTGTTGGAGCAATAGCAAAACCAAACTTTACTAATGTAAGGCATAGAGTTTCTTTTAATGCAATAGAATCTGCTGGGTTTGTGAATCTATCTACAAACACAATTGGGTTTTCTTCTTATCATAAATTTAGAGATTATGAAAAGGTTTCATATTTAACTGAAGGGCAAACATCCGTTGGCGGGATAACAACAAACGCCCAATATTATGTAAACGTCCAGAACACATATGATGTAAAATTACATAAAACTTTAAATGATGCAGTTTCTGGTATTAATACTGTAGATTTAACATCGTATGGTGTTGGTATTCATATTTTAGAATCATTTACATCTAAAAGAATCATTTCAAGTTTTAGTGTTTTAGATAGTGGTTCTGGATACTCGAATAAAAAAATTTCATGTTCCTCCTCAGGAATTAACACTGCATCAAACACTGTTAATATTATAAATCATGGATATAAAACCGGAGAAATTGTAAAATATACTTCGACTGGTTCTGCAATTGGAGGATTATCAAATAATGAATCATATTACGTTGTTAAAGTAAACGATAATCAGTTTAAACTTTCTCAAGTAGGAATTGCAACAACCAATAAAGATTTTTATCTTAAGACAAACCAAACAGTAAATTTAACATCTATCGGATCATCATCCCATATTTTCAATTATCCTGAAATTATTGTATCAGTAAAAGGAAAAATTGGAGTTTCTACACTGACGGGACAAGATTTTAATGCAAAAGTCCAACCCGTTTTCAGGGGATCTATTAATAAAGTATTTGTCTATGACACTGGAGTTGGATATGGATCTTCGGAAATTATCAATTATGAGAGACAACCAACAGTTGTTTTAGGGATAGGTTCTCAAGCTCAATTATCTCCAATTGTAAACAACGGACAAATAAAACAAGTTCTAGTTTTAAATGGAGGAAGTAATTACACTTCCTCACCAACTATTAATGTCATAGGTATTGGAACTGCTGCGATTTTAACTCCAATCATTAGTAATGGAAAAATAGTTGAAGTTAAAGTTGTAAACGGTGGAGTCGGATTTAGTACCATAGGAACATCTTTGGAAGTAATTTCTGCAGGTAGAAATTTTAAATCAGAATGCAAAATAAAACCCTGGATTATTAACAAAATAGAGAAAAATTTAAATTCTAACAGAATAACAGATGATGATGGTCTTATTGACAAATCATCTTATACAAATAATGGATTACAGTATTGTCACGTTTATGCTCCAAGAAAACTGAGAAGAACTGTCTTTGGTATAGATTATGTAAATGGTAGAAAAGTTTTTATCCCAGACTTAAATATCAGTGGAAACAGAGAGGTAAATTCTACAGTACACTCCCCTATAATTGGATGGGCCTATGATGGAAATCCAATTTATGGACCATATGGATACTCATCTCCATCTGGCGGAACTGTTAGGGAAATGGTATCTGGATACATCTCTCAAGTTTCTTCCGATAGACCAGATCCAATATCATCATCGGGTCAAAAAATTTATCCAGAAGGATTTTTTGTAGATGATTATCAGTTTAATAATTCTGGAGATTTAGACGAACATAATGGAAGATTTTGCGTAACTCCAGAATTTCCAAATGGAATTTATGCATATTTTGCAACCATTAACAATGGTTCTACAGAAACATCTGGCATATTCAAAAACTATAAAAAACCAACTTTTCCTTATTTAATTGGAAACACTTTTAAATCTACCCCTAACCAATTTAATTATAATAGAGAATTAACAGATCAAAAGACTTTTCCCTTCGAAACAAGCAATTTACTCAGAAACACAAAGCCTTACAATTTAACAAGTGGAAATTCTCAATATGATTTTGTGTTTAATCCATTAAAAGTAAAAGAGCCTGCTGTAAAAGTAAAATCAATTCTTTTATCTGGACTGGATGATATTGGAATTACTACTGGTGGTAATGGTTATAAGATTGGGGATAAAGTTATATTCAATAACACAAATACTAGTGGTTCTGATGCATATGTTGAGGTTTCATATCTGAAAGGAAAAGAAATCAATTCCATAAGTTTTGCATCAACTTTTGCACAAAATGTTGAATTTTATCCATTAAATTCAACAGGGAAGTTTATTGGATTCTGCTCTAATCCACACAGTCTCGTAAATAAAGATATCATATCGATTTCTGGACTTAATACTTCAGTAAGTTCTTTCAATGAGTTTTTCCAAGTCGGTGTTAGGTCCGACACACTTGCTCTTTCTGGACCTGTCGGTAACTCAACTGCCACTGGAATCATTACTTATTTTAATGTAAGTGGATCTTTAGAGTTTCCAAATATAAGAGAAAATGACGTTTACCACATTGAAAATGAAAAAGTAAAGATTTTATCCATTGACAAATTATCTTCTAGAGTAAAGGTTTTGAGATCTTATGAATCTACTTCAGGATCCGCACACACTGCTTCTACAGTTTTATATGAAAAGACCAGGAAGTTTACTTTTGATAACTCAAAAGGTGTAAATATAAACTATAACTTAAATAGAGAAATATATTTTAATCCATCAGAATCCGTTTCCCTAGGAACATCTACAGGTGTTGGAGCAGGTTCAACTTTATATTTTTCAAACCCAGGAGCAGGAATCACAATTGTCTTTGTCCCAACAAAGACAATTTACTTACCATCACATAAATTAGAAACTGGAGAAGAGTTGACTTATACGAGTAATGGTGGATCTCCACTGTTTGTTTCTGATGATGGGGTAAGTAGTTTTCAGTTATCAGATAATCAATCAGTTTATGTTGCTAAAGTTTCTGATGATTTGATTGGAATTTCTACAAATAAAGTTGGTTTAGGGTCTACTGGATCTTTTGTTGGAATTGACAGTAGTATTACGACTTCTACATTATTCTTTACAAATCTTGGATCTGGAGTCAACCATAGTTTCAAAACCAATTATTCAAATGTTTTAACAGGAGAGTTTGTAAGGAATACAGTCACAGTTTCTACTGCATCAACTCACGGATTAAAACCGGATGATTTGGTTTATCTGGATGTTCTTCCTGGAATCACAACTACTGTTGTTGTAAAATATAATGACAAGAACAGAAGATTAGTAATTAATCCAAAATCCTTTGCAGCATCTGATGTTAGTATTACAAATAATACTATTACTATTCCAAATCATGAATATGCAACTGGCGAAAAAGTAATTTACAATGCAACTGTTGCAATTGGTGGACTAACAAATGACGACATCTACTATATCGTCAGATTTAATAAAGACACGATCAAACTAGCATCAAGTTATTATAATGCAACTAAAGATATTCCAGAAATAATTGATTTTACAAGTGCTTCTTCAGGAACACTATCTTTAATTAATCCAAGAATTTTTGCTATTTCAAATCAAACTATTAGATTTGATCTATCGGATAGTTCATTATCATATACTAAAGGATCTCTTTCTTATCCAGCATTTGATTTTAAACTATATACAAATTCAGATTTTACTGAAGAATTTAGCAAAACAACAAATTCAACGAAGTTTGATGTCATTAAGACTGGTAGAATAGGAGTAACTTCAACTTCTTCCATTACTTTAACAACAGAAAACCTTGATTTTGATTTATATTATAACTTAGTCCCTGTAGACTTAACCGATAATTTTGTTTCTAAAAAAGAAATAATTGTAGATGATGATAATGTCAACTCAAATAACAGGTTAATTTTATCACAAAGTTCATATTATGGATTCCACAACATAGTTGGAGTGGGACAGACAACATTTACTTTCAATATTCTGAATAATCCAGAAAGTTCATCATACACAAGTTCTGATGGAAATTTCCAATATTACACTGATTCCAAAAATACAACTGGAGAAATTAAATCTGTTGAAATAAAATCTCCAGGAAGATTTTATAATACTTCTCCCGGTATAACATCTGTATTTTCTACTAATGGACGTGGTGCTATTTTAGACCCAATTACAGTTTCTATAGGAAAAGTTAATAGAGTAGAAATAGATGATATTGGTTTTGATTATCCTGCAGATGTAACTTTGCGTCCAACTTCCAAGTTGCCCCAAATATTAAAAGTAAATCCACTTTCAATATTTAAGAGTGTTGGAGTTTCTTCAGTTGGAATTGATTACAGCATTTCTCCAGATCTTGTTGTAATTGATTCTTTTACAAATCAGGTTGTTAGTGATGCTGATTTGAAGTATGATATAAATTCCAAGACTGTGGAAATTGTAAAAAATACTGAAGGAATCTATAACACAAAACCAACAATAATTCCAATCAACAACTCCAATGGAATTCCTATTAAGAATATTACATTCAATAGTACAAATAAAAATGTAACCGTCGAACTAGATGTTAATTATAGCTTTGGTCAAATTTTCCCCTTTAATGTAGGAGATAAAGTTTTAATTGAAAATGCTAATGTTGGCACAGCATCAACCGCAAAAGGTTATAGTTCTAAAAATTATAACTATGCTCTATTTACTTTAACCTCGGCGAATCCACAATATGGGGGATCTGGGGCAAATATTGTATATAACCTTTCAAATTATCTATCCTCTTCAGAATCTCCCGGAACCTTTGATTCGGAAAATTCTGCGGCTATTGTTGTACCAGAAAAGTATTTCCCAATATTCAATCCTGTTTTAGAAAAATACAAATTCTTTAAGGGCGAAAAGGCAGTTAGTGGATCTTCAAGTGGAATTGTATTAAATTGGAATGAATATACAGAGGAATTGAAGTTATCTTCGGGCGACACGTTTGAAGTGAATTCTATCATTCAAGGCGAAACTTCAAAAGCAAAGGGTTCGATTCGTACAGTTGACGATTTTGATGCAGTATATAACGTTGGAGCATCGTCAATTGTGAAAAAGGGGTGGAATTCTGAAAGTGGATTTTTGAATAACCAATTTCAAGTTACCTCTGATAATAATTACTACCAAAATTTCTCATACTCAATAAAGTCTAAAGTTGATTATGAAACTTGGAATGAATCGATAGGAAATCTTAACCATACTACTGGATTTAAAAAATTTAGTGATTTAGTTATAGAATCAATTGATTCTGCTTTTGTGGGAATATCAACATCTCAAAATGATGGAGATTTTTCTGGATTAGCAGATTTAATAACTGAAATTGATCTAAACTGCACTAATGATTTCGATCTTGCTAGGGAAAAAACATTAAGTATTGATTCTGATTATTATTCGAAAGAAATTATTTTAAATTCTATTTCTTTGCAGGATGAATTCCAATCAATAGGAAACAGAGTTCTTACAATAGATGATATTAGCGAACAATTCTCCAATGTCCCATCAGAACAAAATTATTCTAATGTAGATTCATTTAGATTATCTGATTTTAGATCTAAGAAATATATAACCTATGTGAGAGACAAGAGATTTACTGGTCTCAGACAAATTTATCTTGTTTCTTTAATGCATGATGGATTGGAAGGATACTTGAATCAATATGCTAGATCAGAAACTAGTGTTGATTTGGGGTCATTTGATTTCTCTATTTTTGGGTCTGAAGGTACATTAGAATTCTATCCACTAAGTTATCTTTATAGCAACTATGATATTAGTGTAATATCGTACGGAATTAGAGATACTTCTTCTGGTATTGGAAGCACTTCTTTTGGTAGTTTAATTGATGTAAGATCATCGACAGCAACAGTTCCCGCAGGAACTACCACACAGACAAATATTGTTGGTATCGGATCTACTTATTTGGCATCAAAAGTCTTGGTTCAGTTCTCTTCTACAAACGGTACATATTTCCAGTTTGATGAAATAACTTTATTGAATGATGGTACTGATGTAAGTATTTTAGAATATGGTCGCTTATCAAACTCAAGTAGAGTCAGATATGTCGGAGAAGGAATAGGAACTTATACCGCTTATATTTCTGGATCAAATGTCAATTTAGATTTTACGCCAAATGTTGGATTGGGAACTACCTATGTTATTAATACACTTAGAGTTTCAGTTGCTAGTACAAATGTAGGAATTAGTACTTCCTCATTATCATTTGACAATTGCGAAGTAAGGTCCGGATACGTATCTATTTCTTCGTCGCCAACACCTACTCAAATTGGAATAACAACATATTCTAAAGAATATGGATCGGCTTATTATATTGCAGTTGTTAAAGACAGTACAAATAATCAATATCAAGTTTCTGAACTAGTAGTTGTTGATGATGAAACTGAAGCATATGTATCTGAATTTGGTGTTGTAGAAACGTCTTCCGGACTAGGAACTTTTGGAGTCGGTGTTAGTTCTATAACAGGAACAACATTAACATTTACCCCCAATCCAAATATTTCGGCAGAGGTTAAAATCTATCAAAATTCAATGAAAGTTGTTAGTACAGCAAATACTTTACAATCATATGATTTCACAAATTCCAACATAGAAACATCTTATGGAGAATTTGAAGGGACTTATAATTCTATTAAGAGATCATTTGATTTAAAACATAGACAAATACCAATCTTCCAAAGAGTATTTGATGCTTCAAATACAACAACGGTAAATGTTACAAACAATTCAGTAAGAATTCCAAAACATTTTTACGTAACTGGAGAAGAACTTATTTATAGCCAAGGTAATGGCAGTCCTATTGGCATTGCAACAACAACTATTACTGGAATTGGATCAACTGATTTATTGCCTTCATCAGTATTCGTAATTAAAGTAAATGATCTTGATATTAGATTGGCAGCAAGTGCGGAAAAGGCACTAAAAGCAATTCCAGAACCTCTTACAATTACCTCAGTTGGAATAGGAACAACACACTCATTCACTGCCAAAAAACAAAATACAAAATGTTTGGTAACCATTGACAACTTTATTCAATCTCCTATTGTCTCCACATCAACAACTACAACTCTAGCGAAAAATGTTGCCTTCAATGTAGTCGATTTAACTCTTTCGGGAATAACCTCTATTTTTGGTGGCGATTTACTGAAGATTAACGATGAGATAGTAAAGGTAAATACTGTTGGTTATGGATCAACCAATGCTTTATTGGTTGATCGAGGTTGGATGGGAACAAATGCAGAGAATCACTCTATTGGGTCAACTGTTACTAAGATTACTGGTAACTATAATATCATTAATAACACAATTCACTTTGTAGAAGCACCATATGGAAATTCACCAATTGGAACTATAACAAATAGACCTGATGATAGGGATTACACTGGCATTACTACTCGTTCTACATTTGCAGGAAGAGTCTTTCTGAGATCAGGAATAGAAGATGATATAAATGAACCATATAGTAAGAATTATATTTTTGATGGATTATCAGAACAGTTTACTGGAATAAACACCGAATTTATTCTAAAATCTTATAATTCAAATATTACTGGAATTTCCACAGGCGGAATGGTTCTCTTGATAAACAATGTTTTCCAAGAACCACAGAGACTTGGAACCATCAATATTAATGGAGATTATAAATTAAGAGAAAATGCGGGTATAACCACCTTAGCATTTACTGGAACTATATCGTCAACTGCGTATGATATTAATAATGCAAGTGTTCCCAGGGGAGGAGTTATTGTTTCAGTAGCATCTACTCAAGGATTTGGTTATCAACCATTAATTTCAGCAGGGGGAACTTCAATAGTTTCTGTTGCAGGTACTATTTCTGCAATTAGTGTTGGATATTCTGGATCTGGTTATAGAGGTCATGAAAATTATGAAATAATTGCAGAAACTTCTACAAATATTAGTTCAGGAAGCACAATTATTCCAATAAACAACCAAAATGGAGTTCTCAACAAATTACAATATTCAACTTCAAATACAATAGGAATAGGATCAATATTCCAAAATGTTCCTATTGTGGGCGTTGGAAACACTTATATTTTGATTGGTTCAGCAAGTACTTCAAGTCAATCTATTATTTCCGGAACTTCAGCATTAATAAGTCTGAACTCTCCAACTGTTGGATTAGTCGATGTTGGTGTAAAAACTGCTAGCAATGGAATTCTAAATTATCAGTTTATTGGTTTCTCCACTATTTCGTCAGGGCGCATTTCGAACAATATAACCATCACAAATCCAGGATCTGGTTATACGTCGTCAAATCCACCAATTGTCGTATTTGAATCTCCACGTAGTTATGATAATATTCCATTAATTTACTCTCCAGGGTCTTCTGGAATTGGAACTCAGTCTACGGTCAATATTGTTGTTGGGCAGGGATCTAGTATAGTTGATTTTGAAATTAGAAACCTAGGTTATGCATATAAAGTTTCTGAAGTTCTTACCGTTCCTACTGGAGGATTGACAGGAATTCCAACAGACTCTTCAAAACCATTTAGTAGATTTGAATTGACTATCGACCAAGTATTTGCAGATCTTTTCTCAGGATGGTCTGTTGGGGACTTCCAAGTTATTGATAAAATCGAAAACTTATTCAATGGCGTAAGAAGAAACTTCCCAATTAAAATAGATGGAGTACAAACATCAATTCGAGCAAGATTTGGTTCAAATATTGACGTACAATCCATATTATTAATATTCATCAATGATATTTTACAAGTTCCCGGATCTGGATATACTTTCACTGGAGGAAGTACATTTACTTTCTCAGAACCACCAAAAGAAGGGGATACTTGTAAGATATTATTCTATAAGGGAACTGGATCGGTAGATGTTGTCTTTAATGATGTTTTAGAAACTATCAAATCTGGAGATACTGTGAGATTAAACAGTGATATTTTATCACAAAAAGAAGATGAAAGACTTGTTACCGATATCGTTTCTTCTGATATTATTCAAACCAATCCATATAATGGATATGGATTGTCAATTGACGAAACTCTTTCTAGGCCTTTGATCTGGTGTAGGCAAACTGAAGATAAAATTATTAGTGGTCAAGAAATAGGAAAAAATAGAGAAATATATGAACCTCTTATTCAACCAACAACTAACATAATTAACAATGTAGGAACTGCATCTACTGAAATTTTTGTTGAAAGCGTAAAGATTTTCTTTGATGACAATAGAGAAAATTCAACAACTCCATTCAAAACAAAAATTTTAATAACATCTCAAGATGTTATAGTTGGTGCCTCGGCAACTGCAGTAGTTTCTACAGCAGGAACTATTTCCTTATTGAGTCTTATTAATGGTGGATCAGGATTTACAACTAATCCAATAGTTGTTATTGGAACTCCCGTAGGTGTTGGATCAACTTCTACTGCAACAGCATCCATAACCTCAGGAATTGTAACTTCTCTGACGATTACATCTCCAGGATTTGGATATACAACCAAAACTCCCCCACAAGTTCTGATTCAATATCCATCTCTTAAATCAGAAAGAATTGAAGATGTTTCATATGAAGGAGACTTTGGAATAATTGTCGGAGTTTCTACGACTTCAGTTGGAGTTGCAACAACTGGAATTATATTTGATTTGTTTATTCCAACAGATTCTTATTTAAGAAATACTAATATTACTGTTGGGGTTGCAACAACTGGAATTAGCGGAATAAAAACTGATTATTACTTTAGCGTATTTAATTCCAATATTGGTTTTGGAATAACTTCACTAGATTCTACCAATTCAATTGTTGGTGTTGGAACAACTTGTCTTGATAACGTATATAAAGTTGCTTCAGTTTCTATAGCACAAACAAGTGTTCCAGGAGTTGGATTAACTAATGTTTCAAGAGTTATTGTTAAGGTCTCAAATTATAATGGATTAGCTGGAATGGGTTACAGTAGTTTCTACGGACAATTTAGTTGGGGTAAGATAAACACTCCAACCAGAAAGAAACCTTTGAGTTTCAATTCTTATAATACTAATGGTATTTCTGGATTGTCTACTGGCGCAGTAATTCAAAGAATTAATCCTCTGAGATATGTTGGTTATTCCACAACCGTTTAAATAATAACTATAAATAGATAAAAAACGACAAAAATGTCTGCGATTATAACTGATCAACTTAGAATATTAAACGCTAAAAACTTTGTTGCGGCGGCGACTTCAAGTTCCAATAGTTATTATACTTTTGTTGGATTACCCAATGCATCAAATTATGATGCAAACTGGGATTCACTACCGCCTGCACCAAAAGATAATTTTGATCAGGAAAATGATTATTGGGATACCATGATCGCTTTGAAAAAAATTACAAGCGGTGATGTAAGACAAGTGGTTAGAAAAATTACTTGGACTTCGGGAACTGTTTATGACATGTATAGACATGACATCAGTAGAACTAGTTTATCTGTTCCATCCAATTCGACTAGTTTGTATTCTGCAAACTTTTATGTCGTAAACAGTGATTATAGAGTTTACATTTGTTTGTACAATGGAGTTAATCCTGAGAATCCAACGGGAAACCCCTCTCTAGATGAGCCAACATTTACTGATTTAGAACCAAGAGCAGCAGGTGATAGCGAAGATGGTTACATATGGAAATATCTTTACACTATAAAACCAAATGAACTAGTCAAATTCGAATCGACCAATTTTATTCCAGTTCCTTCAGATTGGGAAACCAATTCTGATTATGCCTCAGTTAGAAATAATGCTTTAAATAGCGGACAAATTAAAATCGCTCAAGTTTTAAGTAGAGGTGTTGGCATAGGAACTGCAAACAGAGTTTATACCAACGTTCCAATTTATGGGGATGGTGTTGGAGCTAGATGTACGATTGTTATTAATAGTGATTCTAAAGTAGAGTCTGCCATCATCACAAATGGAGGTTCTGGATATAGTTATGGTACGGTGGATTTAGTTGCAGGTGGAGTTCCAACTGGTACAACTACCCCCTCATTTAAAGTCATCATTCCTCCACAAAACGGGCACGGATATGATATTTACAGAGAACTTGGTGCATATAGAGTATTAGTTTACTCAAGAATTGAAAATGATACTGAAGATCCAGATTTTATTGTAGGTAATCAAATAGCAAGAGTTGGTATTGTAGAAAATCCTTTAGCGTATGATTCCGATTCTACATTAGTAAAAAATAAAGCAAGTGCATTATCCGCACTAAAACTAGTTGGAACAGGATATAGTACTGCCAATTTTGTAGCAGATTCTTACATTACTCAAACAGTTGGACTTGGATCAACTGCAATAGGTAGAGTCGTATCTTACGATAAAAATACTGGAGTTTTGAAATACTGGCAAGATAGAACAGTAGTTGGATTTAATAGTGATGGAACAACAAATTCAACTCCTCTGTATGGGTTTAATTTAAATCGATTTACTGCCACTCCAGATACTGGAGGATCCATAACTATTTCTGCCTCAGGTATAAGTGGATTGGGTATTGATACATCTTTTACTGGTGTATCTACCACAATAAATAATAGAAGATATTATTTGGGGCAAACCTTTGTCAATGGAGTGTCAAATCCAGAAGTAGAAAAATATTCTGGAAACATAATATATGTTGATAATAGACCTTCAATAACTAGATCATCAAATCAAAAAGAAGATATCAAAGTCATTTTGCAGTTCTAAAGAATTATGCCACAGCAAACTAACCTAAATGTATCCCCATACTTTGACGACTTTGATAGGGAAGACCAATACTATCGCGTCTTATTTAAACCAGGTTATCCGATTCAAGCAAGAGAGCTCACAACTCTCCAATCAATGCTTCAAAGTCAAATTGAACAAGTTGGCGATCACTTTTTCAAGGAAGGTTCTGTTGTAATACCCGGAAATATTAATTATATTGATAATTATTATGCGGTAGAATTACAAGAAAGCTATCTCGGAGTTAATATTTTATCATATTTGCCATATCTAATTGGAAAGACAATTAGAGGTGCTAGCAGTGGGGTTAGGGCTTCAGTTGTAGGTGTTTTGAGCTCTGAAGATTCTGAAAGGGGCAATAATACAATCTATGTAAACTTCTTAAACTCTGATGTAGCTTCAAATAGTTATCAAGGATTTTCTTCAAATGAAGTTTTGCTCGTTGAAAGTGGCGTATCGGAGCAAAATACATTAGATATAGAAAGAAATACTATTATTCAAGCAAATGAGGGGTTTGCTGCGACAATTTCATCAAACCCAAATTCAATTGGTTCTGCGGTTAGTTTGTCGGAAGGAGTATATTATCTAAGAGGTCATTTTGTAACTGTAGACGAGCAGACAATAATTCTAGACCAGTATTCAAATAATCCAAGTTATAGGGTTGGATTAGATGTTTTTGAGGTAATAGAAACTCCAGATGATAATATAGATTTAAATGATAATGCTCAGGGATTTTCTAACTATGCAGCTCCTGGGGCAGATAGACTTTCTATAGTTGCAATTTTAACTAAAATTCCAGTTAATGATCCAAATCCAATAGCAACTCCCAATTTTGTTCAGTTATTGGAAGTAAGAAATGGTATTCTTCAAAGGCAAATTAATAATCCAGACTATAATGTAATTGAAAAAGAATTAGCAAGAAGAACATATGATGAGTCTGGAAACTATTATGTAAAATCTCCATCCGTTTCTGTAAAAGAAACTCTAGATGATTTAAAAGGAAATGGTGGCGTCTTTAAAGAAAATCAGTTAACATACAACAACAATAAAGCATCGGATGATTTAGCTACATACACAATTTCTCCACTTAAAGCTTTTGTAAGTGGTTATGAAATAGATGTTGTAGGGACTACTTATCTTGATTTTGAAAAACCAAGAACAACAAAGTTATTGGAAGATCAGAGCATAAACTATGTTACTGGACCAACATATACACTTAATAGAGTTTATGGATCTCCAGCGTTAGGCATTTCAACTTCATATTCTCTAAGTTTGAGAAATTCTAGAGTTGGATCTAACTCTATTTCTTCTCCAGGAAAAGAAATTGGTCTTGCTAGAGTATATGATTTTGCTTTAGAATCAGGATCATATAATACATCAACCCCAAATGCAAATGAGTGGGATATTGCCTTATATGATATTCAAACATATACAGAAATATCGTTAAATGAACCTATTACATTAACAACTCCAACTTATATCAAAGGAAAATCAAGTGGAGCTGTAGGTTTCTTAAGATATAATGCATCAAATTCGGGAATTATTACCGCATATAATACTAAAGGAACCTTTGTAATTGGTGAGAAATTTATTTTTGATGGCATAGAAAATACACGAGTTTCTACAGCAGTAACTGCATATTCAACTAGTGATGTAAAATCTCTTTATGGCATAGTTGGTAGTGCTTCCACTTTTACAGCAGATGTTAAGCAGTCAACATTGGCAAATGTTGGTCAAGTTCAAATTACTGCAACTGGTGGCGGAATAAGTACAGTAACTTCAGCAGACTTTATTTTTACAGGAATTGCCACTGTAGGAAATATTGTTGCTTTTTCAAATCCAGGATTATCTGCAAATACTTTTGCAAAGATAGAAACAGTATCTCAAAGTGCAATCACCATCTCTGGAATTACAACAGTAATTGGAGTTTGTGATGGTGGTTTACCAACAACAACTATCAATCCAAGTGATTTTAGAATCCTATTCTCAAACTTCCAATCATCTGTAGATAATACATTATACACTACCCTACCAAAAAGAAATATTGCATCGGTAGATCTAACTAATTCTGCATTAACTGTAAGAAAGCAATATAATGTAACTATATCTACAAATTCCACAAATACTATAATTGCAGAATCTGATGAGACATTCCTACCATATGATGAAGAAAGATATGTTCTCATTACAGATAACGGAACTACCGAAAGTTTAAGTTCTGATAAGTTAGTATTCTCTAGTGGCGGAAGAGAAATAACAATAAATGGATTGTCAACTTCCTCGGGTACTGGAAAACTAATTGCAACTCTAAGAAAAGTTGATATTGATTCTAAAGTAAAAAATAAAAATAGAATTCAATCAGTAATAGTTGACAAATCAAAATATCAATATTCTGGAACAGGAACAACAACTAATAATGATGGTTTGACATATGGAACTTATCCATATGGAACCAGAGTTCAAGATGAGGAAATCTGTTTACTGCAACCAGACGTAACGGTACTGTATGGAATCTACGAATCTAATGATACTTCTGATGCAGAATTACCAAGTTTAACTCTAACAACTATTAATGGACCAACAGCAAAAACTGATGATTTATTGATTGGAGAAGAGTTTGTAGGATCACTTAGTGGTGCAGTCGGCGTATATGCAGAGAGACTAAATGCATTGCAAGTTTCTTACGTTGCAAGGAATTCTAATAAATTCCAAGTCAATGAAGTTGTAACTTTCAAAGAATCCGGAATTACCGCAACCATTACCGCAGTTAATGGTGGGGATAATAATATTATTTCTAACTATATCTTTGATAACGGACAAAGAGAAACAATTTATGATTATGCAAGAATTATTAGAAAGGCATCCGCAAAGGAACCAACAAGAAAACTAAAAATAATTTTCGAATCAGCAAGTTTCTCCTCATCAGATAGTGGAGATTTAACAACCGCAAGTTCTTATAATCAATTTGATTATTGCGATATTCAATCGGTCAATGGTATAAGAAATACGGATATTATTGACATTAGACCAAGAGTTTCTAACTTTACTGTAACCACATCTTCATTATCTCCATTTGAGTTTAATGCAAGATCATTTACTTCAAGTGGCAATTCTGCTTCCAGTATTTTGGCATCTGACGAATCCATCTTATTTGATTACTCATATTATCTACCAAGAATAGATAAGATTTATCTAACTAAAGATGGTGTTTTCCAACTAAACAAAGGAGAACCCGCAGATAATCCTCAACCACCAATTGATATTGATGATGCACTTGATATTGCAACTATTACTCTACCTGCATACTTATGTGATGTCAATGATGCAAGTTTAAATCTTGCAGAACACAAGAGATATAGAATGAAAGACATTCATTCTCTTGAAAATAGAATTAAAAATCTAGAATACTATACTTCACTATCACTTTTAGAGTCTGACACATCAAATCTATTTGTTAGAGATGTAAACGGTCTTAATAGATTTAAGTCCGGATTCTTTGTAGATGATTTTTCTACAACTTCGACTCAGAAAAAAGTAACTATCGTAAAAAATAGTATTGATGTCATTAATTCCGAATTAAGACCTGCACCATATACAACAGAAGTTGACCTAATTTTGGGTTCAAACTCTCTTATTGGATTGGGAGTTACTTCAACAAATGTAGATCCAAACTTTGTAAGCGATTTGATAGGCACAAATGTCAAAAAGACTGGTGGACTTATTACTCTAGATTATTATGAAGTTGAAGAAATAAATCAACCATACGCAACAAGAGTTGAATCTGTTGCCCCATACCGTGTTGGTTATTATGGCGGAACTATTAACCTCACTCCATCTTCTGATATTTGGGTTGATGTAGTGAGACTGGCGGCAAACAGTACAGAAGTTGCCACAAACTACATTCAATCAGAATCCCAAATTGTTGCTTCAGAACTAGACAGTCAAAGTGGATTTGGTCCAGTAACTTGGGGTTCTTGGGAAACTGTTTGGACTGGATCTACAACAGCGGTAGATTCACGAACAGTTAATGTTGGATATTATATTATTAAGGAAGATTTGGAAACGGTAACTAAAACAGGAACAACCACAAGATCTGGTGTTAGAAAAATCACTAAAGAAGAGTTGAAGAATGTTTCGTTAGGTGATACTGTACTAAGTACAGATATTAGTTCCTTTATGAGATCTAGAAACATTGAGTTTGTTTCTAGAAGATTAAAACCATTTACTAGGGTTTATACCTTCTTCAATGGGATTGATGTTAATAAGTTTGTTACTCCCAAACTACTTGAAATCACAATGACTTCAGGCACTTTCCAAGTCGGAGAGACTATTGAAGGCAATATTGAACTTTCTACTGCACCTGGATTTGCTAACTTGAATGTTGCGCCAGTTAAACCAGATCCCAAAATAACGTTTAGAGTTGCAACATCAAATCACAAATATGGTCCATTTAATGCACCAACTGAAGTATTTACTGCAAACCCATACAACTCATCGCAACCCATACCAGAAACTTATTCTTCAACTTCGACCATTCTAAACGTAGATACATTTAGTCTTTCTCAACAAGCACAAGGTGATTTCTTTGGTTACGTCCAAACAGGAATGAAACTAAGAGGTTTAACAAGTGGCGCTGAAGCAGTGGTTTCTAATATCAGATTGATTACAGATACTATTGGTGTCTTAATTGGATCTTTTTATATTCCAAATCCAAATGTTTTTGGAAATCCAAGATTTGAAACAGGTTCTAAATTGTTTAGGATCACCAATAGCCCTTCAAACTCACTTATCGATTCGACTACAACGAGTGCAGAAGAGAAATTCTATTCGGAAGGTAAGATTAATAGAGTTCAAGAAAATATTCTTTCTGTCAGAACAGTAAGAACAGAAACTCAAACAGTTACAGAAAGTAGAACTGAGAGTCTCACTGGGCCAACAGCAGTGGTTGCTACTACTATTGTTGGCAATACACTACCTCCTTATGTACCACCAGCTCCACCGGTTGTGCCCGCAGATCCACCAACGCAAGTTGATTACGAGCAAGAACCAGCTCCATCTTCATATCCTCCAGTTCAGGACACTCCAGTTGGTCCAGTTGGACCAACTGGACCAACTGGACCAACCGAGACTAGTGGACCAATTACACCAACTGGAAGTGTTGAACCATTGCCTACTAAAAATGAAACCGCTGCAGGAGGAGGGTCTTGTAAACCGGGAATGGAATATCTTAATACATCAACAACTATTGGGTCATACAGATATCAAAGTAACATTTACGCAGGAGAAACAACAGCATTCTCTATTCCTCTACAAACTGTTAAGGGCAAAACTTGGGCTCAAATTGCAGACAAGAGTGGCAAAAAAGCAGCAAATAAAGCATTTAAAAATTGTGGTATAAAACCAACCACTACCGACAAATCAACTTCTTTACAGCAACAAGCGATTAATTTTAAAACAACTAAAAAGCAGAAAAATGAATTGCCATTAAAAGGTGCTCCTGGTGCTGCTGGTGCTGTTAGAAAACAATTAGAACAAGATAAAATTATTAAACCACAAAAAACAAGAGGACCAGGAGGATTGCTATCAATTACTCCAACGACAATAAATAATGTTCCTGCAGGTAAAGGCAAGAAAAATACAAATAAAAATAGAAGATAAAACGTTATT
>JACCEA012170378.1_pt1 | contig 39677 bp, 40 predicted proteins | sample 7449851 | NCBI WGS metagenome assembly JACCEA01 (sample SAMN15323453, study PRJNA562643) | freshwater metagenome | isolation source: river surface water | place: USA:Blue River Watershed | collected 2017-08-18 | reverse complement strand
CGGGTTTGTTTTCTTTAGACCATCAAAATACATTTTACATTTAAGTAGTTTAGGATGTTCTGGATAAACTTTTAAAATATCTTCAATAAATTCATCAAAATGATTTACAAAAGCCTTAAGTATAGAAGATTTGTCCATTATATTATAAAAATTTATTCTTTTTAATATTTTTATAAATAATATATTTTTATATAATATATGAAAAAACATATTCGTTTGAGTGATGGCTTCTACCATATTAATGGCAAAAAATACAAGGATTTAATTGGTTCTCGTGCATCCGTATATCATGAAACTGCGTATAAAACATCTGGAGGTTTAACTAAAGAAGATTTAGAGCAAAATAAACATGGTCGTATTGTATCTAAAAAATTAGCAAATTTAGCAGAAAAACAAAATCATTTAGGAGAACATAAACAAACAAAAGGTAGCCATACATTTGGATCAAAGAAAAGCATGAAAAAGAGCAGCAAAAGACATAGCCGAAAATCAAGTACTAAAAAATCTAAACGCTAATATATGACGAATGATCAAATCATTTTATTGTTTTTTTTATTTATGATATATTTCATTCGATATATTCGATCTAAATTAAAAAATCCAAATCAACCCAATGGTGAGTATATATTTAAAGATTATGTGGATGAATTAATAAATAAATATAAAAAATAACTTAAAAAACAAATATAAATATAAAAATTGATATTAATTATATTAATAATATCAATTTAAAAAGGATCTAAAGAATGGATTTGAATGATGAATGGGAGTCATTTTTGAATAGTAATGATACAACTATAGAACCAATTCAGAAAATTGAACCAGTTCAAACTTTAGATAATCCAGTGTCTACGAATATTTATATATCGACTAAAACCATTATTGCTTATTTAAGTTCTACCATCGAATTAAAAGAAATCTTTTGGAATTTACCCATTATTTCTTATAATACCATGGAAACAGGTATTCTTAAAAAAGAAATGAAATTCAATAGTACTCGTCCTGAAGAAGTTGAATTAATTGATCAACATTTAGAAAAATATGAATATAAAAATGTTACTATCATTCAACATATTGAAAATTCAAATGCCGGTAGAATCAATTATAAAGATATACGTAAAGTAAGCATTGGTATTTCAAAACGAGATTTATTAGCATATCGAATTAAAAAGAAGAGTGCATTTTATAACTGTGTGGTATTGATCATGCGTATCTTAGTGAATGAAACCTATAAAGAATTTCATGTAAAGGTATTCAATACAGGAAGATTAGAAATTCCAGGAATACAAAAAAATGATCAAATTTATAAAATTATTTATATGTTAGTAAGTTATATTAATAACATTGTTTCTGTTCCTATCTATTATAAAGAAGGAAGTGAAGAAATCGTATTGATTAATTCTAATTTCAATTGTGGATATTATATCAATCGTGAAAATTTATATAATATTTTAAGACATACGTATAAGATTTCAGCAATTTATGATTCATGTTCTTATCCTGGAATTCAATGTAAAATTTATTATGATGAGGATGAATTATTATTAATTCCGAAAAATAATAAGAATGTTGTTTCTTTCATGATCTTTAGAACAGGAAGTATATTGATTGTTGGTAAATGCAATGAAATTATTTTGAATAAAATTTATGAATATATTGCAAACATTATGTCGATTGAATACTCAAAAGTAGTGGATTTAAATAGTGTTCATGTTAAAAAAGAATTTCAACCTAAAAAATTTAGGAAATATATTTCATTGTCACTTGCGGATAATTAAGTAAACTATTTTAATTATATAAAATATAATGGCAAAAGTAGAAAATAAAGGTGATTCTATTGAGACAAAAATGCCTTCGGAACAAGTATTAATACAGGCAGCTAAGTTAGCAATTTTAAATGATAAACCCATTATGCTCGATTATTGGACAAGTTCAATTGAAGGTTCTGATCCTCGTGTTATGATTGGCATTCGTAAATCGGGTGAAAAGATTTTAGTTAAAAGTTCAGATGAATATACTTCTCCTATTGCAAAGGTATATAAAATTAGCAGTGAATACATCATTGAAACTGAAAATTCATTATACATTACTTTATCATCCATTCCAATTAAAAATATATCCAATTAATAAATTTTTATAATTTAAAAAGATTTTTTATTTAATATAAAATGTCAGTTTTAGATAAAAAATTTATTTATGAATATTTAAATCCAATTCCACAATTTAAACAATATGTTAAATTCATTCATTATATGAAGCATGGTATTAAAGATATGTTTAAAACTGCAGAAGTATTAGATCATAAATTTCATGGTTCAGGTGGAGAAGAATCGTGTTTTATTATATATAAATTACTTCATAATGATATTACTTATTACATGCATTTTGATTTATATGTAGGATCATGTGAGGGTTGTATTAATTGTATAGCTCAACAATATAATAATGTAATATTTCCAGCAATTGATAGAATGTATGTAACCACTAGTAAAGAAGATGTTTATCAATTTCATGAACATCAAATAAACTATTTATGTGAACCATTAAATGACATATTAGATGATACAGATGAAGATACTATATCTGATAATTTGGCATCAGATGAAGATTGTGAAGATGAAATATATATTGGAGATGAATATAGTGGTGATGAATCACTCGAAGATGAGATTGACCGAATACAAAATTTAAAAATTAACGATGAATTATTAGCAGCTATGACTGAACCATTACATGTGGAAGAAATTTATTTTATTAAATAAGTAGGAGGTTTAGATATAAAATAACCTTTTGGAATATCAGGACGTAATAAATTAAAGGATAAACTAAAATTAAAATTTTGATGTCTTAAATCTACTAATAAACCATTATGATAACGTAGTTTTACTTTTATTTTTTGTAATCTTTCTAATGGAGGATCAGAAAAAAACGAATTGGTTAAATTATAATTAGGTGTTACATTAATACCTTGTACATTTGCTATTTTTGCGAATGCAATATCTATCGATGCATTTTGTTTTGAATTATACATGTTTGAACTACGCTCTGTATATGGAAAGATTTCATCGATACTGTTATATCCAGCTAATTCCATATAAAATTGTGTTTCTCCTATTAAGTTATAGGAATTAGGAGGTTCAATGTAATAAAAAGTGGGATCTGTTCCTGTTTTTTTAAACCATTTGATTTCTGCCCAATGAAAGGTAATACTGTCCGTTTCTTTAATACTGGTGTATACTTCTTTATTAAATCCTAAATATGATCCTAATCCCCATAAAAAATATTGATTGTAAACATTATAAGATGCTTGTCCACAATAATAATCATAGGTTTTAGTGAAATCAAATGAAAATATATCACGTTCATTTCCAAAAATGATTTTAAAATTAATATCATTGTTGATAAGTGTAAAATATTGATAATCTACAGTAATACCAACACTTGCCAAATAAGCAGTTACAGCTGCATTCATCAATCCTTTTAATTCATTTTTCATTTCTTCAGCATTATAGTTACCTTCAGTCACCGTAATGGTATATCCTTTTTTATTTTGTAATAATGCCATTCCTGTATCATAATCCCATTCGGCAAAGGTAGTAGGAGACATACCAGATCCTAATGTATGGACGGGGGTAACATAAAAGGTAAGTTTAATGTTTTGTAAATGATTTGAAAATACATAAATACTTTTGGGTATATCAATGTTATCTAATGTAATGGATACAATGTTTTTATAATCAGTAGGTAATTGCACATCAAACAAAGACGCTGCAGGAAATTTAGTAATGTCTCGATCTTCTGAATGAATGGATACAATTTTTTTGATGGTCATATAAGTATTTGCATTCGGTTGAACAAATTCACTCATTTAATATATTATTATTATATTATAAATGGATAAGACAACCCAAATTAAGCCAACCCAAATCATTCAATCTAAATTTTTAGATAATATACAATATGTGATTAATATGTTATTTTTTGTATGTTTATCGGGGTTTATCGTATCATGGATTAATGCTGAACAAGGAAATATGGTTGGGTTAACCATCATTACCTTTTCGCTTTTATTTATCTTTTTATGTGAAATGGCATTGTTCAATCAAACTGATCGTAATAACAACGATATCTTTTGGAGTCAATTTTTCAACAATGGATTGTCTTTATTTATAATCATTGCAGGATTAGGATGGTATGTATCATTGAATGCTTCCTTTCAAGATATCATTCAAAATCATGAATTACCTGCAACTTGGTATGATTTTTCAACTGTAATTAATGCAATTGTCTTCATTTATATCTTTCAGTTGTATGTCTACATAGTACATATCATGCAAGATATAAAGGTGGTTTACAAAGGAATGGATGGTTATTTAAGTATATTTATATGTATTTTGTTATTTGTATTGATTTCCATTCAATATGTGATTATTAATTATTACAGAACAAATGGTTGATCCATAAATTTATAAACAATACTGATAAAGGATTTATTTTCGGATAATCCTGAGATTTTAATGTATCCCTTTAAGTTGTTTTGTTTATATTTTAAATTCGAGTAAATATTATATCGTAATTCTTTGTTATGAATGTTATAAAGGTTTAAAATATGTTCTTCAATTTCATATAATTTCAATAAATCGGAAGGGTTTTCAATATAGATATACAATCCAATGAATTGAATATTTGGTGGAGAATAAGAAATGCGAATAAATAAGCTATTATGAATAATGTTATTTTTGGTTGGTTCTGAAAAGAATAAATAGTGAGATTGGAATTGTTCTGGAGATATTGCTAAAATCATGACTCTATAAAATTAAAAATATAAGTTTAAATATATTTTTAATTAAAGATTTCATTGTATTAATATTAAAAATGTTAAAATTAAATGATGAAAAATTTGAAGATTATTTAAAAGAGCCTAATTTACATCCAGAAATATCAATCACTACACCTCCAAATATTAAAGATTTTAAGAATTTAATTATTTATGGTCCATCTGGTGTAGGTAAATACACTCAAATGTTAAAAATGATAAAAAAATATAGTGTTCATCATCTAAAATATGAAAAAAATATTTATATTCAACATAATACATTACCGTATCATTTTAAAATTAGTGATATTCATTATGAAATTGATATGGAATTATTGGGATGTAATCCACGACCATTATGGAATGAGTTATATTATCATATCATTGACATCATTACAAGTAAATACGATAATAAAGTAGGAATCATTGTATGTAAAAATTTTCATACAGTTCATAATGATATTTTGGATATATTTTATAGTTATATGCAAGTGAATTATGTGAAATTTATTTTACTTACAGAATCCATCTCATTCATTCCATCGAACATTAAATCTAGATGTGAGACATTAAATATATCAAAACCACTTAAAGAAACGTATAGTTCATGTTTGGACATACCGATTGAAAAGATTCCAGATGAATTTATGAATCTAAAAGATATACAAATTAATAATTTAATTTATAAAAAAAAAATACATATATGTAATGTAATTCTAAAATATATATTAGATTATGATTCGTTTAAATTTATTGAAATGAGAGAAGCTATTTATAATATGTTTATTTTTGATGTATTGGTCGAAGATTTTATATGGTATATTTTAAAAGAAATTGAACTATCCAAAGACCAATTACAGTTGGTTTTAACAAAAACATCCAATACCTTATTTTATTATTCAAATAATTATCGTCCAATTTACCATTTAGAGGAATGGATCTATTATATTATACGAATTATTCATGGATTATAAAAAAGCATGTTCAATTCTTTCTGTTTCTCCTAATTTTACTCTTACTGAATTAAAGCATAAATATTATAAAAAAGCATTAAAAAATCATCCTGATAAAAAAGGAGATAAAGAAAAATTTCAAGAAATCAATGAAGCTTATTCTTATTTATTAAATTATCAACCCAGTGAACATAAACAATGTATTCAATTGATGGACATTCTTAAAGATTTATTCAATCCTATATCACTAAAACATGTACTAGATACTATGAATTTAGATATGATATATCACATTTATGATCTATTACCCATTATTCAAATGTTTATACCAACGGATCAATATGAAACGATTATCAACTTTATCTATTCCAAATTAAATATCATTGTATTAGAACCAACTTTAGATGATTTATTTCAACAAAAAATATTTATTTATCAATGCAATGATCAAACTTATCATATTCCATTATGGCATTCTGAATTATTATTTGAATCTATTATATTTAAATGTAATCCTCAATTACCTGATAATATAGAGATAGATGATCAAAATAATATAATCATTCATATAAAAGAATCTATTTCCTCTCTTTTTTTAAAAGAAGAATTAAGTATTTTGCAATTATCTAGTTTACATTATAATGTTAAAGTTTCAGCATTATACGTGAAACCATTTCAAACCATTGAATTAAAAAACAAAGGAATTCCAAAAATTAATACTGAACATTTATTTCATGTTGAATTATCAAATATAATTATACATTTAAATTTATCTAGTTAATGTATAATGTCTGATGGAATTCGTGCTTTTCTAATCATACTTATTTTTATGATATTAAATACTGTTATCATGGCAAAAACTGGTGTAACTAGTATACAAAATGACTGGGTAAATCAACGATGCAACCCATTAGTTATGCCATTTGCTGGATCTCTTTCACCTGATGGAACATCTACCAGTGATAATTTTTCATATTGTATTCAAAATACAGTTGGAAGTTATTCATCCGTGATTACTCAACCCTTTGAATATGCACAATCGATGAATGTCGATGCAATCAATAGTTTATCGGATACAGCGACTGCAAATCAACAACAACAACAACAAACATCAGATAATACAGGATCAATAGCAGCAGGTATCTATGAAACATTTTTGAATATTATTATTGTATTTAATGTAATGGTATTAAAATTATTTGATTCTCAAGGAAAAATGTCAGGAGTCGTGGTTACCATTATGAATATATTACAAACAATGACGAATACTGGAGAGAGTATATGGAATGGTCCTCCTGGACAAATTATGAGAGCTTTATCAAAAATACATATTTAACGAATGACATTCGTCATTAATTGTTTAAAATGATTTGTTTTCACTACTCTATTTTGTTTAACTCTATTTTGTTGATTAATTACATTAAATGTATAAGTAAGTTTATTTGAATTGTTTAAGATCAAGGTTAATGTAACAGGTCCAGTTTTAATTCCAACGAATCTAAATGTATTTCCATTTCGTTGTATTAATCGTATATTTCGATTGGTTAAACTAAACCCTATAACAGTACGATTTCCATCATATTGTATGATTTTGGGTTGATTTAATACAACTACAGCATTGTCTGTTTTAATTGAACCATTCATAATCATATTATAGAATAATACACCATTCAATGATCCAACTCCTGTTGTTCTATCATACCCCGGTAATGCTTTGTATCCTCCATTATTACCACGTATGATATCATGAAATGTAGTTGGATATTTATAAATGTAGGGTATAATAAATGTAGTATTGAGTTGACAACATGCGATATATGCCGCAAATGCAGGAGCTACAATACTAGTACCACCAACGGTTATATAAGATCCATCCACTAAAAAGGATACACCTGTAGCAGGATCTGCATTCATTGCAATATCAGGTGTATTACGATTTGTACCTTGAATTAATTGATATACTGATTTTTGAAAATATCTACTAATTCCACCTCCTCCATTGTTCCATGAATATTCTCTTGTAGCATTATCATATTTAAACCTTGGAGATATTAATGTAGTACCACCACATGCAATTACATTTGGAGATGAAGATGGAAAATCACAATAATTACCTCCACCTAAGCCATCGGATGATCCATAATCACCCGTGGCAGTACAAATATTAATACCTTTTAATCTTGCGGTTTCAAATACATCATTGGTTTCATATAAATCAGTAACATAGATTTCGGGCATACCCCACGAACATGAGATAATGGTAGGTAATTTGTCATTCACTGGAACAGTTAACATATAATTGAACGCATCATGAAAAGACGTGTTTTGAGATGCAACATATAAAATAATGGTTAAATTCGCAGAAGGACAACATCCAGCAATCATTTCAATGTCCATTGTATTTTCAATGGTTGCATTATCATCACTTGAATCTAATGCACCATCAAAAATGGGTTTAATGATGATCTTAGGAATGGGTAAATGTAAATCATTTAAATAACGATGAATATCACCGCTTGTTAAATATCCATTGGAATCAATTGTACCATGTATGCCACCCCCGAAGGATATAACACCTATGACTAATTCACTCGATAAAGAAGGAGTTGGATAATTGTAAATCGTACGGTAATCTTTACTGGTAAAAGGACGTGACGCATGATTTTTCTTTAAATAACTATGTTTCATTATATATATTCTTTATATTTTTTTATAAATTCTATTTATGGACAAAATAGAAACATTATATTTAAAAGATGGATACTATGCAAAATATGGAAATGATATATGGATTACTATTTTATTAATTATTGGTACGATTATGATTGTATTATATAACGCATATAAATCAGTCATTCAACAAGTGAAATTAAATTGGAATGAACATCGATGTAGTCCAATCTATTTGCCATTTGCAGGATTAATCATGCCAGAACCTGGTAAATCATTTGTAGATACTACTGTAGAAAATTTTGAATATTGTATACAGAGTGATATTTCAGCTGTATTCAATATCATTATGATGCCATTTGAATTTGCGGCATATGTATTAGTGGATAGTATTGATGCAGTAACCTCTATATTTGTTGCAATTGCATCATTTGTAGAATGGATTCAATCTATGATTGGAGAAATCTATGCTGAAATGTTTAATAAAATCATTTATGTGATTACTCCAATCATGACGATATTATTGTATTTACGAGATATTGGATCTAAATCAAATGGGATATTTGTAACGTTGATATATAGTGTATTAAGTATATACAATACAACCATTTCAGGAGCAACATTTTTAATCACGGTTGTCATCAATGTAATAGGAATGTTAATAGGAGTCTTTTATGCACTTATAGCAATTGCCTTATCTTTGTGTGCAAGTTTTTTTGGGATAGGGGCAGGTTTAGCAATATTAGGTATTGCAATTCCTATGGCAACTGCAGTAATTATTCCCATCATTATATTGTATGTAGATTTAGTAAATTCATTCCAACCAATATTAACACAATCCGCACCAAATGCTCCATCTAAACCACGTACTTCTTTTCATCTTTAGAAAATAATATATATAACAAATATATATGAGTAAATTGTTTCGTTCTTTATTTCATTTTAATTATATGAAAAAAATACAATGGATGGTTGTGTTTATGGTAGCTGCAATGTTATTATTTGTATTATGGAGATTAAAAAAAACAGATGACAATGAAAAATTTTATTTAATTGAAACGATGGAAAACAGAGATAAACAACCAGATTGGGTACAAAATGCAAATGATTATACTCGTTTGTTTGGTGGTAATTTAATGAATCAACATATGAAATATACAGGAACACCTGTACCATTACCTGAAGGAGAAATGTTTATGTTTGCTGATAATAAAGTATCTCCTGAATGTTGTACAAGTGCTACCTATAGCACTGTAGATGGTTGTGTTTGTACCTCAATGGATCAAATTAAATATTTAAATGAACGTGGAGGAAATCGAACTGCTTATGGTGGAGAATATTTAATATAAAAAATATTTGCTTATAGACTATGCAAATATTCAAGGGCATCATTCACTTTTTGTTGATCACATGTGACATCGCCTACATACAAATCAATGATGGCTTGGTAAAACCATTCATAATTGGAAGGTGTACCGATTTGTTTTAGGTAATAACGACTCGTACCTTTACAGATTGCATAAGCATGAACCTGGCAAGATTTAGTATGTGAAATTGCGTCTTTGATTTCGTTCCATTCGTCAAAGAAAACAGAGTGAAAGACTTCAATGTTTTCGTTGAAAGAATCGAATTTGAACATGGTTGTGTTTTAAATTGAATTTATAAATAAATATAATTTCAATTTAATAAAATGATTACTTTTTTACTGTTTTATTTTTTTTTAATTTATGTTTTCTAGATTTTTTACTAGTAATCGATTCATGATGTTCAAATAATGAACCGCCATGTAATTGTAATCCAAATGGAACACGTAAATGATTATAATCCATATATAAATAAATAAAGACTAAATAATGATGAATTATTTCTTATATTTTTTATAACTTTTTTTATGATAACGTTTTGTTTGTCTTTTGTATAAATCATTGATATGGTGAATTCGTTTAGATTTTTGTAAACGTTTTTGGGCATAAAGTAATCCAAATGGTACAATTACATTACTAGATGCTGTAGATAAACCATTTAACATATTTCCTCCTTTTTTTCTGCAAGACGACATACTATAGATGAATATTATTTATCAAATTTTTGTTTACGCAATAAATAACTAAAAATTCCTAAAATAAATAAAAAATTAACAAATAAGAAAAAAATAAAAGAAATAAAATAAGGTTTAAGTTCTTGAATGATGACTTCAATGATAGGAGATGTAATATTCTTTAATTCCCTTTTAAATTCTTCTTTTTTTAAAAATTCTAGACATGTATTTAACAATGACATAACATAACCATAGTTAAAAATTTAATGCGTGAAAACGTAATAATAAAAATACAATTCCATTGTAATGATCTACAAAAATTTTCGTGATTTTAAATTTGATCAACTAACATTAGCACAACCCATTGCACTCCATGAAGGAGGATTTTATTCAAAGATTGCGACCTTAAATGATGAGCCTTTATTTATTCAAACTCCAATGTGTAGAACAAAACAAGGAATTTTAAGTAGTGGTAAGAAAATTAATTCAGATTTAATTGTTGACATTATCAATACATCATTTATTAATTGGATCATTATGTTAGAAGATCGAATTCAACAACTTATTTATCTAAATAAAGATACATGGTTTGTAGATCCAAATATAGAATTAGATGATATTAAATCAGCATTTACACCCATTCTAAAAGTATATAAAACGGATAGTTATTTAATACGAGCCAACATACCATATCAAAGTAAGAATGGAATTCAAATGGATAATACATGTCAAGTATATGATGAAGATGAAACAGTATGTTCATTGGATCAAATTAAAGAAAATACAAATATCATCACTATTTTAGAATTTCAAGGAATTAAATTTTCACAACGAATTTTTCAATTTAATATAAATATTAAGCAAATTATGATATTAAAACAAAATATATTTACAGGTTGTCAAATACAGAAAAAAGAACCGACTGAAAAAGTATTTTCAGTAAAGAAATCATTACCCCCTTTAGAAAAATCCAATGAATCTTTAGAAAAAGAACTTAAAGACGAAAAACCTAATGAATATTTAGAAAAAGAACTTAAAAACGAAATAACAAATGAATATTTAGAAGATTCGGAAGAATCAGATATGTCAGATAATGAATTAGTTGAAATTGAAATCAAAGAACCCAATGAAATGATCGATTTATTAAAAGAATATTTAACTAAGAAAAATATTAAGGAATTACAATTATTAGATGATTTATAAAATTTTTTTTAAATTTTTATATTATCTTTTTTATATATAATGACCGACTTTATGAAATCTTGTGATTGGAAAACAATTGGTTTAGTACTTTTATTTATGTTCGTCATTTATTATATTACAGTAATTCACCCTAAAAATGTATCAGGTATGACTATTCCATCTCCTCAAACTGTTTGGGATGGCAGAACTCCTCAAGGAATCCCTCAACCCTCTCAAAGTGTTGGAAAAAATGAAAATCCAATCTCGTCTCAATCGATGCCTATGTCTGTAACTGACCCTACTCAATTATTACCTAAAGATGTAAATTCGGAATGGAGTCAAATCAATCCTCGTGGTTCTGGACAATTACAAAACATTAATTTATTAAGTGCTGGTGCTTTAATCGGCATCAATACAGTTGGATCTACTTTACGTAATCCAAATCTTCAACTTCGTTCTGAACCCGCCAATCCTCAACAATACAATGGACCTTGGATGAACAGCACTATCCAACCCGATTTAATGCGTGTACCACTCGAAATTGGTCAGGGAACTCAATAAATTATATTTTTCTTTAAATTTAAAAAAAATATAATATATATGAAGCCTATTCATATTGCATTGATTATATGTGTTGTTTTAATGTTATTTATCATGTATGTAAATTCTGATTTTTTTAATTTAAAATGTGTCATTGCTACTAAAAATGGTAAAACTTATTGTGTACGAGATACACCTAATTTGAAGAAAAGTGCTAATTTACTCGCTACGGTATCCACCCGAATGAATAAATTAGTAAAATATACTTATTCTCGATACCCAAATAAAGAAGAAATACAACGTTTGTATCAAAATTTTAAACCTGATAAAATTGTGGAAACATTACCAACCAGTGAATATACTGCTTATAGTGAAAATAAAGGTCAAAAACTTGCATTGTGTTTAAGGAAAAATAAACAACAATATAAACTAATTGATATCAATACATTAACATTTGTAGCAATACATGAATTATCACATTTAATGACTAAATCTATAGGACATGAAGATGATTTTTGGAATAATTTTAAATTTTTATTAAAATGTGCTGTTGAAATTGGAATATATAATCCAGTTGATTATTCAAATGAACCACAATCTTATTGTGGGATGGAAATAGATGATAATCCATATTATGATAATTAAACAAAATTATAATGCATTATTTATATAATGGATATATTTCTGAATGGAAAAAAAATAAATTTAACCTTTTTAGTAGATGATACCATTGATGTTATTAAATTAAAAATAGAAGAACAACTCGATATTGATTATGATGATATTTATTTATACATTCGAAAATATAAAACTTTTAATTATAAATTATTTGATCAATTAAGAAAAAACAATAATGATATTTTATTCAAAGATATTTATCCTTTTTTATCCAATATTGATATCGATTTTGATGAAATGGATTATAAATATGAAGATTTTTTATCTCTTCATTTATCTAAACCTCATTTAGTCAATATTTCTTTAAGTCATAATTATAAATCATTTATTGTTGATCCACATCATAAATATGCAAAATCATTGGTCATTAAAGATCCTCCTTACATTACAAATCAATCAGTCTTACTTGATTTTTTACCATTTGAAGAATTACATATCATTACCCGTAATAAAATTCCATCTGAAATAAGAGATTATTATTTTGTATCTGAAAAACCATCGATTAAAATATCAAACATTGATTATTTATTTGATGAACCCAAAGAAAAAATACAACAGTCCATTACATCCATATCCTGTCAAATACAATCCATTTGTGATTTTATTCCATTAGAAATTATATTTAAAAATTTACATGCTACAAGTGATATACCCTTTATTAAATACAATCCTGGTTCTAATCGAGAAAAAATATTCAGATTGTATGGCACAGATTTATCGGTTCAACATACTGTAATACCCGTATTAACTAAATCAGATATTAATAATTATCATAAAGAATTAGCACGATCTCCCATGATTTCAATGGTCATTAAACAAGACTATGATTTAATTTTAAATTTATTAGAAAATGGTAATATTACCTTTACATTAAATAATATCAACATATATCCATTCGATGAATTAGAATCCATATTGAAAAATTATATCAATCCATTCATCCATAACATCAATACGATTGTAAGTACAAATGGATATTTATATCCAACCATTGATCAAGTAGAAGATTTATCAATCATAGGTATTTCTTATAGTGCATTGTTAAAAACCAAAGAAAATATGACTCCGCATTTAAAATGTATGTCCAGTATATTTTATTTAGGAGATGAAGGGTTTTTATACAAACGCATTTCTAATTTTAATATTAAAGGATCTATTCAAAAATACATTTCAAAAATCATGGGATTAAATGATACTCGTATCGTTGATGAATTAGTGGATAAAAAAGGATTAACTGAATCAGAAGCAATCAATGAATTAAAAATATTTAAAATTCATCGTCAAATTGAAGAAGGTTTATTTAGAATGATTATCAATCAACAACCTAATCCTGGGTTTCCAATAGAATTACAAGAAGATGAAAACGAAAATGTTGTAATTACGATCAAAGATATCAATCATATTGAATACTTAAAAATTATTCCTATTTATATCAATGGATTATATCGTATGATTTTAAATAAAATGAATAAACAACAACATGAAATGTTATGTGAATACAAACAAGAAACAGTAAAAGAATTAAAAAAAAATTATCAAAATACAACCTCTCAAATGTTAGAATTAGATTTAGAAGATGAGTTAGTCTTTGATTCATCAGATTCCTCCGATTCAGATTTAGATTCTGATTCAGATATAGAAATAGAATATGGTGATGAATATGAAGGTGGAAATGCTCGTTTAAAAAATACAACAAGTTCATACGCACAAGATCGATTGATGAAACGAGATCCTGAATTATTTTTAAAACAAAAACAAGGTAAATTTTTATCGTATTCAAGATTTTGTCAAAGTCACAAAGATCGGCAACCTATGATATTAAGCAACGAAGAAATCGAAGAAATCAAAAAAAAATATCCGAATACTAAATTTGGCAATATTCTTAATTACGGGTCAGATGATTCACATAAACATAATTATATGTGTCCAAAATATTGGTGTACAAAAAAAGGACAAGAACGACCATTAACACAAGCCGATATTGATAAAGGTGATCATGGATGCGGTGAAGTTGTTCAGCGTGATGCAAATGGAAATGTATTAGATCCAAAACCAAATCAATATATCATGAGTTTTGAAAATAATCATTACAATGATAAAGGAGAATATGTTGAAAATAATCCAGGATTGTCGAAGAATCATCCAAATGAAAAATTATGCGTACCATGTTGTTTTAAAAAACCATGGGATAGTAAAGATTTAAAAGATAAACGTGATCAATGTATGAATGTAAATCCAGTGGTTGAACAAGTTAAAAAGGTGTATATTGTTAATTACGATAAAATACCAGATCAAGATCGTCTAGGATATTTACCACTTCCATTACAAAAATTATTTAATATAGAAGGAAAACTTGTTGAGTTTGATAATACCTATAATTTATTAACATTTGGAGTAGATCAAACGGATTCATTTATAGCATCAATGGTATATTATTATAACAATAACCAACGAGGAATAAATCAACTCAATAATAAAGAATTCAGAAAAAAAATAGCAGATATGGTATCCTTGGATAAAATATTATTCTTAAATAGTGAAATAATAGAAATGTTTAATTATTAAGTGTTTTTATATAATTTTAATATCAAATTATATAAATATGATTAATACTATTTTTAATTACAACGATGCTTTAAATATATGCAATCAGTATTATAAAGAATTATCAGAAACATCTATTAATAAACCAACTATTTATGATGAATATAATTCAATTCCTATTGTAATTCAACATTTAAATGATCCTTTATGGAAAGTATCCGAAAAATCAATTAAAAATACATTGCATTACATATTTAATATTATTTGTCATCAATGCTATTTATTTACGATCATTCGTGGTAAAAAAACATTTCATAAATTATTACCAGATAAGTTATCTCCAACTTATTTAAATGCGATTAAAGATGCAAAAAGCAAAGTAACTGAAAATAAATGGTTAACTGATTATCAAAAAGCATTTATACAAAAATTAAATCCAAATCGTATTATGCAATGTATTGTTAAACGAGTTGATTTAGAAAAACAATTAGAATCAAATGAATATTTGGATGTATTTAAAAAAATGAACATACCCGATGGTATCTTTATTTTAAATTTAACGGATGCAGTTATCATGCGTAATGATAATATCCAACCATTCAAAGAACTTATGAACTTTTCCAATGATAAAAAATTTAATAAAGAATCTGAATATTTACCTATTTTATCATTATCAAGTAAATATTTATTTATGGACATACCTATTCCCAATTACGATGATATTAAATATGTATATGAAACAAAAGATGATTATAATAAAAATAAATACAATGGATTCGTTACAAAATGGGAAAATAAAAAAATAAATAAAGCAGTATTTAGAGGTAGTCCTACCGGTTGTGGTTATACTTCCAATACCAACATGCGTTTAAAATTATATGATTTATCATTATTAGATGAATATAAAGATCTTTTAGATGTTGGTATTAGTGGACATGGAAAAACAATCAATACACAATCCGTTAGATTAGATCCATTATATGGATTAGGTATGTTAAATACCGATATTAAACCAACCACCAAGTTTTTATATATGCATGAACAAAGTCATTACAAATACATTATTCATATTGATGGGAATGTAAATGCATATCGATTGTTATATACAATGGCTACTGGATCATTAATATTACGCGTTAAAAGTGATTATCGATCATGGGCAGAACCATTTATGAAATCCAATGTTCATTATTTGGAAATCAAAGATAATTTATCAGATTTAAAAACAAAATTAGAATGGTGTGCAGATAATCAAGACATTTGTAAAAAGATTGCCATGAAAGGAATGGAATTAGCAAAAACATTATTAACTGAAACATTTATGAACCATTATTTTAATAAATTATTTTGGAATTTTGATTTAAAACCTAAATCCATGATTAAATTTTCAAATTATTGGGAATATAAAAAAAATAGAATCAGAATTGATCCTATATTATTAGATCCAACTACTGCAGTTGAACCAGATCAGTGTAAAGTAGCGATTATTATACCTCATCGTGATAGAATTCATCATTTAAAAGATTTCATCAAACACTTTAATCAATTTGAATTAAAACATAAATTAGATATTTATGTTATCAATCAGCATAACAATATTAAATTCAATCGTGGTTTGCTATTGAACATTGGTTTTTATATAGCCTCTAATTTTAAATATGATCGATATATATTTCATGATGTTGATTCCTATCCTGATCAAACATTATTTGATTTATATTTTAAGGATCTAGATAAAATCATTCACTTTCAACGACCTGATAATTCCAAATATGATTTTCCTGAATTTTTTGGTGGTATTGAAGGATTTAATTCCACCATTTTTGAACAAGTCAATGGATTTCCAAATTCATTCTTTGGATGGGGAGGAGAAGATGATGCTCTTTATAATCGATTGATGTTAAATAAAATTATGTTTTATCGTCCTAAAAAAGGTAAATATGATGGAGCAGATCATCCACCCGCTGAAATGAATCCAATGAAAAATCAATGTATATTAGATGATTTAAACGATTGGAAAAAAAATGGAATTCATCAAATTCAAAAATTAGATATATTAGCAACCGAAATACCAATTCAAGAATTTATGGATACATACACCGACAAAAAATTTATTGAATTACATAAATTAAATTATTTAATAAAACAATTTAAAGAAAATAAAAAAAAACAGTTGAATTATTATTGTTTTCATGTTGATTTTAATGTCGATGAAGATAACCATTTATTAGAATTAGAATCAGAAGAATGTAATATGACCGAAGTGAAATTATCTGGGTTATATAAATCATATCCTCATAAAAAAAATTTATTATGTAACATTCAACGTATTATACGTAATTTTAAAGATTATGTTTTAAATGAACCTAATATTGATTATACTTATATCTTAGATTATATACTCAAAATTTTTAATAGTAATTTTTTTAGTATCAATGATAAACGTAATGTTAATTTAATTATATTTGATATGACAATGAATAGTAATTATGTAGATTTATTATGTACACCCACCACATATACCGATGATGATACTGAATATATTATATTATTAAAACGAGGCAATATTTATACGCCTGTGATTGGATTACAAAAAACAGAAAAAACAAGCGAATATTTTACAGTATTTAAAAAAAATGATAATAAAATGAATTACAATTTATATCAATTTTTAAATTTAGTTCCTACTATTTTTAATAAGTGTAATACAGAATATAAAAACCCAGTTTTTACAAATCAAATTCATATCATTGATACCGTAAATATGATTCTATCTATGCCGGAATATAAATTAAAAGGAATATTACTTAACAATATCATGGATGTAACTGCTATTGTTATTGAACATGAAAACGTATCGATTGCATTATATGGTATTCCAATTAGTTATTTTAGATTAAAGAAGATACCTATTATTGATGAAACACCTCTTTCTATCTATATGGAATACATTCCAACCACCTATATTACTACTAAATATATATTAGAAAAAATATATCAAGATTCAAAACAAGAAATACCATGCAATCCTATGAAAAAAATATTAGACGAAAATAATGAAATCATTGGTATTTTAACCATTTCAAATACATTCATTGAAGTAATACCAGATATCATCATTGATGATGAATTACCAATTCATAAAGATATGAATTATAAATTCATAGATAATGAATTATTAAATCATATTACAATTGATGAAGATCATGAAAAATATACAAAAACAATCGATATTGAAACCAAATTATATAATTTATTTAGATTGTTCATTAAAAATCATTTATCAAATTCCATTCATAATCGCCAAGAATTATTAAAAATTTATAACTCGGATGATAGTGATAAATTAAATCAAATGTATTCATTTTTAACTAAAACATATAAAGATAAAATTATGTTTAAAGAAATAAATCAAATCAATGACATTCAAATATTAAATAAATGCATTTACGATTGTATGTCCACCAAATGTAAAAAAAGATTATGTGATTTAATCATACCCGTACATAATTTAGTAACTGGAGCTAAAAATGACATCATTTATTTTTCAAGATTATCCGATGAAATATTACGATATAAATTAATTCATAATTTCATGTTAAAACATGATACCTATTTACCATTTTATGATACTAAATATAAAATCAATAAAAATGAAATATTAATCACTAAAAATTTATTAGATCAATACTTTGATAATCTTGAACCTTTACAAAAACATGAAAACATAACCTATAATCATGTCAACCCCAATTTACAAACAATACATAAAAATATGAATTATAGTGAATACATTAGCAACCAAGATTGTTCTTATGTTAAAAAAATTATTGATACTCGTAAATTATTATTTGATTATCCATTACTTAAAGAAAAAATATATATTAATTCATCAATTTGTACGGTTCAAATCATAATTGATATCATTCATGATTATACAAATCAATCGATGGATTACAATTCCATTCGTCAATTACTATTAAAATTATATAAAAAATATCCATCTGAAAACATTCTTTCTATTTTATACAAAGAAGGTAAACCTATTTCGTCTTTAAATTATATTTTAGAAAATAAATATTATTTTACTCCATTTGATTTGAAAGTATTATCAGATCATTTTAATTTGCCTATTATTAACATTACATCCAAAGAACAATATATCAAAGATATTACGGATAAAGTATATTGTATATCCAATACACCTATTAATAATAATATCATACCATCTTATTCCATGTTCATGGACAATGAAAATATTGAATTAAATGTAAATAAAGTTAACGTACCAAGTAAATATCATGATTTACAAGATACTATTATGAAAACCAAAATATATCATCAAATTAAATAATTTAAAATATGGATTTGAATTTCTTTTAATACATCGATTTTAAATACCAATTCATATTTCATATTAATAATCACATCAGTCTCTATATGTATTGGTACAATATAAGGCAAGACAAATTGTTTATAAAAGGATTCCGTTAAATAACATTGATAGATTTTTTGAAAATCCACTTTAATCATTGGACTACCTTCTCGTACAAATACATTCGATAATTTGACTTGATTAAATTGATAATGATATTTTTCATAATATATATCCCATATTAATGGTGCATTCAAATTTAAAGATGGCATAGTTGAATTGATATCATTCCATTCTATATATTCGTTTAATTCATTTATCACCTTATTGTATTTCTTTTTCCATTTGTTCATGTTGATTATTATTTTATACAAAAAAAAATAATAATCAATTTATTTATAAATCTAATTCATATTCATCATCATCTCGAATTGCATGGGTTTCATGTGTATGTATGTTATTTTTAATCTCAATTGAATTGCAATACTCTGATTTAACATCTTCAAAATATTCTTCCAATTCATGATCTTCTTCTTCTTCAACTGTATTTAATTCTTTCATCTTATCTAAATCCAATAATATATCAAATGCACTTGTACCAAAGAATCCTTCTTGTCCACACATTACATTTGCAGAGACACCACGCACTGTATCTAATTCAGCATGTTGTGCTGCATGTAAAAACATTTGAGGTGTTTCTTCAAAAGATGCCTTTGCAATCGGTCCAATATCGTCTAGGTTAATACCATGTCTACCTGCCGATACTATCTTTGCATTTGATGTCATTCTATCACATAACAATGCAATATGATGATGATTTGTATAAGTATCTCCAAATACTTCTACAATTTCATTATAGATACATTGACGAGATGCTTCAATACCTAATATATTCGTCATTTCTTGAATATCATTACTTACCGTACGATTTACATCAATATAATCTAAGGATAAGATATCTAATAAGTTTGTATTGACTGTATCTAATACCCAAATGGTTTCATTTTTCTCAAATTCTCCATTTTTCTTATTTACATAATTTGCAATTTTTCGAACCAATACCTTTTCAATATTTTTAATACCTCGTAGAATGACTGAATTTAATAATGTTTCTTGGAAATTTCGTAACATGTAAATCTCATCTGTCTGATCTAAACTGTATTTCTTTGTTTTACGTTTAATATTTACAGCAGGTGTAGCATTCAGTTTAATTCTAAATACCAATTGATCTGCATTGTAATCCGAATAAATACAATTGATATCTTGTTTGTAATAAGTTTTAATCGCAAAATTAACATCATCTACTGTAATCGATTTATTTAACATAATTTCTTTATCTAAGACTAATCGAATGACCCAATTCATTTGTTCATTTTGTTGTTCTTCTGTAAAACATTCTTTAATCAATTGTTCAAATTCATTAAACTTACTAATGACTGAATTATCATCCTTAATAAAATTGTCAGTTGGATCATAACAAATTTCAACGGATTGTGTAATATCAATTAATTTTGTATGTTCAATTTCAGCCATCAATTGTTTTGCTCTTGATGAATTGGTTTGTTCATGTTCCTTTAAATATATCGTTGTACAAGGAGTTTTAATGTCTTTGGACAAAGACAATATCTCTTCAATACGTGGTACACCACCAGTTACATGTTTAGTTGCCGCAGCTCCTACACCTGCAAGATGGAATGTATTCAATGTCATTTGTGTAGTTGGTTCACCAATCGATTGAGCTGCAATGATTCCTACCATTTCACCTGGATTAATCAATGCTCTCTTATACATTAAGATAACCGTTTCAAGTAATACAATGATTGCACTACGATTGAAATGCTTAATGAATAATAAATCCTTAGGTGATAAATAATAGTAATATAACATTTTAAACAATAAAGTTGGTTTGTAATAATTCAATGCATTCAATTTGTCATAATATTCATCTAACAATACATACAATTCATATGGAGAAATATCAACTTCTGAATTAATACCTAAATGATGTTGCATTTTAATATTATTAATGATATTTACAAATGAAACAGGAGCATAAATAGCCGACTCGTCTTTATTCATAAATACATTGGTAAGCATATGATCCCGATGTTTTAATATTTCTTGAATAATTTCATGGGATCGACCTAATGTATCTTTTTCGTGTTTATGATGCATTTTTAACGCATCACTGGTAAAGAATTGTTTAAACTCTTTAATATCGGTATTGAAATGATTGTATATTTTATCCATGGTATCCGAGCAAAAATTTAAATGTTGTTTTTCAATTTTCATTGGATCAATATTATCTTCTCCATACTTAAATTGAATGATTTTGTTTTTATTATTTCTAACCGTACCATCATACGCACATACTAAATCTTCCATACTCTTAATTAATTTACGCTGGATATATCCAGTTGTAGATGTTTTAACAGCAGTATCAATAATACCAATACGACCACTCATTGCATGGAAAAACAATTCACTTGGATTTAATCCACTAATGAATGAATTTTCAACAAATCCTCTTGCAGAAAGAGAATCATCAAATTTGTAAAAATGTGGCAAGGTTCGTTGATCAAATCCATACGGAACTCGTTTATTTTCAACGGATTGTTGACCTAAACAAGACATCATTTGTACAATATTAATTTTTTTACCTTTTGATCCTGAATTTACCATGATTACAAATCGATTGTTTTGATCTAAACTTTTTACACAAATAGATTCAATTGATTTTCTTCCAGCATCTGCAACTGAAAACAATTCAGATTCAAATGCATCATGGTTTGATCGGCTCGTATTATTTTCAAAGATGCCAAGGTATGTTTGATCAATGACTTCTTTTGCTTTAATCTTTGTTTCTTCAATAATTTTTGAAACCTTTTCATTGGTTTCTTTATCGGCAATTAAATCACTAACACCAACACTAAATGAACTTTGTTTCATGTATTCATTAATAATGTATTGAATGTTATCAATAAAATCAGCTGAGGCTACATTACCAAAATCATTACAGATACGTTGAATTAATCCACGAGACTGTGCTTCAATAATATTTTTATCAATTTGTCCATGGTAATATTTACCATTGATAATCTTAATTTGATTCTTTTGAATATCATTCTCTTTTGATAAATTTTGATTTTCAAATAAACCATTATTCATAACCATTGTTAAGGGGGGCATAATCATCGATAACAAATCAAAACTTGTAATTTCTTTGTTATTAATCTCATCTTCAGTAATGTACTTTTTAAAGGTATTTACATCAATATGCTTTAATAATACTGCCATATTCATGGCTTCAATTGGTGTAAACTTAACATTTGGACGTGTCAACTGGAATGCACCTAACATTGAATCTTGAAAAATACCAATAATGGAGTCATTACTTGCTGGACTAATAATCTGATATGGAATTGCTGCTAAATGACGAAGCTCTGTTTCAGCTTCTACATCTTGCGGCATATGCATATTCATTTCATCACCATCAAAATCCGCATTGTATGGGTTTGTATCACCAACATTCATGCGGAATGTATTACCTTTATGCATAACACGTACAATATGACTCATCATACTCATTCGATGCAACGTGGGTTGACGATTGAATAAGATGGCATCACCATTCAATACATGACGATGTACAATTTCTCCATTGTTCAATGCAATAGAATTACGATCTTTATATTTAAGTGAAATCTGTTCACCTGTTTTTGTCTCTAAAATCTTTGCACCTGGATATACATCTGGTCCATTACGTACTAATTGAGTTAAGAATTTTTTATTTCGATCATTTACTTTTACAGGTTTCGTAATGTTTTTAGCAATACGTAAGGGTACACCTAATTCACGAATCGATAAGTTTGGATCAGGAGTAATCACAGAACGTGCACTATAATCTACACGTTTTCCCATTAAATTACCACGTACACGTCCTGCTTTACCATTTAAACGATCTTTAATGGATTTAATTGCCCTACCAGATCGTTGGCGAAATGGAGATGTACCTGAAATCTTATTATCAATTAGAGTTGAACAATAAAATTGTAATACCGTTGTATAATCATTAATAATATCAGGATTTTCATTTTTATTAATATAATCTTGTAACGTTTTATTTGTCTTAATAATATTAATCAAAATATGGCTTAAATCATCTTCACTACGTTGCTGCGAATCATGTTTTACAGATGGGCGAACCGCTGGAGGCGGAACTGCTAATACTTGACATACCATCCACTCTGGTCGAGACCAAACTGGACTAAATCCCATAAAAGTAATATCTTCATCCGAAATACGTTTAAAGATTTTAATCACTAATTCAGGTGTAATTTTCATTGTATTTTCAATACCTTCCCATTCAGCAATAATATTCGCAATACCTTCTTTTTTATATTTAGGTTGCTTACATCCACAACCATCTTCATTATAATCACCACATCGTTTAATTGCTAATTTACTTGCATAGGCAAATACATATTTCCATCGTTCAGATCCACGTAATTGTAATGCTTGTTTATTTTTATTTTTATCAATCAATAATTTACTGCATTTAATACATACTAATTTTAAGATATTAGTAATGGTCGATAAATGTTGATAATAAAATACTGGACGTGCTAAATTAATATGACCAAAATAACCAGGACAATTAATATAATCTAAACCATCAGTTGGACAAATCGTACCAGGTTCTAATGTACCCATACGTGGATCAAACAATCCTCCAATTACTGGTTTATTATTAACATACGTATCACGACTAGTTATTTCGGCGACAGAACACCGTCTAATTTCCTCGGGGGATAACATACTAAATTGAATACCAATAATTTTCGATTCATTCACAACCTTGTCCATATTTTTGTATAATATTTAATAATATTATTTAGATCCTTTCAATTTAATTTATTATATTTATATTTTTAAATATATTTAAATAATATATTCTATTAACATTTAAAAATGAGTAATTCTTCTGACATTCATAAACAAAAAGGTATACCCATTCGAAATCCAAAAAAACGACCAAAATACTCTAAAGATGAAGATTCTGCTCCTTTGAATTTAATTTTTACATTCAAGCGATCCAATTCCGATATTTCGTCCGAAGAATCCATTGAAGATTCATCCGATGATGAGACTGAATATACAACTGAAACAGAAGAAGAAGAAAAACCTACTGATATATCCGTTGAAACTGCTGAGAAAGAATTAAATTACAATAAATATATTCTCTTTATTGGTAAACAATCTAAAAATATTACTGAATATGATTATTTTATGTCTCTTTCAATTCCCATGCAACAAGAATTATTATCCAAAATCAAAGACATCCATCTAATTGAATCGAATCCTATGATACCTTTTCGAATGAAAATATTAAATTTATCCATTCCTACACAATATAAACAACTTTTATTAACAAAATACAATCATTTTTCAAGTCTTATGCCATTTGATCCATCTTATCATAAATTAAAACAATGGATTGATTCTTTCCTCGATATACCCTTTGGACAATACTGTGAATTACCTGTTTCTATATCCAATGGTATGGATGCATGTCAATCCTTTATGGAAAATGCAAAAGATATTTTAGACCAAACTGTTTATGGGATGAATGATGTCAAATATCAAATCATGCAATTCATTGCCAATCATATTTCAAACCCTTCTTCTGTAGGCAGTTCAATTGCTATTAAAGGACCAATGGGTACAGGCAAAACTACCTTAATCAAAGAAGGTATTAGTAAAATATTAAATCGTCCATTTGAAATGATTGCTTTAGGTGGTGCAACCGATAGCTGTTTTCTAGAAGGGCATTCCTATACTTATGAAGGTAGTATGTATGGTCATATTGTACAAATTCTTATGAAAACCAAATGCATGAATCCTATTATATATTTTGATGAATTGGATAAAGTAAGTGCTACCCCTAAAGGAGAAGAAATCATTGGTATACTAACCCATTTAATTGATACATCACAAAATGAAAAATTTCATGATCGATACTTTTCAGAAGTCGATTTTGATTTAAGTCAATGTTTATTTATTTTCAGTTACAATGATGAATCGTTAGTCAATCCTATTTTAAGAGATCGTATGTATACCATTCATGTAAATGGATATGATACAAAAGATAAGATTGTCATTGCAAATCAATATTTAATACCATCTATTTGTAAATCCATTCAATTGGATGGTATTATTATACCGAATGAAACCATTCAATATATAATCGAACAATATAGTTCAGAAAAAGGAGTTCGTAATTTAAAACGATGTATTGAAACCATTTATTCTAAAATCAATCTGTATCGAATGATCAAACCTACTAGTAAATTATTCAATGAAGATGCATTCACAATTGAATTTCCATTTACAGTAACCATTGAACATGTTAAATTATTAATTAAATCAGATAAAAAAGAAAAATCATATTATAATCTATATATATAGTATGTGGAAAGCACCTAAATATAGGAAAACATACAAGAAAAAATATGGATCTAGATGTTTTTTATTACCCAAAGAAAATAAATTTCCGATATGTACAGATGGTAAAGTAGATTGTAAAGGATTGTATGCAGCACAATTCTATAACAATATGCGTCAGAAGAACAAACATTATCGAACCGTCAAAAACAAAATCAATAAATTAAAGAAAAAATATTGTAAGGTGTAAATTCATAAAAAAATAAAAATTTATAAATTTTTTTATTTTTTTTTCAATATTTTTAATAATTTTTTTCAAATTTTTTTTATTTTTTTTCAAATTTTTTTTATTTTTTTTCAATATTTTTAATAATTTTTTTCAAATTTTTTTTATTTTTTTTTTCAAATGTATATAACTATATACACATATTGGTTTAGATAACATATAATAACATATAATAACATATAATAATATATAAAAGGTATATAAAGATAAAATATTATAGTTATATATAGAATGTCAATTCCTACTCCATTTCGCATTGATTCTACAAAAGCATTATACTATAATATTAATGATTTATTCATTTATCATACATCCTTTTTCATTGGATGCAAAGATAAGAAACGTAAGATTATTGAACGAAAGAAAATTCCACCTACTGAATATGTATATGCTAATTTTATTAATAAAACAAAAGAATGGAACATTACAAATGAATCTAGTAAAAAGGCACAATTATTACTTAGTAAATCATGGGTAGATCAATATTATTTTCCAGATATGTCTAAATTACCAGATGAACCAGTTGAACCTAAAGAGATTGTTGAAGAAGTTGAAGAATTCATTCCATATGAAATTATTCCTAATCTATTAGAATTAGAAGAACATGAAAAATTTAAAGATTCTACTGGTAAATGTTTAGATATTGAAGTACGTGGTGAACGTGATAAAAATAAGATTTATTTTAATGTAAAAGATATTGGATTTGAATTTGGAATACCAGATTTAAAAGGAATCATTTTAAAAAAAGAAAGAGGTTATGATAGGGGATTACACTTTAAAACATTTATCGCAGTGGACAATGTCCACCGGAATAAAAATACATCGAATAAAAATGATACAAGCAATAAATCTTTATATCTAACCTATAAAGGGTTAATTAAATTATTGTATACAACCCGTAATAAAAATGCAGAACATTTCACCGATTGGGCGGATGATAAATTATTTACCATTCAAATGGGTACAATCCAACAAAAAGAAGTATTAGGTACATCCATCTTGGGTATTAAATTAGAAAATTACAAAGCGGTCTTTAATAAATATTCCCAAAATTTCCCATGTATTTATTTGTTATCCTTAGGTAAAGTCAAAGATTTAAAACCAATATACCAATTAAATGATCATGTAGATGATCAACTGACTGTTTATAAATATGGGTTTACCATGGATATGAAACGACGATTATCAGAACATCAACGTGATTATGGTAAGTTATGTAATGTTGAGCTTGAAATCTTCAATTATGTAGATGTGAAGTATACATCAGAAGCAGAAGGAGATATTCGTGATTTATTTGATAGCTTTGATAAATCCATTGATGTACAAGGAAAAAATGAATTGGTAGTATTGAATCAAAAACAATTGGATCGAGTTAAAAAAGAATATACTAGAACAGGAAGAGAATATGCAGGAGCAACACAAGTATTGCAAGAAGAAATTGCAAATTTAAAACAAGAGATATTAAAAGTAAAGCATCAACTTGAATTACAATGTTTAGAGACCGAAAAATATAAAACATTAGTACATACAAATCAACGATATTTTGATTTAGAAAAAAAAAATTATGAATTACAAATTCAATTATTATCTAAGTAATACGTTCATGTTTATTTACCATTCCCCATTGAGCTCTTAATTCATTTTTATGAATCACAACTATTTCACCTCGATATGTTTTACCTAAATTGATTTGTTTATTTGTTAAATAATATACATATTCATAACAATCACAATATTCCATTATTTTATTTCTTAGGCAGTTCAATTTCATTAATTTCATATATTTAATGAGTAACAGTATGTGATTTTTATTTTCTTTAAGTCGTTTTCGAATATATTTACATCCAGAAAGAATTGACCCTTTTATATATATATGAAGAATTGTATTCTTAATTGACATGTTAATTGGTTCGCCAATATAATCTATATAGTAATAATCTATCATATGATGATTAATATATCTAACTTCATTAAGATAATATATAGACGGATGTTTATTTTGAATAGTAATATTTATACATTTCACTTGACATTCTAATTTTTTTTGTGATTCAATTGATATGAAAAATCCTCGATAACATTCTCCTTTATCATTATACATTACATATGTATCGAAAAATCCTTCATCAAACATCAAATGATTTGGAAATATAATTTTATTATTTTGAATAAATATTTTACCAATATCAAATAAAATTTTAAATTTAATTTTCCATAGTGGATAATCCGCTCCTTCTGAATGAATAATCATTGACTCTAATGAATATATATCTTCACAATAAATACTATGAATTCTTAATGAATCTTTATCTGATTTTAATTCATTCCATTCTGTATTAGTTATAATTGTTTTTACGGTAATTGTTTCCATTTTTTATAAAAAAAAATATAAAAAAATTTGAATTCAATTTTTATTGATTGAGTAATATTCTAAAATATTTTTCACGACCTTGAACCGATGAATCACAATAGGATACAACAAAATCATTGTTATTAAATTCAACTATTTCTCGAATTGAAGTGGTATATTGTAAATCACCAAGATCAATATCATCAGAATAGCTAGATGGTATATTTAATATACCACCTTCACATAGTATGGTAGGTTGTTTACGATCTAATTCCATTTGATATTCTACGATAGATTTATGTAGAGGTTCAATTACAAATACAATTTTAATATTACCATCTTCATCAAATCCAACATAACGATATAATAATTTGGATGATATTAACTCTTTAATTAATTCTAGATATCTAGTTTTGAATTCATATGTTCCATCATTGTCTTCAATAATAGGACTTACTAAATGACTAAATATACTATCATTACTAGGATTTTTTTGTTTCATGATTTCTTTCCATGTATGGTAAGTTGAACATGTTGTATCTTCAGGTAATGTATTTTCAAAATCAAACCTTACAAACTTGATATGTAATGTGACTTCCCAATAAACGGGATTTACTTTTTTAGATTTACCCATAAACGATAATTCAAAAAAAGCCATTCTTTAAGTTCTTTTATAATATATTATATAAAAAAAGCAGTTCAATTTTATTCATAAAATTCAAGAAATACTTCAAACTGAATGTTAAGAAATTTAGATAATCCAAGAATTCTGGATGGACGATGAACATATTCAATCAATTCATGGGTGAATATTTTCATATTCTCTTTCATTTTGGCATGATTTAATGGTGCAAGTAAATGAATTGCATTTGAATTTTTTGATAAATTACCCCATCCATATGTATAATCTGGATAATGTGGGGCTGGATAATGTGGGGCATTATCATAATCAATGTACTGGATTAATTTATCCATATTTTCTTCGATCAAATAAACTGCATTTGGATTCATTGCTAATACACACCATTCTATATTTGGGTTATATTTTAAACACCATTCTATATTTGGGTTATATTTTAATATTATTGGTATCGCATTTGGATTTAAATATAAATTAAACCAGTGATTTATTTTATCAATATGTTTTTCAATCAAATGAATAGCATTTGGATTCAAAAATAAATCATCCCAGTGATTTATTTTATCAATATGTTTTTCAATTAAATAAATAGCATTTGGATTTGATAGTAACCAGTCAATCTTAACTTTATCTAAATGTTTTTCAATCAAATGAATTGCATTTGGATTTTTACATAATTCAATTAATTGAGCTTCTCTTAATCTGTGTATATATTTTTCAATCAAATGAATTGCATTTGGATTTTTACATAATTGATACCAATCTATTTTATCTATATTTTTTTCTATGATAGGAATTGCATTTGGATTGGCGGATATGTTTCCCCAATCTACCGTTTTATTCTTTGTTTTTTTATCAGCTTGAATTCGTTGTTCAATCAAATGAATTGCATTTGGGTTTGCGCATAAACTACGAATATCAACTGCGTATATATTTTTTTCAATAATAGAAATTGCATTAGGATTACGTGATATAAATTGCCAATTTACAAAATCTAAATCACGTTCTAGTAAATAGGTTGCTTCTGGATTTTGAGATAAATATAACCATTGTATTTTATTTGAATATTCATCAAGTATATGTTCAATTACATGAACTGCTTTGGGATTACTGCAAAATGATTGCCAATTAATATGCTTACTTGGAACATAATATGGTTTTCCAATCATTTAAGTTCTTTTTTATATTATTTTTTTATATAAAATTAGTTCAATTTATTAATAAAAAGGATTTAAGTGTAATTTATATGAATGTATTCATATGAATATTTTATTAATTAATATTAATTTTCATGCTAAAAATTTTTCTGCATTTATGAAATATGGGTTTAATGTAACCATCATTTATCATACAAATTTAAATGAAATGGATTTATCAAAATTTGATTTTGTTTATAGTCCATGTGTACCAATCCAAGTTTCATTGTATCCTAATACAAAATTTATATTTGGTCCTCATTTTAGTGTATTTCCAATAGAACAACATACAAACATGATAAAAGGACCAAATTCTATATATATACAACCTTCAGAATGGGCTGCTAAATGTTGGATGGATGTTTATAAATATCCACATACTATAAAAATAATTCCATTTGGAGTTGATACAGACCATTTTAAAGAAATTCAACAAGATAAATCATTAGTATTTGTTTATTACAAACGACGTGATCCAGCTGAATTAAAACTTTTACAATACTTTTTAAAATATAAAAATATAAATTATAAAATATTTAGTTATACAGATCGATACGATGAACAAGAGTATTTACAATATTTACAACAATCTAAATATGGAATTGTATTAGATGCACACGAGAGCCAAGGTTTTGCAATTGAAGAAGCATTATCCTGTAATGTGCCATTGTTAGTATGGAGTGCTACATCCATGAAACAAGAATATCAATCTACCTATCATGATATAGCATGTACATCTGTACCGTATTGGGATAATCGATGTGGAGAAGTATTTTATGATAAAAAAGAATTAGAAAAAACATTTGATTTTTTTATTTATAAATTAAAAACATATACACCTAGACAATATATATTAGATCATTTATCCATCGAAAAATGTAAAGAAAAATTTATTCAATTGTGTATATAAATTTGAATTTACACTATATTACATGTAAATTCAAATCCAATGAATCCTAATGCATCCAATTCATTTGTTCTAGATGGATATATCAATTCATTTCCTGGTTTTCCTTCATAAAATGAATCTCCAAGTGAACCATTGTCTAACAGTAGTTTAACATCCTTTATAGATTCAATAACAGATCCATCGATTGTTTCTGTATTGAAAATCAATTTAACATCGTGTCCATCCATACAAAGTAAAACATCGCTCACAGGATGTCCACATAATAGATTATATGCCAATTCAATATATCTAGGTTCGCATTCTAGACTATTATAATTGTTATCCAACAAATAATAATACAAATCATTGTTGGTTGGATTTTTTTCTTTTTTCAGTTTATGAATACGCCGTACATATCTTCTGATTTTTTTATATTTAGAATCACTGGGTTCTTCTAATAATGTTTGTTTGATCAGATCAATATAATAATCATACACTTCTTCATTACGAGAAAAGTGAAAGGTCAATTCAGAACGAATGAACATTGTTTTTTTCTATTGTTAATTATAAAAAAAAGTAGTTCAATTTTTAATATAATTCATTCAATTCTTCAAAGGTTATACCTAATTGATTAGCTAAACGAACTAATCGTTGAGGATTGAACACATACTCTATTAATTCTTCTTTAAATAAAGACATATTTTCTTTCATTTTTTTATGATTTAAGGGTGCTAATAAATGAATTGCATTTGGATTTTGAGATAGATATTTCCAATTTACTTTATCTATATGAGTTTCAATAATATCAATTGCATTTGGATTATCAGCTATCCAATCCCAGTTTATTTTATCTACATTCTTTTCTAATAGATGTATTGCATTTGGATTAGCCGATAATGTATCCCAGTTAATTTTATCTAGATTTTTTTCTAAAATAGATATTGCATTTGGATTAAACGACAACATATACCAATCTATTTTATCTATATTCTCTTCTATAATATGAATAGCATTTTTATTTATTGATAATGCAATCCAATTAATTTTATCTAGATTCTTTTCTAATATATGCACCGCATTTGGGTTTTCTGATAAACCTTTCCAATCAACTATATCTAAATTCTTTTTTATTAAATGAATTGCATTTGGATTTCTTGATAACCAATACCAATTTATTTTATCTATATTCTTTTCTAGTATAGGAATTGAAATTGGATTTGCCGATAATATATCAAATCTAATATATTGTAAATATTTTTCAATAAATTCAATAGATTGTATATTTCTCGATAAAAAATCCCACTCTAAATTGTTATATGTATCTAAATGCTCATCTATAAGTTTATCTATGATGTGATATGCGTTTGGATTCATACATAATGATAAATATGATATTTTATTTTTATAATTATTCATATATAAATCTAAAATATGAAGTGTATTTGGATTTTTTACAAATTCAAACCATTCTACCTTTTCATCAATTAAATAATATGGATAATTTAACATATTTATATTTAATCATATTTATTTTTTTTAGATATACTTTAAAAAAATCAATTTTAATATAATTCATTCAATTCTTCAAAGGTTATACCTAATTGATTAGCTAAACGTACTAATCGTTGAGGATTGAAAACATACTCTATTAATTCTTCTTTAAACAAAGACATGTTTTCTTTCATTTTTTCATGATTTAAGGGTGCTAATAAATGAATTGCATTTGGATTTTTACATAACATAGACCAATCTAATTTATTTGGATATTTTTCAAATAAATGAATAGCATTTGGATTTAATGATAAATAAAACCAAGATACTTTATCTAAATTCTTTTCTAATAAATGAATTGCATTTGGATTCATTGATAATGCTCTCCAAATTATTTTGTCTGGATATTTTTCTAAGATATGAATAGCATTTGGATTTCTTGATAACCAATACCAATCTATTTTATTTGGATATTTTTCAAATAAATGAATAGCATTTGGATTTAATGATAAATAAAACCAAGATACTTTATCTATATTTTTTTCTAATAAATGAATTGCATTTGGATTTTCTGATAAATAATGCCAATCTATTTTATCTATATTTTTTTCTAAGATAGAAATTGCATTTGGATTTCCTGATAAAAACTCATAATTAATTTCATCCATATTTTGTTCTATTACCATATTTTGTTCTATTAAATGAATAGCATTTGGATTAGCATTTATTGACATCCATGATATTTTATCTATATTTTTTTCTAATATAGAGATAGCATTTGGATTCATTGATAACCACCACCAATCTATTTTATTTAGATTTTTTTTGTATTTATTATTACTTATATTTTTGATATAGATAGCTTTTTCTATCAAATGAATAGCATTTGGATTTCTTGATATTTCTTTCCAATTGATTTTATCCATATGTTTTTCCAATATAGGACATGCATTTGGATTTGATGATAAATCATCCCAATTTACTCGTGGATTCACCTCGTAATAAGGTTTACCTATCAACATAATACTATGTCTATGTTTTTAAATTGTTTTTCTATTATTAATTATTAAAAAAAAGTAGTTCAATTTTTAATACAATTCATTCAATTCGTCAAAGGTTATACCTAAATGATTCGCCAAACGTACTAATCGTTGTGGATGAAATACATACTCTATTAATTCTTCTTTAAATAAAGACATATTTTCTTTCATTTTTTGATGATTTAATGGTGCTAATAAATGAATTGCTTTTGGATTTTCTTCAAACCACATATAATCCTTGTAATCTAAACCGTATTCTTGATATTGATTATCTACAAAATAACTATAATATTCAAATATATGGATAGCATTTGGATTTGTTGATAATTTCCACCAAGTTATGTCATCTAAATTCTTTTCTAATAAATGTATTGCATTTGGATTTGCTGATAATTGAAACCAAGCTATCTTATCCATATACTTTTCTAATAAGTGAATAGCATTTGGATTTTCTGATAATGATTTCCAATTTACTTTATCTAAGTTTTTTTCCAAAATATGTATAGCATTTGGATTTCTTGATAATGATTTCCAATTAATCATATGAATATTTGGTTCTAATATATGGATTGCATTTGGATTTTTTGATAAATATTTCCATTTTATTTTTTCTGGATATTTTTCTAATAATGGAATTGCATTTGGATTTGCAGATAAATAACACCATCCTTCTTTATTAATTTTATTTATATTTTTTTCTATTAATGGAATTGCATTTGGATTTTTTGATAATTCAACCCAACATCTATTAGTTTTTAATTTATATTGATACAATGTTAATAAATGAATTGCATTTGGATTACATGATAAATAAGTCCAATATATCCTATCTAAATTTTTGTCTATTATATGTATAGCATTTGGATTTTCGCATAATCCAGTCCAAGGTATATTATCTAGATTTTGTTCTATAATAGGAATCGCATTTGGATTTCTTGCTATTGCATACCAGTCTATATTTTCATTCTTAATTATATTATAATATGGATATCCCAACATAATACTATGTTTATTTTTTTAAATTGTTTTTCTATTATTAATTATAAAAAAAAAGTAGTTCAATTTTTAATACAATTCATTCAATTCGTCAAAAGGTATATCAAAATAAATGGAAAATCGTACTAATCGTTGAGGATTAAATACATACTCTATTAATTCTTGTTCAAATTCAATCATATTTTCTTTCATTTTTGAATAATCTAATTTAGAAAATAAATGAATTGCATTTGGATTCGAACATAATGAATCAAAATTATATTTATCTGGGTGTTTTTCCAATAAATGAATTGCATTTGAATTGATGGATAAATAGTCCCATTGTATTTTATCTATATTTTTTTCTAATATAGGAACTGCATTTCTATTACCAGATAATAATACCCAATCGATTTTATTTAAATTATTTTTAATCAAATCGATTGCATTATGATTCATGGATAAAAATGACCAATCGATTTTATCTTTATTATCTTCCAAAATAGATATTGCATTTGGATTACTTGATAAAAATCTCCAAACTGCTTTATCAATATTCTTTTCTAATATATCAATTGCGTTTGTATTCAATGATAAATATCGCCAATCTATTTTATCTACATTTTTTTCTAAGATTGGAATAGCGTTTGGGTTACTAGATAACATCTTCCAATCTATTTTATCTATATTCTGTTCTAATAGATGTATTGCTTTTGGATTTAATGATAATTTCCACCAACTTATTTTATCCATATTCTTTTCTAATAAATGGATTGCATTTGGATTATTGGATAACAAACACCAATTCACTTTATCTAAATTCTTTTCTATTATATGTACAGTATATGGATTTTCGGATATGATTTGCCAATTAATTTTATCTACATTTTGTTCTATGATAGGAGTCGCATTTACATTTTCAGAGATTCCATTCCAATCTACATTCTTATTTACAATAAACCATGGATATCCAATCATTTCTTTTCTTTAAATTGTTTTCTTTAAATTGTTTTCTTTAAATGGTTTAAAAAATATAATTTGTTTAATACATTTCATTTAATTCATCAAAGGTCATACCAAGATGATTAGCTAAACGCATTAATCGTTGAGGATTAAATACATACTCCACTAATTCTTCATGAAAATCTTTCATATTTTCTTTCATTTTTTGATGATCTAAGGGTGCAATTAAATGAATTGCATTTGGATTTTTTGATAAATATTCCCAATTTATTTTATCTAGGTTTTTTTCCAATATATGTATTGCATTTGGATTACATGATAAAATTTTCCAATATATTTTATCTAGGTTTTTTTCCAATATATGTATTGCATTTTTATTATATGGTAAATAATTCCAATCTATTTTATAAGGATTTTGTTCTAATAAATGTATTGCATTTGGGTTTGATGATAAATAACCCCAATGTATTTTATCTGGATTTTGTTCTAATAAATGGATTGCATTTTTATTAAATGATAAATAATTCCAATCTATTTTATCTGGATTTTTTTCTAATATATGAATTGCATTTGGATTTACTGCTAAAAATTTCCAATCTATTTTATCTAGATTTTGCTCTAAGATAGATATAGCATTTTTATTAAATGATAAAAAATCCCATTCTATTTTATCTGGATTTTGTTTTAATAAATGTACTACACCTGGGTTTGATGATAAAAATCTCCAATGTATTTTATCTAGATTTTGTTCTATTAAATGTATAGCATTTTTATTTAATGATAATGAAAAATAATTAATATTTTTATTCACATTAAAATATGGATATCCCAACATATTTTTATAGCTTTATCTTTAAGTTATTTTATAAAAAATATAATTCAATTTTTAATACAATTCATTCAATTCATCAAAGGTTATACCTAGATGTTTAGCTAATCGTATCAATCGTTGCGGATTAAATACATACTCCACTAATTCTTCATGAAAGTCTTTCATGTTTTCTTTCATTTTTGCATGATCTAATGGTGAAAATAAATGAATTGCATTTGTATTGCGTGGTAAATATTCCCAATCTATTTTATCTAGATTTTTTTCTAAGATATGTATTGCATTTTTATTTGTTGATAAATATCTCCAACTTATTTTATCTAGATTTTGTTCAATTAAATCGATTGCATTTTTATTAAATGATAACCATTTCCAACTTATTTTATCTAGATTCTTCTTTAATAAATGTATTGCATTTGGATTACTTGATAATAAATACCAATTTACTTTATCTATATTTTGTTCTATTAAATGAATAGCATTTTTATTTACTGATAACCACTTCCAATTTATTTTATCTAAATTTTGTTCTAATAAATGTATTGCTTTTGTATTACATGATAAATAACTCCAATCTATTTTATCTAGATTTTGTTCAATTAAATCGATTGCATTTTTATTCATTGATAACCAATTCCAATTTATTTTATCTTGGTTTGTCTTTAATAAATGTATTGCATTTCGATTTACTGACAAATAATACCAATTTATTTTATCTATATTTTCTTCTAATAAATGGATCGCATTTTTATTTAATGATAATGAAGCATAATTCATATTTTCATTTATATTATAATATGGATATCCAAACATATTTTTATAGTTTTATCTTTATATTGTTTTATAAAAAATATAATTCAATTTTTAATACAATTCATTCAATTCATCAAAGGTTATACCAAGATGAATTGATAAACGATTTAATCGTTGAGGGTTAAATACATATTCTACTAATTCTTCATGAAAATCTTTCATATTTTCTTTCATTTTTGCATGATCTAATGGTGCAATTAAATGAATTGCATTTGGATTTTGTAATAAGTTAACCCATCTGATTTTATCAGGATTCTTTTCTAATAAAGGAATAGCATTTGGATTTTCTGATAATCCTTTCCAATCTATTTTATCTATATTTTTTTCTAAGATAGAAATTGCATTTGGATTAGCTGATACGTTTTTCCATGATAGTTTATCTAAATGTTTTTCCATAAAAGAAATAGCATTTGAACAATAGGATATATCAACCCAATCTAGTTCATCTATTTTATGGGTTGGTATGATGTCTAATAAATGAATATATTTTGGATTTAGTGATAAATATTCCCATTCTATTTTATCTGGATGTTGTTTTAATAAATGAATTGCATTTGGATTACTTGTTAAATATTGCCATTCTATTTTATCTGGATGTTGTTCTAATAAATGAATTGCATTTTCATTTTCGGATAAAACTCTCCAATCTACTTTATCTAAATGCTTTTCTAAGATAGGAATTGCATTTATATTTTCTGATAAACCAGTCCAAATAATTTTATCTATGTTCTTTTCTAGTATAGAAATTGCATTTGGATTTGCAGATAACGTATACCAACATATTTTATCTATTTTTTTTTCTAGAATGGAAATTGCATTTGGATTTTCGCATAAAGATTCCCAATCTATTTTATCTAGATGTTTTTCTAAAATATGAATTGCATTTTTGTTAAATGATAGTGAATCCCATTCAATTTTATCAAGATGTTGTTCTAATAAATAAATAGCATTTGGATTTTCAGATAAATAGGACCATGATATAAATCGTTTATATATTGGATCATCTAACATTTGTTCAATAATATGTACTGCATTTTTGTTATATGATAATTGACCCCATTTATATAATGCTTCTGGTTTTGCATTTTTCATGTCTTTTTTTACATGTTTTAATATTTCCTTCAATTTATAATAAGGATATCCAATCATTTTCTTTTTTTTATATTGTTTTCTTTAAGTTGTTTTATAAAAAAGAGTTCAATTTTTAATACAATTCATTTAAGGTTTGAAAATCAATGTGATATTCAATACTTAAACGCATTAATCTTTTTGGATTGAATACATACTCCACTAATTCTTCATGAAAATCTTTCATATTTTCTTTCATTTTTTGATGATCTAATGGTGAAAATAAATAAATTGCATTTGGATTTTGTGATAAATATCCCCAATCTATATTATATGGATGTTGTTCTAATAAATGAATTGCATTTGGATTTGATGATAAAAATTTCCAATTAATTTTATCTAAGTTTTGTTCGATTAAATGGATTGCATTTGTATTAAATCCTATCCATTTCCAATTTATTTTATCTGGATTTTTCTTTAATAAATGAATTGCATTTGGATTCATAGATAAAACTTTCCAATCTATTTTATCTGGATTTTGTTCTAATAAATGAATTGCATTTTTATTAATTGATAATCTCTTCCAATCTATTTTATCTGGATTTTGTTCTAATAAATGTATTGCATTTGGATTTGCTGATAAATTCTTCCAAACTATTTTATTTGGATTTTTTTCTAATATAGGTATAGCATTTTCATTATATCCTATCCATGCCCAATCTATTTTATCTGGATTTTGTTCTAATAAATGTATTGCATTTGGGTTTGTTGATAACCAACCCCAACCTATTTTATCTATATTCTTTTCTATTAAATGTATAGCATTTTTATTTAATGATAATGAAAAATAATTAATATTTTTATTCACATTAAAATATGGATATCCCAACATATTTT